>Ga0315285_10001820_pt1 | contig 22357 bp, 19 predicted proteins | sample YL17G09_36_MG_FD_203698 | JGI IMG/M metagenome (GOLD analysis project Ga0315285, IMG submission 203698) | Sediment microbial communities from Yellowstone Lake, YNP, Wyoming, USA - YL17G09_36 | ecosystem: Environmental > Aquatic > Freshwater > Lake > Sediment | place: USA: Wyoming | collected...
TACGGCTACCACCGCGACGGCAAGCGCGGCCAGCTCCAAAGGTGTAGCGGCGGCTGCACGCGGCCTTCGGAACGACCGATTCCAACGCGCATGCCAGCACGATCCACGACGCCATGGAGGCGCTGAGCCGGCTGTGCCTGCTGGAATACCCGATCGACGCGAAGACCACGCTAACCCGCCTGCCGAAACCCGACGCCCGCCAGAAAGAAATTCTCGCGGCGCTCGGCGTCAGCCTGCCCCACAAGCAAGGTGGTAAACAGAAGCCCAGCGGCACGGCGAGCCCCTAACTCAAATCATGAAGGTCCCCGGGTTCCCGGGTTCGCGGGGAGGTCCGGGCAACTGGTGTCGCTTCAGGCCCGGTACACCCTCCCAATCAATTCTTCCACCTCATCCATCGTTCTCTTGATGGGACCTTCCGCCTCCAGTTTCAGACTGGTGACCGCGGCTGCCCAGATGGTGGCCTCTTCCGGAGCAGCGGTGAAGCGCTTGGCCACATACGAAGCGATGCACGTATCGCCGCGTCCGGAGCGCCCCACCAGCTTCCGCGGACAGAACGGCGCCTCATAAAATGCACCGCCGGCCAGAACGAGCACCCCATTGCGGTGGGTCAGCACAATCTCCCTGGGTCCCCAGGATGCTATGTCTTGGGCCGCGGCTTTCATATCGGCCTGGCCGGTCAGCCTTCGGGCTTCCACCGCATCGGTTTTCAGGATGTCGATATGAGCCAGCACCCGCTGCTTCTCCGGCCAGTCGTCGTACACCAGCGTGCCGTCTGGAGCTAGGATGCGAACGAATCCCTGCACATCCGCGGCCAGCAGGGTGTCTTTAGCCCGCAGCTCCCGGATGACCTCCAGATCCACCTCTTCCCGGATCGACGCGTTGATCAGAAACGCCCTGGCCTCCAGATCCCTGACTTGATCGGGCGTGAACGCTCCGCCACTCTCGGTCATCGACAGAACGCGCTCGTCCGGGTCGGAAGTCGGGTAATACAGGCGCAGGCGGGTGGAATGGGGAGTATAGGTTGGAAAAACAGTGACGCCCACTCGAACCAGGGCCTCAACCACATGGCTATCTTCTCTGGACAACCGGGTCACCGCAGCCGTCTTCAGACCCATCATCGATGCGACATGGGCGCCGTAGTTAAAACCGCCGCCATCCACCATCCTGGTTCCCGATGCGGACACGATGGTATCCTTGGTGTAGTTGCCGAGGATAACCAGGTCATAAGTCACCATATCACGCATGGCGCCGCCGCAAGTCCCTAGTCAGTTGCCTTCACCCGCCACAGTGAGGTTGCCAGAATCAGTGAGACAATGGACGTGCCGAGCCAAAAAGAGACTGCGTTGTGGAAATCGTATTGCCGCACCCCGTTCACCACAGTAGTTCCTTGCTGGATCAACAGGCCGCTGATTCGCTCCTGAATGGCTGCACCTACGTAACTGAACACCCCAATAAAGCCCATGACCGCACCAGCCGCCTTCTTGGGCGCTATATCTACGGCGAACAATCCGCCCAGCGAGGTGATGAGCCCGTTGACGGAAAGGCCATACAAGAGAAACGCCAGGGTCAGTAGAATCGGGTGTCCGCGCGGGGTGGAGAACATGATCACCAGAGAGAGGATTTCCAGCAACCCGCAGATGAGGTTGACGGGCGGCCGTCTCGCCCCAAACAGTTTGTCGGAGACGAACCCGTACCCGGCGCAGCCCACCAGTCCGGCGAGCGGATTGAGCGCCAGCAGGCCGCCGGCCTGAAGATCGGAGTATCCCTTGGTTTCCTGGAGGTAAAGCATGCCCCAACTGTTCATAGCGTACCGGGTCATGGTCATGGTCGCGCAGGCGAAGGCCAGCACCCAGATGGAAGGCAGCCTGAGAATGTACATCTGCATCTGCCAGGTGGTTTTCCCGGCGGTGTGCGCGGGTTTGGCTCCGAAGTCCTTGTTCCACTCCCCCACGGACGGCAGCCCGAGGGTCTGGGGGCGGTCCTGCATGAACGCATACAGCACGAAGGCCAGCGCCACGCAGATCAGTCCCGGTCCCACAAAACCGCCCCGCCAGCCAAACCAAACCACCAGCGCGGGCAAGCCGACGAACGTCAGGCCTTCGCCGATCGAATGCGCCGTGCTCCAGATCCCGTAGTACCTGCCGCGTTCCCGATTGCTGAACCACTGGGACAGGGACACAATGCCCGCCGGCGCGCCGAATCCCTGAAACCAGCCGTTCAACGCCCACAGAACCACCCAGGCCCACAGCGCAGCCTGCCAACCCATGGCCACGTTGATCAACGCCGACAAAAGCACGCCGGTGGGCCAGAATCGCCTGATGTTGGCGTGATCCGCCAGAAAGCCGTTGACCAGTTTGCCGAAGGCGTAGGCGTAGAAGATCGCCGAGCCGATTACACCCAGCTCCGCAGCCGAGAAGATGCCGCCGTCGATCAGCGGCTTCTTGACCACCGACAAACCCAGCCGGCACGTATAGGCAATTCCATAGCCCAGGGTGATCGACAACATAACCGCTATCCGGTTCCGCCGGTACAGCCGGTCGATCTCCCTTTGGTCACGAAGGAGAGGTCGGGCTTCTCCGGTTGCAAAGAATCGCAGCAGCCATTTCATGCGTCCTTCTTACGCCTCTCTCATTTCGACAGGCCGACTCTCCCGCAACGATGTGGTGGCAGCCAGGCTCACCCGCAACGCGGCGACGCCGTCGGCGCCGGTAATGGACGGCCCCCGGCCGTGCAGCACGTTGTCCACAAAGTCCTGGATTTGAGCCAGATACGCGCTTTCAAACCGTTCCATGAAGTGCGGGACAACGTCATGCGTGATCCCTTCCTTGGTCATGACCAGGAGCGGTGTGTGGCGAAAATAACCGATCTGCAAGGACCCCTGGGTCCCCCAGATCTCAGCGCGAATGTCGTAGCCGAAAACGGCGTTCCGGCTCAAGTGCACGGCGCCCAGCGTTCCATTCTCGAAAACCAGGCTGATGACCGCATTGTCAACATCGCCAATCGATTCCATCTCGGGATAGGCCAGGGCGCCGCCAATGGCATAAACGCTCTTGACGTTGCCCATGAACATCCGCGCCACATCAAAGTCGTGGATGCCCATATCGGCGATCAACCCGCCGCTGACCTTGGGATCACAGAACTCCAGCGGCGGCCGGAACGGATCCCGTGAAGTCGAGGTCAGGAGCACCGGAGCGCCGATGGCTCCGGCGTCAACTTTCCGCTTCGCCGCCACGTAGCCGGCATCAAAACGGCGCTGAAACCCCATCTGAAGAAACGCGCCGGTGGTCTGAACCACCCCCAGCATTTGCCCGGCGTCCTCCAGGGATGTCGATATCGGCTTCTCGCAAAAGATGGCCTTCCCGCCGCGGGCGGCATCCACGACCACTTCTCGATGCGTGCTGGTGGAAGTGACGACGGCCACCGCGTCAACCGCCTGGTCCGCGATCAAATCATGGTGGCTCTGATAGCACTTGGGCGCCCCGTATTCTTGGGCGAAGGATTCGGCGAGACCCGCCTGCTGGTCCGCCACCGCCACCAGCCGGGCATTGGGGACGCGATGCGCCAGGTCCGCCGCATAGACGCGGCCCAGCCGCCCCAGGCCAATCACGCCGACGTTCAACCGACTGCTCATGCCAACACTCCTTCTAATAGATCTCACTCACCCGCACCGGCCGGTTTGCTCTTACCGATTCCGCAGCCGCCAACCCGATCACCACCGCCATCAGGCCATCCTGGCCGGTCACCGGCGCCGGCTGACTGGCCCGAACGGAATCCACAAAGGCCCGCATCTCGTTCAAATAGGATTCCGTATACCGATCCATGAAAAAGTTCAGCGGCAGCGAGGAGTGGGCGCCCGTCCGGTCAAGATACACATGGTTGTCCGGGGTGTTGTTCTTCACCGTGACCATGCCTTCGGAACCAAACACCTCGACGCGCTGATCATACCCGTAGACGGCCTTCCGGCTGTTGTCGATGGTTCCCAGAGCGCCGTTCTGAAACGCCAGCGTCACCATGGCCGTGTCCCAATCGCCCGCCCTCTGAAATACCGGGTCAACCAGCACCTGGGCCCGGGCATACACTTCGGTAACTTCGCTGGCCATCAGATAGCGGGCCATATCAAAATCGTGGATGGTCATATCCAGAAAGAGCCCGCCTGACGCCCGGATATAGTGTTCGGGAGGAGGCGATGGATCACGGCTGGTGATTCGCAGGATGTGAGGCACTCCCACCGCCCCCCCTTTGACCAGGTCATGCACTTTCAGAAAATTAGGATCAAACCGGCGGTTGAAACCCACCATCAGTTGGATGCCGCACCTTTCCACCGCGGCATTGATCTGGGTGATCCTTTCGATGGACAGATCGATGGGTTTCTCGCAGAAAACGTGCTTGCCCGCGGCGGCAGCGTCCAGGATCATCTGATAATGGGTATTGGTGGGCGTGCAGATGACCACCGCGTCCACGTGCGGGAGTTTCAGCACCTGTTGGTAATCCGAAAACGTTGCCGGCACATTGAACTTGGCCGCCACGGTGGCCAGCTCATCCGGAAGGACGTCGGACAGGGCCGCCACTTCCGTCCCCGGAATTCGATTCACCAGGTTCCCGATATGGATCTTTCCAATTCGGCCCACTCCCAGAACCCCAAAGCGAAGTTTTTGCTGGGTCATGGTGTTGGTTCCTTTCTGTTCTCTAGGCTTGATGGGCGGCCCGGATCGCGTCGATGCTGTCGCGGATGGCCCGGCTGGCATCCGGCGCCGGAAGAATCTCCAGGGAGAGGTAGCCGTCGTACCCGATTGCCGCCAGCGTCGCCAGGATGCTGGCTACGTCGAGGTGGCCGTGTCCGGGCGCCTGGCGATTGGTGTCCGCGAGGTGCACGTGCCCGAGGCCGGATCCCGTGGCGGTCAGGCTGGCCGCCAGGTCCACCTCTTCGATGTTCATGTGGAACGTATCCGCCAGCAGTTTGAGGTTCCGCGCGCCGATCTCGGCCAGCACGCTCATCCCGTCCGCCAGAGTATTGATGTAGTCGCACTCGTAGCGGTTCAGCGGCTCCAGCAGCACGGTCACGCCCAGCGGCTCGGCCGCGCGACAGACTTGCGCCAGGCACTCGAGCGCTTTCGATCTCCGGGCGCGCCGCTCCTCGCCGTCCGCGCTTCTGAGTCTGCCGCTGATGCTCCCTATGGTCACGGCCGAGCCAACTTCGGCAGCCAGGGTTATGTGGCCCCGCACTCTTTCAACCGCGCGCGCGCGGATCTCCGCCTGGGGATCGGAAAAGGTCAGCCCGTCCTCCGCGGCGGCCAGGCCGGTGCCCAGCGTGGGAACGGCTATGCCGTACTCGGCGGCCAGCCGTCTCACCGCCTGGACATCGACGTCCGCGGCGCGCCGCAGATGGAGTTCGACCCCCTGGCAACCGAACTCGGAAGCTTGCCGGAACGCCGCGGCGAGGTCGCCCCGCAGCAGGATCGGCGCCGCGCGCGCCTGGCTGGGCGTCGCCGTGATGGCGATTCTCACTTGGTCTCCTTAAAAGCAACGCGAGCCCCGGGCGCCCGCGCCATCTGCCTGCGCCGTGAGGACCTCAGCCGTCGATCAGCGGCAGGCCGTAAACCGACTTCCAGCCCGGGCTCATCGGTTCCCGGAGATACGGTTCCAACGCCGCGGGATCCCGCAGGCTCACCAGCTCCGCCGGAGGCGCCTTCCCGGCCGGAAACGCCGCCAGATACTCGTCGCACAGCAGCGTCAAGTACCGCAGGATCGCGGCCAGCGGCCGCTTGGCTTTGCGCGCCTCGCCCAGCGTGGGCTTTCCCACCACGCCTTCGGGAGTGCCGGCGATCTCGATGGCGGCATGCCCCTCGGACTCCGACCACCGGCTGGGCCGGCTGAAGGCGTCCACCGCGGTATCCAGGTGCCCGCCGGGAAGCAGCGCGACCGGCTGGGTCTCCACCGCGTACTTCATGTTGACCATGTCGGGAAACAGCAGCAGGCCGACCGAGGTCTCCGCCTCATCGGCGTGGATGAACGGCGTATCCCAGTCACCCCCTCGGTCCTTGGTCCTCCACATCTCGCGCGTCGCCCGGTGCCAGTCGATGATGCGGTAAATCCCCGGCAACTGGTACCGCTTGCAGAACTGCTGGAGCGCCGCTTCCAGGACCCATAGCTGCCCGTGGTTGTTCAGAATGATCTGCTTGCGGAAGCCGTCATTCCACAACCCCAGCATCACGTCGATGAGCAGCTCCTTGGCGACGTCCTCACGCACGATCACCGTGCCCGCCATGCCGAGGTGATGAGCGGGATGGCAGCCGTACATGTACGGCGGCAGCGCCAGCGCCACGGGATGGCCCCGCTGGGCGCTGTGGCGGCGGACGGCCTCGGCAATGTGGCTGACGAACAACGTGTCCATGGCCGAGACGGTGTGATCGCCATGCAGTTCCGTCGAGCCCACGGGAATGATGACCACGTCATTCTTCTTCCGCTGCTGTTCCAGCTCGTGGCGGACCGTGGTCTGGATATAGCTGCCGGCCTTGGCCCATTCGCACCCGCCCGGCGCAGGCACGCCGTACTCCGCCAGGATGGCGTCCAGCTTCGCCTCGTCCGCCTCCCATATCTCCTTTTTCATCCGGCCCACGGCCGAGTTCTCGAAATACAGATCGGGTTGGTTGGTGGATAACCAGTTCTCACTCATAAAGTTTCGTTTCTCCTCCCAAGACTGCGACCGGGGCGGTCCGCAGGTCACATGACGCAGGTGATCTTGCAGTTCGTCTTGTCGGTCTGCAACAGCCGGATGTGGTCAGGCACCTCGTCCAGGCCGATTCTCTTCGTGATCAGCGGCGTCATGTCCATGCCCGCCGCCATGCAACTGATGACTCTGGGAAACGTGCCGTAGCCGGAGTGCCCTTGCGCGCCCGCGATCTTCGCCTTCTTGACTTCGAAGACTTCGCAGTTCAGAGGCGCCCGCATGTCGGCGCGCGCCACCAGGACGAGCTTGGCTCCCACGAACTTGCCGCCCCAGATAGCGGCCTCGATGGCGGGCAGGACCTTGTCGGGCAGGCCGGTGGCTTCCAGGTACAGGGCCGCCCCCAGGCCGCCGGTGAACTCCAGGACTCTCTCCGCCAGGTTCTCCTTGAGGGGGTCGATGATCAGGTCCGCGCCCAGCCGCCGGCCGAGACCGGCCCGGGCCGGCTCGGGTTCGGCCAGCATGACCTTGGCGGCCCCGGCGCGTTTCATGATGGCCACCGCGGCCAGTCCGATCGGCCCGCCTCCGCAGATCACCGCGTGGTCGCCGGGCCGGATGCCGCCGCCGCACTCGATCACGGCGTTGTAAGCCACCGACGTGGGCTCGACGAGGCTGCCGGCGAGGAATAAGTCGATTCCTGGGTAAGCGTCCTGGAGCTCGACCAAGCTCCAGAGGTACCGCGAATCGAGGGCCACGTAGCTTTCGAAGCCGCCGTCCACGCTGAAGCCCATTTCCTGCAGCCGCTCGCACTGGTTCGGGTTTCCTTCCGCGCAGGGCCGGCAATAGGCGCACCAGAACATCTCTTCCGGACACACTGGCTCTCCGGTCTCGAATCGCCGGCCGGTGCGCTTGTTGAAGGCCTTCTCTCCGGCTTCGACCACCACGCCCGCCATCTCGTGGCCCAGCACGACCGGAAATGCGGTCAGGCCGGGGTACCACGTGTACCCGTCCGCGTCGCTCTGCGCCATGTGAACGTCGCTGCCGCAGATCCCGCACGCCTTCACCTCGATGAGGCACTCGGTCGGACCGATCTTGGGAAGGTCCTTCCCGACGACCGAGAGCTTCGGGTGCCGCCAGACGTTACTGCCGAGGTACGTCAGCTTCCCGTCTATGTCCTTGGGCCCCAGCCGGAAGCCCGGCTTGGGATCCCACTCAGCCGATAAAACCACGCTCTTCATTTTCGACATCTCCTTATCTGGATGGTTCAACGCAAAAACTCACCAGCGTTTTCTTTGGTGACCAGCGCCGTGCCGATGTCCACGCGTTTCTCCACCGGCTGCGCCCTGGCCGCCTTGATGGCCTCCTCGATGGCGCGCCTCCCGATCGCCTCCGCGTACTGCGCCATCACCGCGCTCATCCGCCCGGCCTGGACGGCGCGCACCGCCTCGCGCGTGGCGTCGAAGCCGACCAGCACGATCTTGCCCGTCAGGTTGCGCGCGGCGATCGCCTCCATCGCCCCCAGAGCCATCTGGTCGTTGGTGGCGAAGACAGCGCGCAGATCGCGGTGCAAGGTGAGGAGGTTCTCCATCACGCTCATGCCCAGCGCCCGCTCGCTGTTGGCCGGCTGCGCCGCCACGTACTGCACCCCGGGCGCTTGGGCGATCACCTCGCGGAAACCTGCCAGGCGGTCGTCTTGGGTGGCGACGCCCATTACGCCGCGGATCACGGCCACCTTGCCCTGGCCCCCGATCGCGCGCAGAACGTACTCGCCCGCCAGCCGCCCGCCCAGCCGGTTGTCGATTCCGACGAAGCTGACCCGGGACGGCCACGGTACGTCCGTGTCCACTATCACTACCGGGATCCCCGCCGCCTTGGCCTTCTCGAGTACCGGAACGACTTCGGCGACGCCGGCCGGCGCCACGGCCAGCGCCGAGACCTTCTTCAGGACCTGGTCCTCGAGGATGGCGACCTGCTGGTCGATGTTGATCTCGCGCTCCGGCGCCAGCACCGCGAACTTTACGCCGGGATCCGCGCGCGCCGCGGCCTCCGCGCCGGACTTGAGGCGCTGCCAGAACTCGCTGTCGAGGGCCTTGACCACCAGGACGATCTCGAGCTTCTTGGTCTGCTCGACCCGCGAGCAGCCGCCCGCCAGCACCAGGGCGGCGGCCAGCGCAACTGCTTCGCACCGGCGATTCCTGAACCCCATTCGCTACCTCCTGGCCGCGCGGCTTTTCTCGGTGGCGCGCTGCCGCAGGACGTCCACCCACACGGCGGCCACGATCACAACGCCGATCACCACGGTCTGCCAGTACGCCGAGACGTTCAGCAGGTTCAAGCCGTTGCGCAGCACGCCCATGATCAGCGCGCCGACCAGCGTGCCCAGCACCGTCCCGGAGCCGCCGAAGAAACTGGCGCCGCCGATGATGACGGCCGCGATGGAATCGAGTTCGGCCCCCACGCCGGCCAGCGGGAAGCCCGAATTCATGCGCCCCGCCAGCACCACCGCGCCCGCCGCCGACATGAACCCGCTGAGACCGTACACCAGCGCCAGCCGCCGGTCCACCGGGATGCCGGAAAGCAGCGCCGCCTGCCGGTTCCCGCCGATCGCGTAGATGTCCCGCCCCAGCGTGGTGCGCGTGAGGAACACGTGGAACAGCACGCAGAAACACACCACCACGATGACCGGCGCCGGAATCCCCGCGACGGCTCCCGCGCCCCAGTAGCGGAACCCGCCGCCCAGCTCGGAGACGGGGAAACCTCCCGTAATCACCAGCGCCAATCCGCGCGCCACGTTCATCATGCCGAGGGTGGGGATGAACGGGTGCGGCAGCCGCAGCTTGGTGAACAGCAGGCCGTTGATCGTCCCCAGGCCCGCGCCCGCCGCGAGCGCCGCGGCGATGGCCAGCCCCGGGGGCGCGCCCGCCTTCACCAGGAGCGCGGCCAGCACGCAGCACAGCCCCAGAATCGATCCCACCGAGAGGTCGATGCCGGCCGTTATGATCACCAGCAACTGGCCGAGCGCCAGCAGCGTGTTCACCGCCGATTGCCGGAAGACGTTGAGCAGGTTGTCGAAGGTCAGGAAATGCTCGGAGAGCAGGCTGAGCGCGAGGCCCATCAGCAGCAGCGCCGCCAGCGGCCCAAAACGCCGCAGGGCTTCCGAGACCCCCCGCGCCCAGAAACCTCGGTCCGCCGTCTTCACCGGCTGCTCCCTCCCGTGGCCAGCCGCATGATGCTCTCCTCGCTCGCCTCGGCCCGCGCCAGCTCGCCGGCGATGCGCCCGCGGTGCATCACCAGCACACGGTCCGCCAGGTGCAGGATCTCCTCGAGTTCCGATGAGGCCAGCACGATCGCCGCGCCGCGCGCCGCCAGGCGCCGGATGATTTCGTAGATCTCGGCCTTGGCCCCCACATCGATGCCGCGCGTGGGCTCGTCGAGCAGGAAAATGCTGGCATCGGCCAGCAGCCATTTGGCCAGCACCACTTTCTGCTGGTTGCCCCCGCTCAACTGGGCCACGGCTTGCTCGGGGTCGGGCGTGCGCACGCGCAGTTCGTCCACCATCCGGCGGGTCTTCTCTCTCTCGCGGTCCGCGCGGATGCAAAGTTGCCGCTCCGAAGCCAGCACCATGTTCCACCGCACCGGCGCCCCGAGGATCAGTCCCTTGGCCTTGCGGTCGTCCGGGACCAGGGCCAGGCCGTGGCGTATGGCGTCGACCGGCGTGCGGATGTTCACCGGACGCCCCTCGATGAAGACGCGGCCCGCGTCGCGCCCGGCTGCGCCGAACAGCGCCTCCAGCAGCTCGGTCCGGCCGGCGCCCGCCAGGCCCGCCAGCCCCACGATCTCGCCGCGGTGGACGCGAAAGCCGATGTCGTAGACTTGGCCCCGCGCCGAGAACCCCTCGACCCGCAGCGCCTCGCCGGGCTGGGCGCTCGACTCCAGCGCCGGAAACTGCTCCCGGGCCGGGCGGCCCACCATGTGACGCACCAGCGCCTCCGGCGGCATTTCAGCCACCGGCGCCGTCGCCACGCGGCGGCCGTCGCGCAGCACCGTCACGCGGTCCGGCCCCTGGTAGATCTCCTTCAGCCGGTGCGTGATGTAGATGACGCTCACGCCGCGTCGCTTCAGTTGGCCGATGACCTCTAACAGGCGCACCGTTTCGCGTTCCGACAGCGGCGCCGTCGGTTCGTCCATGATGACCAGGCGGGCACGCAAGGACAGCGCCCGCCCGATTTCCACCAGTTGCCGCTCTCCCATGCTCAATTCCGCCACCAGCCGCCGCGGGTCCATCGGGTGACCGAGTTCTTCCAGCAGCGCCCTGGCCCGCTGGTGGATCTCCTCCCACCGCACCCACTCTAATCCGGCCCGGCGGCAGGGGTGCCTGCCGAGGAAAATGTTCTCTCCCGCGCTCAACTGCGGGACCAGGGCAAGTTCCTGGTGCACGAAGCTGATGCCCAGCTCCTGCGCCTGCCGCGGGCTCTCGACCGCCACCGGCCGCCCCTCCCAGCGGGTCTGGCCGGCATCGGCCGACAGGACGCCGCCGATAATGTTCATGAGAGTGGATTTCCCGGCGCCGTTCTCACCCACCAGCGCGTGCACTTCCCCGGGCAGCACTTCGAAGCTGACGTCTTCGAGCGCCGGGACGCCGCTGAACGCCTTCGAGATGTGCTCCAGCCGCAGAAGCGGGGCATTCATCGCGCGCTCTCGGCTGGGGGCGGCGCGGTCGACTGCCGTACGATGAGCTGGCCATCCAGCGTTATGCGGCTCTCAGGCTTGCCGCCCGAGAGCAGATCCAGTAGGATCTGGGCGGCCAGGCATCCCATCTGGTGCGTCGGCTGCTGAACCGTTGTCAGCGGCGGATCGGTGTAGGACGCTAGGAACAGGTCGTCGAGCCCGACAACCGACAGGTCCCCCGGCACGTTCACACCATGTTCGCGTGCCGTGCGCAGGGCGCCCAACGCCGACATGTCGTTGTAGCAGAAGATCGCCGTCGGCCGTTCCGGCAATGCCAGCAGCCTTGCCATGGCCCGCATCCCGCCTTCGGGCCCGCCATCGCCGTGCTTGACCAGTTCCGGCTGGAAGCCGATGTCCGCTTCCTCCAGGGTCTGCCGGTACCCGGTGAAGCGCTCGGTGTCTGCCTGGAGCCCGAACTGGTTCCCGACGTAGCCGATGCGTTTGTGACCCAGTTCCACCAGGTGTCGCGTGGCTTTCCGGCCGCTGTTGAGGTTGTCGATAGTCACCGAGAAAACGAAGTCGCCCGGGTACTGATTGTTGATCAGCACTATCGGCACCTTCATATCCGCCAGCAGCGGCAGGTACAGCGCGCCCACACGCGAGGAGTTCACCAGAATCCCGTCCACGCGGCGTTCGTGGAACGACTGTACGGCCCGAAGTTCCCGGGCGGGATCGGCATGACAGGTGGCCAGCAAGATTGAATAGCCGTGGGCCAGCGCGAACTCTTCGATGCCGCTGACCACCTCACCGACGAAGGGGTTGGCGATGCTGGTCACCACCACGCCGATGGTGTTCGTTCGCTTGGTAACCAGGCTCCGCGCCACGGCGCTGACCGTATACCCTTGCTCCTCAGCGATTCTGCGAATCAAAGCGCCAGTCCCGGCCTTCACCAAAGTGCTGTTGCGGAGTGCACGCGAAACCGTGGAGTAGGAAACGTTAGCGGCGCGCGCGATGTCCTTGATCGATACAGTGTGCAAACGTGTTCAGCATAGACTAAATCCACTTCTTTGTCAACCCCTCCGCCGCCTGTCCTCCCCCAGGTTTCGCGACCCAGGGTGGAATAGGCCTCCAGGCCTGTCGGGGGCACGCCGCACACAGGCATGAATGTCTATTCCACCTTGGACCACGCAAAACTGGGCAAGGTGCGAAACCACTTGACAAGATTCCCGAGGCAGCATACACTACATGAGGAGTTGTAAACGTTTGCAGGCTTCGGGACGCAAAAGGGTGGCTCGGTTTCTCGCTAAGCGGCTGGGGCGCTGGACGTGCGGATTCCCGCCGGAAAGTGCGGGCGCCCTCCAAAAGAAGTTCAAACCATGCGCCTTCGGGCGCGTCAAGGAGCATATTGTATGATGCGGCAGTGTCTACTGGTTCTGATGGTCGTCGTTTTTGCGGTGGCCGGGTTTGCTCAGGTGGACCGGGCCACGCTGGTCGGCACCGTGACCGACCCTAGCGGGGCGGTGGTGCCTGGCGCCAAGATAGTGATGACCGCGCCCGACACGGGGCTGCGCCGCGAGATGCAGTCCGGCGCCGCGGGGAATTTCTCGTTCGCCGGTCTGCCCATCGGCAATTACACTGTGCTCGTTTCGGCGCAAGGCTTCAACACGGCGTCCGTGAAGGATGTGCGCCTGGGTGTGGGTGATAACCGCACCTTGGACGTGGCCTTGGAAGTCGCCGGGGGAGCCGCGGCCATCACTGTAGAAGCCCAGGCTACCGCACTCGACCGCGAGTCGGCCGCCATGGGCAGCGTCATCGGCTCGCAGCAGGTCCGGGAGATTCCGCTCAACGGCCGCTCCTGGGCCAGCCTGATGTTGCTGGCGCCGGGCGCCATCAACACCGGCGCGGGCGACATGGGTAGCATCCGGTTCTCGGGCCGGTCGAACGACGACAACAACTTCATGTACGATGGCATCGACGCCAGCGGCGTGAAGGACCAGACCATGGAAGCGGACCTGCGCCTGGTGGTCAGCACGGACAGCATCGCCGAATTCCGCGTCAACTCCTCTCTATACTCGGCCGAAACCGGCTCTGGCGGCGGTGCGCAGATCAACCTGGTCTCGAAGGGCGGTACGAACGAATTTCACGGCAGCCTCTTCGAGTTCGTCCGAAACAATCGCTTTGACGCCCGCAACCCGTTCGATACGTCGAAGCAGCCGTTCCGGCTCAACCAGTTCGGAGGGAACGTGGGCGGACCGATCATAAAGAACAGGACGTTCTTCTACGCCAATTACGAAGGCTTGCGGCAGCGGCTTTCCCAGACCATGCGCGCGGACGTGCCCAGCGCGGCCTTTAAAGCCCGGGCGACCAACCCCGGCATCCAGCCGATCCTGGCCGCCTATCCGAAGGGCACGGTCAGCACCTCGGATGCCGACATCGACCGCTATCTGGCGGACCGCAGCAATAGCTGGACCGAGGATTCCGTGTCGCTGCGCATCGACCATCGCTTTAACGACAGCAACAACCTGTACGCGCGCTTCAGCACGGACGACGGGATAGTCAATACGCAGGTAACGGCTCTCGAAGGAGACCGCGAGCAGCCTAACCTGCAGCCGACCCACTTTGTCCTTCAGTACCAGCGGCTCTTTAGCCCGACCGTCATAAACGAGGTGAAGGCCGGCATCAATCGCGAACCCCTGACCCGGTATACGTATGGGCCTTTCAAAGAGACCATTAACATTTCCGGGTTCACGGCGCTGAACGACAACAACCTCGCGATCGAGGCGGGCACCTCCTACGCGCTGGTCGATAACGTGGCGATCGTCCGGGGCCGCCAGACGCTCAAGTTCGGCGGCGAAATACGCCGCATCCACGTCAACGTGGCCGATCCTATGTGGGATAACTGGGGGGTTACTTACCCGAACCGTACGGCATTCCTGAACAACGCGGTGGACTCCGTGGCCATCAACTCCGGCTTTCCCACGCAGGGTACGCGCAAGTGGATGTACATGGCGTTCATGCAGAACGACTTCAAGATCACGCCTGAGTTGACCGTGAACCTTGGCCTGCGCTACGAGGTGTACAGCCTGAACAGGGAAGTGCGCGACCGCTACCGCGTCTTCGACCAGTGGGAGTGCAAGGGTTTCTGCCCCATGGGTACGCAGTGGTACAAGCCCGACCACAACAACTTCGATCCGCGTGTCGGCCTTGCCTGGGCGCCCAAGGCGCTGAAGGGCAAGACCGTCATCCGCATCGGCGCCGGCATCTACCACGGCCCCGGCCAGGTGGACGACGTCAACACACCCCTGGACAACTACATCAGCAATTACTCGCTGACCAGGGCCGAAGCGCCGGCCCTCTCCTATCCGATCGCGCCCTACCTCGGCCTGGCAAAGGAAGTCGGGATTACCCCGCGTTCTCAGCAGCGCGACCGCAGCGACCTGTACAGCGCCAACTGGGGCCTCTCCATCCAGCAGGAACTCGTCGCCGGCTTCATGACCCAGGTAGCCTACAACGGCAGCGTGGGTAAGAAACTGTTCGCGCGTCTTGACATCAACCGCCTGGACCTGGTGACCCGGACCCGCAGGCTGCCGACCTTCGGCCGCATCGACGAGAAACGCTATGACGGCAACAGCAACTTCAACGCCTTGCAGGTTTCGCTGCACCGGCGTGTGGGGCGCGGCCTCAACTGGGGCACCGAGTACATGTGGTCGCACTCGATTAACGACATGAGCGTCGGGGCGGGCGAAGGCGCCCGGCCGCAGAACAGCGACTGCCGGGCCTGCGACCGCGGCAGCAGCGCCCAGGACATCCGGCAAACCTTTACCAGCAACTGGGTTTACGCGATGCCGTTCGGCAAGGGCCAGAAATACCTGACCAGCGGCCCGGCGGCGCGCATCCTGGGAGGCTGGGAGATGAGCGGCATCTGGACCAAGCGCACCGGCCGCACGCTAAACATCACCATGTCGCGCAGCAGCAACGACCTCCCGGACGGCAACAGCCGCGACCCGCGGCCCAACCTCGTCCCCGGCGTCTCGATCTACCCGGCAGGTGGCCGGACTTACAGTAACTGGTACAACCCGGCCGCCTTCGCCATTCCGGCAAGCAGGACGTGGGGCAACCTGGGACGTGGAATCGCCCGCGGCCCCGGCGCGGGGCAGGTTGACTGGGCGCTTCAGAAGGTCAATCACATCACGGAAAAGAAGACCATCACCTTGCGTTTTGAAGCATTCAATCTGTTCAACTTCACTCAGGCGGCCAACCCGGGAACGAACTGGACGTCTCCGGCGAGCTTTGGCATCGTCAGCTCCGGCCTGAACCGCACCATCGGCTCGGGCACCTCGCGGCAGTTGCAGCTCGCGATGAGGCTCAACTTTTGAGCCCAGCACGAGCCGGGCTGGGCCTGCTGGCGTTGTTGTCGTTGGCGGCCTGTTCCCGGCCTTCGCATCCGTCCGTTGACGTCCGCGCGGCTCTGGCTACCGCATCCGTCACGGACGACGCCGACGATCCCGCCGTGTGGGTGCATCCTTCCGACCCGGTGCGGAGTTTGATTATCGGCACCAACAAGGTGGCCGCGCCGGCGGGGGCGCTGGTGGTCTTCGGCCTGGACGGTAAAATCCGCCAGACCATCTCCGGACTCGATCGGCCCAACAACGTGGATGTCGAGTACGGCTTGATGGTGGGCGGGCAGCCGACCGATATCGCGGTCGTCACCGAGCGGCTGAAGAACCGGTTGCGGATCTTCAAGCTCCCCCGCGATGGCGGCCCCCTCACCGACATTTCCGCGGGCGGCGGCGCGCCGGTGCTCGCGGGTGAAACGGGCGAGCGCTCGGAACCCATGGGCATCGCGCTCTACCGCCGCCCCCACGACGGCGCCGTCTTCGCCATCATCAGTCCGAAGACGGGGCCTCGGGATGGGTATCTTTGGGAGTACCGGCTGGAGGACGACGGCGCCGGCCGCGTCAAGGCCACTCAGGTGCGCCGGTTCGGCGGCTTCAGCGGTCTCAAGGAGATCGAGGCCATCGCCGTGGACGACGCCCTCGGCTATGTCTATTACGCCGACGAGGGCAACGGCATCCACAAATGGCACGCCGATCCCGAGCATCCCGACGCCGGGCGCGAGCTGGCGCATTTCGGCAAGACGGAATTCACCGGCGACCACGAAGGCATCGCCATCTACGCGCGCCAGGACGGCACAGGCTACATCCTCTGCACAGACCAGATCGACGGCAACAGCCACTATCACATCTATCGCCGCGAAGGCGGGCCGGGCGGGCCGCACGACCATGCGCAGATGATCAAATGTGTTCGCGGCGGCGCCGACGCCACCGACGGCATCGAGGCCGTCTCAGCCCCGCTGGGGCCGCAATTCCCCAACGGCCTGCTGGTCGTTATGAACAGCGGGCCGAAGAACTTCTTGATCTACCGCTGGGAAGACCTCGCCAGCTCCGGTTCTCCTACGCTCAAACTGGCTACAGGAGCGACCCCGGGCAGCAATCCCGCCGGTGTGGGCATGACTCACTGACCGCACCGCGCGTGATGTTCGATATTGACCGGAACCGCCGATACTGGGCAATTTGAAATGATCACCCTTTTCCGCACGCTGCCGCCTGCCGGCGTCATTCGCCGAACCCTCCGGCCACCAGCTCGGCCAGCGCGTTGACGGCTTGCTCTTCGTCTTCGCCCTCGGCCTGGATGGTGATCTCGGCGCCGGGCGTGACTTCGAGCAGCATCAGGCCGAGCACGCTCTGGCCGTTCACCTCCCGCTCGCCTTTGGTCACGCGAATGGCGGAGCGGAAGCGGTTCGCCGTCTCGATGAACATGCCGGCCGGGCGTGCGTGCAGTCCCGTGGAGTTGAGCACCTTTACCGTTCGCGCTGTCACTCTTGACTCATCCTGTCGCGGGCAAACCGGGCCAGGCAGTCGCGGATCTCCGCCGCGCTCGGGTGCGCTAGCGTCTCCTCGACCAGGGCTTCGGCATCGCTCCTGCGGACCCGCCGGATGGCGTCTTTGACGGCGGGAATCGCGGCCGGGACCATGCTCAGCTCCGCCATCCCCATGCCGACGAACAGCGGCGCCGCCAGTGGATCGGCGCCCATCTCGCCGCAGACGCCCGCCCACTTGCTCCCGCGCCGCGCGGCTTCGGCCACGGCCCGCATGAGCCGGAGCACGGCCGGGTGGTAAGGGTCGTACAGTCCGGCCATGGCGGGGTTCAAACGATCTGCGGCCAGCACGTACTGCGTCAGGTCGTTGGTGCCAATGCTCAGGAAGTCCGTTTGCGCCGCCAGTTCGGTGGCCAGCAGGGCGGCGGCGGGGGTCTCCACCATCACGCCCAGCGAGACCGGAACGGAAACGCCCAGCTCCTCCTGAATGGCGCCCAGCAGGCGCCGCGTGCGGCGCACTTCCGCAAGGTCGGCGATCATGGGCAGCATCACCGCCAGGTTCCCGGCGCCGGAGGCGCGGATCAGCGCCCGGAGCTGAGAGCGGAACAAGGGTTCCCGCGCCAGCGCGAAACGGATGCCGCGCAGGCCCAGCGCGGGATTGGGCTCCGGCGCGCCATCCCAAACGGGGGCTTGCTTGTCGCCGCCGAGGTCCATGGTGCGGACGATGACGCGGCGCGGGGCCATGCGTGAGAGCACGTCGCGGTAGGCCTCGTATTGCTCGTCCTCCGATGGCGGCTCGGCGCGGTTCACGAACAGGTACTCGGTGCGGAATACGCCCACGGCCTCCGCCCCGGCTTCGAGCGCCAGGTCCACTTCGGCGGGCGTGGCGATGTTGGCTGCGAGCGTGATGCGGAAGCCGTCCGGCGTAACCGCCGGCAGGTCCCTGAGCGCCTCGAGGCGCGCGCGCAGAACGCGCTGCTCCTCCATGCGCCGGCGGAACCCGGCGACGGTGGCGTCATCCGGACCCACGATCACCTCGCCGCTGGCGCCGTCGAGCGCCAGCAGATCCCCGTCGCGCACCTGGACCAGCGCGTCGTGCGCGCCCACCACCGCCGGCAGGCGCAGCGCGCGGGCCAGGATCGCCATGTGGCCCGTCGGCCCGCCCTCCTCGGTGACCACGGCCAGCGCGCCCTGCCCCGCCAGCAGGCTGGCCTCGGAAGGCGTCAGGTCGCGCGCCACCAGGATGCCCGAGACCGAGCGCGGTTGTTCGCCCGCCAGGTTCGCCAGCAACCGCTGGCCGAGGTCTTGCACGTCGGCAGCGCGCTCGCGGAGATAACCGTCCTTCAGCGCCCGGAACTGTGCGACCAGTTGCCTGGTGGTGCGCGCAACGGCCTGCTCGGCGGAGAGGCCCTCGCGCTCTATGGCGGTCTTGACGGCCCCCATGAGCATGGGGTCGTCGAGGAAGAGGAGATGCACGCGAAAGATCCGGGCCTCTTTTTCTCCCGCCGCGGTGGCGAGACCGGCGGCCAGATCCCGCAATTGCTCGCGGCTGGTCTCGACGGCCGCGGCCAGGCGCGCCAGTTCCGCTTCGGGACCGGCCCCGGGACGCGCGGCGGTCTCGAGCGGCGGCTCCCTCCAGACCACAGCCCGGCCCACAGCTACGCCCGGCGCCGCGCCAATGCCCTGCAATCGTGCCGTCATGCCCGCGGTTTCACCACGACTTTTAGTACCCGGCCCTGCGCCGCCGCTTCGAACCCATCCATGAGCCGTTCGAGCGGGATCACCAGACCCACCAGGCTCGCAGCGTGGATGCGGCCCGAGGCCAACAGGTCCAGCGCCATCCGGTTGTGCCGCGGCGTCGAGCCGTACGCGCCCATGATGAACAGCTCCCGGTAATGGATCAGGTTCGCGTTCAGCGAGGCGCAAGGGTTGTTCTTGGGCAGCCCTCCGAAGAAGCTGACGCGACCGTGCTTGGCGGCCAGCGTGAGCGCCTGTTCCTGCGCCGCCGCCGAGGGGGCGGCCACGATGACCACCGAGGCCCCGCCGCCTTCGGTCTCCTCGCGGACTCGCGCCGCGACGTCTTCGCGCGCGCCATCCACCAGCACATCGGCCGCGAAGGCTCGCGCCAACTCCAGGCGGTGCTCCTGCACATCGGCCAGGATGACCCTCCTGGCGCCGCGGATCTTGGCCAGGTCGGCGTGCATCGAGCCCATCGGCCCAGCGCCCAGGATGGCGACCGTGTCGTCCAGCCCCACCCCGAGCAGTTCCTGGCCATTGATGGCGCAGGCCAGCGGCTCGGCCAGCGTGGCCTCCTCCAGGGTGAGGTTGTCGGGAACGCGATTGAGGCACCCGGCGCGCACCGCGGCCCAGGGGACGATCATGTAGTCGGCGAAGCCGCCGTCGAACTGATAGCCGATCGAGCGCAGGTTGTCGCACATGGTCTGGAGCCCGCGCCGGCAATAGCCGCACTCGCAGCAAGGCACGGCCGGGGCGACGGCCACGCGGTCCCCGACGCCCCAGCCGGTGAGCGCGCCGCCGGCCTCGACGATCGTTCCTGCAATTTCGTGGCCGATGATGACCGGCTCGGTGATATTGCTCGCACCGAAACGGTACGTGCGCAGGTCGCTGCCGCAGATGGCGCAGGCGCCCACCCGCATGAGCAGCTCGTTCTCCTTCGGCGCGGGCAGCGGCCGCTCTTCCAAACGCAGGTCCTCAGGCCCGTAGAAGACTGCGGCTTTCACGCCCGCGCCTCCTCGCCCGAGAGGATCGCGACCACCTCGTCCGGGTCAGCCGTATGACTCATGCGTTCCACCAGTTCTCTCCTTTCGAGGACCGCAGCCAGTCCCGAGAGCAGCCGCAGGTGCTCGTGGTCGCCCTTGCTGGCCAGACCGATCGCCAGGTACACCTTCTTCCCGTTGTTCCATTCAACCCCTTTCGGCATTTGCAGGACCACCACCGAGCTGCGCAAGATCTCGATTTTGACCTCGTTCGTGCCGTGCGGCAGGGCCACGCCCTCGGTGAGCCAAGTGCCGTGCTGGGCCTCCTTTTCGAGCATACCCTCGAGGTAGCGCGGTGTAACCTCGCCGCAGGCGATCATGAACTCGCCGATGGTTCGCACGGCCTCCTCGCGAGTGGCCGGCTCACGGCCCAGCAGAACGTGACTGGCCTCAATCGGCACCGCCATGGTTTACCTCCGCCCCGCCGGCGCGAGGTCCCCAAGGATCTCGTCGTAGGCCGGCGAGTTGAGGTACTCGTCCACCGCGTAGATGCGGGCCCGCGGGGCGATCTGCCCGACCCGCGCGGCCAGGCTGCGCTGGCAGACCACCATCTCAGCCGTGGCCGGCAGCTCGCTCAGCGCCGAGTGGGCGACCGGAACGTCCAGCCGCGCCCTCTCGAGCTTGCGCCGCAGCACCGCCGCGCCGATTACCGAGGAGCCCATGCCCGCCTCGCAGACGAACAGGATCGCGGCCGGGCGCGTCGCCGGCGCCGGCACCGCCGCGGCCGGCTCGGTGGCGAAGCGGAACTGCTCCGCGCCGGCCTCGGCAGGGCTCGCACGCTTTACGATCGGCACAGCCACCAGAAAAGTCACCACCGCCCCGGTGGCGATCCCGCACAGCACCGGCAGCAGGCCGCCCTTGGGGGCCAGCGCGATGGCCGTGAAGATACTGCCCGGCGAGTAGGTGGCCACCAGCCCGGCATGCATCGCCACGAACACCGTCGCCGCCGCCATGCCCCCGGCGATCATGGCCAGGAGCGTCAGCGGGTTCATCAGCACGAAGGGAAAATACAGCTCGTGGATGCCGCCCAAGAAATGGATGATCAGCGCGCCCGGAGCCGAGCTTCTGGTAGTGCCCTTGCCGAACAGCCAGTAGGCGCACAACAGTCCCACGCCCTGCCCCGGATTGGGCTCGAGCAGGAAGAAGATCGACTTGCCGAACTGCCTGGCCTCGGCCACCCCCAACGGCGCCAGCACGCCGTGGTTAATGGCGTTGTTGATGAACAGCACTTTGCCGGGTTCGATGAACAGGGCAATCAGCGGCAGGTAGCCGCCGGCGGTGATCTTGCGCGCCCCCGCGGCCAGCCCGGCCGTGAGCCCGGCCACCAGCGGTCCGGCCAAGGCGAAGCCCAGGAGGGCCAGCCCCATGCCCAGAATGCCGGCGGAAAAATTGTTGACCAGCATCTCGAAGCCCATCGGGACGCGGCGGCCGCACCGCTGGTCGAACTGCCGCATCAGCCAGCCGCCCAGCGGTCCCATGGCCATCGCGCCAATGAACATGGGGATGTTGCTGCCGGCCACCATGCCCATGGTGGCCACCGCCCCCACCAGGCCGCCGCGCGGGCCGTGCACCAGCCGGCCGCCGGTGTAGCCGATCAGGATAGGCAGCAGGTTCAGGATCATCGGGTCCACCAGCCGGGCCAAGTGCTTGTTCGGAAACCACCCGGCGGGCATGAACAGCGCGGTGATGAGGCCCCAGGCGATGAAGGCCCCGATGTTGGGTACCACCATACCGGCCATGAAGCCACCCACCTTCTGCATCCGGGCTTGAATCACTCCGCAATCACCTCGTCGAGTTCTCTTACTTCCACCTGTCCCAGCAGGGCCTCGATGGCGGCGCGCGAGGCCACGCTGCTGCCGCCGCAGGCTGCCGTCGCGGCGCCGGCCGCGGTGGCCAGGCGCAGCGCTTCCGCGAACGCCGTACCGGACGCGAGCGCGCAGGCCAATGCCGCCGTCATGGCATCTCCGGCTCCAACCGTGCACCGGGTCTCCACCCGCGGCGGCCGAGCGCGATATCGCCGCTCACCGCAGGCCGCCACGGCCCCCTCGGCGCCCAGCGAGATCACCACTCCGGCGGGGCCCATCGCCTGCACGCTGCCCAGCGCCGCCTCGAGATCGCTCGCGCTTCCGAGCAACTCCTCCGCTTCGGCCCGATTGAGCTTGACCAGGTCGGGCCGCGCTGCCAAGCCTTCGCGCAGCGCCGCCCCGCTCGCGTCGAGGATGGTCTTCGCGCCCCGGCGCGCCGCGATTTGAATCAGCGCCGCGTAAGTGCTCGCTGGAGCGCCCGGAGGCAGGCTGCCGGCAAATACTATGACCTCCGCGCGAGCGGCGTAATCCTCCACCCGCCGTTCCATCTCTGCGAGGTGTTCGG
>Ga0315285_10001821_pt1 | contig 22354 bp, 42 predicted proteins | sample YL17G09_36_MG_FD_203698 | JGI IMG/M metagenome (GOLD analysis project Ga0315285, IMG submission 203698) | Sediment microbial communities from Yellowstone Lake, YNP, Wyoming, USA - YL17G09_36 | ecosystem: Environmental > Aquatic > Freshwater > Lake > Sediment | place: USA: Wyoming | collected...
CAGGGGGCCGGGCCGGGGGTCGGGGGCCGGGGGCAGGGGGCCGGGCCGGGGGCCGGGCCGGGGGCCGGGGCAGGGGGCAGGGGGCCGGGCCGGGGGTCGGGGGCCGGGGGCAGGGGGCCGGGCCGGGGGCCGGGCCGGGGGCCGGGCCGGGGGCCGGGGCAGGGGGCAGGGCAGGGGGCAGGGCAGGGCAGGGCAGGGAGTCGGGCAGGGGGCAGGGGACAGGGACCTAGGGCACATGTGCAACATCCCTTTTATTTAGGGGATCATCTAAAAACCCTTATTTTAATCTTGTAAGTCCTTACGCCGTAAGGGTTTACAAGATTTTCGTCGAAAATAGCCATTTTCAACGAATAAATTTTGGCCTCAGACGTCTTATCTACAGGAAGGGGGCGGGGAGGGCCGGGAAGGACGTAGGAAGGGCAAATCCTGGCCGTAGGTACCCCGGACCCCGGCCAACGGATCTTTGACAATCTGAGACCTACCTTCCGGCGGTGAGCCGGGGCAGATGCCCGTAATCTCGGGTGTCCCTCTTGTTTGGGGGATGCACGGGGGATAGGGGGTAGGGAAAGCGGGACCGGGAGGGCCACCGTCGCGAGACGGGGGAGAGAAAAATCCTGACGACCGAGACCGCCGCAGCACGGGACCCTAGATCCATCGGACTAGGGGCACCTCCTACACGGAGGAGATCCGGCCGGCGGGAATCAGAATCGGAGATCGGGGGAAAAATCTGAAACCGCCCGGAGCAGACCCGCGAGTGATCCCCCCGAGAGGGGGCGAGCGAGGATTTTTCGAGCGCGAGAATCATGGAAACGCCCTCCTGCTAAGAGGGGGCGACCCGTGCGCGAGGAAAAAAGTCGCCGCCGGCGCAAATATCCGGACCCCAGGTCAAAAAGGGCGAAAGCCGTGACCCCTATATATATAGGGGAGACCACCGAGGGACAAGAAAGGCACGCCGCCAAATCCGGATCCATGCCGTCGCCGGCTTTTTTTTCTTTCGTCGTGCCTCGAAAATCCGTTTGACGGGCCTTGATTCGAGGTCGAAAACCCAAAAAAATCTGCCGACCGGGACCGCGATTGCCCCCCTATGATCCTAGTGATAGGGGAGGGGTTAGAGGTCGCGCCGAAAACGGCAAAAAAACGGGGTTTTTCGGCTTTTTTATCGGGGCGGGGAGGATGTTTTCTCCGCCGTCAGTCCCCCTGAGACGCGCCACCGCCATGTGGTGGGGGACGGGCAACGCCGGGCGATCCCGGCGGCCAAGAGCGCAAAAAATTTTGGCTCGGCATGGCTGGGAGAGGGAGGGAAGGAACATGGCGAGACCCACATCGAAAATCATTCGGGCCGAGGGTTTTTGTTTGGCAGACAATTTCAAAACGGGAGATTCGAGGTTGGAAGTTTGGGAGCATAGAGGGGTTCGGTGGTTGCTGGGAAACTCGGACCCCGACTCAGAAGAGGACGGCCCCGAAGTGCGGGGGGAGATTCAACGAATCGTGGACGCGGACAGATATCCGCGCACCAAGTAGACTCTCCCTCTCGGGGGAGTGGCAGTGTCGTACTAGATGGGGAGATTGTTGTCCTTGTCGAGGGGGATTTGGCGAAAGCCGATTGGTTAAGTCAAAAGCAAATCGAGGCTTTGCCACTTTTTGACTGGTAAAAGGAGGACGGATCATGTACGAGACGGAAAAGTTTGTTCGGGCAAAGCCCGAAGACTGGGACAATGATATTGTCCCCAAAAACGACGAAATCGCCTTGGCGTTCTTCCGTTATGAGCGCGTTCGATCCCCAATGGGGGAAGTAATGCAAGATCTGTTGTTCGGACAGGATGGGGCGCCGGAAAAGACGCTGGCTGAGTAGCCTCCCCCGTGCGGGGGAGGATCTGGGGGCTGGGGACCGAGGGGCCAAAACAAAAGGAGAATGTCATGGCGGCCGAGCTGGAGCGTATCCTCATCGATCTTATCGAGGACATTAAGGTCCATCCTCGACCGTGGGGCGAGTAGGAGAAATACAAATGAAATGGTTTGACGACATACCCGAATCGCCGGCGCCTAAAGCCGGGTGGAGAGAGGGCGAGATTACGCCGCCTTCCATTGCTCCATTAAAGATTGACCGCGCAAAAATCGTCGCCATGTCGGATGTTGTCGATCTGATTTTGCGCGGGGAAGAAGTGGATGATACTCTTTTGTTTATCGAGCATCCTACTCGCCCTTTTCTTTGTTGGGTGGTGCAGCCCAAAAAATGAATAACGGGTCTAGGTCCGGTGGGCCGGGGAAATGCGGGTCCCCTCGCGGATGCGAGAGGAAGAAAAGGAGGCAAAGTCATGGCGGCCGAGCGAAGGACGTTGAAAATCTCCGTTGGGAGACTCGAATTCGAGTTTTTGTTGTATTTTTCGTGCTCCACCGGAAAAATTATTCCCGTGGAGTATGACATGCAGAAAACGTTTCGGGTGGGTCTCGTTATTTTTATTCCGCCGGACGTGGTTGAATGGCAACTGAGGCGGTATTCTTCCGGGGGCTACGGGGCGGACCCGTGGGAGCCGGAGGGGGTAATTGATTTTTTGGAAACGAAAATGGCGAATCGCATATTCTCCGGATTAAAAACGTAGGCGGCTTTGTGGTTCAAACGCCGAAGGGGAAAGGAGAAGATCATGAATTCCGATCTCAGTAAAGGCTTGCGCCTGAAACAGGTCTCTGGAGAGTTATTGTTGGAGGAGGTTTACGATAAAATCCGGAGGCTGGATATGGATTCCGAGACGCGGGTTATCGTGAATGAAATTTTCGAGGAGGCAAGAAATCAAATTGTGGCCGCCTCCATCAAAAAGGGGAAGCTCGTCGAGTTTATCGCACGCGGAGGTACCAAAGAAAAGCCTACGGAAGAAAAAATGAGGGGCCGCCCCGTAGGCAAATGGTTGGCTTTCGTGCAAGCGGACAAACGAGTATACCATACTCCAACCGGAAAGGCGGTTATCGGCACGTATACGGGCGCCACCGCTGCGGAAGTGATTTTTTTGGGGCGCGAGATACTCCGGGTAGTTCCGGAGGAAATTCTGAAAATATCGGACGAGCACCAGTTTGTTGCGGAGTTATTAAAAATAGACAATAAGGGTTTTACCTCCTATATCCAGTACAATAGGTGGAAAGGCTTTACTCCGTACACGACGGGGATGGAATAATCCCCCGAGGGGCCAAAGAGGGAGGGCAGGACGATGATCGCCAAGGACTCCGATTTGACCAAAGCGGACAGGCTGGAAATCTCTCGGCATCGACCCACGCGGTATGAGCTAGTGGCGCTGTTGCCGGATGGGAGAAGGATTTTGGTGGGTTATACTCGATACGGTCGCCGACCCATGCTCGAAATGCTACGGAGGCATAAGGAATACTGGTTGCCGTTCTTGAACGAAACGGACTCATTGACGTTTCATGCTGGAGGCAGGTCCTTGACTTTGGGTCCGCTTGTCGTTTCTTTTTCCGGAGTGACGGAACGAGAGGCAATAACGCTTGGTGAATTGCCGGAAAAGCCGTAGCCCCTCCCCCGTGCGGGGGGAGGGCTTGGGGCAGGGGGCAAGAGAGGGCGGATAGGGAGGGTAGGACATGGATACGCGCCGTTCGTGGAAAAACCAAAATCGACTATTCAAAGAGCTTTTTAAACCGGAACAACCCGTTTGCGTTTCGGTCGTCTCGCCGGTATGTTTCAATTGCGTCGAGTATCCCGGAAAGAGAATGCATGCCGTTTGCCGCCGCTCGGGCCGGCGGGTAAGCGGATCGGGTCGACATCCTTGCTTTACTGCGAACAAGGAGGCGACGGGCAAATTGGAAAAGTAGCGAAGTAGCCCCTCCCCCTGTGCGGGGGGCGGTTGAGGGCGCGTACTTTCCGCCTATCGCAGAGGTGAACGAGCTGTCGCGGAAGGCGTTTGCGGATGGGGCGGAGATGGTTTACCTGGACCGATAGTGCATAGGTAGGGGAATTTTGGTTCGTTGTGTACGGGGGAAGGAGCGTCAAGACATGAAAATTGTCGCGAGGTACAACGGAATCTGCGAGAAATGCGGGCTGAAAGTCCGTGCGGGGACGGAAATAGAATGGTCAAAGGGCCGTGGTTCCACCCATATAAAATGCCCTGAAAAAGTCGCCGGACCCCCTGCCGTTCCGTCCGGCGAAGTCGCCCCGTATCGGTTGGCCGGGGGCTCCGGGTATGGGTGTTCCGGTTGGCAAAACGGCCAAGTCGTTCGGGCGCACGTCGGGGCCGACGGCAAACTTATCTCCTCGAAGACGGCCGGGGCTCAGGAAATTTGGTTGTTCGTGCTGAAGGCCACGAAAAAATACGTCCGCGAGGACGGCCTTTCGTTCGGAGTCGGGGACGATTCCGGGCATCTTTACGGGGCCGAATGCCGTCTTGCGACCCCCGAGGAGGCTGCCCCGGCCATCGCGAGGCGAAACGCCCGCGAAAAAAAGAACGCGGCGAAAAGGGATCTATCCGGCCTTCTCGCCGAAATTACGGCGAACGGCGAATTTCCGGAAGGCCCCCTCGCCGTTAAGGGCAAGACCCTATACACGCAAGACGCCAGGCTACAGGCTTACGGAGGAGGCTCCTGGCTTATCGACGAGGGGGGTTATTTATGGTACGTGAAAAACAACGGAGCCGACGGCGACGCTTGGTCCGCCAACAACGTCACGACCGGAGGAGCCGGGGCCATGGGTTGGCGTCTCCCCTGGTTGGGTTCTTTGAGGGAGCGGGTCGAGGCGATTTTGGCCGTGTTGGGAGAAAAGGAGGAGGAAAAAGATGTTTGAGCAGGCGTTGGAAAAATTGGTTCGTGCCCGGATTCCCGGAGTTTTCGTGCCAACCCTCGAAGAGGACCGGGTTTTAAAGGCCGTGAGAGCGGCCATCAAAAATTTGCTGGTCCAACGGGTCGCGACTCCGGAAAAGGTCCGCCTTTTTCGGTGGTCCCGAGTGTCGGGATGGGTCGAAACCCTAAAAAAGGGCGATTCTCCCGACATGTGGGTTTGGGATTCGGTCCCATGGGACCGATACGACTCGGATTTGACGAGTACTCTCCGGGCGTTTCGTTCGGAGGAAATCGGCCAAGGACAATGGGATTTCGTGTCGATCTTGGACGCGGGAACCGAGTTATCCGGTCCCGAAAACGTCGTCGCCGTCAGGATGCTCAGGGAGATCCTGGCGGAAACGAGATCCGACGGAGTCGCTCGCACGATTATTTTAGTCGGGGCGGACTTTGATTTGCCCGAAACCCTTCGGGCCGATTGCCGAGTCCTCCCGTTCGAGATCCCCGATACCGCCTCTCTCGGCGAGATTTTGGGGACTCGGATATCGGCCCTGAAAAACAGTTATCCGGAGATCGTCTTCGATTCCACGCAAATCGAAAATTTCATTCGCGCTTGCTTGGGGCTGTCGGCAGGGGAAGCGTTGCACCTGCTGAGCCTCAGCATCGTGACCCACAGGGCGTTCGACGATAGGGCGGTCGAATTGGCCCTCAAGGAAAAGAAGGCCCTCGTCAAATCTTCGGCCCTGGAATACCGAACCCCCCGCCTGGGTATGGACGACGTTGCCGGTCTCGAAAACGTCAAGGAGTGGATAAGGGGGTGCGACAAGTTATGGAAAAATCGGGAAACCGCCAAACAGCGCGGTTGTTCCATTCCCTCCGGTTTGTTATTGATCGGGATACAGGGGTGCGGCAAATCCCTGACGGCCGAAGTCTTGGCCGGTCATTGGGGGTTGCCTTTGTTGGTGTTCGATGTCGGGAGTCTGTTCGGGAGTTTGCTTGGGCAGACCGAAGGCGCGTTTCGCAAGGTAAAAGAAATCTTGAACGCATGCAAGCCATGCGTGGTTTTTATCGACGAAATAGAGAAATCTTTCGGAGGGCAAGGGGACCTTGACGGGGGGACCACCGGCCGAGTGAAGGCCAGTTTCCTGTCTTGGTTGCAGGAAAAGCCGGAGGAAATTTTCGTCGTTGCGTCAGCCAACGATATCGGCAAATTCGTGGAGTCTCCGGAGATTATTCGCGCCGGGAGATTCGACCAGATATTTTTCGTCGATCTTCCCGACGAGAAAGCCCGTGCCGAAGTGTTGGCGATCAAGTTTCGCCAACGGGGTTATCGCGCAAACGATCCGGTTATCAAAAAGTGCATTGCGGAGGGAGCGAACGTCTCGGCCGGGTATTCCCCCGCCGAGTTGGAGGCGTGCGTCAAAAGCGTGATTAACCGCGCTTTTAACGAAGGGGTTGAAGTTCCTCGCGCCGCGTGGTTGCTCGAAGCGATCGCTCGCCGCGTGCCTTTGTCCCGCACGATGAGCGAAAAACTGGAGTCCTTGCGGGGTTGGGTTCGCGATGGACGAGCGGAAGCCGCGTCGTTGGCCGTGATCGGTCAAAACGGGAAACCCGCCGAGAGGCGGTCTCCGAAGGCGGACGGAGGAGGATTCCCCGTCCTGCGTTAGGACGGGAAAGAAGAGAAAGGGAAAATCGCATGGGCGAAAAACAAGTTGGTTTCGTGTTCTTCGTGCAGGAACTGAAGGAAGTCCCCCTGGCGCGTGTGGCGCAAGCGTTGTCCGCGTCGCGATTGTCGGAGAAGGTCCTTCGCGAGTTGCACCCCAGGCACTTGTTCGCGCGCGCCACCAAGGAACTGGTTCGCAAGGGCCTTTTCAAGGAGGAGGAAGGCCAAGGAATATTGAGGGACAAGGCCCCGGAAACTCCGGCTCAGTCCGTATACCAAGTTTCCCTTCGGCGTGTAATGGACGACGGGATTAAGTACGACAAAAGGGCGTATGTCGTTCTCGACAAAATCGCCTTGACGATCAAGGCGGATCCCCCTTCGTTGCAGGGGGAAATTGAAAGCGCATATGCGAAAGTCTCCGGAGTATATACTCCCGGCGATTTTCGCGGTCTGATTCACCGGGTCGTTCGGACCCGGTTTCGGGAAATTTATCTGAGGGACGGCGTTTATTTTCTGCCTCCCGAAGCGGCGGATTTGCTGGACGAGATCAAGAAGTTTTTCGAAGGGCTGGGCTTTTCGTTGTACGTTTTGCCGGTCGGAGTCTCGGAAGTCGGGATCCAGAAGAGTATTCTGGAGGCGGTTATCTCCGATGTCCGGAAGAACGTCGAAAATCTCCGAGCGGAGTTAGAGAAAACGGAGGACGTTTCTTCCGTCGTTGCGAGGAATCGCCTGGAGACGGTGAGAACGGACCTCGCGAAGTATCGGGACGTAGCAAAAGGCTTGGGAACGACTCTCGCCCGTATCTTGGAGGATGCGGGAGACGCCGGGAAAGTTCTTCGGCAAGTCGGAAGCAACAGCCTGGAAAGTCTTATCCTGGCGGTCACGACCGGTAAGGAAGTGGATCCTCTCCTAGTGAAGATCGTGGGATCTCGCGGGGAAGAGGATTTTCGGTTCGCGCCCGCCGAGGACGACGAGAAAATCCGGATCGAGTTGACAACCGGAGATTCTCAAGAGAAACTGCTGTTCTACGAGTTGGAACCGTCTTGCAGTATTCACGTGGGGCATGGATAAGGAGATACGGGATGTCGCACTTCACGACGGTCCAGGACCCGAAAATCAAGGACAGGGATTGCCTCGTGCAAGCCCTGTGCGACTTGGGAATTTCGAGGGACATCATCGAGGTCCATGACGATCCCAAGGCCATCTTGAATTATAAGGGGAATGCGTCTTACTCCCGATGGATGGATCATCGGGACCTCCGTTTCAAGACGGGGGACAAGGCTCACGTCGTTATTCCTCGACGCCATATCGGGGATTTGCATAACGACGTTGGTTGGTACCTGGACGAAAACGGAGCGATTGCGTTTATTTGCAGTTTCGCGAGGGACAGGTGCAAAGCCCTCAAGGGGAAGAAGATGGACAAGAAGTTCGAGGGCCGTTTGTTGCAGGAGTACGTCAAGAACCAAATCCTCAAGACGGCCAAGTCTCGCGGTCAGAAAACGCAAGTCAAAAGGGTCGGAACGGAAATTAAGGTTATTGTTGGATAGGGGGAAAACGTGGCCGATACACGAAGGGTAATTTCGGTTGATGCGAAGGGGAAAATCACGTCTCTTTACGACGATGATTTTCCCCTTCCGGAGGGAAAAACCAAAATCGCACGCGCTTCTCGGATAGAGCCCGATCCGGAGGGAGGTTGGCGAGTGACTTTGACTCGGCATCCCGCCCTCGGTTCTTCGGGAGGGAAGATTTTGGCAAGGAAAGTGGTAAAACGCCGTGACGCTCTGGCCCTGGAGGTCGAAGCGGTAAATAAAATTCTGCTCAAGAAAAAGGGATAAGACATGGCCAAGAAAATCGAGTTCACGGTCAAGGATGACGGAACCGTGAATTTGGAGGCTCAAGGATACCTTGGAGGGGAATGTCGCGCCGGGACCGAAGCTTACGAAAAAGCGTTGGGAGGGAAGATCGTCTCCCGACGGGAAAAAAAAGAGACGGTCAAGGAACGGCCCGTCGTCAAGACGGGTAAAATGTAGAGTCGAAGGATCCCCCCGCGTCGGGCGGGGGGAGACCATGAAAGGAGAAACCCATGAAATACGGGGCGATAATAGCGGAGTATCGCTGCAGAAATTGCGGCGAAACGGTTACTACGCAGTATTGTCTCGGAGTACTATGCGATTATGCCGTACCTCCGGACAAGACCAACGGGGTGGCGTTGATAGAATTAGGGGCGATACTAAAGAGTGACAAATTCGGAAAAATACTTCCTCATGTTTTCCATGATTGTGTTGAAAGACGTGAATTATCCTTTCTAAATGTGCTTGAAGGAGCGTCGGCAGGGGTTGCCGATCTAGTAAAAATCAAATGTACGCCCGCAGAAAACGAGGCATTTTAGGCCCTTTCGAGGCTCGGGATTGCCCGGCATAACCGGGGAAAGGAGCGGGGACATGGCGAGAATCACCGTTTTTTTGGGCAAAGACAGGCGCCCGATGGGCAGTTGCCCGGCGGGTCAAGAAGAGGAATGGCTGAATCCGCAAGAAGGGGGGGAGAAGCGCGAAGTGGCGTTCCAAGTGGAGGCCACCGACGATGAATGGCACGCTTGGGCAAAAAGGAATGCGGAAGCGGGGAAGACCGGCGCATGTCTTCCTTGGCAATAATCCTTTTCCTCGTGCGGGGAAATTTACGGGAAATCGGCAAGCCTCCCCGCGAGGAAAAGACGGGACTAAGTTTCTCCCCTCCCTAGATTAAAAAAAAGGGGATTCCGGGGCGAGGAAAAGGGTTAACTCGCCCCATTAAAAAAGGAATTAAACATGGCGGAAGAGGAAGAGGGATGGAGGACGGACAATCCCCCCGAGAACGTTCAGGTACTCGTGGCGTGGGGTATCAAGGGAGTCGGGCCGGCGGGATACGACGTGGCAAAAAAAGAGAATGACCGTTGGATGTCGTCCGTCAGCGGGTCTTGCGTCGAAGCGCACGGATTCGCGGTTTTTGGGTGGAGGCGGTTGCCTCCGTTGCCTAAAAAAGGGAGTTGAGCACATGGCGGAAGAAAAAGAGGAAGAGGGATGGAGGACGGACGATCCCCCCGAGAACGTGCGGTTGCTCGTGGAGTGGGGTCATGCGGAAAGCGGGCCGACGGGGTACGACGTGGCGCATTTCGTGGGCGGTCGGTGGAAATCGCGCATTAACGGTGCCGATGTCGAAGTGGGCGATTTTGTGGTTTTTGGGTGGAGAAGATTGCCCCCGTTTTCGAAAAGACGGAAAAAGAGGGGAAAGAAAAAGAGTTGATTTTTCCGGAAAGGAGGTTGCGATGGGACAATTGGACATCCCTTCGCTCGTGGCGAAGGCGAGAAACCTGAAAGAGAGAATCGAAAAAATCGTTCCGTCGGGGTTGTCTTGCGCCAACGGGGGACGAGGAGGAGGTTGCATCGTTTCGACTTTCGCCTTGCGCGTGGTCGCATTCCGCGAGGGTTTGGAAATTTGGCCTCAAGCGGGGACTCTTAGTTGGCCTTTCACGGACCCGGAAAAGGACGACGGGATACGGGCGACTCATTTTTCGTTCGTGTGGGACGAGAAAAAATCATTTTCCTATACCGTGGGCATGTTGTGGGAAATGCACGCATGGGCGGCCATTTCGCCCGACGTTATTATCGACTTGGAGACGGGAGACTTCAAGCGCCTGGAAAACCGGTTGCTGGGTCTTCCCTGGACCGGAAAAGATCCTCCGGATTATCTATGGGGAATCCCTCCGGAAGGGGCCATATATAACTCCAGCGAAAGCGCAATTCGGTTTTTGGGGGTGTTGCATGGGGCTCTCTTGGAAGAGATTCGCCGAAACAAAAGAGAAGAACGCGCCGTGCCCGTGCGGAAATGACGACGCAATTTTGGTCGATTCGAATGAGGATCTTCGAATTTGTCGTGCGTGTTTAAGAAAAGGAGAAGCGAGGATGGACAGGGAAACGTCGTTTCAAAAGGGATTGGCTTTGGCCGACGAGATACTCGCCGACAAGACGCCTACGGGGGGCAAGGGGTGCCGAAACTGCGATAGGCCGTATCTCGGGTTTCGGCAAGTGCTTCTTGACTCCGGAGTCGAAGGTATCGAAGATCCGACGAATTTCGTCGTGGCCTTTGCCGCTAATTTTCAGTACGCAATACTGGACGTTCTCCGGGATCACGGGATATCGTGGACCGAGGCGACCAAGCAAACTCCGCCTTGTTCCGCTTTTATCGACTCTTTGGTTTCCTCCGTCGGGAACGAGGTCAAGGAGTTGGAAGAGTGGTTTCGGAAAGAGCGGGAGACTCGCACGTCCTCCTTCGCGACAAGCTTTCGCGGCAAGGGTGCCGACGTTGTTCGGCAAGCGGAGTCTTTTTTGGCCCGTTATCGGCAGACAACGGATAAATTTTCGAGGTGGAGAGACGAAATTAATAAGAGCGAGAAGATAGTGTCCTTTTTGGATGCGGATAAGCTATTTTCGGAGAAGCTGACGACGTTTCTTAAGAGGCTCGAAGACGTGTATTGCGAGAAGTTGGCTACTCTCAAATACTTGGAGGAGTCTGTCGTCGAGGCCAAGAGGGAAGAGGCCGAGAAAAAAGCCGAGTATCTCGAAAATTTTCGCGGAGGTCTTTTGTTGGATCGTCGGCCGAGAAAACCCGGGAAAAAAGCTCTCGGAATCACCCGTGACATAAATACTTGGCAAAAAACCGCCGACGGGTGGTACACGAACAAGGCGATTGCGGATATTTCCCCTCCGTTTCCGGGCGAGGAATACAGGGCTTCCGGGTACAAGGGGGACTTTCTGACGAAAGCCTTGCGCGACGGGAGTTGGAAAGTGTTGCCTCCCCCCGTGTGGGTCGTATGGGGACAATGGAATTTGGTCGTATTTGCGAACGAAAAGCAAGTGGTGTTGGACGCCAAGTACTACTCTTATTTCCGGCACAAGTATCCCGGATGCTTCTTTGCGCGGAGCGAAAAATACGAGTACGCGGCGGTGCAGTCTTTAGATCTTTCCGTCGTCGGCGTCATCATGCCGATTAGTTGGTCGGATGTTCGCAGGGTCAAATTTAACGATAACGCGGATTCTCCGTGGGTGGACGTACAAACCTTTTGGTCGGAGATCCGGAGCAAGGCCGAAGGGAGAGATAAGCATGTCCGAGATTAACTGGGAGGATGCTGCCAAGTACGGGTGGGACTCCGGGCCCGATCCCAAAACGCTGAAGATTCACAGGATCGTGGAGGCTTCGTGCAGCATTTCCGTGTTGCGCGCGGAAATCAAAGTCTTGGTCGAGAGACAGTTTTTTAGATTGAAGGTAACTTGGGACCGAGGTTCTTACAGTATCGACTTGTTGGAAACGCCTATTCGCTGAGTCGCCGAAGGGTACACGGAGGTTTTTAACATTCTGGATTTCGATAGGCTGTATTGGCGTGTGCAAGATTGGACGGAAGGATATTCCGCAGGATATTCCGCCGCGTGCGCTTCCTGGAAGAAATAAAAACAACGTAAGAAAGGGAGAGATAAGCATGGATGAAAACTGGATCGAGATTCCGGCCGGAGAATTCCTGATGGGCGCCCAGAAGTCGGACCCCGAGGCGCCGAACTACGACCCGAAAGCTCATGATGACGAATCGCCCGTCCATCCGGTGTTTCTGAGCGGTTACTGGATGGGGCGCTATCCCGTGACGGTCAACGAGTATCTTAGTTTCGTCGGGGATGGGGGGTATGAGGAGGAGTCCTACTGGAATGCGGGCGGTTTTGGGAAGTGGAAGGTGCCCGGGAGTTGGGAGGAGCAGGTTGCCAATCCTACGTGGCCGGTGGTGGATGTTTCATGGTACGAGGCGACGGCCTATACGGCATGGATGACAACCCAAAAACATATTTACAACTGCCGTTTACCGACCGAGGCGGAGTGGGAGCGTGCGGCGCGTGGTACGACGGGGCGGAAATACCCCTGGGGGGATGACCCGCCGAACGAAACGTTGGCCAATTTCGCTGTTTCGACTTGGGAAGGCGGCCATCCTACTCCCGTGGGGGCGTATCCTTTGGGCGACACCCCCGAGGGGATCTCGGACATGGCGGGCAACGTTTGGGAGTGGTGTAGCGATGCCTATGATAAAGAATACTACGGGAAGAGCCCCAAGAAAGACTCAAAGGGTCCTGCGCTAGGTGGCGCGTGCGTTTTGCGCGGCGGTTCCTGGTACGATCTTTCCGAGTTCCTCCGTTCCGCGTACCGCTACGGCTGCCGTCCCGTGTACCGTATCGTCAACTTCGGTTTTCGTGTTGTGTGTGTTTTGTCGTCCAGGACCTCTCCTTAACCTTTACCCTTTTGTCCTTTTACCCTTTTTGGAGGAGAAATTCCGTGGAAAACTGGATCGAGATTCCGTCCGGGTTGTTCCTGATGGGTGCGCAGAAACTGAATCCCAAGGAGCCGAATTACGACGAGGAAGCCTATGATGACGAATCGCCCGTCCATCCGGTGTTTCTGAGCGCCTATCGGATCGGGCGCTATCCGGTGACGGTCGAGGAATACCTTCGTTTCGTCGAGGACAGGGGATACGCGAAGGCGTCCTATTGGAAGGCGGGCGGTTTTGGGAAGTGGCGGTGGCCCGCCGGTGGAAGGGCGGCCCGAGAGGAACAGGTTGACAATCCTACGCGGCCGGTGGTGGGGGTTTCTTGGTATGAGGCCTCGGCCTACGCGGCCTGGGCCGGTTGCCGTTTGCCGACCGAGGCCGAATGGGAGCTGGCGGCGCGTGGTAGGACGGGGCGGAAATATCCCTGGGGGGATGAGCCCCCGAATGAACCGATTGCCGGATTACTGAGGCTGGCCAATTTTGATAGGATAGTCGGCCATCCTGCTCCTGTGGGGACGTATCCTTTGGGCGACACCCCCGAGGGGATCTAGGACATGGCGGGCAACGTTTGGGAGTGGTGTAGCGATCTCTTCGATGGGGAATACTACGGGAAGAGCCCCAAGGAAGACCCAAAGGGTCCCGACCGAAGTACAAGGGGTGGCGCGTGCGTTTTGCGCGGCGGTTCCTGGAGCAATCAATCCGGGACCCTCCGTTCCGCGTGCCGCTGCGGCGGCCATCCCGGGTACCGTAGCGACATCGTCGGTTTTCGTGTTGTGTGTGTTTTGTCGCCCAGGACCTCTCCTTAACCTGTGTTCTTTAGCCCTTTTACCCTTTTTGGAGGAGAAATTTCCATGAAAACGAATTGGATCAAGATTCCGGCCGGGGAGTTCCTGATGGGGGCGCAGAAACGGAATCCCAAGGAGCCGAATTACGACGAGGAAGCCTATGATGACGAATCGCCGGTCCATCTGGTTAATTTGAGCGGCTATCGGATCGGCCGCTATCCCGTGACGGTCAACGAGTATCTTAGTTTCGTCGGGGATGGGGGGTATGAGGAGAAGTCCTACTGGAAAGAGGGCGGTTTCGAGAAGTGGAAGGAGCCTGGTAGCTGGCAGGAGCAGGTTGATCATCTTACCTGGCCAGTGGTGGGGGTTTCATGGTATGAGGCGACGGCCTATGCGGCATGGGCTGAATGTCGTTTACCGACCGAGGCGGAGTGGGAGCGTGCGGCGCGAGGGACCACGGGGCGGAAATACCCCTGGGGGGATGCCCCTCCGAATGATAGGTTGGCCAATTTCGTTGTTTCGCCTTGGGAAGGCGGCCATCTTACTCCGGTGGGTGCGTATCCTTTGGGCGAGACTCCGGAGAGGATCTCGGATCTGGCGGGCAACGTTTGGGAGTGGTGTAGCGATCTCTTCGATGGGGAATACTACGGGAAGAGCCCCAAGGAAGACCCAAAGGGTCCCGACCGAAGTACAAGGGGCGGCGCGTGCGTTTTGCGCGGCGGTTCCTGGTTCGCTCTTTCCGAGGGCCTCCGTTCCGCGTCCCGCTTCGGCGTCCCTCCCGTGTACCGTGGCGACGGCATCGGTTTTCGTGTTGCGTGTGTTTTGTCGCCCAGGACCTCCGTTTAGCCTTTACCCTTTAGCCCTTTTACCATTTTTTAGGGCGGATAGGGGTGAATGGAACAGTCAAGGAGCACAAACATGGATAATAAGCCCAGCAACGAAGAGTCTCGCGAAATACTGAGTCTGAAGGCGTTTTTCACGGGTTGCCTGTGGTCTTCCCTATCGGACGAGAATGAAGAAATGCGGATCGGGGCGATTCTGTGCCTCGGAAGATACGGAGGACGAAACGTTATTCGCCTTCTGCATTCGTCTGCCGGGAGACTGCAAGACTGCGAGGCCGCGAAAAAAGTAGCGCTGGAGATTATCGAGGTCGCGAGGGGGACATCCGACCCCTCGATGACGGAAGACGAAATTCGGCGAAGAGCGGTCGAGTTTCTGCGGACCTTGATCGGGGGTCCTCATGGAGAGACGAGCGCTTCCCGTTCGGCACGGAGTTTTTTGGAGAAGGAAACACATGAATAGAGTTTTTCTGCTGGACAAGAGACATAGCCGAACCGTCGCGAATTTTTTTCGCGACGCCGGCGGAATTCAGGTACTCGCGCCGTCGGTTTTGCCGGTCGAGGCCGAGGATTCCCCATGCCGTGCCGAGTTAAAGATTTTAGCCTTGGCGAGGCATCTTCAGGGGACTCGATTCATCGGGCCCGTGGGGAAGAAGTTTCCAGGCTTACGAAGAATCCTGGAGATAAAAAACCCGAAACTGGTTTTGACTGTGCGATGGGAGTTTTTTCGGGCGATCCCGATTATAGATTCGGATCGGCCTGGGGAAGTCTACGAGGAGGAGACCGGAATTCGAGTCAAGTCGTGGTTGGACAAAGGAACGCGGATCTACGGGTATGCCGACGAACGTGTGTTTCCCGAGTTTGCGGAGGTCCGCATTTTCGTCCCCGTGGATGCTCTTTTGTTGTCCGAGTGGATGAGCGAGGAAAAAAAGAAAGGGTGAAAAAATGTCTGCTTCGAAGAAGAAAAAGGAACCGCTCAAGGACACGGAAGTGCTGGTCATGGCCCGCGCTTATTCTCGGGAACGGGTCAACTGTATTCGGGAAAAACTGAAAGAAGGGACCAAAAAGATCAGTTTCGCGGCGAAGTTTGAGGGGAAACTGGTCGTTCGCCCGGATACCGAGTATCAAAACTGGGCGGCCATTTGTCCCTGGCGCGTCTTGGTTACGTTGAGCTTGACCGGTCTAAGCTCCTCGCGTATTCGGAAAGCCATGAAAAAAGTGTTGGAGGAGAAAGATTCGCTTTCGCAACAATTTGTCCTCGATTTGAAGAGGGCTGCCGAAGAGATCTGTAGGGGAGCGGTATCGCCCCCCATGAAAAAGCAAAGGGGGACCGTGACTTTCGAGGGGATCGTCACGAGGCTGTAGAAAAAAGGAGAAAAATCATGCCGGATCGAGAGTTGGACCCGGATTGGGAAGAAAAAAATCTGGATTCCTGGAAAATTTTCCTCGGTTGCGTCGTTTTGGCTGCGATTTTTTTGGTTTTTTTGGTTTTCCGGCAATTTTTTTCTTGAACCCGGAAAAAAATCCGGTAAAAACGAGCCCATGGAACAGAAACGGCTCGTAGAACTCTTAAACCTGTACCCGAAAGACAGGGTAACCCTGTGGGAGACTCTACGGACCAAGTCCCCTGGCGGTCTGCACCCCGTGTTGGTGCGATCTCGGGACCAAAGACTGCCCTTATTCGGGTTTTTGTTGGAGGACCTGCCCCGGGGATGGAGACTCTTGGTTCCCCTCGACAAGTTCCAAATTTTGGGAGTCCGGAAGACTGCCCGAGTCATGCGCGTTTCTTGCGAAGAGGAGGCGTCCCTCGAAAGGGCGCAACGGGCGTTTGCCGGTAAAATGAACCGCGTAAAGGGAAGTATCTTGACGGGAGCCGACGAAAATGGGATACGAGCGCTGGAAGAAGGGATACGACCCGGATCGGCCGAAAATATCGAAGGCCGACCGGGAGAAGTTTTTCACGCGGGATCAAGTCAAAATTCTCTTGGATCAAATAAAGGCCCAGGGGAACCCTAAATGGAAACGAGATCATGCGGCCGTTTTTATTACGTTTCACTTGGGCCTTCGGGCAGGGGAAACGGTTCTTCTCCGAAGAGAGCATTTTCGAGACCTCGAAAAGGATTTGGTCTATGTTCCGACCCTGAAAAGGGCTCAACGGATCGTGTTTTCCTGCCCCTCGTGCGGCAGAAAAACGGTTTTCGGCTCGGGCAAGAGCGGAAAAAAGGTCACGTGTCCCAAGTGCACGAAGAAGCATCTGTTTCGCAAGCAACGGGACCGAAAGAAGGGCGATTCTTCTTTGGGACGGAATATCCCGGAGATATCTCCTCCCGTGATCCCCAGGGCTCTTCGGGAGTATTTGCGGACGTACCTGGGGGAATTGCCTCCGGAGCAAATCTGGCTCTTCGAAGGCCGGCCAGGGCAAAAAATGTCCGTGGGAGCGCTGAGACAAAATTTCAACCATTACCTGGTGTCCTCCGGTCTCCCCCCCGTGTACTCGTTTCACGCGCTGCGGCACGGGTGGGGAGTCGTGATCGGGGAGATCAGGAGAGATCCCGTGCATGTCCGAGACATGCTCAGGCACAAGTCCGTGAGGACATCCGAGATATACGTCCACATGGGTCCGCAGGCTAAACAGGAGTACCAGTCGGCGTTGGACGAGCAAGCCTTGATTTTGGAATGACCGAGGGGGGAGGAAGGAGAACGTGGAACAGCAGCAGCAGGAAGGCGGAAGGGCGATAGTACGAGCGGCCGAAATGGCCGCGTTGACCGACTCGGTGAAGGCGATCCACACGGCATCGGCTCAACGGGCCGCTCTGCGGATGGGGAAACCCGACCCTCTTCTCACGGAGGAGAAGGCGTCGGCCCTTCGCAGAAAAGGGATACATCTGGATCGAATCCTCAAGGACCTCGAAGAAGGCAAATTCGAGGATCCCGTTGCGTTCTCCCGCGAAGTGGGCCTGGGGACCCTCGTCGCCCTGAGCGGGATGGTCAACGGACTCGCCCTTTTGACGGATCTGCTTTCGATTCGGCAGGATTGCAAAGTCCGGCCGATCCTGGGTCAATGTCCCGAGTGCCGAGAAACCAAAGAAGCGAGGAGAGACGAATTCGGGATCTGGGTTTGCTCTGCGTGCAGTACTCGAGTTCTGGATCCGGTCAGGGCCCCGGCCAGTCAAATGAGGAAGGCCTTTCGTCGAATTTCCCTCGTGGAAATGGTCGGCAACTTGGAGATCATCGGGGGCGGCATAGAAAATCTGCAAGGGGATACCGAGGAACCGGGGATGCTTCACTATCTCCGAAGACAACTCGAAATGACGAATCTGATGGGCATCAGGCAAGGCGCTTTCGCTCCCGGCTCGTTTCCCGCCCTGGAGGAATACGTCGAAGAGGGATCTTCTCCGGAGGCGCGTCCTCCGATAGTGTTCATGTGCGCCAATTGCAAAACCAAGTTACAAGCCGATGCCGCTTGGGCGAAGAGAGTAATCGCATGCCCGAAGTGCAACGTGCGTTTGGAAGTCCCCGAGGGAGTCGAGCCCGTGCGCCAAGGGGTCCCCGAGGATCTCGGGGAATTGCCCGAGAGGGAGGCCGAAGACGCCATTCTTCCGGAGGAAATGGGAACATGACGCCGAGACTGGTTCTGTACCCTCCGGACGAGGTAAAGCGGCTTCTTGTGCAAGAGTTGCAATCTCGTCTTCCCGTGTTTGCCGGAATGGCGCGAGTGCCCGCCGAGAAAGTCGTGGATGCACTGTATGCACGGGGTGTCTGCTTGGCGGAAGTGATCGCACCCGAAATTTTGGAGCAAGCGCGTCGGGAATTCGGCAAAGGGAACAGAATTGCCTTGTAAAAGGGAAATAAAATGGCATCGAAAACGGAAAGGAGAAAAGGGTGAACGAACATAGGGGGGAAGCGTCGGAGGAGGGGGCAGTCAGGATCTTGGCCGCTCTGCTGAAGAGAGGCGGAGCCCCCGATAATCCCAGTTCGCAAGAGGTCTTGCGGATGATCGTGGGCATTCTTTATAGGAACGGAGGATTTCTTGGGGTAAAGACGGGAACCCCTTTGGCAAACATGTTTCCGATTATCCCGAGCCAAAATGCCGTTCCGGTGCCGACGCGAGTGGGGTTAGCGTCGGCCCCGGAACGACGGAACATCTTGCCCCCCGCGCAGAAAAGCAATGCCGACCCGTTGGCCGGCATGGACGATAATTTCTCGTTTTAAGAAGGAAGGGCGAACATGAAAACGGAGAGTCTGAGTCATTTGGTCGGTCGCGAGGTCGTTCTCCACATCGCTTTACCGGGGATTCCCCCCCGTTCGGAGCAAGGGTACCTGTGGTCGGCGGGAGAAATCCCGGATATCGTCGTCCTCGTGGTGTGTCGAGAAGCGGCGACTCCTTCTCCCGGGGTTTCTCCCGTGGGAGAAACCGTCACGAAGAAGTATTTCCATATCCAACTGATTGAAGTTTCGGCGATTGTGGGCGTCGAAATTTTTCTCCCGGTGGAAGTCACTATCGCGGGAGACGGTTTCGGCAGAGTGACGGGCCGGAATCTCGCCAAAATCGCCCTAAAGAGAGAACCCGGAGGGAAGACGACCGGGGGCGCCTTGATTGACCACGTGGATCCGGAAATCGCATGGCCTCTTTTCGCCGATGGGTGTTTGGACTGGGAAGTCCTGGACGATAGGCTGAAAAGAGCCGTTTACGCTTTCCTCCGTTCGGCCGGAATGGAAAAAAGGCCGTTCATGTTCAGGGATTTTGATAGGACTGCCCCCTCTTCGATCCCCGCTCCCGTTCCCGTTCCTGCCCCCGTCCCCGTCCGACCTCCGGTAACGGATTTGTTCGGAGGAACGGGAGAAGAGGAGGAAAAAGAATAATGATCGTATGCTTCGTCAAAAAGAACGCGGCGGATAGGGGACCTTTGCGATTGATCGTTTGGGCCCCGGGAGCCCAAAACTTGGACAGCTTAAAAAACTTCGTGCAAGAGAGGAATCTCCTGCCGACGAACGTCGCCTACGGTCTGTACAGGGCGGATCACTTGGAGAAAGCCTTGAGCAGTATTCCGGGATCTCCTCCCTGGCAAGCGTCGTTTTTCTTTGAATACGGCATGGAGGATATTCCGCAGAGGTCGTTCGCGAAAACTCCCGTTCTCGGGGGAGATCCGTCGTTGCCTCCTTTGGGAATCAAGGGGCAGAACAGACCGATGGGGGAAAGAGACTGTTCGGGATTCCAGGAGCTTGGAGACCAGGCTCTCGGAGTCGATTTCGACCCCATGTTCGGCCCCTTGGGGGATGGGACCGTGTCGGACTTGCTAGGCGGACTCTCCGGGACGGAAGTCCCTCGGAAGGAGTAGACCCCGTGAAAAAAGCCGAAGAAGCGTTGCGAAAACTGATCGGAAAACTGGGCGACGACGGTATTTTGCCTCCGAGTTTTCCGGCCGAGTTGGCTTGGGACGACGAAGCCGAGAAAATGCACGGGGCTTCGTTTAGATTTTTTTGTTGGACCGAGCAAAGGAATCCCGTGATCCATTGCGCACGGGACCTGGAAAAACTGCCTTACGTTTTTATGCTTGGCGTCTTGCTCCACGAAGCGGGGCATATCCATTTACAAGCGTTCGGAGGAAATCCGGACGAAGTACGGGTCGATGTATGGTGCAAGGAAGTGGATCCCGAATATCGCTTCAGCGGGATAGAAATGTGCGGGGAAGAAGAGGCGGGTACCGATTTTCTCCAACGAACGGGAGACTCTTTTGCCGAGGAGGTGCGCCGATGGGGTTAAAGGAAGTAGGAGATCCGATTCCGACGAGGAACCTCGGCATCACGGTGACGTGCTCGTTGCACGGACATCGAAAACCCGTGTTTGCGTGCGGCCATTGTCTGCATCAAGACGAAATCCACCCGGTCGGGATCGTTAAATTCGCGCCGAAAGCCGTCTGGTCTTGCTTGGGTGTCGAGCATTACCTTTGCGCGACGTGTTTCGCGTCGTTCGGAGGGAAGCCGAAACTCCTGGCTTTGCAAATGGCGATCACGTGTCCATTGTGCCTGCGGGAGGAGATTAAACGGATCGAAGGCGTAAAGCACGGAAGTTTCGTCGATGTGACGAGGACGGTCGCCTTGGGAGAAGGCTAGTTTCGAGGAACAAGAAAGGAAAGAGAAAATGTCGAAGAGGGTGCGAGAAGAAGAAGCGGATCTCGTGGATCGTTCCGTGGACGAGAGGAAAACCGCGACGGTCGCGGCGGAGGAAGAACCCGCAACGACGGACGAGGAACCCGTCGTCGCGGAGGAAAAGAAGACCCGTACCAGAAAACCGCGATTGGCGAAGCCAAAAACCGATACGGACAAGAATTGGATTTTGCTGTTTGAGTCGGGAAAATTCAAGTTTTTCTCCGACGAAGAGGAAATGCGGAAGTTTTGCGTCAGGTGTCCCCCCGCGAAGTTGCAGAATTTGAAGGCGGGCAAATTGACGTTCGTCGAAGTCAAGACGGCAATCAACTGGACGCCCGGCGAATAACGCTTAAGGAATGTCCCCCGTGTTCCGTTCTTTCCCTCCTCCTCCTTGCGACGGAACACGGGGGACTTCGGCATGAAAGGATAAAAAGCGTGATTGTCGGCATTCATTACGTCGTGACTCGCGGCAGCGCGAATTCGGAGTTCCAAGTCGGAGATCATGTGTGGCTCGATGACGACGGTTCGCTCATGTGCCAAGAGGCCTCCGGTTGGATACTGCCGGAAGACGTTCCGTCGGCGACGAAAGAAATGATCGTCGAAATTGACGAGGCATGGACCGAGAAGCGGAAGGCGCGTCTCGAACGGCAATTGGCGGAGTTACATGCTTAACGAAGAAACGAAAATCTTTCCGGACGTTTTTCCCCGGCTCGACGAAATCCCCGATCCCGGAGTCTTCCGTTCGTCCCGTATCTCGGGAATCGTCTCTTCGACGGCCCTTCCCCGAGCATGGAAACGGGAATTCGAGCTTTCGGCCCGCGAGTGGGAAAAGCTGAACAAGTTCTGGTCCGACTTTCGAGGGCCCGTCAAGTCGGCCGATCATTTTTTCGTCCCATGTCTTCTCGATCTTCAAAAGGAGATCATGGGAGTCATCGAGTACAACCGAGGGACCTTGACTTTCGAGATTTTCGAAGGGCCCGAAGAACGGGAAAACATCCCGTGGGATAAAATCCCTCATCCGGAACCGTCCCCTTCCCTCGTTTCCGAGGCGCGAACGGGACCCAACGAGAAGTGCCGTTGCGGAAGCGGGAAGAAGTTTAAAAAATGTTGTTTGTACAAGGGATAACGAGTACCTTTAAGAGGAAGGGCGCAGGCGAAGGGAAGAACGAAGGGGAAACGGACCATGGGAAAAAGTCAAAAGATTTCGCGGAAAACGGCCGGGCGGATTCTGTACTTCGTTCCGACGGGACGGCCTCTAAGGCACAACCCCGTGCAGGATTGGACGACGGAAACCGGTCTGTCGGCCGTGTTTTACGTCGGTTTGACTTCACGGGACAAGAGCGAAACGTTTCGACCGCAGATCGTGCGCGAAGTTTTTCTTGCGGCGCGAAAAAGGAAGGATCGGGACATCGGTTCGAGTTTTATCGTTCAACTCGGGCTCTATCGAGATTCCAAAGGAATGGAAACGAAGGAGGATTCCGTTCAAATTACTTGCGTTCATTTGCCGTACACGGGAGAAACGGGACCCGAATTTCAAAACAATATGCTGGAGATCGGGGAAGAGCTAAAGAGAGTTCTGAACCAAGAGTCCGTGATCCTGGAATTTCGGGAGAGAAACAAAACCGTAAAAGTCTACGGGATCGTGGACGACGGGGTTCCCGCGAGCGAAATTCCTTACGTGATGGAAGAAGCGAGAATCGAGGATTAAGGAAAAAAGAAATGATACACATCAAGGATCTTCTTACGCTGATTTGCGAAAACGCGGACATGGCCGGAATCGGGAACGTCGGAGGTCTGTACGTGTCCC
>Ga0315285_10001824_pt1 | contig 22345 bp, 24 predicted proteins | sample YL17G09_36_MG_FD_203698 | JGI IMG/M metagenome (GOLD analysis project Ga0315285, IMG submission 203698) | Sediment microbial communities from Yellowstone Lake, YNP, Wyoming, USA - YL17G09_36 | ecosystem: Environmental > Aquatic > Freshwater > Lake > Sediment | place: USA: Wyoming | collected...
TGCGACCTGGTGTGGTCCCTGCAGGATGCAGACACCTATTTTAGAGGAACTCAGAAAAAAAATGGGCGATGCAATCGAGATAAAAGAGGTCGACGTTGACCAGCACATGGATCTTGCAGAAAAATACAGGATCCGTGTTGTTCCCACCCTGATTATTGAAAAGGATGGGAAGATTGTACAGTCCATGGAGGGGGTTACTGATGCTGCAACGCTCGAAAAACTCCTAAAACCACTGGTGAGTTAAGTGAAAATAGGGATTGTAGGGGGCACTGGAGATATCGGTGAGGGAATGGCAATGCGCCTTTCCCCCCTGTTTGATGTAATTGTTGGTTCGCGGGAGAAAGATAAGGCTGAAGCTACCTGCGAATTTGGTATTGAGACCTTAAGAAAACGAGGTCAAAAATGTTCGCTCACCGGTGTTTCCAACCAAAAGGCAGTGGATGATGCAGATATTGTTATCCTTGCTATTCCTTACAAGCACCTCATGGGGACATTAGACACTCTTTATGGGTTTGAAGGAAAGATTGTAATCAGCCCGGTTAACCCGATGGAAAAACGGGATTTCTTTACGTGTGTTCCTCCTCCGGAAGGTTCTGCGGCCCTCCTGATAAAAAGGCTTCTTCCCCCAACAGCCAGGATCTGTACAGCATTCAATACCATTGCGGCAAACCGCTGGAAATTGCTCGATGAAGACCTTAGCTACTCTGTGCCGGTCTGCGGGGATGATGATACTGCAAAACTGCAGGTTATGGGAATAGTAAACCGCATTTCAAAACTCCACGCATTTGATGCAGGCCCTCTTGCGGCTTCTCATCTGGTCGAGTGTTTAACACCCCTTCTCCTCAATATTGCACGGTACAACAAGATGAAGGATGTCGGGATCCAGTTCCGTTAAGATTAAACACCTCATCAGTTCGCTTGCCGGCTGCTATGGAGAGATCGAGTGGTGGCCGGGATATCCTGATGAAGTAATGATTGGCGCAATTCTCACCCAGCAGACGCGTTGGGAGAATGTTGAACGGGCACTTGCAGATCTCAAAAAAAGAGGATTATGTTCTCTTGACACAATCGTTACAGCAGATATCAAGGACATCGAAGATGCAATTCGGTGTACAGGATTCTACCGGGTTAAGGCAAAACGTCTCAAATTACTTGCCTCGTATGTCTTGGAATCGTATGGTGGTATTGATAGAATGATTGATGTATCAACCCCGCGCCTCAGGACAGGGCTGTTGAATGTATCAGGGATCGGTGAAGAAACTGCTGATAGTATCCTCTGTTACGGTTTGTTTCGGAAAAGTTTTGTAATCGATGCGTATACTGAGCGTATGACACGGTGCATGGGCGTTACTGAAAAACGGCAGAATTTAAAAAGCCTTTTTGAAGAATGTCTTCCAAAAGATAATTACGTTTATCGACAGACGCATGCACATATCGTGGAATATGCAAAAGAATTTTGTGGGAAAAAGAGGTGTTCTGAATGTATTCTGGTGAGTTCGAGCGGATAGGAAAAAGGCTTTTTGCCGAGCACCTTGTCGGTGGAAATTTTGGGAATATCAGTGCCAGAAAAGGTGATGAGGGTTTTTTCATCACACGAACCGGTGCATATCTGGATGTTGCCGGTGAGCTGGTGTTCGTACCTCTCCAGGGAGATGCACCTCACGTTGCCTCAAGTGAATATCGTGTGCACCGCGAGGTGTACAGGAAGACAAAGCATGAAGCACTTATTCATGCACATCCCCCATGTGCGGTAGCCGCATCACTCGTCATGGAGGAGGTTGTTCCAGAAGACAGCGAAGGGGAGATGCTCTGCCCTAAAATACCGGTTGTTCAGGGTGCCCCCGGTTCGAAGGAGATTGCAGATACTGTTACCCGCGCGCTTTCGTCTTCAAAAGTGGTGATTGCACGGGGACATGGTACCTTTGCCGCGGGAAGAACCCTCGATGAAGCATATGTTTACACCTCGCTGGCTGAACACTCCTGCCGGGTACTTATCCTTAAACGGAGTTTATTCCAACAAACCCCGGAATAATTGCTACCCGAGCATCCTTTTTTATAAAGAAAAACGGGACAAAGAATGCTATTTGGGCGGTTTCTGGGCCTGCAGAAGCTGGATTTCCCGTATGATTTCCCGGTGAAAGATCAGCACCATATCACTGATCATACCGAACATGAAAATCTCTATACCCACGACAATAAGGAGCACGGTAAGAATGGTGAGGGGAATGTGATCAATTCCCTGCAGCCATTCGTGCAAAACATAAATTCCTGTGAGAATACCAAGAACTGTTGTGAAGACCCCCATCATGCCAAAGAAGAACAGAGGATTGTTCATCCGTGCAAGCCGATAGATGGTGCTTACAATCTTGATCCCGTCATGAAATGGGGAAAGTTTTGTGGTAGTCCCCGGGCGGCGGGAGTACCTGACTGGCACAACCATAACGCGTTGCCCGTTGCGGACTGATTCCACCGAGATCTCGGTCTCAATTTCGAATCCTTTCTGTTTTAAGTTCATTTGGTGAATGGCAGATCGCGTAAATCCCCGGTACCCGGAGAGAATATCGTGGAGATCACGGCTGTGGGCGACTTTGAAAAGAAGGTTTACCATATGATTTCCAAAAAGGTTAAGGCGCGAGAATGCACCCTCCTCTGCATTGATAAGGCGGTCACCGATCACCTGATCGAATCCTGAAAACAGGGGAGTCAGCATTTTTTCTGCATCTTTTGGACTATATGTGCCATCCCCGTCAAGCATGAGAATATACGGCTGCTCTATGATCGCAAAGGCCTCGATTATGGCATTCCCTTTTCCCTTACCCGACTGACTACTGACGTTGGCACCGCTTTCGCGGGAGATTTTAACCGTATTGTCAGTACTATTTCCATCAATAACAAGGATGTGGCTATATCCCAATTCCCTGAACTCACGGACAATCTCTCCAATGGTCAGATCTTCATTTAATGTAGGGATTAAAATACAAACCTCATCTTTGTTAACTATCATTGATATAGTATTTTTAATCGGGTGACATAAGTGCTTCTATGCACATCCCGAAAAAAGGGCTTCGTGCGCTCGGCATTGCAGAAAGCTATACCGGAAGATCAGTTTCGAGACTTGCAGGAGTGGTGATGCGAAAAGACCTTCGCATAGACGGTTTTGTTTTTTCAACGGTAACCGTCGGTGGTATGGATGCTACCGCTTCTGTTCTCCAGATGGTGCAGGAACTTGAACGCAGCGATATTAATGTAATCATGTTGTCGGGTTGTGTAATTGCATGGTTCAATATCATGAATCCCGCTCTGATTGCACAAAAGACCGGCATCCCGGTAATCTGCGTTACGTACGAGGACTCTGAAGGGCTTATTGCGGACATCCGGTACCATTTTCCTGATGATATCACACGGATTTCAGCGTATGAGAATCTGGGAGAACGCATACCGGTCGAGCTGCATACGCATCAGACTCTGTTCATCCGGGCATGGGGTATGGATCAGCGGGATGCAGCACGGCTGTGCAATGATTTTACCCTTGAAGGGAAAATTCCCGAACCCCTGCGCGTGGCGCGGCTGTGCGCAAGGAATGCCCCTCCTCCCGTGTTCTGACGGGTTGATAGAACTATACGGGAATTGCGGTTGCCTTTTTAAAAGAATTCATTAGAATACAGGAAAAAATAAGAGATTACATCGAGCAATAGTTTTTGGGATGAATCGATCGTGACACAAACAGAAAAAAATATCAGATGCGTATGTCTCGAATGCCATTACATCTACGATCCCCTCAAAGGAGATCCCAAGCAGAATATACCCCCTGGTACAGTATGGCAAGATGTCCCTGACACCTGGCATTGCCCGGAATGTAAAATCCTCAAAGCAAAAAAAGGTGTTTTCAAGCCGCTTGACGAATAATTTTTTTTATAAATCTTTTTTCAACGACCATTTTCCGGGTTGATTAAGTATACGTGTATACGTGCCGCGAGATGGTTACATTCGTAACTTTGTCGATAATATCCATTTGAACTCTATCCCCCGGACGAAATGTTCCATCAGAGAAATCAATACAGATTTGCTCCCCGGGGCTCCATGTTGCTCCGGAACACCCGGAACCTCCCATCCACTGGACACCGGTATGAGACGTGCTGATGAAATCATGCCCATTCATGGTAGCGATAGTGCAGGATACCGGTTGTCCGTTTTTTAAGAATCGTGCCTTAAGATTTTTGTTCTGAACGTCTGTTTTACCGGTATGAAGAAGAAGCACACGGCTATCGTAATTCAGATTTCCTGTTAGTTCGTCAACACTCTTAATGGAAGTAATCGTGAAAATTACCGGGATCTCCTTTTCCATATTCCACGCCAATGGCTGAATCTGGAGCATGAGAAGAACGAGGAGAGCGAGAAGGAACGTGATCGCAACTATGAGGATAACACCGATTGGATATGATGATGCATCATCATGTCTGGTTTGGGAGTACAATGATGCTAGATAAATTGATAAGGAATATAACTCTGTTGGAATTGACTCGTCTCAACAAAAACAACTTCTCCCTGTTTTTTTTAAAAAACGGAGAACCCTGATTTATGCCGGGAACTGTCCTAGGGGGAATGTCTCTAACGTATATTTTTTAATCCGTTAACATAAATATCACCTTCACTAAGCATTTGTTGAGCAACCCCGTCTCATTCCATGGATTTCCTTTACATGAGTGAATCACCTGAAATTTCAGAAAATATGCAGTCCCACGAGAAAGGCAGGGATTATTATCTCGAGGGTCTCGCTCTTGGCCGGGAGGGAAGGCACGAGGATGCGCTTTTGGCATTTTCTGAAGCACTTTCAGTTGATCCAAATCGTGTACTCGCCTGGGTCGGCAAGGGTTTTACCCTCGGGAAACTGGGTCGGTATGAAGAAGAGATCGAGTGTTGCGAAAAAGCAATCTCCCTTGATCCAAACTGTGTTGATGCATGGAATTTTAAGGGATTTGCTTTCGGGATGCTCGGCAGGTTTGACGATAAAGTAAAATGTTGTGAGCGGGCATTGCAGATCGACCCTGAGAATGCAGCAGCATGGAATAATAAGGGGGTTGCGTTGGGGATGCTGGGAAGATTCGAGGCGGAGATCCGATGTTGTGACCGGGCACTGGAACTCAGGCCACGCTATCTCTCAGCGTGGGTTAACAGGGGATATGCCTTTGGTAAGCTGAAATGGTATGAGGAAGAGATCATTTGCTATGATCGGGCCCTAAAAATTTATCCTTATTATCTTTCTGCGCTGATCAATAAAGGGATAGCCCTGATCAACTTAAGAAGGTATCTGGAAGCGATCGATGTTCTCGATCGGGCCCTTTCTCTCGAACCGAGGAACGCAATCGCCCTCTACCGCAAAGGACTCTCACTCAGTCTGCTCGGGAACCATGAAGAGGCGATCCGCTGTCTTGAGAGCCTCCTCGAAGTTAATCCCACGATAGCTGATGCATGGGTCGTGATGAGCAATTCATGCTTTATGCTCGGCAGACTTGAAGATTCTGCACGGGCTTTTGATCAGGCATATTACATAGACGTGAAGGATGTACGCACAGGTATGGTAAAGGGGCTCTCTCTTTTAAAGATTGGGAAGTTTGATGATGCCCTCAGAAGTTTTTCTCATGTTTTGGGTGTGCTTTTAAGATAGTAATCAGATAATTATTATTAGATTTTGCCTGATTATCCCCCGCTTTTTTATGCCTCTCGCACGTACAGAAACCTATGGATGTTGAGGAGTATGTTCGCAGAAGAATTGTGGACGGAACAGATGAAGATGCCTTACAAAAAAGTCTGGCTGATCATATCATTGAAATAAAAAACGTACAGCCTTCCTATGCATCCGATTTTGCCCGTGCGGTGATTGAGGAGGTGAAGAACACCCGGGGTCTGACAGGTGATTTTTTTGAGCTTGTACCTGCTGGTGTGCATATGGGAGAGTTCGGCGTTGGATCCCGGGGAAAGGGGGATTTTTTTGCCCATCGCCAGATCGCCCGTATCATCGGTAAAACCTCGGCCTCGGTCGGGGTAGATGAAATGGATGATGCCGGTGCTGTACGTGCCGGAGGAAACTATATCATATGTACAGTTGACGGAATGCATTCCCGCCTTTCCGATTATCCGTTCCTCGCAGGATTCCATGTAACACGCGCAACACTCCGGGATGTCTATGTAATGGGGGCAAAACCGATTATGCTCTTTTCAGATATTCATGTTGCTGATGATGGCGATGTGGCAAAGATTTTTGATTACACTGCCGGTATCACGACTGTTGGAGAAGCGATGGGGGTGCCCCTTGTCACCGGTTCCACCCTCCGTATCGGTGGCGACATGGTACTTGGGAACCGGCTAACCGGATGCGTGGGGGCAGTGGGTGTCGCTGAACACCTCACTGCCCGGAAAGCAACGCAGCCTGGGGACGTCCTGCTGATGACTGAGGGGGCTGGCGGCGGGACTATTGCGACTGCGGCAATCTATTCAGGATTTCCCGAAGTTGTGGAGCAGACCATTAATCTTAATTTCCTTGTTGCCTGTGAAACGCTCATGAAGAGTGATGTCTTCCTGCGAATCCACGCGATGACAGATATAACAAATGGTGGGTTGAGAGGTGATGCATTTGAGATGGCAGAGACTGCCGGATGCCGTATCATTATTGATGAACATGCGACAGGGAGTTTAGTGGAACCCCATGTACGGGCCATGCTCGAAGCATTACAGATAGATTATCTGGGGGTATCTCTCGATGCTCTCCTCATTGTCGCACCTCCTGAAGTATCAGCAGAGATCTGCCGGGTAGTGAAATCTGCTGGAGTGACGATGCATGAAATTGGGTACGTTGAAAAGGGAAAGCCCGAATCGGTTCTTATGGTTGACGGGAAGGAATGCGATTTCTCACCCCGGTTCCGGGAATCCGCATATACACCCGTGAAAAAGGTTGTTGATACTAATATGCGCGATTTTGAGGAGATGAAAAAGGGAGTTTTGCGTGCCTCGGAAGCTGCGATACAGAAAAAACAGCGCGTTTTGAAGAATCTGATGGAGAAGAAAAAATCCCCATAAACTTTTTTAAATTCGAGGTTTTTTCCCGCTTACACAGATGTTATAGGCAAGCTGGGGAACGCGCTTCTCGATGAATGGTTCAATCTTCTGGGCAAGAAGGAAAAGTGTATCGATCATGTCAATATGGGCAAAGGAACACCATGTAACCGAAATATCTGAAAATCCCGCTTGGGTAAAGAGTCCATCCATTTCCTCACGGTCATAATAGTGCTCCCCGAAGTCCTTCATAACGACATGGTTTACGTTCATCTTTTCGCTGATCAGATAGATCACCGGGATTCCCCGGGTGAGGAGTTTCTTTCCCAGCGTACAGATTGCGATTTTACCGCCGGGCTTTAAAACCCGGTACGCTTCGTTCAGCATCGTTTCGGGATCTTTAACATAGCTGAACACAAGCAGGCTGCAGACCGCATCAAATGAATTGTCACAAAAAGGGATTTTCTCCCCGGTCCCGAGGGTATAATCGCATGCTATGCACCGACGACGTGCCTTTTCGATCATTTTGCTGCTGATATCGAGACCTATGGCACTACCGCCAGCCTCAATATACCTCTCAACAAAGAGGCCGGTCCCGCATCCGATATCAAGAAGTTTTCCACCTTTCGGGAGAGCACTCATGATATAGGTGCTTATATGGGTATGATAGCATCGTCCCCGGGGCTGGTCATAATGGTGATCATACACCTCGGCAACGGTATCGTAATGCTCCTGGATTTTCTCCTGCCGGGAAGCACTCATGTAAAGACCTCGCGGATTCCGGAGACAAATGCCCCAATCTGGACAAATTCGTTATTTCCATGGTGTATACGGAACTCAGCATCGGCAAGTGCCATTGCAAGAGAGGGATCATTATACTCGCGCTGCGTAATGGTACGAATTTCAGAGAACACTTCACTGCCGGACAGCCCGTAGTCAATCATCAGGGACTCAAGACGGCGGATCGCATTGCGCACATCTCCTTTCTTGAGAGCATCAATAGCAGAAGCGGCTACGTTTGCTGTTTCTGACTGGGCAATGGTAAAAAGATCCTGGCATCGTCCCGCTTCAAGAGCGACCTGCAGGAGCAGGATTGCCCGCCGCATGTCACCTTGGGCCACCTGTGCGATCAGTTCAAGATCATCATCAGAACAGGGGTGAATCCCCGAATTTTCCCTTTCTCTGATCGTACGAAGATGGCGGAGTATGACATTCTGGTCCACAGGTGAAAAGAAGAGTGGCAGGCAGCGGGATGTGACAGGAGGGATGAGTGCACTCTGGTTCGTTGTTGAAAAGATAAACCGACAGGTAGTGCTTGCACGCTCCATAATCCTCCGCAGCGCCTGCTGGGCATCCTTTGTGAGCGTATGGGCATCTTCAAAAACCATCAGCTTGAATTCCGCATCAAGCGGACGGAGTGAAGCGTACCACTTAATGATATACTTAAAATTGGTAATCAGGGACTGGCTTTTCTGGTAGAGATGGGTATATCGATCGTCCTGCTCGAGGTATGCTTTTCCCTGTAAAAAGAGATCAGCTGTCTGGAAAACCGAGGTATTCAACTCCCAGTTTTCCTTGTAGAGCATCTTTGCGAAGCATTCAATTGCCACACTTTTCCCGGTTCCATGCGGTCCGGTAAGAATCAGGTGGGGGACGCTTTTGGATGCAGCAAAGGAGGAGAGGTGTTGGATTACCGGATCCTGCCCGAGGATGTCGGTAAGTTTTTCCGGGTGGTATTTCTCAATCCAGAGCATGGGACAACCTTGCAGTCATCTCACGTATTGCTTCTGACAAAAGATAATGATTGTCAACCGAACTGATGAGACTCTTTTTTTCAGGCTCAGAAATTTCACGACAGGCATGGGTAATCTGCGGAAGTGCGCGGGTCAGTTCGTCTACGATTGTAAGGGTTGCTGATCGAGCGGTGCGTGAGAGAGGGTTGAGATCGATAGCGATCACCGTCTTTCCCATGTCAACAAGAGCTTCACACCGGTCCCCATCCTCAAGAGGTACGAGTACGACATCAGCAGAAAACATCCCCTCGCGCCGGCACCAGGCCCGGTCGTGGGAAAGAGGCAGTAACCGCTCAGCTTCACCAGAGAATACCTCGACTCCTGAGTCACGGAGAAGATTCTCTATCATGTTCACCCGTACTTCTGTCCGGTGGAAAAGGTTCACCTCAACGCGGGCTCCGCATGCCTTTTGCAATGCAGAAATTTCATGCGCTGCAAGTGCCGCAGTATTACCATTCACCGAGATGATTGGGTGGTGGGCCGTCAAGAGTAATGCAGCGGCCGTCCTCTCGGCAATGAGGGCACTTCTGGTAGTCCTCTCTCCAATCATATAATCAAATGCTTCACCGCGCCCATGGGCAGTGAGTCCCTCCCATGTAACAATTCCCTTTTTTGCATATTCTGCAAGGCGTTCACGGGTTACAAGTGAGCGATAGCGGGGGTGATCAGCAGGTATCATACCAGGTCCTCCATGATATGTGCCCCTGCACCTGACACATGAAATTTATATACATGACCAAAGGGTAAAAGCACATCCCGTGCTTTCCTGCCATACGCAAAGACACCATTGCCCAGCATCGTCATACCCGATGGTACTCCTGCTTCATCACAGCGCCGGATAACCTTTTTTACCTCCCGTGTCATAAGACCGCTCTGCTCAGAAAAATGGCGCGAGAGAAGGAAAAAATCCTCGACATTTTCAGGTGTTGTTTTGGGAAAAGCGGAGGATACACGTTCCATCTGTGCAGAAGATCCAAGCACTGTTGGGGTGTGGATTGGTCCAAAACTTACTGCATACAATGGTTCAGGCATGTCGAAACTCCGTTCAATCAATCCATGGATCCCCGGGCCGGATCTTATGACCCACCCTCCCCCCTGGCAGGCTGCAACATCGCCAAGCCCGGTATGGTGGGTAACCTCTGCTGCATGGGCACACTGTGCGATTTCCTCAGCATTCATTCCCCGATCAAAAAGATGATTAAGGGCAGTGAGTGTGGCAAGCAGTGCTGCAGCAGAGAGCCCGAACCCGGCACCAATCGGCAGTATGCATTCTGTGACAACAGATGCAGACACGTTAAGATGTTCCATGACATGCTCCAGCAGTGGTGATCCGGAAGAAACATCAAATGGTGCTCCCGTGGAACTTCTGCGTTTGATGCAGATCGATATTCTGTCTGCGGGTTCAACGGTAGCAGTGACTCCTTCACTAATGACAATCCCGGCGCCGATACTCCCGGTGGTTGCGAGGGTATCTCCGGCTATTCTTTTAAAATAGCCGGAAATATGACCCGGACAGAATGCGACGATGTGAGCTGGCTTCATGGATTGGTGCACGATTTTATAGAGAAGATAGGGCGTTTTCCCACTTTAAAGAATCCCGGTGTTGATTCTGGTATCAGTTCAATGAATAATTGAGTAATGGGAAGAATTCTTTTTGCTAAGATATGAAATACAAAACACTGGTACGATGAAGGAGGGGACAGTGCCTGTCCCCCCATTCTCTCCCTAGTCTTCACAATAATGACGTATTACCTGTTCGGAGTTTATCGTATCTGAAGGGAGCCACAGCAGCGGGGGTGAACCCCCCGTGAGCATTTAGCTTGTAATTGAGCATTTCCTATGAAAATCGCAGTATTCAGCTATGATGCGGAGATGGTACCTTTTTTATTATTCAGGTACGATGAATGCTGCCGCCCCCGAAGGGGCGCCCCCGCGGCGGATTGATGACTAAAAATTAAAAGAAAACTTCCTTGCCCCGCTGTGCCTCGGAGAGGCCCTGAGGCGGGTGTCCATCGTATTCTGGCGATTTTTATGATTCCGGTATGAACGTTACAGATTCATGTCCGTTTCTACAGAGCCTGAAAATTTCCCTTTTAAAAGCCTTCAAGGTATACCATGAAGCGATAACGAGGATATTATTTATGCATAAAATGGAATCAGGATGAGGATAGAGTTTTGCTTAAATCACTGAATAACAGCATTCCAGATCGCATGGGCAATCTCATCTTTTGTACCGTTCAATGGCATCTCCCCGTTCCGTGTCAGGAGCGTATATTCTCCACGGGTACTCCCCATGCTCTCCGGTGTGTTCATCAGAACCATCGCAATGCCTTGATTTATCATCTTTTTTGCCATCTTTTTCGGAGTACTGCCGAGTTTGAATGCGATGATCAGAGCATTGTAATTCTGAATTACTTCAGAAAGTACTTTCGGGAGAGGTTCAAGTAAAAGATTAACTGGTTTGCCACTAGGAATTTTCCCTTTCACTCTTTTCGGAGCAAAATCAGAAATTGCCGCAGCACTGATGTAGAGATCCGCGCCACTCTCTGAGAAACAGCGGTGCACTGCACATCGCATTTCATCGGCGGTTTCCACAAAAACATTGTTCACGCAGGGAAACGTATCCCGGTGGATTACGGTAACATCAGCACCAAGCCGGAACGCCTGGAGCGCGAGCGCTCTTCCCATCTGTCCACTTGACCGTGTCGTCAGTACCCGGATATCATCAACCGGTTCCCGGCATGGCCCGCTGGTAATAATTACTTTTTTGCCTGAAAGTGCTGTTCCAAGGACAGCACGCTCGCAGCGGAGGACAATCTCTTCGCAGTCTGCAATCTTTGCTTTCCCTTCTTCGATACGGGGATCAACAATCTCCACACCCCATGTTTTTAGTTTTGCGATATTTTCGATTACCGCAGGGTGGCGGTACATACTGTGGTGCATTGCAGGTACTACGATGACGGGCTTTTGGCTGCCAAGTGCTGTTGTGGCAAAGGTGGTAACCGGAGTATCATCGATTCCACAGGCGATTTTACTGATCGTGTTGGCTGTGCAGGGGGCAATCAGTAAAAGATCGGCACTCCCCCCATCCCCGCAATAGGTAATATGCTCGACCCAGCCGGACAACCGGGTGATGGTCTCTCTCCCACTGGCATACGTCAGCGCGTCCGGTTGGATTATACCCGATGCTGCGTGACTCATCACCGGCTGAACCACCGCTCCCCGCCTGCGAAGCGAATGTATCAGTTTAACCACTTCAACAGCAGCGATACTCCCGGTGACGGCAATCACGATCTGTTTTCCGGCAAGCGTTTGTACCCGTGTCATGAAATGGTCACGTCCTGCACCACATGCCAGGCATGTGGGCGGTATTTCTTGACTTTATGTACGTGAATGGATGCAGAAAAACCTGCGCCCTCTACCTGCTCTTTTATCGGGTCCTTTACGGTACCGATACTGTGAAGGTGAATGGTGCTCCCTTCACGCACATGTAAAAGTGCTGACGGAAGCATTGAGATGGCATCAAAATGTCCCATCACGATCCGGTCATAGATTCCGGTTAAAAGATCCCGGCAATCTCCCAATGAACTATTGACCCGACCGGAAAGGCCATTCTCGCGCACATTCCGGTTCAGGTATTCGAATGCGACCGGATTGATCTCCATTGCATGAACACTGGCGCCACTGCCAGCCATTGGCAGGGTAAAATACCCGATACCGGCAAACATATCAGCAACTCTTTCAGCTGCTTCACTCCTGCGCACGAGCTGTGCAATCCGCATTTTCTCGCTTCGGTTCCCCTGTGCAAACATCACTTTACCGGGATCAAGAAAATACGTATACCCGTTCTCGTTGTGGCGTACTTCTCCGGCATCTCCCCAGAGGATTTGTGTTCTGGGGGTTCGTGTCGCATCATGAAGGGATTCAATCCAGAGCACACCCCTGGGATGACGGAAACCCACGATCTCACCAACTTCCTCCCGAAGGGGTTTTTTACCATGGATAACTGCAACGTCACCAATCATAAAAAAACCTTTACCCTGGTACCGGATTCGTGGGGGAATCTCGCGTTCGCAGGTGTCTTCGTCTCTGACAGGTACCCATGCAATGTCCCCTTCTGCATACGGTCTCCGGGCGGGGTCAACCCAGTCCTCGTTGACGATCTCTCTGAGTTTATCTTTTGGTACTGCTCTTACCCGCATTATTTACCCGACCACAACGAGATGATCACCGTCACGAAGGACAAGCACGTGTTGCCCGGCTTTGACATCGAGCCACTTCAGTTTTCTGAACTCTTTTGTCTGACATGTTTCAGGATCGAGGATACCCATGATGTGATCATCTGCAAATGCTACCAGTGCTGACTCAGCATTCCGCAAATTCCCTATAAGGCGTTCTACATCATCCTCACGGACCGATCGTTGTATGCCCTCAGTGAGATCAAGAACCTTAAGATGGTTTGACTCAACCCGTACCACTTCAACATACCTCCCACGGCTCAGTACTACATCCTGCTTCTGGAACCGTGGGAGACGGACCGAGTAGGTGATACGGTAGAGTTGTCTCCCGTTTTTTTCCCCTACCAGTTTTGGATGTGTGGTGAACCTGCCCCCGAGTTGGGCAATTATTCCCTGAGAGATAAGTGTTCCGATATGCTGGGATCCAACGGTGATGTCCAGACCTTCCCGGGTCTCGTTCATATCTACGATAAATGAGAGACGCTCTCCCCCTGCCTGCAGGGAGTCTTCCACCTGTTGCGCGATTCCTGCCGACATTTGAAGTTCGAATGTACCGGGGAGTCGCCCATCAGCACGGACCTGAACAATCCCCTCATAATAACTCCCGCTTATCCGGTTACAGCGATCGCACTGCTCTTTATGCCAAATAAGTTCAACGCTACAAGTGCCTTCAACAGGTGTATTGTAGAGCAATCCCTTCAGGGCAATCGTTGCTGTCGAGCGGTTCAGGGTAGTATCCTCTACCTTCACAGCCATTGATGGTTTCCGGACCTCAGGGTGGAAATGGACTGCGGTCTTTGCGAGTTCAGGTGCCAACTCAGACCGTTCCCGGTCAGTGTCTGTCCACGTGTTTACCTGTTTTATTGCACCGCAGCTCGGGCAATGGGTGCTCTTCACGCGCCGGTCACATTCAAACCATGGGGTATTTCCGATCCTGCAATGGTTGCAGAGCCCCTCATGTTCCGTGGGCTTTCCACATTTTGGGCAGAAAAAATCCTGAATACTCATAACAAATAGACCTGTGCATGGGGTATTTCCCCGATCATTACACAGCCTGACGGAGTGACGAGCCCCATGTCAATAGCAATACTCACCGAACGTTTGCCCATCAGGTTAATGTTACCTGCTTTTTTCAATGCGGCTCTCACCATCTCTTCACTGGCAGGGGTGTTGCCGTAGAACCATTCGGTGACCTGGATCGAAAGCTCGCCATGGCGTATTGTTGTGTTCAGCAATTCGCGATCGCACACGGCTACGATATCACCCGTACCCGGTGAACAATGCACTTTTAAAAACATTGAATACCTATTGGTGGTGCGGAATAAAAAAGGTGAGTTGGAACACGTTTTAAAGGGTGATCCTCACACCATACACTCTTCCGACAGTTTCGGCATGGATACGGAAACAGTCCTCTTCGCTAATCAGGTCATCCCGGAGCAGCTGGTACGTATACCTGGGTACTGATTTTGGGCCGATTACCGCCCCCGGTCGTGAGTTCTCATCCATAAAATCGCTTTCCATGGTAAACGCCCGCCGTTCGCGTGTCAGCTGCGGTATGGCTTCATGTTTTGCGATGAGCGAGGGATGGAGAGGTGTGTCGGGAGAACCATAGTGCTTTACCACACGTTCTACCGGGATGCCGGCATGCCGTGCCATATCTGCAACATCGGTGCAAGGACCGCTTTCAGCATGGATCTGCAATGCGCACCTGCATTCGGCAGCACGGTTCAGGGCATGGGTAAGAATGTCATTGGATGCAGTCCAGACTTCCGGGCTCACCTCGTAATGAGGTCTTCCGCTTTTCAGGGCAACTGCTTTTCCCTCCTTTACGTATGCTGCCGCACAATCAATCCCGGCTTTCATAACCTCAATGGCAACCGTCATTGGCATGCGTTCAGAAAGCCTGCTGATCTCAGCGGGATGAACTCCGAGGACCGGATATACAACAACGCCAATCTCTTCAATCAGCCCTGCAACGCGGAGTGTCTCATTAAAAACTGCTGCATAGTCTGCACCGCAGGAGGGATGGACGGACTGTGACCAGGAAGGTTTTGAGACAAGAAAGATATGGGTCCCGCCAGCCCGTAAAAAGTCTTTTGCTGCCTCTATCCCCCGTCCGTTTACCGGGTCAATATGGATGTGATCATCAGTGACGGGAAATTTCGGTGATTGCATAGCACTCCACAATCTGCATGAGGGGATAACCGCCTTTAGGAACAAGCCGTGCCCTGCAATAGGTAAACCCGACACGTGTTACGATTTCCACGTCAAACATGAGCCCGGACAGTTCACTGTACCCGAATGTGTTTTCTGTCATCAGGTTACGATCAAGCCTGACCGTGATCACTTCTACCCATGGCTGGAGTATTACCGCTTGTTCAATAGCGCTTTCAACACTTGCAGCAGATTTCCGTGAAATGGGCGTGCCAACCCACTGGTGGTAGAGTGCTCCGAGCTTTATCCCGGCCTCAAAAATTGCCCGATCCCGGTCAGGTATCATTCTCTCCCCCTCTCAAATCAGCTGCAGGATACCCAGTTTGGGTTCCATTGCTTCTCCCGATCGTACGAGCATCTCGATTCCCGATTCAACCTTATCCCGCGAAAACCCTTTTGACACCACGAGATCGACAACCTGATCCTTTGAAGCACGTCTTCCTTCACCGCCAATGTCACGAATTGCATCCTTAATCACGCGGATGATATCGCGCTTTTCCTTGGAAATGCCTGTTGCTATCTTATCAATATCAAAGCTTCCGGTCCTGGCATCGTATGCAATCTGGCGCAGACAGGCGTCAACGATATGGATTACCCGTTCAGCATCGTGCTGTTCGATGGCATTCGAGAGCCGTATACGTGCGCTCGCTTCTGCAAGCCTGACCAGTGCTTCGAGTTGCCGGGCGGTAACGGGAACCGGCTTGTTTTGTTCAGCAATCCCCCTGAGCTTGAGGTAATAGCTGACAAGTGCATCTTTTGCCTCAGTGGACAGTATGGGGAAACAGGACCGTTTCGAGTATGCGACATACTTGCGGAAAAGCGCGGGCTCGATATCCGGCATGATCGGTTTGAGCTGCTCCCTGATGTATTCCTCAGTAATGCCCGGGATCGGTGTCTTCCTGTGCTGAGCAATGAGTTCCCCGATACCATGTGATTTGAGGATATGCTCGGCGATGGCGAGGTCACGCTTCTGTTCGGGCTGGTCGGTCATGATGAATATCAGGTCAAACCGGGAGAGCAGGGTGGGGGGCATATTGATCTGGTCGGCAATATCTCCATACATATCGAACCTGCCGTATTTCGGGTTTGCCGCACCGAGGAGGGCGCAGCGCGATTTGAGTGTGGCAGTTATCCCGGCCTTGGCGACACTGATGGATTGTTGCTCCATTGCTTCATGCAGAGCAGACCGGTCTTCTTTCTGCATTTTGTCCATTTCATCAACCGCACAAACGCCCATATCTGCGAGGACGAGGGCACCTGCTTCCAGAGTCCAGCGCCCTTCACCGAATTCATCTTTGACTGCAGTTGCAGTTAAACCGGCGGAGGTTGAGGACTGACCACTGGTATAGATTGCCCGGGGTGAAAGTTTTACAACATAACGAAGTAATTGACTTTTTGCAATACCCGGGTCCCCTATAAGCAATACATGGATATCGCCTCGAAGGTGGCTGCCATCCGGCATCTCCTTTGCAATGCCCCCGAAAAGCTGGAGAGCGATTGCCTCTTTGACATCCTCGCTTCCGTAAATGGTGGGTGCAATTGAGTGGGTGATCTTCCGGTAGATCATGGGATCGCTGCTAAGCGTTTTGATCTCATCCTCATCTTTCTCATCGATCTCCACCTCCTCAAATTCCTTCTCAGATATCTCGATGGAGTTGCATTCAAGAAAAATGTCAAAGACTGTACTCTTCTCACCCCTAACGATCCGCTGCATTGAACGGAGAATCCCGTTGATTACCACCCGGTCACCGGGTGCGACCCTGCCGGACAAGTCATCAGTCACATCCACATCAAGTGTCTGGGGTTGCTCGCCCCCCCGGAGTCCCTCGGGAGACTCCTGTATCCGCAGTTTCTGGGAATCGACAAACTTTGAGCGTTTGGGCAATAGTTCCAGTTTCTTGAATGAACACCCGTCAGTTGCACACCCCTCCGGCTCGATGAATTTCCCGTATTTCTGCTTTTTAATCGTAAAATGTCCTGCAGGGCATTTGAATGCTGCTTCAATAATACGCGGCCTGACTTCCGTGGTCTTGCGCAGGATACCTTCAACCGAGAGGAATTTGTTGATATCATCTGACCTGATATTACGGATGCCTACTTTTATGGGGAGATTGGTGAACCTGATGTTGATACCGTGGGGTTCTTTTCCATCCTTGATCCGGATCAGCTGGCTGTTTTTTATAGCGTCCCAGACGTCTTCGAGGACTTTACCGGGATTTTCTAAAAGTTCGTCAGCGAGTGCGATACCTGCTTTACCGAACCGTTCAACATCCCGGTAATCGATATTAAGGGAACGTTTGTGGGGATATTCACGGGAGATCTCTCCAATCTCTTTTTTATATTTGCTTTTTAACAACCTGCTCCAGTTTTCTGTTGTATCGGTATCGTGCAGGTCCGGGTTTTTATCCATATTTTTGACCTCACCTACCCTTCTGTGAGGAGAGTACGAACCGGGCGATCAGTGCCTCCATCTGGATATCGCTGCTCGACCCCTCAGAGAGCCGGAAGTCGGTTTCACCGAGATGGTCGATCAGCTCCACTTTTAATCCACGGTCCATATCCCGTTTGACGATCGCACGGTAGCACTGGTTGATCAGCTCGTTAGGAGCGATACCGCGTTCGTGGAGAAGATTTGCAAGGAGCGATTCGGCGCCATCAAAATCTCCCCCAAGAGAGAGCTTCAGAAGATCTTCAATTTCATCTGGCCGGGCAGTTGAAGTTATTGCATACACCCTCTTTTCGTCAATAGTGGAACTGAGGATTGCGGCACCCTGGAGTGCATTGATTGCCTTGCGCATATCTCCCTGTGCAATATAGACAATTGCATCCATTGCCTCCTTTGTTATGCTGAGCCCTTCGCGGGCGGCGATTCGGCGCGCTTCTTCTTTCACCGCATCCGGTCCCAGTGGTTTAAACCGGTAAATTGCACACCTGCTCTGGATCGGATCAATAATCTTGGATGAATAATTGCAGGAGAGGATAAACCTGCAGGTTTGTGCATAGCTCTCCATAGTCCGGCGCAGGGCCGCCTGAGCATCGGTGGTGAGTGCATCAGCCTCGTCCAAAAAGAGGATTTTGAAGGTTGCTTCGCCTAGGGGTGTTGTTCTTGCGAATTGTTTGATCTGGTTGCGCACCACATCGATCCCGCGTTCATCCGAAGCGTTTAGTTCACGGAAGTTCATCTGCCATGAATCCCTAAAAAATTCACGCGCAAGGGTCACGGCAGCAGTCGTCTTGCCGACACCGGCACTTCCCGTGAAGAGGAGGTGAGGGAGGTTGCCGCTCTTCACATAGGACGACAATCGCTCTACAATTTCATCCTGCCCAACGATATCAGCGAGTTTTTGTGGCCGGTATTTTTCAATCCAGATAGTATGGTTCTCTTCCATGGGCATCCTCTCTTCCCGGTATTACTTTTTAGCTCTGAAGCGGATAGTATGGGTGGTCTTTACTTGGGAACTCTGCAAATAGGGGAAAATCATGCGCTCTTTTTAATGAATGTCATAATGTTTATCATAAGGGTTTTGAAATTACTTTCCATGCAAGGAAAATATTGTGTACTCGCTTTTGTCATCATTTTATTGTGTGCTGCACCGGTAGCGGGCAGTACAGCGAAAATAACTGCAGGTGCTCCGGTCTATATCGGTGAAAGCAATCTAGATATCTCCAAAGCATTGAATGGATGTCATACAATAGCATGGTGGCAAAAGGGTACAAATACCAGCGCGCCACCCGAAAAAAACATTACCCTGTATGAAATAAATACGGTGTCGGAAAAAATATACCATTATAACATCAGCCCGGAGATTTTTACCCGTTATCCGGGTACATGGTATTGTTTTGATAAAAAACCCTTAAAAGTGGTTTTTGAAGTTCTTGAGCCGCACCTTGATATCAAAGTCTGGGATCTGGATCACAACCAGGACGTGAGTGGGAAATCCGTGCCGGTCTCTACGAATATCACCTATCGTGTTGATACAAACCTGTATCAGGCACTCAAGCCCTTAAATCGTCCTGATAGTAACCCATCAGATTCATTTTTTACCGTTTCATTGACCGATTCCTATGGCCAGAGTATTAGCAATATCTTTACCGGAAGTGCCGGAAATCCTAAAACGCAGATTTTCCCCTTCGATAAACAGCCCTTTATCACTGAATCCCCCTTTTACTGGAAAAATGGGAAAGACTGGGATCGTAACGCGCGGAATGCTCAAGGTGAACCCATCTATCCCACCAAGACATATACGTTTACGGTAAGCCAGAATCTCAATCACCTGCAGGAAACCTACATGAGCAGCGGTATTACGGACCTTGAAGGAAAGATAACTCAAACAAAAACAATCACATTTATTAAAGAGACCACACCTCTTGCAACTCCTGTTAATACTCAACCGGAGCTGACAACAATACCGGTTATTACCTCCCTTTCATCAACAACTGCGTCAATAACTACCGTTCCTACCTCTTCACCAATAGCAAAGAAGACAACCTATACACCCCTGCCGGAATGGATTACGCTGCTCGGTATTGTTGTGGCGGGTTTGTTTATTCTGCCCAAGAATCGATGAAGGACAGGAATCCACTTTTTTTTATAGAATGCAACGTCAATAGTAAGTTACGGAGAAATCCTATGAATTTCAAGAGATCCTTATTGGTTATTCTTATACTTTCAGGCTTGTTTCTACCCGTTATGGCTGCAGTTGAGATTAACCAGACCAGCAATCCATGGTACTGGTATAACAAAGCCGTAGACCTGGCTAATGAAGGTAACTATACGGAGGCCTTACAGGCAAACGAGCGAGCTCTGGCTATTAATGAGAGTATCCCCCTTGCACAGGCCAATAAAGCCGGCATCCTCGTTCAACTTGGTAGGTATGATGAGGCAATCATTGCTGCGGACAAGGCGCTCGCGATAAAGGCAAATACTACCATCGCATTTGCCGTTGCATACTCGAACAAAGGTGATGCCCTTCGTCATCTCGGAAGAATCGAGGAAGCGAAGGTCGCATTTGCAAAAGCCTATGAGCTTGATCCGACACTTATCCCCCCGGATTTGACATCAGTCGCCACTACACTGAAACCAACACCAACAAAATCCCCGGTACCATGGTCAACAGCTCTCCTGGCTGTTGCTCTCGTCTCACTTATCTGTGGTTTTTTCCTTCGGATCAGGGAATAACCCGTATCTTTCTTTGTTCTCTATCAGAGTCTCACTCGGAATGGAAGTATCTCACTGGTGAAGTGCACCACGGTCTACCATAATGAGTATGCGGCGTTTTGTCCTCCTGCTACAGGGTGAGAGAATAAGTATCGTTTTTTACCCTGCTTACTTCGCGCATGCACGACATGCGTGTCGCGTAGGGCAACTCCGGTATGGCATGATGATATCTTGAATACGATTACCAAACCAATTCTGATACGACACTATGGAAGGGACAGCACGGGTCTTTGCCGGGGAGTATGGCGGTTCAACACTCTCAGTACAGGATGAGGATTCCGGGAATCCGGCATGGGTGGTGACACCGGGTGGGGCGTGGTGCCGGTTTATGTTTCTTTCCGGTGCCCTGACCGAGGTTAAAGAGATCGGGGATATGGTGCATACCCGCATTGCTGATCCAACGGGTGTATTCAATCTCATGATTGGCGGCCGGCACACCGCACTTGCTGAAACCTTCTGCAAACTCCCCGTGCCGTCATTTGTTACGGTCACCGGGCGAGCCCAGATGTACCTGAAGAATGGTGAAGTGATGCTATCCGTTCGTCCTGATAATGTACTGGTTGTAGATCGTCTGGTGCGTGATCAGTGGGTGCTTGCAACAGCAAAATCGACCGTTGGACGTCTCCACCATATGCACCTCGCCATACAGGGTACATGTACAGATGAGCGCACCCTTGTTGCACTTCGACACTACTCAATGACGAAAACCCGGCTCCAGGATCTGGCAGTGATGGTTGAACGTGCAGTTCAGACCGTTCGTCCCCCCGAATGTAATGCACCCGCACCGCCCGATGTTCGCACGCTGGTGATGGAGTTCATGCAGGCAGAAAGCGGGCCGCGGGGGAGTGCTGTAGATGATATTATTAAGCAGGCTGCGATGTGCGGTGTATCCCAGGAGGCCGTTCTCGCTGCGATCGAATCGCTTATCATGGATGACGAATGCTACCAGCCTCAGAAGGGATTTGTTAAACCGTTATGAACCTGGAATTTTTTGGTGATGGCCCGGCACTGGTTATTGAAGGTGAACAGCGACTATTGATTGTTGCGGACCTCCATTTCGGTATTGAGGCAGATCTCGCAGCCCATGGTCTGCATTTCAGGAGCCGGAGTGCTGATAGGCTCGAACGTCTATTGAAAATTGTCGATGTGGCAGACCCGGACATGCTCATACTGCTGGGGGATATCAAACATAGTATCCCATTGCTTACCCGGCAGGAGTATTATGAGATGCCAGGGATTCTCGATGCTATTCGCCGTCGAATTCCCCTGAAGGTATTTCCCGGCAACCATGACATTGGTATCGAACGATATCTTCTCGATACCGAGATCCAGCCAAGAGATGGAGCAATCCTTGACGGTGTCGGATACCTTCATGGACATATGTACCCCTCCCCGCACCTTACAGGACACCTGATTGTTATCGGGCACCATCATCCCCTGTTCCTGCTGAAAGATGAAGTGGGGTGTGCCCTTCAGACCCCGGCATACCTGCGGGCCGGACTTGATACGGAAAGGCTGGGGATGGATTCACCTCAGGAAAATACTTCCCCCACCCGCGTGTTGTTCATGCCATCTTTTAACGAGATTGCAGGCTATGATATCCTTCAGATCATCAAAAATCCGTTCTCGCCCCTTTCGAGATGCATGAAAAAAGAGGAAGCAGAGATTATCCTTGCCGACGGGACGTATATCGGCCCCATCAGTTCGCTGCAATCAGATGAAACCGATTGAAGTGCTGGATCCAAAGGTCCAGGCATGTATAAAAAAGCGCGGATTTTCCGTGCTTTCTGATGCCCAGAAACAGGCGATACCGCTTATCCTCAAAGGAAACA
>Ga0315285_10001825_pt1 | contig 22344 bp, 19 predicted proteins | sample YL17G09_36_MG_FD_203698 | JGI IMG/M metagenome (GOLD analysis project Ga0315285, IMG submission 203698) | Sediment microbial communities from Yellowstone Lake, YNP, Wyoming, USA - YL17G09_36 | ecosystem: Environmental > Aquatic > Freshwater > Lake > Sediment | place: USA: Wyoming | collected...
CAAATCTTTATTCTTGACAAATAGAATAGCCGCCTTCCCTTGTGAGGTCCAAGATTTCAAATCCCTTATCAAAGTCAAGATTAAAGATTCGACCCTCTATCCCTAGCGACCCTCTATCCCTAGCCTGGTCCACGCGGGCTTCCGGCGGCAGAGCGAGGGCAGCGATGAGGCAATCGGCGTTCATGGATCGATGGCACCTCGATGATCTCAGTTATCCGTAGTTCCAGGTTTCGCGGATGTCCGCAAGGGGAAGCGCCTGGACCTTTTCGGTGAGGCGATAGGCCGTTTTCCCCGGATAGACGACCCACAGCCGCTCCAATTTAAGGTCTTCAACGGCCGTCCTCATGGATCGGGTCAATCGGGGGGCGTCTTCATACTTGAATTCCACGCCCCAATTTCGTCCCCCCGCCTGCCAGAAAAGGTCGAGCTCCGCGCCAGCGTGGGTGTGCCAGAAATAGAGGTCTGTTTCTTCCTTGTCCAGGATTCGGCAGACACAATCCAGGGCAAAGCCTTCCCAGGAGGCACCGAGGCGGGGCGAGACTTGCAGTTGCTCCGATGTTTCAATGGACAGCAGGGCATGGAACAGCCCGGAGTCGCGCAGGTATAATTTCGGCCGCTTCACCAGACGTTTCCCGATGTTGACGGACCAGGGCTGGAGGATACGGACCATGAATGTGCCTTCCAGAATATCGCAGTATTTCCGGGCAGTCATGTCGGAGACACCGAAGGAGCGGCCCAACTCCGAGTAGTTCAGGATCTGACCGTGGTAATGGCTCAGCATGGTCCAGAAGCGGCGCAGTGTCCGGGCGGGGATCGTGATCCCCAACTGAGGGATGTCCCGTTCCAGGAAGGTCGTCACGTATTGGTTCCGCCAGAGCAGACTTTCATCGTCTGACGCCGCCAGAAAGGATCGGGGCAATCCCCCGCGCCACCACAGGGCCGTGATGGCCCCGGGATCGATATCGCTCAGGCGGAAACCGCCCAATTGAAAATAGGCGATCCTCCCGGCCAGAGATTCCGAACTCTGGCGGATCAAATCCCGGGAGGCACTTCCCAGGATGACGAACTTGCGATTTTTCTCTTGATCCACCAAGTAGCGCAGGAGGGGAAAAAGATCGGGCAGCCGCTGGATCTCGTCGATCACAATGAGCCCTGCCAGGTCTTCCAAGGCGAGCTGAGGCTGTTCCAGGCGGGCAATATCCTGGGGGTTTTCCAGATCGAAATAGGAATCGGCGGCGAGCGTTCGGGCCAGTGTCGTTTTTCCGCACTGCCGGGGGCCAAGAATAGCAGTGACGGGAAATACGGACATGAGCTTGGCTAATATGGCCCGATCCGTTTTTCTGTCGATAAGGTTCATGGTCGCAGCCTAAAGGATCTACCTTGAAAAATCAAGTGTTATCTATGAGATTTCAATGATAAATGTTTTATTCATGTCGTCCGTCCTGACCGGTTTCCGGAAGAACCACGAGGTAAGCGACCACTTCGAAGTCATTCATGCCGGCGAATTCCCCCTTGCCAGCGTGAGTTCCGCCTGGGGTGAACAGGCTTGCGACGGCGCGCTCTTCTTTTTTCTTACCCACGACGGAGGTGACCGCGGCGGCAAGCAGTTTCTGAATAGCGGCCATGTTCTCACCGTTTCGGGTGGATTTGTCAAAACGGGGGTCATGGGGTCAAATCTTTATTCTTGACAAAATAGAATAGCCGCCTTCCATTATGAGGTCCAAGATTTCAAATCCCTTATCAAAGTCAAGATTAAAGATTTGACCCTCTATCCCCATCTGACCCTCTATCCCCATCCTGCGTTTTACGGGCCTAACGAAGGCGGAATTGAGCGGCAACCGCAGACGGCGCGTAGAGCGAACGCCTGCATTCGCTCCCTTTAGAGCCGGCAAGGCAAACAGCCCGGAGGGTTGTCCGCTCGAATGGAAGCCGGGGCCGTTGTTCAATATTATCAATCTTCTCTATGCGCTCTTCCTTCACTTGATCGTCAGCAGCACGATCCCACCTGTGGTCAGCAATATGCCAACTGCGCCTTGCAGCGACAGCGTCTCGCCACCAAGCCACAAGCCCATCAACGCGCCAAATAGTGGCGAAGTGAAGGCTATTGGCATGACTCTACCGAGCGGCGCCCCTTTGATCGCCAGGTAGAAACAGAGCATCCCCACCGATCCCGCCACCACCCCTCCGCCGAGAATCATCATGAGGAGCGACCTTGGGCCGGCCTGAGCAACCGTCCTCCACTGGGGAAAGCTCACTGCTCCCAGGATGAGCAATGCCACGGCAGTGCGGATCGTGATGCCCACCTGGGGAGAAAGGTTTCCCAAATGCATGCCCTTCTTCTCGAAGTAGCCCCCTACGCCCCAGGCCACGGCCGTAAGAAGGGCAAAGAGCTGCGGTTTCATGTCCACTCCTTTCGCAGATGAAGCGTGCATTGGCGGCCTTTCATTGAGGCCCTCAGCGGTATGAGTGCGAGGCCGCCGGACGACCCAATTGAGCGGCAACCGCAGACGGCGCGGTAAGGAGCGAAAGCTTGCGGGCAGGTCATGGGGTCAAATCTTTATTCTTGACAAAATAGAATAGCCGCCTTCCATTATGAGGTCCAAGATTTCAAATCCCTTATCAAAGTCAAGATTAAAGATTTGACCCTCTATCCCTACTTTGACCCTCTATCCCCTCTATCCCTACTCAAGATTAAAGATTTGACCCTCTATCCCTACTCTATCCCTACAATTCATATTCTATTTGAGCATTTCATCATACGTTTTGACATCATTACGAGCAACAAGGTTGAGAATTTCATCTGCTGGCATGACGATTGTGAGACCTGAGTTTTCCTCGAAGGTTATTCGCGGCCGTTTTGTCTGCAAGCTGACCGCTGTGTCTTGGTAGGGAATGTATGAGGATACGATCCCTATCAGCATTTGCTTATCTATATAATTACTTAGTTTGATGCCTCCTATTTGGTGAGTAGGCATATAAACAACTGGTCCCCCGCTATTTCCCGGAAATGTGAAACCATCGATCATGAAGTAGTCTGGGTGTGTCAAAGCAACTACAGCTTGCCTAACGAACGGTGTTGCATATTTTTCAGAACGTAAACCCATCGGAAATCCAAGTATAAGGGCAGGTGTGGCTGATTGAATATGTTCTTTCCGCAGAAACATATCCTGTGGAATCGGTAGTACATCAGCGTCTTTAACGATGGCCATGAAACGCACTGCAACATCTGAAGTATTGGATAAGAACCAGTTCCCCACACCCGCCTCCATCAATTCATCATCGCTTAGAAGAACACTTTCACCACCTGTGAGATTGATACGATATGCGAGGTCGCTTCTGAGTTTGTTGGTCTCATCAACCACGACATGTTTGGCGGTGACAAGCAATATATGGTTATTTTTCGTGCTTATCAAAAAGCCTGTTCCAATGGGTTTTGAAGAACCACTTATTTGTTGCTCTATTGACACGACCGATTTCAGCCACAACTGGTTAAAGAACGTTGTCTGTTCCTTAGCAAAGACAAAAGGAGGAAAAAATAGAAGTATTAACATGAAACATGCTGGCAGCTGCTTGAACGTAAGCATTTCGAATCCTCCCCCCTTTATTTGAAGTGACATCAAGTCAGTTTTCTATGCCTAACGAAGGCGGAATTGAGCGGCAACCGCAGACGGCGCGCATCCAGCGAACGGTGTGGCTGAGCGGCGGGGCGAGGCGTCACGTCGCTTGCCCTGCAAGCGACGTGACGCCGAAGCATCCGTCCGTCTCGAGCCACTGGTTAGCCTTGCCGTCCCCTTTCGGCAAGCCTGTTGTACTCCAAGCAGCGAGTGTAGAAGGCAAGAAACGACTCCCCTGCCGCCGCATCGTGCTTGGCGATAAACGAGCCGAGATCTTCCCAGCTCAATGAGGCGATCTCGGTTCGGTGAAGGGTTGGAATGAACCAACGGCTCAGCCATTCGCTCTTCTTGGCGTCCCCGTACGCTGCCACCCGCCGGGACACCTTGTCGCGCATGCCCTCCTTCGAGAGTTCCGCTTCGAACAGGCCCTCCTTGATCTGCGAAATGGGCGCGATCACGAAGAAGCCGAGAGTCGCCATCTCGTCGGGGGGACGAGAAGCAAGCGAAAGAACGTGGGCAATGCATGCGACGTTGCGCGCTGCCTGGTCGTAACCCGGAGCATTCTTCGTCCCTGACGATAACTTGCTGTTGAGCTTGGCCTCAACCACTATGAATCGCCGAGCGCCAGGACGCAGCGCGAGGTCGCCCTCTCCGGAGTTCCCGATGTCGAAGTCACCAATCGCCCCGTCTGCATGCGTATACGATTCCGCCAGCGGGTCCCCGCGCCGACGCGGGAGAAACTGCGAAGGGAGAAGCGCCTCGGAGTACCACCGCGTTCCCTCCGGCACGGCCAGCATGTGCTCGATGTGCGGATGGTCCGCGAACCAGTCGAGCGTAGCACGCAAGAGCCACCCTTCGTTGAATACGTGGGTTGGCGGCATCACCCGGTGATCGCCGTCGGAGCGCCGCACGATGGACTCAATACGGTTCAGCACTCAGATATCTCCTCTCGCCAAGGCTAACTATTATTTTCTGCTGCTGCAACAAATAGACTCACGTCACATGAGCAGACGCCCGAATTACGGTTTTATGGCGCACACTCAATCCAAGAACGGTAGGTTGCTGGAATATAAGGCTTTACAACGGAATGTTATGTTGCGTCCCCTATGATCTGGCTCCTTCTTATCTTTGAATGGAATGCGTAAATTCTTATCTATGGCCTATCTGCTATATCTGTCCGCAACCACAAAAGGCACCGGGATCTCGGAAGAAAAAAGATCTATCGGTGCCTCTTCATCTCTGTCTCCTGTCCAGGTTATGCTGGAAATAAGACCGATAGCCGACAGGGCGATGGGTTGTAATGTGTACTCCGAATCATTTACATGGCTATTGCTGAGTAGCCTTTTACCGCTTCAATCCCATATTGTCAACCCCTTTTGCCTTTGCCGGTCTGGCCGGCCCCTGAGCGACCTTGTGCGCTTAGGAGCGAGGAGAGCTCGGAGAGGTCAGGCCGAGCTGTCTGAGCCCTCCGTTGGTCTTTGGAAGGAGGGCGAGTTCTCGGCCGCCGAGCTCGCACGAGCGAATGCACGCGGGAGCGAAGGGGATGGCTGGACCGATGCGGCTTCGGCGCCAAGAAGCCGATCACCCCCGGCTAAAGCCGGGGAACTCAAAGCGGCTAGTTAGAGAGGGTCAAAACAGAAAGGCCCCCGGTTGGCTGGGGGCCTCTCCTTTCATACAATTCGGCTATTCGGTGATCTGCGCCGACCTACTTCTTCGCCTCGGCGATCAGGGGGCAGTCGTCGCAGTAGGCCGCGACGGCGAGCCAGATCTCGTTCCCCACCACCTCCGGATAATGCTGGGTGCCGGGAGGGATGGAAATGGCCTCGCCGGGCGAGAGGAAATGGTCCTCTTCCTCAATCTTCACATTCGCTCTGCCATGAATGCAATAGAGGACCTCGTCGCCCGGATGGGAGTGGAGTGTCCCCTTGGCCCCGGGTTGCCCCTCCAGATAGGCCAGCCTCTGGTATTTGCTGTTGCCCACCTTGGGGGAGATCAGGAACCACCTGTTCACCGAGCCGAACGCCTCCGGCTTCATCTCGCTCACCTTCACCACGAATCCCTTCATGTTCGACCCTCCTCTTGAGAAGTTCTTCGCCCTTCCGGGATGACACATCTCTTTTCTATCCGAAAGGGCAGCCCCCGTCAAGCAAAACTCTCTCCCCCTCTGCGACAAAAGCCCTCCCGCCCGAGGCATCCCCGCACCCTGCCGAGGGGACTTGACAAGAAGGGCAATTTATTATTTACTCGCCCCGCCCTGGCGCAAGGCCGCCAAGCATTTTTCGCGACGATCCGTTAAGATGGGAGATGCAGCAGATGATGACCTTTCAGGAGCTGATCCTGGCCTTGGAGCGATACTGGTCCAGCCAGGGATGCCTCATCCTTCAGCCCTATGATGTGGAGGTGGGGGCGGGCACCATGAATCCCGCCACCTTCCTGCGCGTCCTGGGCCCCGAGCCCTGGAATGTCGCCTATGTGGAGCCTTCTCGCCGCCCGGCCGACGGGCGCTATGGGGAGAACCCCAACCGCCTCCAGCACTACTACCAGTACCAGGTGATCATGAAGCCCTCCCCGGAGGATATCCAGGAGATCTACCTGAGGAGCCTGTCCAGCTTCGGCATCGATCCCCTGCAACACGATGTCCGTTTCGTGGAGGATGACTGGGAGTCCCCCACCCTGGGGGCGTGGGGGCTGGGATGGGAGGTCTGGCTGGATGGCATGGAGATCACCCAGTTCACCTATTTCCAGCAGGCAGGGGGCTTCGATGTGAAGCCGGTGGCCGCCGAGATCACCTATGGCATCGAGCGCATCGCCATGTATTTGCAGGGGGTGGATTCGGTCTATGACGTCCTCTGGGCGGATGGGGTGACCTACCGGGATGTGCACCACCGCGGCGAGGTGGAATGGTCCATCCACAACTTCGAGGAGGCAGATGTCCCTCTCCAGTATCGCCTCTTCGAGAGCTATGAGAAGGAATCCCTGCACCTCGTCGGCAAGGGCCTCGTCCTGCCTGCCTATGACTATTGCCTCAAGTGCTCTCACACCTTCAATCTGCTCGATGCCCGGGGGGCCTTGTCCGTCACCGAGCGAACCTCCCTCATCGGCCGGGTGCGTGCGTTGGCCCGAAAATGCGCCGAGGCCTACCTGAAGCAGCGAGAGGAGATGGGCTATCCCCTGCTCCGAGAAGGCATCCTCCAGGGGGAGAAATCCTTGACAGGGAGCCGATGAATGGCTTATTATCTCGAAGAGAGTTTTAGGCTCTGACCTCCCCCAGAGGTCAACCTATCGGATCGGGTGTCATTGGAGTCGAAAGGAGAATTCATCATGTCTGATTCGCTGGAAATCTATTACCAAGGAAAGCGGGAGAAGATCGGGCTTCCGTCTGATTGGAAGTTGCTGGGAGTGGGCGAGCCCAAGCAGGTCGCCCCGATTGGCGATGTGGTGGGGGAGCTGCAAAAGGCGTTGGCCTCCCCGGTGGGAATGCCCAGCCTCTCCGAGGTGTGCTCCCGGGCCAAATCGGCGGCGGTCATCGTGGACGATCAGACCCGACCCACCCCTGCCTACCTCCTCCTCCCTGAGCTATTGGCCCAGATGGAAAAAGCGGGGATCCCCAAGGATCGGATCTCCATCGTCATCGGACGCGGGACTCATCGTATTCCCGATCAGGACGAGATCAAGGCGAAGGTGGGGGAGAAGATCGTCCAGGATTACTGCATCATCATGCACGATCCGGACGATAAGTCCTGCCTGGTTCACCTGGGACAGACGCGCCGGGGCACCCCGGTGTGGATCAATAAGGCCGTGGCCGGGGCCGATTTCAGCATCGGGATCGGCAACGTGGTGGCCCACTATCTCACCGGGTATTCGGGCGGCCCCAAGATCGTTCTTCCCGGGGTATCCGGGAGGGAGACCATCGTCCCGAACCATACCATGGCAAAGATGCCCGAGGTTCGCCAGGGAAGGACGGCCGGCAACCCGCTCCACGAAGATCAGATGGAAGTCGCCCAGATCGCGAAATTGGGGATGAAGATCGATCTGGTTCTGAATATGAACAACCAGATCGTCAAGATCGTGGCCGGAGAGGTCACCGGTGTCCACCAACGGGCCATTCAGGCTTACAACGAGATCTACGGTTTCAATGTCCCGGCCCTGGCGGATGTGACGATTGCCTCCGGTTATCCCCTGGAGGGGGAGCTGCTCCAGTCCTGCAAGGCCCTCCTCTCCTCCGACATCGCTACCAAGCCGGGAGGCACGATCCTCCTCGCCTCGCAGTGCAAGGATGGCACCGGCCCCGGATTTTATGAGGCGCTGCGCGAGAAGGTGGAACCCTCCGAGATCTATCAGTGGATCTTCGAAGGAAAGGCAACCCCCACCGGCGGACCGATCGCAGCCCGCGTGAAACAGGTGATGAAGAGCAAGAAGGTGGTCATGGTGACCGATCGCATCCCGCCGGAGAAGTTAGAAGAGATGGGCATGATCTATGCGCCCAACTTCGATGAGGCAATTGCCAAGATCTCCTCCTGGGCGAAGCAGGCGCAGGTGCTCGCCTTCCCCGCCGGCTCCTCCTCCAATCCCATCGTGTAACGGATGATCCGTGCGACCTGAAGCGGCCTCTCCTTTCGAGGGGAGGCCGCTTTTGATTGTCAGCAAGATGCCCAAACCGAAAGACCTCTTGTTCGAAATCGGGACCGAGGAGATCCCCTCGGGCCTCCTGGAAGGCGCAATCGCCGACCTGGCCTCCCTCGCTCGCCAGACCCTGGAGGAGCACCGGCTCCCCTTTGGGGAAGTTCGGGTCATGGGGACGCCCCGGCGACTATCCCTGCAGGTGAAGTCCCTGCACCCGTCCCAGCGACCCCTCAGCCGACAGATCGTGGGTCCCTCAGCCCGGGTTGCCTTCGACGCCCAGGGAAAGCCGACCCCTGCTGCTTTGGGCTTTGCCAGGGCCCAGGGGATCCCCTGGGAGGCTTTGACCGTCAAATCCATGGAAAAGGGCGAATACGTAGTAGCCATCTTGGAGGAGGTCGGACTGCCCACCACCGAGGTTCTTCCCTCTCTGCTCCCCAAGCTCATCACCTCCCTGCCCCTCCCCAAGAGCATGCGCTGGGGAGAGGGCAACCTCCGATTCCTTCGGCCCATCCGCTGGATCCTGGCCCTTTACGGAAGCCAGGTGATCCCCTTTGAGTTGGATGGAATCACGAGCGGAGACCGGACCTTTGGCCACCGTTTCCTCAGCCCCCATCCGGTGCGGGTGAGAAGCCTCTCCGATTATCTGGCCAAACTAAAGAGGAAGTTCGTCATCCTGGACCCTGCGGCGCGCCGGCAGATGATCAAAGACCAGGCCGCTGTAGAAGCCCGCGAGTTCGGGGGCATCCCGGAATGGGATGAGGAACTGCTTTCCACCGTGACCCACCTGGTCGAATACCCGGTGGCGATCTGTGGCCACTTCGCGGCCGATTACCTCCAGCTCCCCAAAGAGGTAATTACCACCCCCATGAAGAAGCACCAGCGCTATTTCCCCGTGGTGAACGAGAGGGAAGAGCTTCTGCCTCATTTTGTCACTATCTCCAATATGCAGGCTAAGGACCTCAGTCTTATCCGGGCCGGGAATGAACGGGTCCTCGCGGCCCGCCTGGCCGACGCGCAGTTCTTCTATCGGGAGGATCGCAAGACCACCCTGGAGAACTGGGCCTCCCAGCTTCAGCAGATCGTCTATTCGGAGCAGCTCGGCAACCTCTACGATAAGAGCCTGCGCCTGGCTCGCCTGAGCGGATACCTCGCGGAGCAGATCTGTCCCGACCTCCGGGAGCAGGCGATGAGGGCCGCCCGGCTGGCCAAGGCCGATCTCCTCTCCTCCATGGTGAAGGAATTCCCCAACCTGCAGGGCACCATGGGCCGGATCTACGCCCTGGCGCAAGGCGAAGCAGAAGCGGTGGCGACGGCCATCGAGGAACATTATCTGCCGCGTTTTTCCGGAGATCGCCTCCCCCAGACCTCGCTGGGGGCCATTGTGGGCCTCGCGGATAAGATCGATACCATCGCCGGATGTTTCGGGATCGGCCTCATCCCCAGCGGATCGGAGGATCCCTACGCCCTCCGCCGGCAGGGCTCGGGCCTCATCCTGATTGCCCTGGAGCGGAACCTGCGCTTCTCCCTCTCCGCCCTCCTGGAGCAGGCCCTCTCGACCCTGGCCGAGCATCTGGGCAAGGACCTCGGATCGGCCCGGGAGAAGGTCCTCTCCTTCTTGGGGCAGCGGCTGCAGGCAATCTTGGTGGATCAGGGGTTCACCGCCGATCTGGTGGAGGCCATCCTCTCCGCCGGATACGATGACCTGGTCTCGGCCAGGAGGCGCGCCGAGGCCCTCTCCTCCCTCCGGAAACAGCCTGATTTCCCCAATCTGATCATCGCCTTCAAGCGGGTGCTGAATATATTGCCTCCCGGGTTCTCCCGGATCCCCAACCCCCAGCTCTTCCAGGCTGAGGCCGAGAAGCAGCTCTGGGCTGAGGCCTCGGCCCTCCAGGCCAGGATTGCTCCCCTGCTCCACCAGGAGGACTTCCTGGCCGCCCTGGAGGAGATTTCGCGGCTGCGGCCCGCAGTGGACCGCTTTTTCAACGAGGTCATGGTGATGGTCGAGGAGGAGGAGATCAAGCAGAACCGCCTGGCCCTGCTCTCGGCCGCCTCCCACCTCCTGGACGGATTGGCAGACCTCTCCCAGCTCGTGGTAGGATAAGCAAATGGCGGCAACATCCCCTTCCACCTCCATCTGGGCAAGGATCTTTCCCTTCACCGGCCTGGCCAAGAAAAACCTCAAGGCCTTCTCCCTGGCCGCCGCCTGCAATGACACCGGCGAGGAGTCCTACGCCCCCTACCTTCCCCTCTTCGCCCAGGCCTTCCTCGGGATGAACCCGGAACAATACGGCCTGGTCGATAGCATCGGAGAGGCAACCAACCGCATCCTCCGCTTCTTCACCGGCGTACTCACCGACCGCGTCGGCCGCAAGCGTCCGGTGATCCTCGGTTACATCCTGATCGTCCTCTCCCGGATCGGGCTGGCCTCGGTGCATCATTGGGGATGGCTCATCCCCTTTCGGGCTCTGCGCCAGTTGGGGAGGACCATCCGCAACCCCGCAAGGGAGGCGAGCATTGCCGATTCGATCCCCCCGGCCCTGCGAGGAAAGGCCTTTGGTTTGCTGGAGGCCGTGGACACCGCCGGGGCCATCGTCGGTCCCCTGCTGGGAATCTTCCTGCTCTCCTTTTTCAGCTACCATGGCCTACGCCTGGGGGTCAGCTACTCCGAGGCCTCCTATCGAGCCCTATTCTGGTGTGCCGCAATCCCCACCGTCTTCAGCGTCCTCCTCATCGCGGTCTTGTTGCAGGAAACCCTGCCGGCCGCGGCCCGGGACCTCTCCCCCGCTCCTCCCCTGATCTCCGGCCTCCGCTTTTTCTTGAAGAGCCGATCCTTAGTCCTCATCACCTTATCCAACATGATCCTGGCCATTGCGGCGCCTCCCATGGGGATGGTGCTCTTCTACCTCTATCGCCTCCCCCAGGGGAGCGCTATGTTGGGGACGCTGGTCTTTACCCTCTTTTCCCTGGTTCACTTTCTCTCTGCTTATCCCGCGGGCATGGTGGCGGACCGCATGGGCCGAAAAAAGGCCCTTCTCATTGCGGACCTGGCGATCCTCATCGCCCTGCTCTGCCTGATGATCATCCCCAATGCCTACTGGATGGCCCTTCCGGCCATTCTTCTGGGCTTCTTCGAATCCTTCTGGATTGCCTCTCGGCGGGCAATCATCGCGGATTTAGCCCCGCTGGAGGCCAGAGGACAGACCCTGGGCACCTTCTCCACCGCCTATGGCCTGACCTCTCTGCTCTCCCCCCTCTTCGTGGGCGCCCTGTGGCACCGCTTCAGCCCCCAGGTCGCCTTCGGCTCCTGCGCCCTGCTCTGCGTCCTTTCCACCGCCTTTTTGCTCTGGGGCTTCTCGGAGAAAAGACCGCCCGCGTCCTCTTAACTATCTCTTGGAATTGGAAATGTTTCTGTGCTATTCTGACCCGATGCCAGGAATCATTTTCAGAGATCTAATGAAAGCGAAGGAGGAATCCTGATGGCCACAACCAAGAAATATGTCTATCTCTTTGGCGGAGGATCGGCCGAGGGACGGGCCGACATGAAGGATCTGCTGGGAGGCAAAGGGGCCAACATCGCGGAGATGACCAACGCCGCCCTCCCGGTCCCGCCGGGCTTCACCATCACCACCGAGGCCTGCAACAAGTATTATGCCCAAGGCAAGAAGTTCCCCGATGGCCTTTGGGAGCAGACCCTGGAGGCCCTAAAGCGGGTGGAGCAGCTCACCGCCAAGAAGTTCGGGGACCCCAAGAACCCCCTCCTGGTTTCGGTCCGCTCCGGCGCAAAATTCAGCATGCCGGGCATGATGGACACTGTCCTCAATTTAGGCCTGAATTCCAAGACCCTGAAGAGGATCATCGCCCTGACCGGCAACGAGCGCTTCGCCTACGATGCCTATCGGCGACTGATTCAGATGTTCGGCCGGATCGTGATGGGCATCGAGGGGAAGAGATTCGACAACATCCTCGATGCCCACAAAGCCAAAACCGCGGGCAAGAGGGACACCGATCTGACCGCGCCCATGCTGCAGGACATCATCCGCGATTATAAAGCCATCTATAAGAAGGAGACCGGGGAGGAATTCCCGGAGGATCCCCTGAAGCAACTGAAGCTGGCCATCGAGGCAGTCTTCGGCTCCTGGTTTGGAAAGAGGGCCGTGGATTATCGCAACATCAACGAGATCCCCCATGATCTGGGAACCGCGGTCAATGTGCAGACCATGGTCTTCGGCAATATGGGGAACGATTCCGGCACCGGGGTGGCCTTCACCCGCAATCCCAGCACCGGGGAGAAGATCCTCTACGGCGAATACCTGATCAATGCCCAGGGCGAGGATGTGGTGGCCGGCATCCGCACCCCGCAGAAGATCTCCGAGCTCTCCAAGGAGTTGCCCGAGGTGGGCAAGCAATTCGCGAAGATTGCCAAGATGCTGGAGAAACATTACCGGGAGGTGCAGGATCTGGAGTTCACCGTGGAACGGGGAAATCTCTACATGCTCCAGACCCGCACCGGAAAACGGACCGCGCAGGCGGCAGTGAAGATCGCGGTGGATATGGTCAAAGAGGGCCTGATCAGTAAGGAAGAGGCCCTGATGCGCGTGGAGTCCAATCAGGTCTATCAGCTCCTGCTGCCCCGGTTCGACGATGAGGCCAAGAAGAAGGCGCGGGAGAGCGGGGGATTCCTGGCCGCCGGACTCAACGCCAGCCCGGGTGCCGCCTCTGGTACGGCCATCTTCGATCCCGACGCGGCCGAGCATTTAGGCAAACAGGGAAAGCCGGTGGTGCTGGTGCGCTACGAGACTTCCCCGGAGGATGTGCACGGGATGTACGCCAGCAAGGGCATCCTCACCCAACACGGGGGCGCTACCTCTCATGCGGCGGTGGTGGCCCGCGGGGCTGGCCTGCCCTGCGTGGCGGGCTGCGAGGGCATCAAGGTGGATGAGCAGGCCAAGCAGTTTGCCGCGGGGAACAAGGTGATCAAGGAGGGGGACCTCATCTCCATTGATGGCGGCACCGGCGAGGTCTTCGCGGGGACCATCTCCACCATCGAGCCCGACTTCGAGAAGGAGGTCGATCTGGTCACCTTGCTGAAATGGGCCGATGAGATCCGTCGCCTCGGGGTCTGGGCCAATGGCGATTATCCGCGGGATGCCATCAAGGCCCGACAGTTCGGGGCCGAAGGGATCGGGCTCTGCCGCACCGAACACATGTTCTTCGAGACCGACCGCCTCCCCATTGTGCAGGAGATGATCCTGGCCGCCTCCGAGGCCACCGCCCTCGGATATCAGGTGAAGGCCCTGAAGGAACAACTCGATCAGCCAGGATTGACCGAGAAGGAGCGCCGGGAGACCCGCCGCAGAATCGCCGATCTGGAGAAGAACCCCGCCTATATCACCTATCATTCGGCACTGGAGAAGCTTCTGAAGATCCAGCGAGGCGACTTCGCGGGCATCCTCAAGGCGATGGAGGGTCTTCCGGTCATCATCCGCCTGCTCGACCCTCCCTTGCATGAATTCCTGCCCAGCTACGAGGAACTCCTGGAGGAGATCACCAAGCTGAAGGCCGCCAACCAGATCGCAGACTCTAAGGAGATCAGCCAGCTCCTGGAGAAGAAGTCCACCATGCTCAAGGCCGTGGCCGGCATGCGCGAGGCCAACCCCATGCTGGGCCTGCGGGGATGCCGCCTGGGCATCACCTATCCGGCGATCACGGCCATGCAGGTACAGGCTATCTTCGAAGCGGCCTGCCAGCTCAAGAAGCAGGGGGTGGATGTCCACCCGGAGATCATGATCCCCCTGGTGGGCCATGTGAATGAGCTGAAGAACCAACGGGAGGCCTTGGAATCCATAGCGCAGGAGGTCATGGAGAGGGAGAAGGTGAAGTTGGATTATAAGTTCGGCACCATGATCGAGATCCCCCGGGCGGCCATCACCGCAGACGAGATCGCCCAGTACGCCCAGTTCTTCTCCTTCGGCACCAACGACCTCACCCAGACCACCTTCGGCTACTCGAGGGACGACGCGGAGGGCAAGTTTCTCCTCCAGTATGTGGAGCGCAAGATCCTCCCGGAGAACCCTTTCCAGGTCCTGGATCGGAAGGGCGTGGGAGAGCTGGTGAAGATGGCCGTGCAGAAGGGACGGCAAACGCGGCCGGATATCGAGATCGGCATCTGTGGCGAGCATGGGGGCGATCCTTCCTCCATCGAGTTCTGCCACCAGGTCGGCCTGAAATATGTCTCCTGTTCCCCCTTCCGGGTTCCCATTGCTCGTCTCTCCGCGGCCCACGCCGCGATCAGGGGGAAGAGCAAGGTGGCGGAGAAGGACAAATAGAGCGGGGGTCGGAGGCCGGGGGCCGGGGGCCGGTAAGATCCATCGTCGGAAAGAGGCCCTGCATCTGGTAAAAAATGGACTTTACAGGAGGCGGAAAGCTTGCTATAAAAGCCTTGTTCAGACATCTGGGGCGCTTAGCTCAGGGGTAGAGCACTGTCTTCACACGGCAGGGGCCACTGGTTCGAAACCAGTAGCGCCCACCAAGAATTGAGGGGCTGCGATTTGCAGCCCCTTTATTTCGTCTCCAGGCAACCTGGTAAGCGATCGGCCAAGGAAAATGAAGAAGACATTCATGCCCGCAGTGAAAAACAGGGCGGAACTTGAGGCGCTTCAGCTGGAAGGGTTGAAATGGACGGTCCAGCACGCCTATCAGGGATCGGAGTTCTACCGGAAGAGGCTCAGGGGGGCCGGCGTCGGGCCCGGGGACATAAAAACCCTCGATGACCTGGGGAAGCTTCCCTTCACGTCTGCCCAGGACCTGCAGGACGGTTACCCGTGGCCCCTCAGATCGGTGCCGTTCGAAAAGGTCGTCCGGCTCCATGCCTCCTCCGGGACGACGGGCCGCAGAAAGGTCCTCCTCTACACGGCGAAGGACATCGATGACTGGGCGAACATGTTTGCCCGGTGCTATGAAATGGCGGAACTCACACCTCTGGATCGGGTCCAGATCTGCGTGGGCTACGGTGTCTGGACCGCGGGCGTCGGTTTTCAGCTCGGATGCGAGCGGTTCGGGGCCTTCGCCGTGCCGGCCGGGGTCGGGAACCTCGACATGCAGATGCAGTTCCTGGTCGATTTCCAGTCAACCGTCCTCTGCAGCACGGTCTCTATGGCCCTTCTCATGGCGGAGGAGGTTCACCAGCGGGGCCTGAGGGACAAGGTAAAGGTGAAGAAGGTCATTTTCGGGGCGGAGAGATCCAGTGAAGCCACGACGAAAGCCGTCCAGTCCCTGCTCGGCGCCGAGCATGTTTTCGATATTCCCGGCCTGACGGAGCTTTACGGTCCGGGGACCGGCCTCGACTGCGTGCATCACCAGGGAATCCACTACTGGGCGGATTATTACCTCATGGAGCTCGTCGACCCCGACACCCTGGAGGCTGTCCCCGAAGGAGAGGTGGGCGAGATGGTCTATACCACCCTGAGGAAAGAAGGAGCCCCCCTAATCCGTTACCGCTCCAGGGATCTCACCAGGATCGTCCCGGGGGACTGCCCCTGCGGGTCCCTACTGCCTCGCCATGATAAGATCCTCGGCCGCTCCGACGACATGTTCATTGTGAGGGGCGTCAACGTCTATCCGAGTCACATCGACGAGATTCTCTCGAAACAAGAAGGGGTCGGAAGCGAGTACCAGATTCACCTGAGTCACCAGGAGGACGGCAAGGATTACATGAACCTGAAGGTGGAGAGGGCTCAGGGCGCAGACCCGGCCAAGGATGCCGCCGTGGCCAAGAAAATCGAGAGGGACATCCGGAAGGAGACCTTGGTGAGCACGGTGGTCGAGGTCGCCGATTACCAGTCCCTGCCCCGGACCGAGAGGAAATCCAAAAGGGTATTCGATCACCGCGGTTAGGATGAAAATTTCTCTTGTCTTTTTGGACGCTTTCTTATAATTAGATGCTGTTACGAGACACTGTTGCGAGGTGAGGGTAATGGCTTCCGGAAACAGCGTGCGAAAATCCTGGTGCTGGCGATGGACACAGAGGAGGGGAAGGCTCGTCCGTCGCCCATAGGAGTTGAAAGCGTTAGAAATCCGAAGAGCCATGGACGGTCTTCCGGTTCATGGCTCTTTTTTTATGGGTCATAGGAGACTATGAGGTTAGAGGAAAGAATACTGATGGGGAACGAGGCCATCGGCCGGGGACTGGTGGAGGAGGGATGCCACCTCTTTGCCTCCTATCCCGGCACGCCGGCCTCGGAGGTCCTGCCGTCGGTGGTCCAGTTTTCCCAAGAGACCGGCCACACCATGCATATCGAGTGGTCGGTGAACGAAAAGGTGGCTTACGAGGTGGCCCTTGCGGGAAGCTACACGGGAAAGAGGGCCGCCGTCGCCATGAAGCAGGTGGGGCTGAATGTCGCGTCGGACCCCCTGACGAGATCGGCCTATCTGGGGGTCATCGGGGGGTTCGTCATCATCGCGGCGGACGATCCCGGCCCTCACAGTTCACAGACGGAGCAGGACAGCCGGCTCTTGGCCCACTTCGCGAAGATTCCTGTCTTCGATCCCTCAAGCCCGCGGGAAGCCAAGGAAATGATCCGGCAGGCCTTCGAGCTTTCTGAAAAGTACGAGATTCCCGTCATGGTCCGCCCGACCACCCGCATCTGTCATGCCCGGCAGAATGTGCCCTGCCTGAAGCCCCGAGAGCTGGTCCGCAGGGCTCATTTCCAGAAGGACCCGAACCGCTGGATCGCCACCCCTCACTTCCTGAGAAATCTCCACCGCATCCTCAACGAAAAGCTGGACCGGATCGCCGAGGAGGAGGCCTATGGGCCCGTGGCCCGCTCAGGCGATGGCTCCTTGAAGGAGAGGTGCATCATCGCCTCCGGCGTGTCCTTTGCCCATGCCTATGAGATCTTGGAGGAGATGGGGTTCCTCGGGAAGATCGATTTCTACCAGGTCAGGGTGCCCTATCCCCTCAACCGGTCGTTCGTCGTGAGGATCCATGCCGGCTACCGCCGTGTCCTGGTCATCGAGGAGACCTATCCCGTCATAGAACTCCAACTCCGCAGCGACGCCGTCCTCGGCAGGCGAAACGGCTGGATTCCGCGGGAGGGGGAGCTGACGCCCGATCTGGTGGAGGAGGTCCTGGAGAGATTCCTGGAGAGAACACCGGCTACGCGGAAGGCCCTTCAGCCGGCGAAAGGCCGCAGACCCACGCTCTGCGCCGGCTGTCCGCACCGGGCGGCCTTCTTCGCCATCAAGGAAACCTTCCCCGAGGGCATCTTCCCGAGCGATATCGGCTGTTACACCCTGGGCATGAACCTGAAGGCCATCGACACCTGCCATGTGATGGGTGCCTGTATCAGCCAGGGGGCCGGGTTTTATCATGCTTACCAGCAGGACGGCAGCGAAATGCCCACGATCGTCGTGACCATCGGGGACTCGACCTTTTTCCACGCCGGGGTTCCCGCCCTGGTCAACGCCGTCTTCCAGAGAGCGCGCTTCCTCCTGGTCATCCTCGACAATGGAACGACGGCCATGACGGGCAACCAGCCCACTCCCCATCTCGGCATCAGGGCCGATGGGAGTCAGGGAAACCCCGTTCTCATCGAAGACCTGGTGAAGGCGTGCGGGGTCAAGCTCGTCAGGGAATGCGATCCCTACGATCAAAAGAGATTCGTAGCCTGTCTCCAGGAAGCCGATCGGTATATCCGCAGTCCGGAAGGGGGTGTGGCGGTCGTCCTGTCCCGGCACCCCTGCCTCCTCGATCGCGGAGCGATGAAAGCCCAGGCCGTCTACCCCGTGCGGGTGACCCAGGATTGCAGCGGTTGCCGGGTTTGCCTCGAGCGGCTCGAATGCCCGGCCCTGGCCTTGGACGAGGAAACGCAGCAGGTGAAGATCGAGGCGAACCTCTGTGTCGGTTGCGGGATCTGTGAATTCGTGTGCCCCGGCGGCGCCATCGCCGTAGAAAGAGGCGCAGCGAAGTGAAACAGCAGATTATCATCAGCGGTCTTGGGGGGCAGGGCGTTCTTTTCGCCACCCGGGTCATTGCGGAGGCGGCTCTGATTCAAGGTCATGATGTGCTCACCTCGGAGACCCACGGCATGGCCATGCGGGGAGGGACGGTGATCTCCCATGTCAAGGTGGGCCCCTACCAGAGCCCTCTGATCCGAAGCGGCCGTGCCGACCTGGGCCTTTTCATGAACCCCGGCAATCTCGATGTTCACGGACATTACCTCTCGGAGTCCGGGAGATTCTTCGTCAACACGGGCACCCGTGGAAATTATGAAAACATGGACGCGACAAAGATCGCTGGAGAGATCGGTTCGCTGGTGGTTTCCAATCTGGTCCTTCTCGGGTTCGCCGTTGCGGAGGGGGCGCTCTTCGCGGATGCCGGGGTTTTCAGAAAGGCGATCGCAAAAACGTCCCAGTCTCGTCAGTTGGAGCTTAACTTGAGGGGATTCGAGACGGGACTGAGAGCAAGGAGATGAAGCCGAACATACGGCAAAAAAGGAGGTGTCTTATGAGAGGACGAACCTATTCATGCTTTTTCATAGCCGTCTTCCTCATCGCCGGGTTTGCTGCCGCGGCCGCGGCCGCGGAGATCAAGCTCACCTATGCCAACTTCCCGCCTGCGCAGACATTCCCCTGCGTGCAGATGGAGAGATGGGCCAAGGAGGTGGAGAAGCGGACGATGGGCCAGGTCAAGATCCAGACCTTTCCGGGCGGGACCCTGCTTCCGGCAAAGAACATCTTCGAGGGGATCATCTCCGGGACGGCGGATATCGGGAATTTCGCCATGAGCTACCAGCCGGGCCGGTTTCCCCTTTCGGAGGCGATTGATCTTCCCTTGGGCTTCACCAGCGCAAGAGCGGCCAGCCTTGCCCTTTATGACCTGATCGAAAAGTACAGGCCGAAGGAATTCGAAAAGGCAAAGATCATCACCCTCTTTACCTGTCCCCCCAACGATCTCATGACCAGCAAGCCCATTCGGTCTCTAACAGACCTGAAGGGAATGGAGCTTCGTGTTTCCGGGACGGGAGCGGAGGTGATCAAGAGGCTCGGGGGCGTCCCGGTCGCCATGCCCATGTCCGATACCCCGGAGGCCATTCAGAAGGGGATCGTGAAGGGAATCGTGTCCTCCCTGGAGACGCTTCAGGACTTCAACTATGCGGCCTACTGTCCCTTTGCCACGGAGGCCAATCTCTGCGTGGTGAGCTTTGCCGTCGTCATGAACCGGGAGAAATGGGAGTCCTTGCCTGCCGATGTCAAGAAGGCCATCGACGACCTCCGGAGAGGGCAGGCGGAGTGGACGGGGAATTATGTGGACAACCATGTCAAGGAGGCCCTTGCCTGGGCTAAGGTCAAATACAACCACCAGGTCTTTCAACTGCCTGCGAAGGACCAGGGCGAGATCAAGAGACTTTTGCAGCCCATGATCGAAGACTATGTGACCCGGGTGAGCGCTCAGGGCATCCCTGGCAAGCAGGTAGTCGATGACCTTCAAGGGCTGAAGAAGAAGTACGAGAGGAAATCCAAGTAAGATGAACCACCCGCGGCAGGGCGTTCCCCGGGCAGTTCCCGAAAACGCCCTGCCGAGGCATTCGCGGAAAGAAGCATACGGGGCTTGGTATGGAACGAAAAGATGGCTTCATGGAATCTCTTGATACGCACCTGAACCGGTTCTTCATGATCATCGGCGGGGTGGCAATCCTGAGCTTGATGGCCCTGGCGACGGGGAATGTGCTGCTGCGAATCTTTCACCTGCCCTACAGTGGCGCTTACGAAATCACATCGTTCCTGGGCGCCGTGGTGATCGCCTCGGCCCTGGGTTACACCCAGAAGAACAAGGATCACATCACCGTCGACCTCATCACCGAGGAATACTCAAAGAAGGCCCTTATGCTGGTGGAGCTTCTTGCCTCTTTGGTCATGGCCTCCTTCTTCGCCGTCGTGTCCTGGCGGATCTACATCTGGGGCATGAAGATCTGGGAATCGGGGGAGGTCTCCGAGACCCTAAAGTTCGTCTATTATCCCTTCGTGTTTTTCGTGGCCGTCGGTTTTGCCATGGCTTTTCTTTCCGCAATTCTTGGGGTCTTCAGACAGATCTCAAACCTGAGGGTGAAGGGTCTATGAGCGTCAGCGGCCCGATAGTCGGCGTCTTGGGCATCATTGTCATGTTCGCAGCCCTTCTGCTCTTCAGGATGCCCGCGGGATACACCATGGCCGTGGTGGGGTTTCTGGGTATGGCCTACGTGACGGGCTTCCAGGCGGCCCTGGGGATGATCGGGGCGGAGTTGTGGAACATCTTTTCGAATTACGGCCTGACGGTCATCCCCATGTTCATCCTGGTGGGGGAATTCATCCACTATGCGCGGTATAACGACACCCTCTACCAGGCGACCTACCGCTGGTTCGGCCATTTCAGAGGGGGGCTGGCGCTCACGACCATCATGGCCTCGGCGGCCTTCTCGGCCATCAGCGGTTCCAACACGGCCACCGCAGCCACGATGAGCACGGTGGCCATCCCGGCCATGAAGAAATACAACTACCATCCGATTCTCAGCGCGGGGTCTGTGGCGGCCGGCTCGACCCTGGGAGTTCTCATCCCCCCGAGCATTGTTTTGGTCGTCTACGGGGTCTACACCGGGCAGTCCATCGGAAAGCTTTTCTTCGGGAATGTGATTCCCAGCGTCATCCTGACGACCCTCATCGCTGCCACGGTCTTTTTTATCTGCTTCCGCCACCCCGACTGGGGTCCCAAGGGTCCCAAGAGCACTTGGAGAGAACGGTTCAAGGCCCTGGGCGAAGCCTTTGACATCCTCCTTCTTTTTTCGATCATCATGTACGCCCTCTTCACCGGGGTGGTGACGGCCACGGAGGCAGCCGCCGCAAGCTGCTCCCTGGGGCTTCTCATCTGCATGCTGCGAAGGAAGCTCACCTGGAAGGGCTTTATCGACTCCATTGCGGAAACGCTCCGGATCTCCTGCATGGTCTTTATCATCGTGGCCGGGGCCGTGGTTTTCGGAAGGTTTCTCACGGTCACCCGTCTTCCCTACGAGGCGGCTTCCTGGATCGGGTCCCTGGCGATGCCCAACTGGATGACGCTTTGGATGATCCTGCTCTGCTACATCATCGGCGGCTGTATCATGGACGCGCTGGCCTTCCTGCTCGTCTCCCTGCCTATCTTCTTCCCGATGGTCATCAAGATGGGCTGCGATCCCATCTGGTTCGGGCAGATCATCACCATCGTCACCACCATGGGCTCCATCATGCCGCCCATCGGCATCTGTAGTTACGTGATTCACGGGATGGCCAGGGATATCCCGCTGACAACGGTCTTCAGGGGAGGGATGTATTACATCCCGTCGTATCTCATTTCCATTCTGTTCCTGATGATCTCCCCTTACTGGACCGTGCTGGTCCTTTCGAACCTCGTTCGCTGAGGCCTGGTGGCCTTATGGCCCGTGCAGCGAATATGGGGAGTTGGTTCGACTCCCTGGTTTGAGCTCAGTAGCGCACACCAGGAAATCACAGGGGCTGCATTGCGCAGCCCCTTTTTGATTTGCGGCCACCCAATGGAAAGAATTGACAAAAGGAAAGAAAGGGACTAAATAGCGAGTTAGAAAGTGGCCATGACAAAGGGAGGGAGAGATGTCAAAAAGCAAGACCCGACCCCGCGAACGGACGAGAGAGCAGGTACTGGAGATCCTGAGGCAGGGGCTCCCCTATCTGACAGAAAGATATGGCGTAGTGCAGATCGCTGTGTATGGCTCCTTCGCCCGCGGCACACCGACCAGGAAAAGCGACGTGGATCTGCTGGTAAAGCTTGCTCGCCCTTTGGGGTTGGAATTCGTGGCACTGGCCGGCTACCTGGAAGAAAGGCTCGGCTGCAAGGTGGACCTGGCAACTTTCAAGACACTGGATCGCAGCTTGACCCATCCTCGGCGCGCGGCGGTTGCCCAAGAGATCCAAAGGACATTGGCCTATGTCCAGACGACGGGATAAACAGCCCCTCGACGACATCGTAGAGGCCATTCAGCGGATCACCTCCTACTACGAGGAGGCTTTGGAGAATATCAAGAATGCAATCGGTCTCCACGTGGAAGATCGGATAGTAGCCGGC
>Ga0315285_10001827_pt1 | contig 22330 bp, 16 predicted proteins | sample YL17G09_36_MG_FD_203698 | JGI IMG/M metagenome (GOLD analysis project Ga0315285, IMG submission 203698) | Sediment microbial communities from Yellowstone Lake, YNP, Wyoming, USA - YL17G09_36 | ecosystem: Environmental > Aquatic > Freshwater > Lake > Sediment | place: USA: Wyoming | collected...
GGATACCTCATTAACCAGGTGATGATAAGCCTCGTCCAGCGATTTATCTAACTCACTGGCTTCAGCCTCTATATTGAGGGCTATCTGACAATTTTCCAAATTTTCTGTGCTTACTTTCATGTCTCATACCTTGTCATTGTGGTGAAGAACCTCGTGCTTTAGCTTAAGGTTCAGCTCGTCAAGCTGATGTTTGTCAACATAAGAGGGGCTATCGAACATAACATCAACGGCATTCTGATTTTTCGGGAAAGCAATAACCTCCCTGATGCTCCGCTCCCCGGCAAAAAGCATTGCCAAACGGTCCAGTCCTATAGCAATACCGCCATGGGGTGGTGCTCCATATTCCAGTGCTTCTAAGAGACATCCAAATCGGCTTTCCATTTCCTCTTGGCTATAACCAAGGAGGCTAAACATCCTCTCTTGAAATTGTCGTTTATGAATCCTGATGCTGCCGCTGCCAAGTTCACAACCATTGCACACTACATCATAATGTTGACCACGGACCTTAACTGGTTCTTTATCGAGAAGTACCACGTCTTCCCATCGAGGAGCAGTAAACGGATGATGCATGGGTTCCCATCGATTCGTGGCTTCATTCCACTCCAGCAGAGGAAAATCAACTACAAAAGCAAAAGCCAATAACTTAGCATCAGCTAGATTAAGCCGCTCTGCCATCTGGCGGCGTAATTCATCCAGTGTTTTGTTAACAACCCCCAGTTTATCAGCGACGATGAGTACAAGGTCGCCAGGCTTTGCTTCGAATCTATTGGCTATTTCTTCTAATTGGCGAGATGTTAAATATTTAGCAGCCGCCGACTTGACTTCATCCAAAGCTATTGCCTCTCCTGTAAAAGCCATGGTCATCAACCCCTGAGCACCACAACTTTTTGCTAAGTCAATTAATTCATCAAGCTGATGGCGAGTATAATGGCCACAACCGGGGACACATATCCCTTTTATCTTGCCATTGTTGTCGAGGGCCGAGCGGAAAACTTGAAAATCTGTGTTAGCAGCGATGTCAGATATATCCTTGATCTCCAGGCCAAACCTGATATCCGGTTTATCTGTGCCGTACCTCTCCATCGCTTCTTTATAGGAAAGGTGAGGAAAGGGCTCTAGTAATCGCATATCAGGCTTAATAGTCTTTACAAGCGAGGTAAAAAGTTTTTCCATTAGCTGCAATATGTCCGGTGCCTCAACAAAGCTCATTTCCAAGTCAAGCTGGGTGAACTCGGGCTGGCGATCTGCCCGGAGGTCTTCGTCTCTGAAGCAACGAGCTATCTGGAAGTACTTGTCAAACCCAGCTACCATGAGGATTTGTTTAAGCTGCTGTGGAGATTGAGGCAGAGCATAAAACTTGCCGGGATTGACACGGCTGGGCACAAGATAGTCCCGGGCTCCCTCCGGGGTGCTCTTAATCAAGATAGGTGTTTCAATTTCAACAAACCCTTTGGCGTCTAGGAAATCTCGCATAAACTTTATCATCCTGTGGCGTAAGAGAAGATTGTCTTTCATCCTCGGTCTTCTCAGGTACAGGTAGCGGTTTTTGAGGCAAAGTGATTCTTCAACTTCTTCATCTTCACTTATGTAAAATGGCGGCGTTTTCGATGGATTAAGGATGACAGCCTCTTTTGCCATAACTTCAATATCTCCGGTAGCCAATTTAGGATTCTCCGTCCCTTTAGGGCGGGGAGCAACTTCTCCTATGACTTGAATTACATACTCGCTACGGAACGAACCAGCTACCTGGTATGCCTCTTGTGATATCTGGGGATTGAACACTACCTGAACTATGCCTTCCCGGTCACGCAGGTCAATGAATATCTTCCCGCCATGGTCACGGCGCCGGTGCACCCAGCCAGCTAAAGTTACCTTTTGCCAGGCATGGTTTTTTCTCAGTTCCCCGCAGTTATGGCTTTTGAGCAAAGATAAGCTCCTTTTCTGAACTGTCCATTATAGCCTATAAACGGGGGGCTTTCAATTGACCCAAGAGGTCACGGCTCCGCTAGCTCCTGAAGAACGGCTAACACTTCCTCCTGAGGCACATCACTACGGATTACTACTTTACCAACATCTTGTAACAGCACCCAGCGAATTGACTTTCCCTTCACTTTTTTATCCAGTTCCATGGCCCTGGTTGCCCCGGCAAGGCTCAACTTTGGATTGCTTCGCTTCCTGCCACGACTTTGGCTCGCAGCTTCGGCTCGCAATGACGTGGGCAGGCCGAATTTCTGCAATAAGGCTTGCTGGCGTTCCACTGCCGCTGAAGGCAAAAGACCTAATCGCTGACTGAGCTTAGCGGCTCCCACCATGCCAATGGCTACCGCTTCACCGTGAAGAAAGCGCTTATATTGAGTAGCCGCCTCCAAACCATGAGCGATAGTATGTCCATAATTTAAGATGGTGCGTTTCCCTTCTCTTTCTTTTTCGTCCTGGCTGACGACCTGAGCCTTGATAGCAGCGCTACGGGCAATGGCTCGGGTAAGCAACTCCGGCTCCAGTTTTGTCAGCCTGTTAACATTGCTCTCCAGGAATTGAACAAATTCCTCATCAAGAATCATGCCATGCTTAATAACTTCAGCCCAGCCTGAGATCAGCTCCCGCTGAGGCAGAGTGGTAAGAGTCTGACAGTCAGCCAAAACCAGGTTAGGCTGATAGAAGGCACCAATAAGGTTCTTTCCCTCAGGATGATTAACCCCGACCTTACCCCCAATGCTGGCATCAACCATGGCTACTAAACTAGTCGGCACTTGTATCCAGAACATGCCCCTCAAGAAGGTAGCAGCGACAAAACCCGCTAAGTCACCCACCATGCCCCCACCCAAGGCGATGATAATGTCGTCTCGCTCCGTTCGATGCTCGACAAGAAAATTATAAATTTTAATAGCATAATCCATACTTTTCGTTTCTTCACCCGGCGGCACTACGAAGGAATTAACAGCAAAGCCAGCGTTCTTGAGGACTCCCTCAACTTTGCTGCCGTAAAGAGAGAAGACATTGTCATCGCTAATTATGGTGGCTGCACCAGATAGAGCACTTTGCTTCATTTTCTCACCAAGCTTGTCCAATAAACCATAGCCAACAAAGACAGGATAACTTTGAGTCGCAGTCTCCACCACGCAGGCGATGTCTTTGTCACTGACAACTGACAGCTGACAGCTATCAGTGCGACGAAGCAATCTCGAAGCCCTTATTACCTCTCCTGCTACTTCACTGATGCTTAAGCCGTCAGTATGGATTGTCCAATCCGCTTTGGCATAGTAAGGCTGCCGGGAGGCTTTAAGCTGCTTGATGCGTTCCAGGGGATTATCACCAGCTAAAAGGGGGCGAACTTCGGTCTCAGGACTACAAGCAGCCTCACGGAATAAGCGCTCATAGATTGTCTCAGGTCTAGCCTCCAGGCAAACAATTAACCCAGTTCTGGCAAGCAACTCATAGTTTTGTGAGTCAACTATAGCACCGCCGCCAATAGCTATGACTGTCTGTCTTTGTTGGCAAGCTTTTCTAATCGTCTCGCGTTCCAGTTCCCGAAATTTGCCCTCCCCATCCTGACGAAAAATCTCGGCGATAGGCTTGCCAGTTTGTTCAACTATCTCATCATCGGTATCCAGGAAATCCCAATTCAATCTCCGGGCAACCTCTTTAGCCACCTGAGATTTACCGGTGCCTGAGAAACCTGTGATAATGAGATTAGTTATTCGCCTGTCTAATTTCATCTAGTTATCTTTTCAGTATATTGAAAAATCCAGATTAGAGCAAGAATTAGCTTTGCATGAGAATAATTTCATTTACCAGTGATTTTTCCCAGAGTGCGAACTCATGCTATACTTCACGAATTCGACTGTAAAATTACTAGAGAAAAGAGCAATGATTATAAAGATGTTAGTGGTCGGTCCTTTTGCCGCCAACTGCTATATCGTTGGTTCATCCACAACAAAGCAAGGAATGATTATTGACCCCGGTGCTGAAGCTGAGACTATTTTGAGAACGGTGCAGCAAACAGGGTTATCCATATCCTTAATCGTGATAACTCATGCCCATATAGACCATGTTGGTGCCCTTCACACGGTTCAAGAAAAGACCAACGCCCAGTTTGCCATTCACGAAGCAGAGAAGGGATTATTACTTACCGCGCCCATGCGTATGCTAACATCACTAGGCCTTACCCCTGTTAAATCACCCCCTCGGCCGAATAGGTTACTCAAGGACGGTGACCGCATAGATATAGGCGACTTACACTTTGAAGTACTCCATACCCCCGGACATAGTTCTGGTGGGATCTGTCTTTCAGGGCATGGAGTAGTCTTTAGCGGTGATACTCTATTTAATCTCGGCGTTGGCAGGACCGACTTTCCCGGTTGCAGCCACGAACGTCTGATGAAGAGCATTCATGAAAAACTCATGGTTTTGCCTGATGAAACTATTGTCTATCCCGGCCACGGACCACCCACCACTATCGGTGATGAACGCCGAGGAAATCCTTTCCTCCAAGATGATTCTCTCTAGAGACTTCTTTTGGCAGGTCTTCACTCTCGATGATACTGCCTCGTTTGCCCTGGGGTAATAGTTGCTCAATCAAGAGGTATTGCTCAAATAATTACGATAATTTGCCAGGGTCTCTTTTAAGTTATCGCCGCCGAATTTCTCCAGGCAAGCATCAGCCAGAATAATGGCCAGCATGGCTTCGGCGATTACCCCGGCGGCCGGCACAACACAAATATCGCTGCGCTCGTAGTGGGCTTTCGCTACCTCTCCACTGCGGAGGTCTATAGAAGGTAAAGGACTAGCCAGGGTAGCAATAGGTTTGACTACTGCCTTGACTATTATGTCCTCGCCATTGGTTATGCCACCTTCGATGCCACCGGCACGGTTAGTGGCACGTCGCCAGGAGAATCCCTTCGCTTCACTACATGGATTGGATTCGATGACGTCATGAGCCTGAGAACCCTTAAGCTCGGCTAAAGCAAATCCCACTCCGATTTCCACCCCTTTCACAGCATTGATGCTCATTATAGCCTGAGCAATTCTGCCATCGAGACGGCGGTCCCAGCTAACGTGGCTGCCCAAGCCGATGGGAATATCAATAGCAATCACCTCAAAAATGCCACCCAGCGTATCGCCATTAGCTTTGGCTTCATCGATGACTGCCATCATTGCCTTTTCTAGTTTGGCATAAGCACAACGAACTGGGGAGGTTTCTACTTGCTGCCAATCTATAGAGCTTGCTTCACCTCGTTCCCAGTGATGTCGCCCAATTGCTACAGTGTGGCTGTGGATAGCAATGCCCAACTCCTCCAGAAATCTTCGGGCTATAGCCCCGACAGCTACTCTGGCGGCTGTTTCCCGGGCACTGGCTCTTTCCATAATTGGCCTGATGTCTTTGAGACCATATTTAGTCACTCCTGCTAGATCGGCATGTCCCGGGCGGGGACAAGTTACAGGCTCGACTTCTTTCTCTATCGGAGAGATGCTTAACTGTTCCTGCCAGTTTTGCCAATCTCGATTGGTGATAAAGAGAGCGATGGGGCTACCTGTAGTGAGGCCATAGCGGACGCCTGCCATAATTTCCGCCTTATCATCTTCAATCTTCATGCGGGGACCACGCCCGTAGCCCTCCTGGCGGCGCTTGAGTTCCTTATGGATACATCCCTCTTCCAGGGGAAGGTCAGCCACCATCCCTTCCACTATGGCTACCAATCCCTTTCCGTGGGATTCTCCACCGGTAAGAAAACGAAATTGTCCCATTAGCTTTGATATAGAAATAAAGGCTGGGGATAGTTATGGTCTAAGATTTCCAACAAAATTATATCCTGGGCACTCAATCCTGATATCCGCGCCTGTATGACATCGCCAAGCCCTAACAGCAACCTCCGTATTAGTCCGGGTTGTTTATAATAATACTCCACTACTGGAGCTTCGATGCCAGTCAGTTCTGCTGCCAAATTTATGGCTGTATCCAGATCACCTAGCTCATCAACCAGTCCCAACTCTTTGGCTTTGGTACCACTATAAAGTTGTCCCGTAGCTAAATTTCTGACTTCTTCCTTGCTTAGCCCTCTCCCTTCAGCCACCACATCAACAAATTGCTCGTAATATTCGTTGACCATTCCCTGCATGATTTCCTCCTCCTCCGGCGTCATTTCCCTGAATCCCCGATACATGTCCTTATACTTGCCGCCCTTGAATATTTCTATCTGGATACCCAACTTCTCCAAAAGCCCCTCGACGTTTATTACTGCAGAGATAACCCCAATGCTCCCCGTCTGTGTGGTTGGCAGAGCAACAATCTTATTCGCTTGAGTTGAGATATAGTAGCCGCCTGAAGCAGCCATGCCCCCCATGCTCACCACAATGGTTTTGGTCTCCTTAACTTTTTCTATCTCCAACAGGATTTCCTGGCAGGGCTCTATCTCACCACCAGGGCTCTCTATGCGAAAAACAATTGCTTTGACTGCTTTATCTGCCTCCGCTTTCGATAAATAATACCTCACCAACCCCGGGGTAATGGTCGAGCTAGAGGACAATGAAGAGTCTCCGGTGGTAATAGTCCCACTGAGCGGGATTACAACAATTTTACTTGCTGCCGGTCTGGAAAGTAAGATAATCGGAATTAGTATCGCTGCAACCAATGCCAATACACATACACTGATAATGATGGCCTTTTTTTTCATCATTTTTCTCCTGTCAATATTTCCTTAGCCTTATTAAACATTATGTCAACTGGAGCTTCCTTGCCTGTCCATAGCTTAAAGGAAGCCGCTCCCTGATATACTAACATAGGTAGGCCCCCAAGTATATTGGCTCCGGCTTTTTGCGCTAGTTTTAACAAGGGTGTTGGCCAGGGGTTGTATACCACGTCATATACTAAAACTCCTTTAGGAATCACTTCGAGGCTCAAAGGTGATTGTCCTTCTTGTGAGCTGTGCTTCATTCCTATGATAGTGCAATGGACTATTAAATCGCAGTTATCAAGAGTTTTGGCTGAGCTTAGACTCCGCCACTGAAAAGTAGTGACATCTGGCTCCAAATCCCTCGAGCTTGGTGAAGCTCTTTTGATATACCTCACCAAATTCTCGGCCAATGCACTGGCTCGTTCAAAGATACCATCAGTAATGGCCAGTGAGGCTACCTTCCTTTGCACCAGGACAAAGCCCACTGCCCTGGCCACTCCACCCGCACCCAAGATGACCACCTGCTTTCCTTCAGGGGCAAAGTGCCCTTCCTTGTCTAGCGCCTCGATAAAACCATAGGCGTCAGTATTAAAACCCACAAGCTTATCATCTTTTTTGACTATGGTATTGACAGCACCGATCGAACTTGCCAGATCGTCAACTTCGTCTAATAAAGGTAAAACTGCCTCTTTATAGGGTACGGTTACGTTAGCTCCAACATTTTGAGGTTTTCTTAAATCATTCACTATGTCTTGAAGTCGGGCTGGACCAGTCTCCCAAGTTTCATACCGAATATCAAGTCGATAATAATCCAGAGCTGCCTGCTGGAAATAAGGAGAGATAGAATGCTTAAGGGGATAACCTATGAGGCCTATGTATCTTGACATCGCTTAAGATTCTTCGCTATTGCTCAGGCGGTGGCTATCCAGAAAACCCTGGAGGATAAAGGCCGCCGCTATGGCATCTACTCCGGCTTTAGCCGAAAAGCTGTGGTTTTTGCCTCCTCGTTTCGCCCCGTGGCGCAGTTTATTTCCTTTGCCTCCAGCTTCCGTCTTCAAGCGCTTGGCAGCTTTGGTAGAGAGTCGTTCATCCCATAATTGTATATCAAGCTGGTTGAGATTGTTTTGCTTCGCCTGCCATGACAATTTGTCGGTGAAAACTGTTACCTTATCAGCTTGTTTTCCCAACTCGCCGTTTAGGCGGCGAGGCAAGCCAACCACAACGCACTCTGCCTTATACTGCTCCACAAGCTTGAGAATCTCATTTATAAGGGCATCTTCGTCTTTACTGGCAAGCACAGTTAAAGGAGTAGCTAAAATCCCCTGAGGATCGCTTACAGCCACCCCGGTTCTCTCACCTCCGACATCTAGTCCTAAGCTGCGCATTTCACCCCCACCTTAATTCTCTCCCCCCAAGGGAGAGTAAAGTATGGTTTATTAATCTTTACCCTCTGAGGAAACGGAGATTTGGCTAGCAACGACATTTTTGACTAATTTCAGAGCTTCGTCGATCCTGGCGGCGTCTTTTCCGCCGGCTTGAGCCATAGCAGCCTTGCCACCACCACCCCCACCGGTAACCTTGGCTACTTGGCTAATAATATCGCCGGCGTGAAATCCCCTGGCTATCAGGTCAGGAGTCACCATGGTCAAAAAGTTAGGCTTATCATTATAGACTGTAGCTAAAACCACTATGGCGCTTTTTAACCTGTCTCGCAATATATCGCCCATTTCCCTGAGGATAGGCATAGTCAATGCTGGTACTTTGGCAGCCAGAACTGTCACACCGCTCACCTGCTCGGCTTGCCCAGGCAAATCCTCCGCTATTCTGTGTGATAGCTCCCTTTCCAGTGAAAACACTCTCTTACGCTCCGCTTCCAGCTCACCAATGAGAGTTTTTACCTTTCCAGGAACCTCTTCGAGTGAGCTTTCCACTTCTTTGGCTACGCTCTGCAAGGCTGCTACGCGAGATTCAATTAGAGCTTCAGCTTTCCTTCCCGTTACCGCTTCAATACGATGCAGTCCTGTGCCAATGCTGCTTTCACTGGTTATTAGAAATATGCCAATTCCCCCTGTTGACCTCACGTGAGTGCCACCACAGAGTTCTTTACTTATTGCTGGCTCCCCGATTTCCAGCATCCGAACTTTCTCTCCGTATTTTTCCTCAAACAAAGCAATAGCACCATCAGCGATGGCCTGTGTATAAGGGAGTTTTTTTGCTTTCACTTTCAAGTTCTGGCGTATCCATTCATTAACCTGCCGCTGAATTTCCTTCAGCTCTTCCTCAGTTATGGAAGCCATGTGAGAGAAGTCAAATCTAAACCTTTCAGGTTCTACTAGCGAACCCTTCTGGTAAACATGGCTTCCCAAAGTCTGCCTTAAAGCAGCCTGAAGGAGATGGGTGGCAGTATGGTTGCGAGCGATATCTAAGCGGCGGGTGGAATCAACCCTGGCTTCCACTTCATCCCCGACAGATATACTCCCTTTAACCACCTTTCCCTTATGTATTATCACGTCCGAAGGAGTTCTAATAGTATTTATGATGACTACTTTTCCCTTCTGGCTATTGATTTCGCCACTATCGCCTACCTGCCCACCCATCTCACCATAGAAAGGAGTTTTATCAAGAATCACGTCAACCTCACTACCTTCAGCCACACTTCGCACGGAACTTTTGTTAGTTATCAAATCGCGAACCTTTGACCTAGAGCTGTATTTTTGATAGCCAACAAAACGTGTTTGCTTAGGTGGGCGCTTAGCCTTGAGATCACCTCTCAAATCAAGAGTTCCACCAACGCTGACTTTTTGGGTTGCCCTAGCCCTTTCTCGCTGCTTTTCCATCTCGGCCTGGAAACCTTCCCAGTCTATAGATAGGCCTTTTTCTCTGGTTATCTCAGCAGTCAATTCAGGGGGAAAACCATAGGTATCGTAAAGCTGGAATACTTCGACGCCTGTCAGCCCTTCTCTCCCTTGAGCTGAAGCTTCGCCAATGAGCTTTTCCACCAAGTTGAGGCCGGTATCCAGGGTAGCAATGAACTTTTCCTCCTCGACCTTAATTACTTCGGTAATCAGGCTCTGATTAGCTATAAGCTCGGGATATATATGGCTCATTGTGCTAACGACGACTTCAGCCATTTCATTAAGGAAAGGGTCATTCAGTCCCAGTTTCCTGCCGAAGAGCGAAGCCCGCCTGAGTATTCGTCGCAGGACATATCCTCTGCCTACGTTGTCGGGTCTAACATCATCAGCAATGAGAAAGGCAATGCCGCGTGAATGCTCAGTCACAATTCTAATGGCTCGGTCGGTATTCTCGTCCCGACCATACTCTTTCCCGGACAAGCGGCAAATGCGGTCTACCAAAGGAGAAAACAAATTTGTTTCATAAGGGGAGGACTTGCCTTGGATAGCGGCTAAAGTTCTCTCCAGTCCCATACCGGTATCAATGTTTGGTTTGGGTAATAGGGTGCGTCGTCCGTTTGGGTCTTGATTGTATTGGGTGAATACCAGATTCCATATCTCAGAGAACCGACCGCAGTCGCAATTGGGCTTACATTCAGCTTTACCACAGCCAAACTCTTCACCAAGGTCATAATGGATCTCGCTGCATGGTCCGCAGGGACCAGAATTGCCAACGGGACCCCAGAAGTTATCTTCGTCGCCGAATCGCAATATCTTCCCAGCGGGGACGCCAATCTCTCGCCAATAGGCGAAGGCTTCGTTATCATCAAGGTAAATGGTTATCCAGAGCCGCTCCTCAGGCAGTTTCAAATACTTGGTAACAAAGTCCCAGGCCCAGGAAATAGCTTCCTTTTTAAAATAATCACCGACACTGAAATTACCCAGCATCTCGAAGAAGGTAAGATGTTTGCTATCACCCACCGAATCTATATCAGTGGTGCGAAAGCACTTCTGGCAGGAAGCTAATCGCCGGCTAGGTGGGGCCTCCAATCCCAGGAAATATGGTTTAATTTGCACCATGCCAGCGCTAGTCAACAGCAAAGTGGGGTCTTTATGAGGCACCAATGAGGAGCTGGAGATAATCTTATGTCCTCTATCCTGAAAAAAACTCAGAAAGGCTTGCCTTAGTTCGTCACCAGTCACTTACCAGTCACCCTCTTGATTTTAGAAGGTGTCAGCTTTAATGTCAATCGGGCTGTAAGAGAGCGTTTAGTAATGTTATTCTGAGGAGTCTAAATGAATTTGGGCGACAAAGAATCTCAGAGATTCTTTGCTTCGCTCGGGTGACATATCAGACATGACGCTTACGCCAACCGGGAATTTAGTTATTTTCCCTTCTTCGCGTAATCAGGGCACCAGGTGGCATTAGGGCGCTCAGGGCGATGACAAGCACTCCTCCAATCCCATTGACAACTGCCACACAGGAAAATATACATGCCCAAAGCTTTTTTGACCCTCAGTTTGAATTTGTCTAGCCAGCTGGGATTGCTTCGCTTCTTCACTTCGTTCGGAGTGACAGGCGGGGCCATAATATCCCCTACATATCCTTGGATAGAGTGGCTAAGAATTCAGCGTTATTCTTTGTCTTGGCTAGCCGTTCGAGGATCCTTTGTGTAGCCTCGCCGTGATTAGGTGAGTCGCTATCTATCATATTAACCACACGCCTGAGCAGCCATACTTGTTTCAAGGTATTTTCATCCAGCAAAAGCTCTTCTCTCCTTGTGCCGCTAGGCATAATATCTATAGCCGGGAAGATCCTTCGCTCAGATAATTTTCTATCTAAGTGGAGTTCCATGTTACCTGTTCCCTTAAACTCTTCATATATGAGCTCATCCATACGGCTGCCGGTATCCACGAGGCAAGTAGCAATGATGGTTAGACTCCCACCCTCCTCAATGTTACGAGCAGTACCGAAGAATCGCTTGGGAGGATGCAAGGCTGTTGAATCAATACCACCAGATAAAGTACGCCCGCTAGGGGGCAGGGCTAAGTTGTAAGCTCTTGTAAGTCTGGTAATGCCGTCAAGGAGTATGACCACATCTTTGCCCATTTCTACTAGCCTTTTGGCTCTCTCTAATGCTAATTCCGCTACCCGAGTCTGGCTTTCTACCGGTTCATCGAAGGTGGCAGCAATAACCTCGGCCTTAACTGACCTCTTCATATCGGTGACCTCTTCGGGCCTCTCTCCAATAAGGCAAACCATGAGGTGGATATCATTGTAGTTTGTAGTTATGGCGTTGACAATCTTTTGAAGAAGCACAGTCTTGCCTGCCTTAGGTGGTGATACAATAAGCCCTCTTTGCCCCCGGCCTATAGGTGTCACCAGGTTGATTAGACGAGTGGATAACTCATCTGACGTTGTTTCCAGATTGATTAGCTTGTTAGCGAAGGTGGGCGTCAACGAACCAAAATTGCGGCGTGTTCTCGCTAGTTCAGGGTCAAGTCCATTGATACTGTCTACTCGAAGTAAGCTGTAGTATTTTTCGCCTTCTTTAGGAGGTCTAGCCTGGCCACAAACAGCATCGCCGTCTCTTAAGTTGAAACGGCGAATCTGGGAATTTGATACATAGACATCATTAGCACCACGCCGGAAAGTATCCTGTCGTAAGAAACCATAGCCCTCGCTGATGGTTTCCAGTACGCCTGTTATAAACATATTTCCCTGTTGCTGTGCTTCCGCTTGCAAGATGCGGTAGACAAGCTCGGGCTTCTTCAAAGTAGTGTAGCCGATGATGCCACACTCCTTAGCCATCGCCTCCAGCTCATCCCGATTTTTGCTTTCTAGTTCCGCCATAGTTGACATAGTAACCTCTCTTTAAATACCTTTCCTTTTTATATTTATGGTTTTGCAGGAGCTTTTATAGTAATTTCTCCCTCGCCATCACCTTCTTCCAGTCATCCCTAAAACGCTCAATGCCGATATCTGTTAGAGGGTGTCGTATCATTTGTAGTAACACCTCGTAGGGCACTGTAGCAATATGAGCACCAACCTTAGCTGCCATTAAACAATGTTGAGGATGTCTGATGCTAGCAGCGATAACCTGAGTAGGCAATTGATAATAATCGAGGTATTCCACGACATCAGCCACCACATTCATACCATCCTCACCGATGTCATCCAATCTACCCACAAAAGGGCTCACAAAAGTTGCTCCTGCTGCTGCCCCCAGCAAAGCCTGGTTCAAGGTGAAGCATAAGGTGAAATTCACCTTTATGTTTTCACTGGCCAGCACCGAGGTAGCTTCCACTCCTTCAAGGCTAGCGGGTATCTTAACCACGATGTTCTCCGCCCACTTAGCTATTTCTCTGGCCTCAGCCACCATTGTTTGGACATCCTGGCCTAACACCTCAGTAGATACCGGGCCAGAGACAATGGAACAGATTTTCTGGACTAACTTTCGATAATTAACCTTGCCTTCTCTCGATACAAGGCTAGGGTTGGTAGTTACCCCTGTAACCACCCCTAGTCGCACCCCATGACGAATATGCTCTATATTGGCAGTATCTAAAAATATCTTCATCTTCTTAATTTAAAGGTAGGCTTGTTTGAGCACCTTCAACGAGTGTTTCCTTGGCTGTCCCAATAAATCCTAAGAATAGCGGGTGAGGTGAATCGGGGCGAGATTTAAACTCAGGGTGAAATTGGCAGGCAAGCATCCAGGGATGATCTCGTAATTCAGTAATTTCCACTAATCTCCCATCGGGGGATAACCCAGAGGGTACAAGACCGGCTTCCTCCAATGGCTGGCGGAAATGATTGTTAAATTCATAACGGTGGCGATGCCTTTCATAGACCACTTCGGTGTCATAGGCACGAGCTGCTATCGTTCCTGCTACCAGATGACAAGGATAAGTCCCAAGCCTCATAGTCCCTCCCTTTTGCTCCACGCTACGCTGTTCCGGGAGGAGGTCGATAACAGGATAGGCACTACTAGCATCAAACTCAGTGGAATTTACTTTGTCAGAATGAAAAACGTGACGACCAAGTTCGATGACCATAATTTGCATCCCCAAGCATAGACCCAAGTAAGGGATTTCCCTTTCTCGAGCAAATTTGGCAGCTTTTATCATGCCTTCAATTCCTCGATAACCAAAGCCACCAGGAACAATTATACCCTGAACTTGCCTCAATTTATCATTGGCCATGCCATCCAATTGCTCTGAATCCAACCACTCTATTTTCACTCCGCGATTGTGAGCTAATGCTGCATGACACAACGCTTCGCGCACAGAGTAATATGCATCTCGGAGCTCCACATATTTGCCTACTAATCCAATGATTACAGGCTCCTTAGGAGCTTTCAGTCTGGCTACCATGCCTCGCCATTCTTCTAGATTGCTTTTCCCGGCCCTTAATCCCAATCGGCGAACTATGAATTCCCCTAACCCAGCATCCTCAAGCAGTAGAGGCACCTCATAAATGGTTTCGCTGGTAACCAAAGGAATAACCGCTTCTTTATCTACATCGCAAAATAGCGATATTTTGTCCTTTATCCCTCCAGATATTTCCTTATCGCTGCGACACAATATAACATCAGGTTGAATACCAATTCTCCTCAGCTCGTTGACGCTATGTTGAGTGGGCTTGGTCTTTAGTTCATCGGTGGCAGCAATGTGTGGCAAAAAGGTGACATGGATATATAGCACGTTATCCCTGCCTTCCTCCTTTCTCATTTGCCTTATAGCTTCGAGGAAAGGTTGTCCTTCAATATCCCCCACAGTGCCGCCAACTTCAACAATAATTACCTCAGCCTGAGATATTTCGGCTACTTTTCTTATCTTGCTCTTTATTTCATTGGTTACGTGAGGAACCACCTGAATTGTGCCTCCCAGAAAATCCCCTCTCCTTTCCTGAGCAATGACCGAAGAATATACTTGACCGGAAGTGACGTTAGAAGCTTGGGTCAGCTCCACTCCAATAAACCTCTCATAATGTCCTAAATCCAAATCAGTCTCAGCACCATCTTGAGTAACAAACACTTCACCGTGCTGGTAAGGGGACATTGTCCCTGGGTCAACATTCAGGTAAGGATCAAGCTTCTGCGCAGAGACAGATATGCCACGGCTTTTCAATATTTTGCCGATAGACGCTACCGAAATTCCCTTGCCTACAGAACTAACTACGCCGCCAGTAATGAAAATATACTTACTCACTGCTTATTACAAGAGTATAGAGAAAACCAAATCTTGTAGGTCGATTCTAAAAGGCGAAGCAAGCCTGGGTTTCTTTCATTATAAAAAGTAAGAGTCTAAATTGTCAAGTCTGCTTTGCTCAAATAATTTGATACACTCAGTCTTGAATTCAGGCACAAGTTTTCTGGAGAAAAGGTAACAATGCTATAATAAGCGTAGCGAAAAATGTCTAAAAAATACATTCTGGCTTTAGTAATACTAATAGCAGTAGGGTTAGGTATCGGTGTTTGGGCCCTATCTCGTTCCCCAACATCTAGCCCGACCCAGTCTGATAACTCAACTCAGCACACTGATTCCGATTGGACATTCCCATTAGAGAGTGAGCCAGCTACTCCTTTGCCTGATTTTCCCCCGGTAGTTGCCGAGGTAATGCCGTCGGTGGTTTCCGTAACTACAGAGATTGTTGTCTCTGATTTCTTCGGTCGTCAATCTACTGAATATGTTGCTGGGTCCGGGATACTTATCGATGATAATGGACATATTGTCACCAACAACCATGTAGTTGAAGATGCCCAGAGCATCTATGTAGAGTTGGCCGATGGCAGAATTTTCCCCGCGAATACAGCGGGCACGGACTCCTTGTCTGACCTTGCTGTGATAAAGATAGATGCTGCGAATTTGACTTATATCTATTGGGGCGACTCGAGCTTATTATCCGTCGGCGGGTGGGTGCTAGCTATTGGCAATGCACTGGGAGAAGGAATAACGGCGACTGAGGGCATAGTTAGCCGACTAAATGTATCTGTGAACGTTGAGGGAAATACCCTTTACGGCTTAATTCAAACCACAGCACCTGTCAATCCCGGCAACAGCGGTGGCCCGCTCGTGAACATGGCCGGTGAAGTGATAGGCATTACCAGTATTAAGATAGTTGCATCCGCGATAGAAGGTATAGGTTATGCCATAAGCAGCAATGAGGCTAAACCTATCATCGAGAATCTAATTCGTTATGGTCACGTAACCTATCCTTGGCTAGGAGTAAGCGTATCTACCGTGACCCCTTTGCTAGCTGCATCAGAGAATCTTTCTGTGAACAGGGGAGCGCTTATTGCAGAAATAGTTGCTGACAGCCCGGCAGAGGCTGCGGGATTAAGAGTGGGCGATGTCATCATCCGCTTCGGGGGCAAGGAAATAAGCAATGTTGCCGACCTCGTCCAAGCTATTCGAATTAGCGAAATTGGCGAAGATGTAGAAATAGTTTTTGTCAGAGGCGAAGATACTAAAACAACCTCGGCGCGACTTGTAGAGCGCTCTACTTCCTAGGATAAGCTTCATTTATTCAAATATCAAGCTCAGTAACCAAGACTTGCCTATTTTGGATTTGGAAATTTGAATCTGGGGATTTTTTAGCGTTTAGAGATTAGGATTTAGGAATTGCCTTTTTGATTGCCAAAGAGACCTCACTATTCGAGATGCGGTGTTTCTCACCATAAGTCTCATCAGGAGGCAAACTATCAATGAGTTCCTCGGATAAGGTTTCCTGTTTAATATAGTCGGCAAAAGCATTTATTACGTGCTTGATGATTGGTTCTTTTGTCTGATAATAGGTAATGATGTGGTCTGTGATATCAAATTTGGCATTGCGACGCATATTTTGAAGGTGACGCACAAGTTCTCTACTTACTCCCTCGGCAATTAGCTCAGGGGGCAATTCAGTACTTATGGCCACCCAATATCTGGCGTCGTTGGCCACGCTGTAATCTGGCATGTTGGAAGGAAATTCCTCTTGTTCTTTTGCTTCACACAATATGACGAGTTGCTTAACATTTATCTCTTCCATTACCTCAGTAGCTAAGCTCTCCAAGGCTTTTTTCTCCCCTTCGGCTCCCACATTGACCACGGCTTTCCCCAATGGCTGGCGCACTTTAATCCCCGCCTTAGCTCGTGCTGCCCTGCCCAAGCTGGATATTTTCATAGCTAACTCAACACCACTGTTTAGCTTGTCATTGATTTTAGCCTCATCCGCTATGGGGAAATTAGTTAGATGAACGCTTTCTCCAGCTTGAGGATCAATAGAGCGAAACAAATTCTGATAAAGCTCTTCAGCAATAAATGGCACAAAAGGAGCCAACAATTGAGACAAAGTCACCAGACATTGATATAGCGTAGTATATGCGGCCAATTTATCAGCATCGTTCTCGCTTTTCCAGAACCGGCGGCGGTTTCTTCTCACATACCAGTTAGAGAGATTATCTATAAATCCCTCAATTCTGCGTGCGGCAGAAGTAGGATTATAGCCATCCATTAATTTGGAAACCTCGCTTACGAGCCGGTTGAGTTCGGAAATAATCCACTTATCTAGCTCTGTGAAAGTTTTTGGCTGACCGCTGTCAACCGTCAAGGGCTGAGGAACGAAGCAATCGATATTGGCATAAAGGGTAAAAAAGGAATACGTATTCCACAAGGTAAGGAAAAATTTACGTATTGTCTCTTCAAGCATCTTGGTGGAGAAACGATGGTTATCTTCTCCTGGAGTAGAAACCAGCATATACCACCTTAGAGCATCGGCACCATAATTATTAATCACAGTCCAGGGATCGATTACATTGCCCTTGGACTTGCTCATTTTCTCACCTTGAGCATCGACAACGTGTCCTAGACAGATGACATTCTTAAAGCAAGGATGATTGAAAAGTAGAGTAGATATGGCATGTAAGCTGTAAAACCAGCCTCGAGTCTGGTCCACAGCCTCGCAAATAAAATCCGCAGGAAAATTCTGCTTAAACTTATCTTCGTTCTCGAAGGGATAATGCCACTGAGCTACAGGCATAGCTCCGGAGTCAAACCAACAATCAATTACCTCGGGAACACGCTGCATCCTGCCATCACATTTAGGGCAGGCAAATGTTATTTCATCTACATAGGGGCGATGTAAATCCAAGGGTGTGGTTAAGCCACTGAGACTTGCCTGCGCCCTTAATCCGTCCACACTGCCAACACACTCATAATTGTCACAGGAAGAACAGCGCCAAATATTGAGCGGAGTTCCCCAATACCTCTCCCGGGAAAAAGCCCAATCTACGTTATTCTCCAGCCAATCGCCAAAACGACCATGCTTAATATAATCAGGGTACCAGTTTATCTTGGTATTGCCAGATATAAGTTCTTTTTTCACCGCTGTCGTCTTGATATACCAAGCTGGTTTAGCATAGTAGAGAAGAGGTGTCTCACACCTCCAGCAGAAAGGGTAGGTATGAATAACCTTCTCACTGCGATAAAGCAAACCACGTGATTTAAGGTCATCGAGGATAAAAGGGTCAGCATCTTTAACAAACTTGCCAGCAAAGGGATAGGTGCCGGTAATATTACCATCCAAGTCTACAGGCTGAACAAAATCCAGGCAATAATCAGGATGCATTCCAATTTTAAAATCGGCCTCGCCAAAAGCAGGGGCGACATGCACTATGCCGGTCCCTTCTTCCATAGACACAAAATCGGCAGCAATTACTTTATAGGTTAACTTTTCTCCTTCTTCCAGCTTCTGTAATTTTAACTGCGGCGATCCTAATACCCGATCTTCATTAATGAACTCTATACGTCTCCGCTCTACACCAAACTGGTGAGGATCATAAAGTGGCTCGTATTTTACTCCCCTCATCGTCGCTAGGTCGCTTCCTTTCAACATTTCAACCACTTTATAATCGCCTAGCCCCGCCTTCTCGCGCAGGGCGTCAGCCAGAATGAGATACTCGTCGCCTACCTCTAGTAAAGCATAATCAGCATCAAAAGCTACAGCTAAAGCAGTATTGCCCGGCAGAGTCCATGGCGTGGTCGTCCACGCGAGTAAATAAGTTGCTTTACCGCGTGAGAGCTCATAGAGTCTCTTTTGCTTGGCAGTCTCAGCTATTGGTGATGGTTCCACTCTAAACTTTATATAAACCGACGGATCTTCAGCGTCATCCCGGTAACCCAAAGCCACCTCGTGAGAGCTAAGAGACGTGCCACATCTAGGACAATGCGGCGTGACTTTGTAGCCCTGATAAATCAAGCCCTTGTCCCATAGCTGTTTCGTTATCCACCAGCAGGATTCAATATAGCTATTGTCTAATGTTATATAAGGATGCTCCATATCCAACCAGCAGCCAAGGCGCTCGGTCATGGTTTCCCATTCTTTAATATATTTGAAAACGTTTTGGCGACAATGGTCATTAAATCGAGCCACTCCATATTCCTCAATTTGAGCCTTACTGGTAAGGGCAAGAGAGCTCTCCACCTCCAACTCAACGGGCAAACCATGGGTATCCCACCCCGCCTTTCGCGGCACATGGTAACCTTTCATTGTCTTATACCGGCAAACAATGTCCTTGTATAGACGAGATAGCACATGATGAACTCCCGGGCTGCCATTAGCTGTAGGTGGGCCTTCATAAAAGGCGTAATGTGGTCCCTTTTTTCTTATCTCGATGCTCTTGTCAAAAATTCCCTGCTCCTTCCAGAAGCGAAGGATATCTTCTTCCAATTGAATAAAGTTAATCTTAGTGTTTACTTCCCGGAACATGGCTAACCCTGTCTTAATAAAATAACCACCTTCCTATTCTCACCCTCACCTATGCTCTGAGTTGTTACATCAGGATCATCAGCCAAAGTTAAATGAACAATACGGCGTTCGTCAGCAGGCATTGACTCCATCGTTATAGCACTGCGTCTTGATTTCACCTGCTCAGCTAGATATAAAGCCAATCTTTGCAAAGAATCACGCCGGCGTTTTTTGTATCCTGCAACGTCAACTGCTAACGGCAGCCAAGCCTTTAACCGTCCAACTACTACGAGCTTAGTAATATATTCCAAGGAAGCTAGAGTCTGACCTCGCCGACCAATCAAGATACCCAAATCGTCACCTTGGATATCCAAAGCTAGAGGTATCTCATCCGATAGTACTTCAACCTTGCCTGGTACACCCAGTAATCCAAGCAACGTATCTAAAATTTCTGTGACCACCTTGACCGCATCCTTTTCCGGCGGGGTTACTGGAGTCACCCTGATTAAAGCCTCTCTGCCCCCCACTCCTAAAATCCCTGACTTCCCCTCCCTAATAACCTCCATTTCAAATTGGTCGCGGCTTAGCCCTAGCTGCGCCTCCGCTTTTTCTATTGCCTGTTCTACTGTCGCAGCTGTTATCTCAATCCTTTCCATAGTCCGATTCCCCTTCAATAATTTGCTTTATTACTAACACAATTTGCGATCGCCTCTGTAATACTAGTTCATTTTCCCTTCACTGGTGTTGACTGAAATGGAGAACGGAATTTAAGGTAACCCCAGCCACCAGTGGCGAAATATTGAGTTACAATACCAATTATATTGGAAACAGCCCAGTAGAGAGCCAGGCCACTGGGGAACGTTAAGGTGAGGAAGCCAAACATGAGAGGCATCATCAACAACATCATCCTGCTTGTGGACTCTTGCCTCGGGTCAACAGCCGGTGCTTGGGTCATCTTCTGCTGTACCCACATTGTGCCACCAACTAGGATGGCTAGAAGAAAATTGCCTTGACTTCCCAAATCAAGCCCCAAGAATTGACTGCTCAACGGGATTGCTTGACTCACTATGTCCCAGGAGTAAAGACGATGAGCTAAATCAAGTAAGTTCTCCGGCGTGGTAGCCAGAGCTTTCATAATGGCTTGATAGAGGGCAATCCAGATAGGGAACTGAATCAACATGGGCCATAAGCAGCCCAGAGGGTTTACCCCGGCTTCCTTATAAAGCTTCATCATTTCTTGCTGAAGCTTTTGTTGATTTTTACCATATTTCTTCTGCAATTCTTGAATTTTCGGCTGCATCTCTTGCAAAGCCTTAGTGGAATTAAGCTGGCGCTTGGTAAGAGGCCAGGAGACTAAGCGAATGATAACGGTAAGGACGATGATCGCCAAGCCAAAACTACCACCCAGAAGATGGCTCAAGGCAATCAGCACATTAAGTACCGGGTTACCTATAATTAGATTCCATACTGCCATCAGATACAACCGTCACTTTTCAATAGCCAAGGAAACTGGCCAACCCTCTGCTACTTCCCCCTTATCAATATCCACAACATATATTGAGTTATTTTCGCCTCTAATATAAACTAGACCATCGTGGGCACAGAAAGGACTTCTAACATCAGCACCAATGGAGATAGTCTTCAACGGCACTGTCTCATTCCCGTTCTCGGCAGTCAGGTCAAAGACATATGCAGTGCCTGATTCATCAGTTACTATCAACAGATTATCCATCAAAACAGGCGAGGAAACTATAGGGTTTCCAGCATCAAATTCCCATAATTTTCCCCCTGTCTCTGCTTCAATAGCATAGAGTTTGCCATCGAGGCAGCCAGCATAAACAATGCCCTCATTGACTACAGGAGACGCCCAGAACCAATTACCTGCTGGTTTCTCCTGGGGAAATTTCCACATTGACACATTGCTACCTATTCTCACGGCATAAAGATAGCGGTCAAACGAACCCACGTAGATGGTATCTTCGTCAATCACCGGTGAAGAAGCAAAACCTGCCTCTGATTCAAAAGACCAGTCTGATAACTCCCCCGTTTCTAACGATAGTGCATAGATACGACCACCGAAAGTGCTGACATAGAGACTATCACCCAGAATTGCGGGGCTTGTCCACAGCTTGTCAGTTAAGGGTAAGGGCTCGGATTTCCACCTAAGGTCACCATAAGTTGTATCCAGAGCATATACTCTGCCATCCGAGCTGCTAATATAGATAGTTCCATTAGCTATAACTGGGCTACCCACAATAGCTCCTATTGAACCAGTTCTGGGGTAAACCCACCTCTCGGTGCCCCGGTCTATGGTCAGGGCATATACCTGGCCACTATAAGTGCCAACATAAACTAAATCGCCATCCACTATCGGCGTGGTATATATAGCAGTAGAGGTGAAAGCGTAATCCCATTGTTGCCTTTGAGTCGATGAGTTTATCGCCACCACCCTGGCATCTCTAGTGCCGGCATAAATGATGCCGTCATGAACTACAGTTCCGGCCCATCCTCTTGGTACCGAAGCTCCACTTGAAATACAGGAAATCAGGACCAAGGGCAAAAGAGCAATTGCAATAAGGAAGAATGTCTTTGGTTGTTTCATTCTATAACTAAGGCACGGAGTCGTAGCCACCTTCGGAGAAGGGATTACATCGAGCTATCCTCTTGGCTGCCAGCCAGCTACCGCGGGCAAACCCATATTTTTTAATTGCCTCAACTGCATAATGAGAGCATGTAGGCTGGAAACGACAAACAGGAGGGAGAACCTTCGACACTGTGTTCTGGTACAATTTAATTAACCCCAGAGCTAATTGAGACATTCGTTACTTTCCAACAATTGCGCCCGAGCTAAAAGCTTGGTTACTGCCCTCTCTAGCTGGTGATAGTCAGTACTGACTGCTACAGACCGAGCCATGAAGACGATGTCCCATCCAGGCCTTAGCGATTGCAGCCTCATTATTTCCCTGAGTAACCTCTTCAAGCGATTACGCTGCACCGCCTTACCTACTTTTTTGGTCACGGAAAAACCATATCGG
>Ga0315285_10001828_pt1 | contig 22328 bp, 13 predicted proteins | sample YL17G09_36_MG_FD_203698 | JGI IMG/M metagenome (GOLD analysis project Ga0315285, IMG submission 203698) | Sediment microbial communities from Yellowstone Lake, YNP, Wyoming, USA - YL17G09_36 | ecosystem: Environmental > Aquatic > Freshwater > Lake > Sediment | place: USA: Wyoming | collected...
GTCAGCCCGGTGGTGAGGAACACCGCCGCGGTCAGAACCACCGCGCACACCGCGAGGATTACCCACCGCTTCCGCCTGCTTTTTCCATTGCCATGATTGCGCGCCACCGCCCCCTCCTCCATTCAACCTCGTATACGGATGACACGCTGGGAAGTTCCGGGAAAATGGGCAGCCTTCCGGCACGGAGTTCATCACTCCTAATTCACAATTCATAATTCTGGCTCCTGGCCGAAAAGTGTAATGGTGGATGCAAAGTCAGCCCGCGAAGCGGGCGGAAGAGTGAAGCCCATGGCGCAAGCCGTGGGTATCGGTTGCTAGCGCTTGGCCAGCCCGCGAAGCGGGCGAAAGAGCCAGGTCCGCAGCGGCGATTTTTCGGTGGCGAAAGGTGTTGTCCTGGGGACGGAACGCACTCCATGCCGCCCCTCCGCGCTGCCCACGGACACCCAACGCCGTGGGCCTCGCTCTTTCGCCCGCTTCGCGGGCTTCATCCCCTTGACCACTTGCTCCCCACGGCTGGCGCCATGGGCTTTCATCTTTCGCCCGCTTCGCGGGCTTTGTTCCTCCTCTGGTCCAATTACAGTTTTGGAAGAGGAGCTATAATTCTTGATTCTTCAATTACCCCGGTCGCCGCGCCAGCTTCACCCTGGCCCTGACCTTCTCGCCGCCGCGCAACACCACCACCTCTACCTCATCGCCGGGCTTGTGGGCGCGCAGCACGTAGGTAAAGTCGTACAGGTTCTTGATCGGCTTGCCGTCGAATTCGATCAGGATGTCGCCGGCCCGGAAACCGGCGAGTGCGGCCGGGCTGCCCTCGCGGACATCGGCGAAGCGGACCCCGTTCTCGACTTCGCCGAAATCGGGCGTGCTGCCGAACCATGCGCCATAGCCGCCGCCTCCGCCGCCCATGCCGGCCGGCGGCGTAGGCTCAACTTCGCGGATAAAGGCCAGCCGCTCCGGCTGCTTGTCCAGCCGCAGCGCCACCCGCTCGGTCAGGCGCAGCAGGTCGGCGGCATCGGCGGCATTGATCTTGTCCCAGGTATCGCTGGGCTTGTGGTAGTCCGAGTGCAGCCCGGAGAAGAAGAACAGGTAGGGGACCTTGCTGTTCTTGAACGACATGTGGTCGCTGCCGCCGTAGCCGGCCGACGAGGAGAACTCCAGCTTGAGGTTGATGGCCTTGTTCTCCTCCTCCAGCAACGCGCGCAATTCCTTGGCGGAGCCCGCGCCGCCGACGAAGATTTTCCGGTCCTTGGTGCGGCCGATCATGTCCAGGTTGATCATGGCGATGGTCTTGCCGAGCGGCGCCAGCGGCTGGCGGGCGTAGAAGCTCGAGCCCAGCAGGCCCAGCTCCTCCCCGGCAAACGACAAGAACAGAATGCTACGCTTCAGTTCCTGCTTGTGAGTGGCCAGGTCGCAGGCCAGTTCCAGCACGCCGGCCGCGCCGGAAGCGTTGTCGTCGGCGCCATAGTGGATCTGCCCGGCCAGCTTCGGCGCCAGCGAGTTCTGATAGCCCAGGCCGAGGTGATCGTAGTGGCCGCCGATAATGACCACCTCATCGCGCAGGGCCGGGTCGCTGCCTTTCAGCAGGGCGGCAACGTTCTCCAGTTCGCGGGTGCGCCGGGTGACGTCCACCTTCAGCTCCACCGTCACCGGCAACGCGGCCGACTGGTTGGACGCGTCCTTGTCGATGGCCGCCTGCAGGTCCTTCAGGTTCTTTCCGCCGGTGGCCAGCAATTCGTCGGCGACCTCGCGCGTCACCTGCACGGCCAGCAGGCCCAGGTGCTCCGGCCCCATCAGCGCCTCGGCTTTCAGCAGCGCGTCTTCTTCGCCCTCGTGGGGGTGCGGGTCATTCACCAGGATGACGGCCACCGCGCCGTGCATGCGGGCGTTGATGGCCTTATCCACGATGCGCGAGTAGGTGGTCAGATCGCGCGCCTGGAAGGCGCGCTTCTCCTGCTGCTCCTGCGGCTCGTGCCGCATGATGAGCACGATCTTGCCCTTCACGTCCAAACCTGTGTAGTCGTCGTACTTGAACTCCTCGGCGGTAATGCCGTAGCCAGCGAAGATCACCTGCCCGGATGCGGCGCCGGGGTCGCTGATGCCCAGCGGCGTGTAGTCGGTGCCGCTCTTGTAGGTCTTGGGACCGCCGCCGAAGTTGGCCCGCAACGTGTTGTTCGGCCCGATGGTCGTTCCCGTGGTGGCCCGGAATTTCTGGAAATAATTGCCGTTGGCCGGCGGCACGCCGCAGGCCCGGAATTGATCGGCGAGGTATCTGGCGGCCTGCTGCAATTCCGGAAGGTCGTCGCCGCGGCCCTTGAAACGGTCGCTGGCCAGCGTCTTGACGTGGTTCAGGTAGCGCTCAGCCGAGATCTCGGCCTGGACCGAGACGGCAACAGAGAGGGCAACGATCAACAACGCCGCTTTTGCGCGCATGAAAGACAATTGTAACCGATGGAGGGAGAGCCGCAGATTTCGCGGATTGCACAGATTAAGATCCAATTCTGGAATCTGCGTAATCTGCGTAATCTGCGGATGGGTTCCGGCTCGGCTGGTCCGCGTTTATCTGCGTCCCATTCCTCAGGCGCCGGCGCCCGCTTGCTGCTGCTCGCGCTCCCGCAGGTGACCGACCAGCTTGTCCCGCACGCTGGCAATGTGCTGGCGCATCAGGCTGGCCGCAGTCTCACGGTCGCGGTTCTCCAGGGCGGCGAAAATGCGCTTGTGCATTTGCAGAGAAACCTCGCTGGAGAGGTGAAAGGTGTGGCGGCGGAAGATAAGCCCCTGGTTCTGCACGTTCTCCACCACCTGCATCAGCCGCTGATTGCCGGTGGCGCGCGCCAGCGCGCGGTGGAATTTCACGTCTTCCCTGATGTAGCTAAGCCGGTCGCCGGCCTTCCAGAACGATTCGGCCGAGTCGATGTGCCGGCGCAATTCGGCGAGCAGCTCGGGGCCGATGACCAGGGTGCGCACCGCATACTCCTCGAGCGCTTCCCGAAGGCCAAACAACTCGGAGACATCGCTGGCTGAGAAGTGGACCACGAACGCGCCGCGGCGCGGGGCGATCCGGATCAGCCCCTCGCTCTCCAGCCGGGTGAGCGCCTCGCGGATGGGGCTCTTGCTGATGCCCAGCTTGCGGGCCAGGGCATCCTCGGTCAACTTGGACTCCGGGCCCACATCCCCGTCTATGATGGACTTGCGGATCGATTTGTAGGCCAGGGTAGTTAAGTCATCCGGGATGTTGAGCTTGCGCACCGGCGCCTCGTACCGGAGGAAGATAGCACAGGGGCCAGCCGATTGACAGCGGATTTAGTATCTGATATCTCTCCCCAATTCGGCTCTCGGCTTTCGGCTTTCAGATTGCAGTCCGAAATCCGCCATCCGCACTTGGAGGTACAGCGTGCCCGCAACAGCGGAACAGGTCCAGCGTTTTCCTCTTTTCATCGCCGGCCGGCCGGTTACCACCGAAAGCGAACTGGTGGTAACGCTGCCGTTCGATTCCACGCCGGTCGGTGTGACGTACAACGCCGGCGAGCGGGAAGTGACGGCGGCGCTGGAGGCGGCGACCGCCGCCACTGGCGACATGCGGAACCTTTCGCCCGCCGAGCGCAGCGCCCTGCTCTACAGGGCCTGGCAACTGCTCGGTGAAAACCAGGCGGAGATGGTGCAGGTGCTGATGAAGGAAACCGGCAAGCCGGTCCGCGAGGCCGGCGTGGAATTCGGGCGGGCCAGGGACACGCTGCTGCTTTCGGCCGAGGAAGCGCGGCGCCTGCACGGCGAAGTGGTGCCCATCGAAGGGGCCCTGGCCGCCAAGGGCCGCATGGCCATGACCGTTCGGGAGCCGCTGGGCGTGATCGCCGCCATCACTCCCTTCAACGTGCCGTTGACCCTGACCATGCACAAGGTGGCGCCGGCGCTGGCCTCCGGCAACACCGTGGTGCACAAGCCCGCCAGCGCCACCCCGCTCAGCGCCTCGCGGCTGGCCGCCATCTTCCACCAGGCCGGCTTCCCCGCCGGCGCTTACAACGTCATCGCCGGGCCCGGGAAAACCGTCGGCGACCGGCTGGTGGAGGACAGCCGCGTGCGCATGATCAGCTTCACCGGGAGCGTGGAAGTGGGCGCGCGCATCCGCGACCGCGCCGGCATGAAGCGCGTGACGCTGGAATTGGGCGGAAACGCCGGCCTCATTGTCGAGCCCGACGGCTATGATGATTCCCTGATCCCCCGCTGCGTCACGGCCGCCTTCGCCCATTCCGGGCAGGTCTGCATTTCGCTGCAGCGCGCCTATGTGCACGAAACGGTATACGATCGTTTCGTGGATGAATTCACGCGCGCCACGGCCGGCCTGAAGATCGGCCACCCGGCCGCCGAGGACACCGACATTTCCTCGTTGATCACCGAGGGGGAGGCCCGGCGGGTCGAGCAGTGGATTCAGGAAGCGCTGGAGGCCGGCGCGCAACTGCTGATCGGCGGCCGGCGCACCAACGCCACCATCGAGCCGACGGTTCTCGCCGAAGCCCCCGCCTCCGTTTCCTGCTCCTGCAAGGAGGTATTCGGACCCGTGGTGGTCCTGTACCGCTACCGCGAACTGGAGGAAGCGATCGAGCGCGTCAATGATTCCGCCTACGGCCTGCAGGCAGGCATCTACACGCGCGACCTGGGCAAGGCCTTCCGGGCCGCGCGGCAACTGCAGGTGGGAGGGGTCATGATCAACGACGTTCCCATGTTCCGCGTGGACATCATGCCCTATGGCGGCGTGAAGCTGAGCGGCATGGGGCGCGAAGGCCCGCGCTACGCCATGGAAGAGATGACCGAGCCGAAATTGATTTGCTGGAAGGTCTAATGACCAGTGAGCGGGCGGCGGGGAGCACGTTCCGCTGGTGGGTGCTGGCCCTGCTGTTCTTTTCCATTTCCATCAACCTGCTGGACCGCCAGGTGCTCTCCGTGGTGGCGCCGGTATTGCGCGACACGCTGGGGCTCAGCGCCACCGGCTACGGGAAAATCGTATTCGCCTTCATGTTGGGCATGGCGCTCACGCAGCTTCCGGCCGGCATGGTTCTGGATCGCTGGGGCCCGCGGCGGGGCCTGGCGGCGATGTGCGGCTGGTGGTCAGTTGCCAATCTGCTCCATGCCTTCGCCCGCACCGTGACGCAATTCGCGGTGTTCCGGTTTCTGCTGGGCATGGGCGAGTGCGGCAACTATTCCGGCGGGCTCAAGGTCATCGCGCTGTGGTTTCCGGCCCGCGAGCGCGCGCTGGCCGCCGGCATATTCAACTCCGGCAGCCTGGCGGGGCCGATTGTGGCCGTGCCGCTGGTCACCTGGCTGATGCTGCGCTTCGGCTGGCCGGCGGCCTTCCTGGTGACCGGCAGCCTGGGCGGGGTCTGGGCCGTGGCCTGGGCATTGGTTTACCGCTCGCCGGAAGGTTCCAAGTTCCAGGTTCCAGGTTCCAGGCCACCGCAGGCCGGCAGTCCGAACCTGGAACCTGAAACCACGAACCTGGAACTCGGCCTCGGCCGGCTTTTCCGGCTCCGGCAGACCTGGGGCGTCTTCCTGGTGCGGGCCTTGGCCGGACCGGTTTCGCAGTTCTACTGGTACTGGTTGCCGGAGTATCTCAAGCGCGAGCGGCACCTCAGCCTGGAAATGATCGGCCTGCTGGCCTGGATCCCTTATTTTTGGGGCGGCGTCGGCAACCTGGCCGGCGGCTGGTTCTCGGGCCACCTGATCCGCCGCGGCTGGCCGGTCGATTCCGCCCGCAAGCTGGCGTTCGGACTGGCGGTCTTGCTCACGGCCACCAGCGGCCTGATTCCTTTTGTCTCCTCGGCCGCCGCCGCCATGGCCCTGATTTGCGCCGCTGTGCTGGGAATCAATGCCTTTGCATCCAACTTCATGGCCTTGCTGGCCGACATTTTTCCGGAGCGCGCGGTGGCCCGCGTGGCCGGCATCACCGGCGTCGGCGACAGCGGCATGAGCATGTTCCTGATGTTGGCCACCGGCGCCATCGTCGATCGCTTCTCTTATCTGCCCATTTTCATCTCCGCCGCCTGCGCGCCGATACTGGCGCTGGCCGCCATTTTTCTGGTAGTTCGCAGGATTGAACCGTGCTGGGGCGCGCCCTGAGGCCGCAGGCGTCATAGGCCGCGATACGCGTCGCGACGGTGCCGTACGCGAAGGCAGCAATTCGCGCGACGCCTCCTCTTTGAACTCAACGATCCAGCTTGTACCCAAGTTGGGCAGCGACCTCCTCAAAGCTGATGTTCCTCTGACTCATTCGCCGCACAGAAACAATGAGATCGGCTTCGTCCTCGGTCAGCCGGGCAGCCAGACCATGCCTCTTGGCACCCATGCCCTGTGCGCGGCTGGAACGCCTGGGGGTCAGTCGGGCCTTGCCTTTTCGGTTCGCACTGCGCGCCGTCTTCTTCATCGCGAAACCAGTATACTCCGATCTTCGGCCGGTTCTTCAGCACGAAGCCACCAAGACACCGACCCTGGCGCCTGTGGGTCTTGGTCCTTCATTTCGCGCGCATTGATTTCCAAGGCGCGCGGCAGGTAAGATGTCGGGTGGAGCCGAATTGATGTCACGAGCTTTGAGTCTCACGTGCCGACGCCTGAACGACGTTCTGGTCCTGGACATAGCCGGCGATCTGGTGGTTGGCCCGCCCGCCGACGCCATCTGGGAAGCGATGAACCGCGCCTGGGCGGACGGCACGCTAAAAGTCCTGCTGAACCTCTCCGGCCTTCAATACATCGACAGCACGGGCGTGGGCGCTTTGCTGGCCACCGGCAAGTCCGCCGCCGGGCTGAACCGGCAGGTGAGGCTCTGCTCGATCCCGCCGCTGGTCGCGAAAGTGTTCGCCACGCTGCGCGTTTCCTCGGTGCTGGATAGCTACGATGACGAACCGCGCGCGCTGGCCAGCTTCAAAAACGAGCAAGGGGTCTGAGAACGCAGGGCTTCCAGGCTCCAGGTTGGAGTCCCGTCAGGCCGGAGTCCGGAACCGGCAGCGGGAACGGTGCTAATATCTAGCAGAATGGTGGACACATCGACATCAAGAATCAGGGAACGGTGGAGCGACGACATAGTCGTCCTGGAGCTGGGCGGCGATGTCGGGGCCGGCGCCGCCGTGGATGCGCTTCGCGCTCGCGTCATCGGGCTGCTGGAAAAGGGCACTCGCAAAGTCGTCGTGAACCTGGAAATGGTCCGGTACCTGGACAGCACCGGGGTCGGAACCTTGCTGGCTCTGAAGACCTCGGCGGTGCGGCGCCACTGCCACCTGAGATTCTGCTGCCTCCCGGCCCCGGTCAAACGCATGCTGGACCAGCTTCACCTGGCCGACATTCTCGAAGTCTACGCGGAAGAAGAGCAGGCGTTGAAAAGCCTGTCCCAGGGAATGCCACCCGCCCCTTCCTGATTTCGCAACGGGAGCGCAACGCGAGCCGGTAAAGACCATGCGTATCCTGCTTGTTCTGCTTCTTCTTGCCCTCGTCGTATTCGGCTATTGGATGCTGAACGCTCCGCCGCTCATACAGCCGGCATCGGAGCTGAAAGCGGTCGGCAAAGCGACGCCGTTCAAGTTCACGTTGGACGACAGCAGCGGGCTGCGGCGAGTCCGGCTGTGGTGGGAACAAGGCGGCAAGACATTCCCAGTCGATGAGCGGGACCTGGGCGGCGCCAAGCATTACCAGGGCGAGGAGGTCCTCGGCCCCTCCCGCCAGAAGGAGCTGCAGGAGGGGGCGGCGCGGCTCTGGCTGGAGGCCGTCGATGCCGCCTGGATCCCCAAAAAGCGAGTGGCCAGTTGGGAGGTCAACGTCCGGCCCCGCCCGCCCCGCCTGAGCGTGCTTTCCGACCAGCACTACATCAACCAGGGCGGCTGCGAAATGGTGGTGTACCAGGTATCGACCGACGCAGTCTGGAGCGGCGTGCGGGTCGGGCGGCACAGCTTTCCCGGCTACCCCATGCCGGGCGGCGAGCCTGGCGTTCACTTCGCGCTCTTCGCCTTCCCCTATGACGAGCCCACCACCACGGTTCCCCGGGTGGCGGCCCGCGACGATGCCGGCAACGAGGCAGTCGCCGGCTTCTGGTACAAGCTCTTCCCCAAAGCTTTTCGGCGCCGCGATGTCGATCTGGCCGACGCCTTTCTGCACAAGGTGGTGCCCGACATCCTGTCGCACACCAGCGAGATTCAGGACCAGAACGACTTACTCAAGAATTTCCTGGCCATCAACGGCCGGCTGCGCGCCATCGATAACGCGAAAATCGCGGCGCTGGGCGCCAAGACTGAAAAGCGGTTTCTCTGGAACGAGGCCTTCGTACAGCTCGGCAGCTCGCAGGTGGAGGCCCAGTTTGCCGACCACCGCACCTACTTCTATCACGGCCGGCAGGTGGACCAGCAGGACCACCTGGGATTCGACCTGGCCACCACGCAGCACGCGCCGGTGGAAGCCGCCAACCGCGGCAGGGTGATCTTCGCCGATTACCTCGGTATCTATGGAAACACCATCGTGATCGACCACGGCCACGGTCTTCAGACGCTGTACGGGCACTTGAACAACTTCAACGTCAAACCGGGCGACATGGTGGAGAAGAGGCAGATCATCGCGCAAAGCGATTCTACCGGCCTGGCGGCCGGCGACCACCTGCACTTCAGCATGCTGCTGGACGGGCAGCAGGTGACGGCCACCGAATGGTGGGACGCGCACTGGATCCACGACCGGCTGCTGCTGAAGTTCCCGAATCGGCAATTGCCCGGCGCCATGTAGGAGCGCACGTCGCCGCGGCGACCGCGCCGCCGCCCTCCGACGGCAGGCGAAAGGAATTTGAGACCAACCACGGTTTTTGGCCCCCGGGAATGCGCTTCCCAGGCGGAGGCCAAGTTCCTCGGCCATGCCATGGCCTTCGGGGATGCGGGCTTCCATGACCATTACTGCAACGGGAACTGCGCTGCCTGGCTCAAGGCCGATTAACCCCTCTTACATCGTTTGATACCGCGGAGACGCGCGAGGACGCCGCGCCGCCTGGGCGCTCTGCGCCCGTGCACAGCGGTCCTTGTGTGCTTGTGGCGATGCCGAATTCATAACTGCTGGATGGCGGCGTGCAGGCGGCGGCGCACCTCCAGCTCTCCCTCGGCGCTGACCCGCTCGAGCAGCGCGCGCAGGACGCTCTCCGCTTCGTCCCGCACCTGCCCCATGACGCGGTCCAGGGCCTGCCGGAAGACCAGCTCGGCTTCGGTTCGGATCGAAGGCAGATCGCGCAGCAGCATTTCATGGGCTTCGCGCACCCGCTCGACCGCCAGCCGGCTGATTTGCTGGATCTGCTCGTCCAGAGCGTGAAGGGTCTCCGCGGGCTGCTGCTCCAGCTTGCGCCGCTCCTCGCCGAACATGCGCCGGCCCTCGGCCGCCAACTCGCGCAGGCGCGTTTCCTGTTCCGCGCCTAAGGCATCCAGGCTGCGCTCGAGCCGGGCCGTCATCTCCTCGGCGGTTTGCTCCATGTTTTTGCGGACGGCGGCCGACAACTGCTCGGCCGCCGCGCGGGCGCGGGCGTCGAACACGCCCTGTGCCGCGTCGCCGATGGCCGCCAATTCCTGTTCGCAGCTCCGCTGCGATTGCTCCAGCGCCTGCCGGAGCTGGCCGCCAAGTGCCGCGGCGCGCTTTTCTAGGGCCGCCTGCAGGTCGCGCTGCAGGGCCTGCAGCACGGCGCTGGATTGCTGCGCCTGGCGATCGACGCCGGCCATCCACTGGCCCAGTTCCGCCCGAGTTTGGGCCAGCCGCGCGAAGAAATCTTCCAGACTCACCCGCTTCTCCTGCAATTCCGAGAACAGGCCGGCCAGTTGTGTTTCCAAAAACTGCTGGCGCTGCCGCATCTGGCTTTCGACTTCGGCGCTTTCCCTGGCGATCGCAGCGCGGGTGTGCTGCGCGGCGGCGGCGGTCTCGGCAGCCGCCGCCGCTGCCCGCCGCCAGCAGTCCTCGAGGTCCTGGGCGGCGGCGCCGGCCGCCTCTTCCAGGGCCGCGGCCGCTTCGCGTGCCCCCCGGTCCACGGCCTGCAGGGCGCCGCGGGCGTGCCCCTCGGCCTCGCTTCCGGCCTTTTCCAGCCGGAGCGCCAGGGCTGCGGCCGTCCGCTCGATGGCCTGGGTCTGTTCGGCCGCCGCAGCCGCCCCCCGCGCAGCAATTCGCTCCAGCGCCTTCTGGCTCTCGTCCCGAATCGCTTCCGAGAGCCGCTGGCGCTGCTGCTCGGACAACTGGCCCAGGCCGGCGGCGAAGGCCGCGCGGAACGAATCCAGCGACGCCGCGACCCGCTGCTGAAAGGCCGCTTCGGCGGATAGCGAGGCGGCCTGCAACTGCTCCCGGATGTGCGCCCCGCGCGCTGCCAGCGCCGAGTCCTGCTCCGCGGCAATCCGCTTCAGCCGGTCCTGGTGTTCGTCAACGTCCTGGCGCAGCAGGTCCTGATCGGCGCGCAGGGCGGCCCGGCCGCTCTCCAGCATCTCCAGCAGCCGGTCGAGCGCTTCCTTGCGGCTGTCGTGACGCTCGGACAAGGCTGCGAACAGCGATTCCATTTCCTGCCGCTGCCGGCGGGCGTTGCGCTCCAGGTCCACGGCAAGTTCCTGAAACCGCGCGGTGCGGGCTTCGAACTGCTGAGCGGCTTCCTGGGCCGAGGCGGCAACAGCCTCGGCTTGCTTGCGGATGCGCTCCAATTCCCGCTCGGAGGCAGCCGCAAGCTCAGCGATCTTCCGTTCGGCGGCCTCAGCCGCGGCCTTTTCCGCCTGCGCCGCCGCCTCGGCCAACCGCTGGCGGGCGCGGCCGATGAGGCTCTCCGCCTCCTGCCCGAACTCCTCAATTGCCTCCCGGCTGCCGGCCACGCGGCTGGCCAGCGTCTCGGCAGCCTGGGCGCCGGCCTCCTGGGCCTGCTGCAGCCGTTTGCCCACCTGCTTCTCAAAGCTCTCCACCGCCTGCCTGGAAACATCAAGCAGCACGGCGCGGCTGGGGTGCTCGATCTCAACCACCCCGGCGCGCAGGGCCTCCAGCGTCTGGGCCGCCAGGCCGCCGGCCGCGCCCTGGTGCTCGGCCATCATGGTCGAGAGAAACCGCTCGGCCTCCTGGCGAAGGCCGGGCAACTGCTGGCGGAAATCGCGCACCACAGCGGCGGCCGCCGCGCGCATTTCCGCGCGGGCGCTCTGCGCCTGCGCCTCCGTTTCCTGCTGAAGAGCCGAGTGCGTTGCCGCCGTTTGCTTGCGGAGGCCTTCGGCCAGCGATTCCGTTTCCGCGGCGGCCGCGCGGCTGCGCTGCGCCTGCGCTTCCAGGCGCGCGGCCAGCTCGCCGGCCCGGTTCTCCTGTTCGTTCCAGGCCTGCTGCCAGCGGCCGTGGGCCGCCTCGGCAGCCGCTTGGTGCTGCGCGGCCTGTGCCGCGAATTTCTGCTGCAAGTCGGCCAACCGGCGCTCCACCGAGGTGACCACCGCCTCGGCCTCCCGGCTCAGCGACTCGACCGCGACCGCCGCGTGCGCCGACACCCGGCTCTCCAGCTCTTTCCGGGCGGCGGCCAGCGCATCGATCTGCGCCGCCAGGCCCGCGGACGCCTCCCGCTGACTCGCTTCGAGCTGTTGCCGTGCTTCCTTCAAGGTGCTCTCGGCCTGCCCGCGAACCAGTTCCGCCTTGCGCACCGCCGCTTCCAGCGATGCATCCAACACCCGGACGCGCCTGGCGATTTCGGCGATCTTCTCTGCCTCGACTTCAGGAGCGGCCGGAGCATCGGACCAGTCGCTCGGGAACTCGCAATCCCAGTAGTCTTGCTGCCCCACAAACTCGACACCCAGCCGGCGCAGTCCGGCTTCGGGCCCCGGTTTGACAGAGATGACGCGGGCGCGCGCCGGCCTGGCTCCGTCGCGCCGCAGGGCCAGCGCCGCGCCCACCCCGAATTCACTGCGCGACAGCACACAGGCGCCGTGCCGGCTGAGATCCTCGGTTTGCGCCGCTTCCACGAATACCTTGCCGTCCGGCCCCTTCCCGGCGATTTGCACGGCCACGCGCCCCGCCAGGCGCGGACTACGGCGCTGACGACCGTTCTGGGAAGTCGTTCCAGACATAGTCATAGATCCCATGGAGCCAGGTGCATCATCAGGCAAGCCGTGCGCCTTGGCGATTCCAGCCAGTATACCAAAGGTTGGCGGCGGTCTTTAGACCGGCACGTGCCCCACCTGCCCTGGCTGGTGTCGGCCGTGGCGGCCCCGCCAGGCGGAGTAGCATTTTCCAATCCAAGAACGGGCCTGAAAGTGGGGACCGTTTCCAATACAGATGAGCCTGAAAGGGCGAGGGGCAGGGGCTCCGGAAGGGGCTCTCCTTATTCATGAACATTCATGAACCGAACGCCGGAAGCCCGCGAAGCGGGCGAAAGAAGAAAGCCCACGGCGTCAGCCGTGGGAAAGGTCCACAGCAGGCGGAACAAGCCCGCGAAGCGGGCGACAGGAATCTCGCGGCGTTTTCTGTCGCCCGCTTCGCGGGCTTGTTCTCCCCTCTTTTGCCACCCACAGCTTGCGCTGTGGGCTAGCGAACTACCGCCCGCTTCGCGGGCTTTGCTCCACCAAGAGCTGCCCGTTGGCCCCGCGCATTTGGGTGCCGGCCGCCAGTTTTCGGCTGCTTAACTGGCTGGTTTAATGGATTATAGGACGGTTGCGTCCGTTTCTACTTCGTTTATTTTGTTATAGTTACATCACCGTAGCCATTAGTTTAATGGTTATCTATTGGCTGGAGCCGATAAAGCTATGGAATCATCACTATGGTCCCATAATTTCAGTATAGCATACGCTGTCAAGTTTTTCGGTCCTTCCGGCTCGCTCGCGGTTGAAAACAAAACAAATAAAGTTCGGACGCGATTTTTCAGGTTTTCGGCTGTGCGCCACGTGCCGGCGCGGCGGGCAATCAGTCTGGCGGCTAACTCGCTGTCCCTGCGTGACCTAGCGGGCTGCCATCGCTCGCAGTTGGGGGCTGCTCACTACGCGCAGGTTTCCTCAGTTTCCGCCTTCTGAATAGCGCCATAAGGCCGGCTGGCTAACGCCTCAACGATGAGCCGCGCGTCTTTTGCGTCGGCCCCATCGTTTTGTTAGCCGGCATGCGCCGCCAAGTCTGCCTTGCCTAGGTTGCACTGGGAACACAGGGTGCGCAAGTTGCTGATCTCGGTGCGACCCTCTTTCGACCACGCGACAATATGGTCGATGTGCAGCTCCGTTGCTGGATCGATCGCTGGAGTTCGGCCGCACAGGACACATTTGAAATTGTCCCGCCGCATCACGAGAAATCGGAGGCGCAAGGAGGGTTCGCGCGGGCCCCTCCCATCACGCGCAGGCCAATTCTTCACGGAGCCAGATTCGGACTCCGTTTCGTTTACGGTGCGTGTAAACGCACGCATTGCATCTACCCAACCACCAAACAGGCGAACGTATGGATTGTGCGTGTATCTGGAAAACGGTGAAAGCATCTCACGTTTTCGTGGCTGGCGACCTAGCTTCATCCACACTTCACGGAGGTTATCGAACAGCTCATCGACCGGAATATGTTGTTCGGAACCGGCTGCGAACCCCGCAGCGGCTACCGCAGTTTTCCATTTTCCGAAGCGCTTCTTAATCACGGTTGTAGAGTACCGGCCACTGTTTGAATAGGCTCGCTGCGTCAGGACCTTCGTTCCCAGTGAGGTTGCCACCCGACGAAGATCGGCTAACAGGTCGTCATTCGTAATGCTCGGTTTCGTGTCTTCAAATTCAAAGGACATGTCTCGATTTGTCCGGCTAACGTTCCGGTTCAGCGGCGGAGCAAAGCACCGTCCGCTGCAGGCGGCTTTAGACGGCGCTGTTCTCCAGCTTGTCGCGCTTTCCGACATTGCAGTGTGAGCACAACGTCCGGAGATTCCCTTCCTTAGTCGCACCGCCGCGCGCAAACGGGACGACGTGATCGACGTGAAGCTGGCACGTTGGAGTAACAGCGGGACTTGCGCCGCAAAGCACACACTTGAACCTGTCCCGTCGCAGCACGTCGTATCGCAGGCCAAGCGGAATCGATCGGATCCGAGTCTTGGGTGTCGACTCCGGGTCAGGGCTGACCTTGCCTTCAAGCACAGGCCGGCCAGCGAATTGACGGACTTGGCGATCAGCGTTGACACGGTCAACGAACGCACCCAATGCGCGCCGCCACCCGCCGAACTTGGCCTCGTAGGCTCCCACAGGGATGGTAGACGGAGGTCCATTCATCTCGCGGTACTTTGGCTGCCTCCCGTAATGTGTCCAGACCGTCAGAATGTTGTCGAAGTACGCGTCGTCCGAGTAACGGCGACCGCGCGGCGACAGCGTCAGCCCCGCACGCTCAAGGGCTGCCCTCCACGAACCGAACCGTCTCTTGATGCCCGCTGCGTTGGCTTTGTCAGACGCGTGGCTGAACTCTGCCATGGTTGGGGCGTCGGTCTTCAGCGCATTGGCGACACGGCGAAGTTCTCGGATCAGTTCATCGTCATCGAGGGTGCGCGTGCCGTGCGTTCGCATCTTCGTCGTGACCCGTCGACCGAAATAGCGGTCACCGAGTCCCGCCCTTTCCAGCGCTTGCTGCCACCCTCCGAAGCGCCGCACGACCGTGGACGACGCAACGCGGGACACCTGATCGAACGCCCTCCGTGTGGCCGGCCCTGCCGGCAACGACCCGACAGCACGCCGGATTTCCCCGGCGACTGCATCATCGTCATAGTTCAGGAGGGTCGCCAACTCGAACCGTGTCACAGGATCGATCCTCGTTCGCCGTCCAACTCCTGATTCGACAGACCTGTATAAGACGGGCCCTGGTCAGCCTGAGACAAAACCGCTGGCGGCGGGCCGGGGTCACAAGGGCTTGCCAGATAACCACTTCTGTCCCATTCCTCAAGCTTCCTCCACTGTCTTAGGCTGACCGGTCGGTGCGCACAATCCTCCGGATCTCGCCGGAGACAGGCATCCGCAGCCGGTCCAGGGAATAGCCCCTGTGGCGAGCGACGATCCCCGGCGGAGTTGTTCATGACGCCCCGCTCCAAGAAACTGCCGGCGCTGGTAACCTAGGGTACCTCTTTATACGCCCGCGCAACCTGCGAGTCAAGGGCACAGGACCTCGCCTGTCGCCAAAAGTGCCGGATAGATCCCGCCCAACGCCTCAGTTCTTTCCGATGCGGCTGCCAACTCCCGTATCGTCGGCTTGCCGGAGAAGTGGCGGAAACCCTGAAGGGCGCCCGTGGAAGTTCAACCCCAGGTTGCCCGCCGAAAGTCGTCATGTCCACGCAGCAGCCGGGTGAGCGGGAACGCCCGGATCTGCTCCAGTCCCACCGCCTCGGCGTTCTGCATTTGGATTTCCATCCCCCGCAGAATGCCCCAGCGCCGCCGTTTCAGGCTCATCTTGCATTGGACAATGCGCGGTCGCCGCTACAACCGCCGAAGTGATAGCATCTGGGGCCATGCGCGCATGGTATTGTGCTCTGCTTCTGGCTCTGGCTTCCTGCGGCGCGACGGCGGCCCAGGCGCCCGGCCAGGCAGCCAAACAGCCCCCCGCTGGCGAGCCTGCCTGGGTGGATCCTGATAAAGGCGAGCCGGCGGGAACCAAATACCAAACATTCTTCAGCAAGACGGTTGGCGCCGACGTCAGCTACCTGATTTACCTGCCTCCCGAATATGAGGCGGCCGGCCAGAAGCGCTTCCCGGTCGCTTACTGGCTGCACGGCCTGGGAGGGAACCAGCGCGGCGGAGCCGTGTTCGTCAGCGTGCTGAACGAAGCGATCAAGGCCGGGCGCGCCCCGGCGATGATCGCGGTATTGGTCAACGGAATGCGCGACAGCAGGTACGTGGATTCGGCCGACGGACAGCGGCCCGTCGAGACCGTCATTGCGAAGGACCTGCTCCCTCACATCGACAACGCCTACCGCACCACCGGCAGCCGCGAAGGGCGGGCGATCGAGGGCTATTCCATGGGCGGCTTCGGCGCCGCCCGGCTGGGCTTCAAGTTCCCCGACCTGTTCGGCGCCGTCTCCATCATGGCCGGCGCTCTGCTGGACGATGAAAGCGCTCCTTCCACGCGTTCCGAGCTTTTCCAGAAGAACTTCGGCGGCGACTTGAAATATTTCCGCGCCGCCAGCCCCTGGACGCTGGTCGAGAACAACGCCGACGGCCTCCGCGGCCGCACCTTCGTCCGCATCGGAGTGGGCAAGGAGGACAACCTGCTGGAGCGGAACGAGAAGTACCACAGGCTGCTCGAACGCCTCGGAATCGAGCATGAATTCTTTGTCGTGCCGGGCGTCGCCCACAACGGCGCCCTGTTCTACAAGACGCTCGGCACCGAGCACTTCCGCTTCTACGAGACGGCCTTTCAACCCCGCGCCAGGTAGGGATCACCGCGGTGGCACTGAGACGCCTTCTCTGCGCTCTCTGCGTCTCTGCGGTGAGGCTTATGCTTTGAACAGCGCGTCGAGCTCGGCTTCGCCGATGACCTTCACGCCCAGCGAACGGGCTTTATCGAGCTTGGAGCCCGGGTCGGCGCCGGCCACCACGTAATCGGTCTTTCGGCTGACCGATAAAGTGACTTTGCCGCCGGCTGCTTCGATGCGGCGCTGCGCCTCCTCGCGCGTGTACTTCTCGAGCGTGCCGGTCAGCACGAACGTTTTGCCGGCCAGCGGCCCGCCGGCCTCGCGCTTTCGGGTTCCGGCGAACTGCAGTCCGGCCTTACGCAGGCGCTCGATCAGCTCCTGGTTCCGCGGCTCCTGGAAGAAGGCGTGAATGGCGGCGGCGACCTTCGGCCCCACGTCGGGCGCTTCCATGAGCTGCTCGGGCTGGGCCTTCATCAGATCATCGAGCGAGCCGAAATGCTCGGCCAGCGTCTGCGCCAGCCGCTCGCCGACGTGCGGAACGCCGAGGCCGAAGACCACGCGGGCCAACGGCAGCTTCTTGCTTTCTTCGATCTCGGCCAGCAGGTTCTCGGCCGATTTCTTTCCCATGTGCTCCAGCGCCGCCAGTTGCTCCGCGGTCAGGTCATAGAGGTCGGCGACGCTGCGGACCAGCCCCTGGTCCACGAGCTGATCGACCAGCGCCTCGCCCAGCCCGTCGATGCCCATCACCTTGCGGGCGGAAAAATGGAGGATGCTCTCCTTGAGGCGGGCCGGGCAGTTGGTGTTGATGCAGCGGCGGGCTGCCTCACCCTCTTCGCGGACCACGCGCCCGCCGCACACCGGGCACTGATCGGGCATGCGGAAGGGGCGCAGCTCCTGCTCGCGCCCGACGCGGGCCTCCACGTTCACCCTCACCACCTTGGGAATGACGTCGCCGCCGCGCTCCACCTGCACCACGTCGCCGATCAGCAGGTCCAGCCGCTCGATCTCGTCCTCGTTGTGCAGCGTGGCGCGGCCCACCATCACCCCGCCAATGGGCTGGGGATCGAGCACGGCCACCGGCGTGAGCGCGCCGGTGCGCCCCACCTGCACCTCGATGTCGAGCACCTTGGTTTCCGCGCCGCGCGCCGCGTACTTGTAAGCGATGGCCCAGCGCGGCGCCTTGGCCGTGGCGCCCAGCTCCTCGTGCAGGGCCACGGAGTTGACCTTCACGACCACACCGTCAATCTCGTAGTCCAGCGCCTCGCGCTGCTGCTCCCATTCCTCGATGAAGCGCAGCGCCTCGTCGATGCCCGCGCAGCGCCGCCGGTGCGGGTTGACCTTGAACCCCAGGGCCGACAGCGTCTCCAGCACCTGCCAGTGCTCCGGCAGCGGCGTGCGCCCCTCGCGCAGCAAGGCGTAGGCGAAAAAGTCGAGCCGCCGGCCGGCGGTAATGCCCGGATCGAGCACGCGCACCGAGCCGGCCGCGGCGTTGCGCGGGTTGGCGAACTTGGGCAGGCCCCTGGCTTCGCGCTCCTCGTTCAGCTTGCGAAAGGCGGCCAGGGGCATGAAGACCTCGCCGCGCACCTCGAACGAGTGCGGAGTTCGGAGTGCGGAATTCGGAGTGCCAGGTTCAAGCATTCCGCACTCCGCATTCCGAATTCGCCACTCCGCGGCGGCCAGCGGCACCGAACGAATGGTGCGAACGTTCTCGGTCACATCTTCGCCGATGGTTCCGTCACCGCGGGTGACCGCCCGCGCCAACCGCCCGTCTTCGTAGTGCAGCGCCATGCTGAGGCCGTCCAGCTTCAGTTCCGTTACGTACTCGACGGTGTCGCGGCCCGAGAGCTCCCGCACGCGCCGGTCGAAATCCAGCAGTTCCCCGGGCGAGTAGGCGTTATCCAGGCTGAGCAGCACCCGGCTGTGGCCCACCTTGACGAAGCCTTCGCGCGGCTGCCCGCCCACGCGCTGTGTGGGCGAATCCGCCGTGACCAGCTCCGGATGCGCCGCCTCCAGGTGCTTGAGCCGGTTCATCAGCGCGTCGAATTCGGCGTCTTCGATTGCGGGCCGGTCCAGGACGTAGTACAGATACTCGTGGCGCCGAATCTGCTCCCGCAGGCTCTCGATTTCCTGGCGCCGGTGCTGATCTGTGTTGGTGCTCATCGGCTGTCAGTGCGATTATAAGAGCTTTCAAGGGATTGCGGATTCCGGATTGCGGATTTCGGATTTCAGACTGAGCAGGGGGAAATCCGCAATCCAAAATCCGCAATCCGAAATTGCTTCGATGGATAACCTGACGCACACCCTGTTCGCTATCGCGCTGGCCCGGGCAGGCGGGCGGAGACTCGGCCCTTACGCCACGGGCCTGCTGGTGCTGGCGGCCAACTCGCCGGACATCGATGTGGTTTCGCGCCTGGAGTCCACGGCCACCTACCTGCACTACCATCGAGGCCCGACGCACGCGCTGGCGGCGGCGCCGCTGCTGGCCCTGGCCGTCGCCGGCGTGTTTGCGGTGGGGCGCAGGCTGGCGCGTTCCACCCGGCCCTTCAGCTTCGCGCGCGCCTGCCTGGTGGCGCTGGGCGGAGTGGTGGTGGGCAACGTTTTCCTCGATTGGTGCACCGGCTACGGCACGCGCCTGCTGGCTCCCTTCAGTTGGCGCTGGCTGGCCTGGGACGCCATCCCCATTCTCGATGTGGTGCTGCTGGCCGTGCTGGCAGGGGCCATTACGCTGCCCCACTTCTTCCGGCTGATCAGCGACGAAATCGGCGCACACCGCGGCAGCGGCCGCGGCGCCGCTGTGTTCGCCCTCGCCTTCCTGCTGGCCTGGTTCGGCTTCCGCGGCCTTTGCCATGCCCGGGCGGTGGCCATTTTGGACTCGCATGTCTACCGCGGCATGGAACCGCAGCGGGTGGGCGCGTTCGCCGACATGGTGAACCCTTTCCTGTGGCACGGCGTTGTCGAGACCGCCGATACGTGGGAACTGGCAAACGTAAACCTGCTCGACACCTTCGATCCCACCCAAACGCGCACCTACTACCGCCCGGAGCCCTCGCCGCCACTGGAGGCAGCCCGGCAATCGTATGTGGGAAAAGTGTTTATGGATTTCGCCCGGTTCCCGTTTGCCTATGTGGAACCCGACGGTGAAGGCTTCCAGGTGGTCATGCGGGACCTGCGCTTCGAGCAGGGGGTGAGCGGCAGAAAAGGGTTTGTGGCGCGCATCCGGCTGGCTCCCAACCTCTCTGTGGTCAGCGAGGTGTTCAGTTACCGCTCGCCGGTGCCCGTGCGGTGAAATGGGACGCCCGCCGCGCCAGCGCGCGTCTCGCGCATCCGATGTAGCGCCGGCGTCTCGCCGGTAACGGGTCGGCGGCCGGAGGACGATTACCGGCGGGACGCCGGCGCTACATTATGGCGGCGGGACGCCGCTTCGCCAGACTTGGAACTTGAAACTCGCGTAACCACCGGGGGAGGCGCCACGTCTGTAATGGCAAGGGGAAGCGTAAACGAGCATTCAAGGCGGCGGTTGACTCCGGCGGGTCTGTCTCGGTATCTTAAGGCTCGGATAGCCGACCGCATCGCGGAAGGAGTCGGAACCATGAGCAGCCGAGTCCTGGCAATCTTACTTGGTATAACACTGGCGTGTGGGATGGCGCTGGCGCAGCGAGGCAGCGCCCCAGCGGCTTCCGGCACGCGGGCGGTGCCGGCGCAAGCCGGGCACCACGGGGCGCCCGCACCTGGGGCTGCGGCGCCGGCCGCGCAACCGGCGGCCCCGGCGGTGCCGGCGCGCACCGCCGGAACAAGCCTGGGCGTGGCGAGCGGTTTCCAGCACGGCCACGGCAGGCCGGCTGCTCCCGTGCAGCCCGGCCTCGGCGTCGGCGTTCTGCCCCCACCCGGTTTCGGCAACGTCAACCATCCCGGCCTGGGGTATGTGCCCAGTGCGCCTGGGATCGGCTTCCCCTTCTACCCAGGAAACGTCATTAGCATCGGCCCCATCCGGGGAGGCGCGACCGGTTTCGGTTCGCCCGCGGTTCGTCAGCACCGCGGGTTCGATCGCGGCACCACAATCATCCTGGGCCTTCCATACGCGGTCCCGTCCTACTACTACGGCTATGGTTCTGGAGGCTATAGCTCCACGGTCCTGGATGCTTACGGCAATCCGCTGGTGACCGCGCCGGCGGCCCCTCAGGCGCCCAACGTAATCATCATTGGACCACAGGGGAATCAGCCGGCAGCGGGACAGAGCATGGGCGCCTGGGCCGGGCCGAGCACGTTTGATCCGCGCGACACAGTCATCGTCTACCAGGCGGCGCCCGCCGAGCCGCCCCTGCCGCCCGCCAAGCCGGTCACGCTGCTGGTATTCAAGGAGCACTCGATTTACGCCGTCACCGATTACTGGAAGGAAGGGGATCGACTCTGCTACACGACGAACTACGGCTCGCAGAATTGCGTCTCCCTGGATCAGATCGACCTGGACTTCACCAAGAAGCTGAACGCCGAGCGCAACATTAAGTTCGAACTCCCATGATGTCGCGGCGGTCCCGCTTGGCGGGACCGCCATCTGCTGAAATGAACATCCTGCTGGCGCTTTCGCTGCTCTTGCAGGCCGCAGCCGCTGCCGCTCCGGCGCCTGCCGGCAGCATCAGCGGGCATGTCTATGCTTCCGACAACGGCGCTCCGCTGAAGCGCGCCCAGGTGACGTTGCACTCGCAGGGGCGGCGTGACGGCATGCGCGGCGGCGGCCCGCGCCCGACCGAGCCTTACGGCACGTCCACCGACGCCCAAGGCTTCTTCCAGTTCCAGAACCTTCCGGCCGGCTCCTATGCGCTCCAGTGCGGCAAGACCGGTTTCATATCGGCGGGTTACGGCCAGCGGTCGGCTCGGGACGCAGGCGCGCTCCTCATCCTGGCCGACGGCCAGCAGCTCCGCGATATCGAGGTGCGGCTGGTGCGCGCCGGCGTGGTCAGCGGCACGGTGACGGATGAGGACGGCGAGCCGCTGGCCCGCGCCAACGTGCAGTTGCTGGCCCGCCGCTTCGTGCGCGGCCGGGTGCAGGCCACGCCCTCGGTTGCCGCCAGCACCGACGACCGCGGCCAGTACCGTATTTTCAACGTGCCGCCCGGGAAATACTACGCGCAGGCCTCGCTGGGCGAGTTCGGCGACCGCAATCCGACCTATGCCCCGGTGCTGTACCCCAACGCCACCTCGCTGCGCGAAGCCCAGCGCATCGACATCATCAACGGCAACGAGGTTTCGCGGATCGATTTCACGCTGCGCCCGGCGCCCACTTACAGCCTTTCCGGAAAGGTGTTCGACCGGACGACCGGGCAGCCGCTGGCGGGCGGCTTCGTCAGCGTCATGGGCAATGACCTGGCCAGAGGGCGCTTCGGCGGGGGAACACAGGTGGACCCGGACGGCGACTTCCACCTGCGCAGCCTGCTGCCCGGCCACTACCGCCTGATGATCAATACCCGCGTCCGCGGCGGAGGGCCGGAAGGCGAATCGGCGCGCCCCACCGTCCGCAGCGTCGATCTGGGCGCCGCCAACATCGACAACCTCATGATCGTCGTCGGACCGGGCGCCGAGGTGCGTGGCCGCGTGCTGGCGGATGGCGATACCGCCGCTCCCCAGGGCCTCCGTGTCTGGCTTTCGCCGAAGGGCGATGCCTCGCCCTTCACCGACACTCCGGCGGCGATGGCCAAGGACTCGGCTTTCATCATCGCCAACGTGCCGCCCGGCGAGTATTACGTGAACGCCTCAGGCGCGGGCTCGGCCGGCCAGCGCACGACGCCCTCGGACTTCTATCTCCGGGAAGTTCGCCATGCCGGCCAGAACATCGTCGAAGGCGGGTTGATCGTGCCGGAAGGTGTCGAGGCCGTTGCCCTGGAACTGGTGCTGGATTCGAACGGGGGCAGCCTGGCCGGACGCGCCGTGAACGAGAATGGCGAGCCGCTGGCCGGCGTCCAGGTGGTATTGCTCGCCGCCGACCCGCCCAAGCGCG
>Ga0315285_10001829_pt1 | contig 22326 bp, 2 predicted proteins | sample YL17G09_36_MG_FD_203698 | JGI IMG/M metagenome (GOLD analysis project Ga0315285, IMG submission 203698) | Sediment microbial communities from Yellowstone Lake, YNP, Wyoming, USA - YL17G09_36 | ecosystem: Environmental > Aquatic > Freshwater > Lake > Sediment | place: USA: Wyoming | collected...
ATAGATTTAGGAACAACTATGAATTTTAAAACTGCTGCTCAAAGAAAGATAGATGGTGCTGCTATACAAGAAGCATATAATAAAACTGCTAAAGAGTATGGATATGCAGATGCAGGGAAGTTTATGAATGATGTTCGTAAAGGATCTGTTAAAAAGCTTAAACCTATTGATGATTCAGAAACAGCTCAATATGGTAACAGTCTTCCAAATGGTCCTTTAGATGGTGTTATTAGACCAAGTCGTAATGCTCAACCTCCTTTATTTGCAAGAATGCTTGGAGCAAAAGCAAGTAGCGAAGATCCAGATAATTACAATGCAGAATTATTACAGAAATTAATGTATAATGGAAATCCTACTGTTACACCAATTGATAAATCTCCTAATAATTACAATGCACAATTACTACAGCAGTTGTTAGGTCAATCCTTATATGGAGGTTCTTCACAAGCTGCTACTGTTACACCATTTACAAGAAAAAATACTATGACACAAGCGTTTAAAGATAGTAATAAGTCTAACGCTTCTTCTAAAGCTACTAGTTCTAAAACTACTTCAACATCTAAACAAAAAGTTCAATCTCCAGTTAGTACTGATGTAATTGCAGCATTAAACGCTATGACAGCTAAAGGAAAAGGACTTGCTCAAATAAGAAGGGATGCTATTGGTACATATGGACAGGTTCCTAATGCTATGTCTTTACCTAATTCAGCTAAAGTAGTTCCATTAAATACAACAGATACAACAGCTACAACAGCTAAGAATGATAGATGGAAAGATATATTAGGAGCAGTTTCAAGTGTTGTTCCTATGTTAAGACCTAGTAATGCACAACCTTTAGATCCTAGTCAGTTGTCTGGTGAGATGTTAGCTTTAGCTTCTAATCAATTAGAAGGGGTTCAAGCTCAGTCATTCCAACCAATGCTAGATCAGCCTTTTGATATATCTCTACAAGATCAAATCAATATGATAGATGCTCAATCTAATGCTGCTATTAGAGCTATAGGTAATGATCCTTCTGCACAATCTCAGATTATGGCTAACGCTATTGAAGCTAAGAATAGAGTGCTAGGAGAAGAGTTCAGAATGAATCAAGCTAACAAAGCTGGTATATATTCTAAAAATAGAGAATTAATAAATCAGTCTAAACTTGCAAATTTACAAATCTTTGATAAGCAATATGAAAGACAATCTCAAGCTAAGAGCAATACTAAGGCTCAAGCTATTGGTGCATTAAACTCAATCAATTCTAAAATTGCTCAGAACAAGTTGGAAAACAAACAGTTAGGTGTATATGAGAATTTATATGGATACAGATTTGGACCTAATGGACAGGCTTACAATCTAAATGGTCTTGCTCAATTCAACATGTCTGGTAATCCTTTTGCTAGAACTAATAATGCTAGTGGTCAATTAGAAGAAGGATATGAAGATTTATTTAATACTGCTGGACGTAGAGTAGCAACTAGAAAATCAGGAAAAAATGAAACTTCTAGAAATGGCTCTATTGTAAAAGCTCTAAAATCACTCTAACTAACTCAGTTATACCAGATTAACGAAAATCGTTATTTGTCTTGGTATATAAAATAATTTAAATTACATTTGCTAATTCTAACACTATGGCTTCATTTACAGACCAAATATCGCAATTTAACCCCTACGTTCAACAGCTCCCAGTTGATGCTATGGTTAAGGTGGGCATGCAAAAGCAGGCTCAGTATGACCAAGGTGTGCAAAAAATTCAGGGCTATATAGATAATATAGCTGGGATGGATATAGTTAATGAAACTCAAAAACAATATTTACAATCACAACTTAATGAATTAGGAGGTAGATTAAGAACTGTTGCTGCTGGAGATTTCTCTAATGCTCAATTAGTTAACTCAGTGGGGGGTATGGCTGGTCAATTAGTTAAAGATCCTATAATTCAAAATGCCACTTATTCAACTCAAGTGTATAAAAGAGGATTGGAAGATAAAAGAGCTGCTCAGAAAGCAGGGAAGTCTTCTCCTTCTAATGATCTTTTATTTAATAAACAAGCCAATGAATTTTTATCAAGTAAAGATTTAAACGCTTCTTTTAATTCTGGATATGAACAATATACCAATTGGAAAAAAGAAGCAATAGATGTTATAAAGGCTATTACAAAAGATGAAACTATTACAGAAAATTCATTTACCACTTTAACAGATCCAAAAACTGGAAAGTCTCAAGTGGTTCTAGCAGATGCTATGACTCGTACAAAATATGCAGGAATATCTCCTGATAAGATTCAACAAGCTTTATTGGTTGGTTTAAGTCCTGCTGCAATGAGACAGATGGAGATTGATGGACTTTACACATATTCTAATATTAATAAGCCAGAAGACTTTAAAAAAGTAATAGAAGATAGATATATAGATAACTCAAGTTTTTACATAGATCAAAAAACAAAACTAACTAATGCTCTTTCTTCTACAAATTCTGGAAGTGAAAAGCTATTAATAGAAAGTAAGATTAAAGATCTTGATAAAGCACTTACAAGTTTAGGTAAAGAGAAGGGTAGACTTATAGGACAAGTAGATGCAGGTAATTTGGATGGAGCTAAAGCAACTCTTTATAGCACAGATTCTATTGGTAATTTCTCTAGACCCTTTTCATTTACAGAAACTTCTGTAACTAAAGAAGCTAGTCCTGAGGCAGACATGGCAATGAGAAGAGCAACACTCAACCAAGCCTTTCAGATTCATAAAGATAATATTGCTGAACAAAGGGAAGGAAATAGAATTGCTAGAGAAGCAAATGCAATAGCAAAAAATGCTAATGCACCTTATGGTGGATTTCCTGATACTGTCGATCAAAGTTTATTACCAAAAATAAACAACTCTACATTAACTGAAACTACAAGTAAAGATAAAACTTCATTAGATACTAGTGACTCTACATTCATTAAGAATAATGGTAAAGATGCTAGTTGGTTTAATCAACAAAGAGTAGCTTGGGAAAGAAGTCCTAATGGAGTGGATGCATCTATATCAGAATATTTTAAAACTACAGAAGCCTTAAGAAGAAAGACAGAATCTAATATGAGTTTGTTAGTAGGCTTAAGAAATGAAGCAGTTAATAAATATGGTAGTGTTGATAAGTTAATTCCTAAAAATGCTCCAAATGTAAATTATGCAAATAGAGTCACTGGAGAAAGATATACATACACTCCAAGAGATTTTGTTGATTTTAATAGTGCATATAGTAAGTATTTAAAAGTTACTCCTCCTTCAGGACCTGGAGGAAGAGCAAGTACAAGTTATGATTATGATAGAGCTAGTAAAGAACTTTCTCCAAAACAATTTCATTTGTTCCAAGTAAAGACAGGAAAAGTTGCTCCAGTAGGTGGAGAAAAATCTCTTTTAGATAATTTAAATAATTATAACAATGCTGTAAACTTTCCTTATAACAAGACTATCACTCAAGTAAATGACTATATAGATGAAGCTCTTAAAACAAAATTCACTGTAAGTCAAGGAATGAGTTATAGTGTACCTGCAAACACACCTGAACAAAAAAGATCTCTTGTAAATATGTTAACCTCTGCAGCTAGTGTTGGAAGAAAGCAGGGAGGTTTTGCAAATTCTCCTAATTTTAATGCTGATGTACTAGACGACATAGCATCACAAGATAATCCAAATGTTAGAATAACTGTTGTACAAGGTACAGAGATACAACCAACTATGTATAAAATTTCTGCATTAGGAAATAAAGGAGTAAGTACAGAGTTTATGATGACTCCTGAGCAAAAACAAGGATCATTTGGTGTATCCTTTAATTCTCCTGCAGAACAAGCGGCTTCTCCTTATATAGATCAAATAAATAAAACAGGAGGGTTTACTACAGCAACAGATGGTAATGGAAGAACAACACCTGAAAATGCATTTTTAGGACCAATAGATTTTCCTTATGTAGAAAGTTTTGGTACCAAAGCAAATCTTATTCAACCTGACCCAATTAATAGTCCTGGAATGTATCAAATTAGATACACTATATTTAATCCTTTACCTATGACTATTGATGGTGTCAATTATCCTAGAGGATGGAGTCCTGAGATTAGTTTTCCAAGAAAAGGATTATTACCACGTGATCAAATAGTTCCTGCAATGCAACAAGCAACAGATGCTGGAATATTTGAACTATTGACTGATAAACCAGCAACAGCAGCTGATCTACAAAAAATACAAAAAGCTTCTAAAAAACCTTTATAATGGCAGATACTCCTTTAATAGATAGATCTTTATTGGAAACTAAGTTTAACGAGTATAGACCTCCTGTAGCAGAAGGTCAACCTTCTGTTCCATTCAGAGGACTAGATAGTGGTATGCCAAGTTTTAATGGAGAACCTACTCCTTCTGCTCTTAGTGCTTGGGAAAATAAAGTACTTACACCATCTAATCCTTTAGGAAGACAAACTAGTGGTTCTATATCTAGAACATTAGCAGAAGCTAGTTCTAATAGATATGATAACTTCATGCCTGGAGATTATAATAATGAAGATGCATATGCCCAAGGACAAGGATGGGCTAGTAAAATGGTCAATGGTGTAGGTAAAGGATTAGTTCTAACAGGAACTACATTCTTACAATCTACTGTAGGATTAGTAAATGGAATAATTAGATGGGGTCAAGATGGAAGATTTGCAAGTCTTTATGACAATGAGATGAATAGATTTTTAGATGAAAAGATTGTAAAAGCTTCTGAAGATATATTACCTAACTATTATAAAACTGGTGAGAGAGAAGCCAATTGGTATTCTCCAAGCAAGTTATTTAGTGCTAACTTTCTTTGGGATGGTGTTGTTAAAAATTTAGGTTTTGCTGCTGGTGCTGCTTTATCTGGAGGAGCGTATGCTGCTGCTTTGAAATCAATTCCACTTACAGCTAGATTATTCTCAATGGGTAAAGGAGCAGAGGCTCTTGCTGTTTCAGAAGAAGCACTACTTGCTGCAGATAAAGCTGCTTCCACTTATGGTAAACTTAAAGGACTTTCTGATAAGTTTTTATCATCTTACAGTTCATTAGGTCAAGGAGGTAGAGTTACTGTTGCTGCATTAGCTACAGTGGGTGAAGCTGGCTTTGAAGCCTATCATAATCTTAATGATTTTAGAAATAAGAAGATACAAGAATACAAAACTGCCAATGGTGGTGAGCAACCTATAGGAGAAGACTTAGCAAAAATTAATCAGGCTGCTGAAGAAGTAGGTAACAATTCTTATTTTGCTAATGTTGGTTTATTGACTGCTACTAACTATATTCAATTTCCTAAAATATTAGGAGCTACATATAAGGGAGAGAAGGGTATTATTAATTCTCTCACAAAAGAGATTGGTGAAGTTACAACAGATGCTGCTGGTAAATACATAGCAGCTCCTAATAGATTTGGAAAAATCTTATCTACTCTAAACAAGATAAGACCATATACCTTCTCTGCTTCTGAAGCATTTGAAGAAGGTGCACAATATGCAATTGGTAAAACTACAGAAAATTATTACAATAAGAAATACAACAATGAGCCAACAAGTTGGTTAGATAGTATGGCTGAAGGTATTAATCAAACCCTGACTACTAATGAGGGTATGGAGAACGTTCTTATTGGAGGATTGTCTGGAGCACTTATGTTAGGTCGTGGCAAGTATTCTGAAGCAAAAGAAATTTCAAAAAATACTCAGGCTGCTATTAGTGGATTCAATAAAACTAATCTATCTGACTTTACTAAAGAGTTAAGAGGTTCTGTCAATAGAGGTACAATTATACAAGAGGAAAGAGAACAAACATTGAGAAGAGGTGATGTTTTAGAAAGCAAAGACCTAGAGCGTGATTATATAATCAACTACTTAACTCCTAGAATTAAGTATGGTAGATTTGATCTTGTTCAAAGTGACATCAATGACTATAAAAAACAAGCAGCAACTGATGAAGGTTTTGCTGAATTACAAGCAGAAGGTAAAGCATTAGATACAGATACTAAAGAAGCATACTTACAGAGATTAACTAATTTAGAAACAACTGCTGAGAACATCAAATCATTATATCAATCATTAGACGTACGTTATGGTGGATTGGTAAATACTGATGGTAAACCTGTCTATTCACAAAAGGTGATGGATCAGATGATATATGCTGCAACCAAGGTGGCAGACTATGATGAGAGACTTCCTCAGTTAATGGGAGTATTAGATAGTGTAGGTATTGATACTACTAGTATTGTCAATGATTTAACTACTGGTAACAGTGATTCTTATATAGCAGCTGTTGAAAAAGTTAAGGCATCAAAGTCTATTAATGAAGATGAATTAATTCAAACATTAGAAGATGTTGCAGAGCTAGCTTTGCGTAGAGACAACTTCTTATTTGAATATAGTGATATAAAGAAAAATCCTAGTAAGTATAACACTGAACAAATTGTGGATGAAACTGTTGTAGATGAGACAGCTCCAAAAGAAACTGTTACAGTTAAGACTAAAGATGGTGAAGAAAACATAGAAGTGGGTACTGAATATTTCTTAGGTAGAAGAGTGGGATATAGCAAAGGTGGTGAAAAGGTATATGGCTTTCCTAGATTAACTATTCTTGGAGATAATGGAGATGGTACTATTAAGATAAAAGATTCTAATGGTGTTATAAGAGATGTATCTAAAGAAGAGTTAGTTGATTATAAATTAGGCAAAGTGTCTGACACCTTGAATAATAAGAAGGCTAAGTTCTTCATGGAAAATGCTAATACAGTTTTTCAATTTAACTTTGGTAAAGGAACTAAAGTTAAAGGAAGACTTGAGTACACTGATAAAGGAAAAGTATTAGAGTTTGTTTATAAAGATGCTAAAGGTAAAGTTAGAACTATTGAGGTTACAAGTGATCAATTTGTAGCTAAACCAGGATATGATGTTCCTATGATTATGGCTGTTGGACAATTAACTGCTGTTCAACAAGAAGCATTAAAAGAATTCTCAGAACAAGTAGATGATAGAACAGAAGCAAAAAGAGCTGGCAGACTTAAGATATTAGGTGAGTTATTTGATGAGGTATCTGGTAATTTACAAAAGACTACAAATTTAATAAAACAAAAGCAAGAACAGTTTAATAAAATTGTTGCTGACTTAGTTGAGTTAGAAGAAAAGATAAGTAAAGGAGAGCTTACAAAAACAAAAGCATTCAAGAGAACTACAGCCAAAGCTGTTGCTAGTGCTGTTAAGCTTTCAAGAATGAAAGAACAGTTGACTAGTGAACTTGAAAGTTTAAGAGCAGAACAAGAACAACTTGAGTTTAATCAAGCATATGTTGCTGACATGGCTCAGAACATTGATGAGGTTCCAGGTGGAGCAGAGTTAATACAAGACTTAAAAGAACAAACTACTAACCTTCAAGACATGATTGTAGAGACAGGATTAAATATTAATTCTATCTCTAAGTTAATAGATCTTGTAGATGGTGCTTTGAAAACAGCTATTGATTTTGCTTTAGATTTGATTAAGAAGTTTGAAGCTAAGTATCCAAACTTGCCATACACTTCATTAGCTTTACGAGAATATTTAAATGCTAATCCAGAAGTTAGACAAAATAACCCTGAATTAATGTCAGACTTAATTGAGTTTGAACGAGATATTGCAAACATTGATGAGATAGATGTTATTCCTAACGAACGTACAATTGGTGAGCTTAGAGGAGAGTTAGAAACATTGCAAACTCAACTTAAAGAAGTTGAGCAAGAACTACAAGCTAAAGAGTTGATTCTCAATAAGTTTGAAGCAGTGGCAGAAACTTACAAAAAACAACAAGAGCAAGAGAAACAATTAAAAGCTGATAGTAAACTTATCAATGCAGTTATTGGTACATTAAGTAAAGAGAAATTAGACAATGCTCCATACAGTGATAAGTATGAACCTATCTCTAAGAAAGGTCCAAAGATATTAGTTACATCTTCTATTGCTAGTAAGAATATACTAGGCTATGAGCGTGCAAACTTCTTTGGTAACAAGTTCAACTCATTCCCTAATAAGGATAATATACTTGGTGTAATTGTTACCTCAGCAAATGAGGACAACGTTATACCTGAACTTACATCTTATTTACAGAACAACAATACAGATATAGATCCAACTAAAACTATTGCATTAGTAATGGTTGAGGATCAAGGTAATGGTAATTTTAAATTAGTAGGTCAGAATGGTCAACCTCTTGCAGAAGGTCAAGATAAGTTAGAGAACGCTGTATTCCAAGTGATGCCTGATGAAAGTTTACAATGGGGTCCTGATTTTGGAAATGAAACAATGTTTAGAAACAACACTCCTGAACAAACTAGAAAAGAGTTAAAAGAACAATACATTGCTTGGAGAAATGAAACATTAAAAAGTCCTGATGTTAGCTTACAATCAATCACTCCTTCTTTTGGAAGACCTACAAGAGTGACTGTTACATTAGCTGAAGGTAAAAAGGTTACAGATCCAAATGCTGCTGTGTCTGTAAAAGCTGCAGGTTTGATTGAAGATAAAGACTTAATTGAGAAGCAGTTAATTGAAGTGCCTACTGTTACAAAAGATATTAGTAGAGGAAGTACAGAATTTACAGATGTACTTGGTAGAGTATTCTTAGTATTAGATAATGCTTATGTTAAGTTAAAGAATAGAAAGTTTAATAGCAAAGAAGCCACCACTATATATAAGGTTCTTAATCAACTATCTAATAACGTATTTGAAGATAAAGGTGTAGAAGCTAGAAGTGAATATTTAATTGACTGGTTAAGAAGTGTTACTTTCTGGGGTCAACCTAAAGAAGGTAAAGACCCTGGCTATAATAGTATATGGTTTGAAAGAGAAAATGGTGAATTAAGATTGTTCTTCTCTGGTAAAGGTGAGAGTCTTTCTTTCACACCACAAGGAATGGAAACTCAGGAAGATTCAATTGTCACTCTTTTACAAAACATGTACAACAATGTTAATGCTAGAAAGGTACAAAATACAGATGAGTATAATTTACCATATGAAGAAATTATAGGTATTGGTGAGAATGGTGTTCCACAAACAAAAGAGTGGAGAAACTATCAAACATATTTATTATCAGATGAAGGAAGAACAGCTAATGAGATTCCTTTATTTACTGATATTGCTGCTTTAGAATCTCCTGAAGATACTAATAGAGAGGGTGTATACTTTACACTTAGGGATGCTGCTGATAACTTTACTATTACAGAAGTAGTTAGAACTGTGCCTAAGAGTGTGGTTCCTGGTGGAGTTAAAGCTAAACCAGCTGCACCAGTTGCAACTCAAGAAGAGGATGATAATGAATTGATTGTTATAGGAGAAGATGGAAAAGTTGCTCCCATAGAGAAAAAACCTAATTCAAAGTTTGTATTAGATGGTAAGACTAAGAATATATTTATTACTCCAAAAGGAACTAAGTTAATATTCACAGCTAATCGTAATTTATTAGCTAAAGGAGATATTGAAAATGGTATTAAAATTTTTCCAGGAGAAGACTTAGCTAAGGCTGAGAAAGCTATTCTTGCTACAGGTGTTAAGAAAGAATTAATTGGAAGAGCATTGAAAGCTCCTATTGCTAATGTATTAAATGTTCCTGTAAAGAAAACAACTACTACAGAAGATGATGATAGCTTTACAACTCCTGATGAAGAGGAAGTAGATGATGATTTATTTGATGTTCCTGAAGAACAAGCTCCAACACAAACAACAAAAAAAGGTCCTGCTATAAAAAGTAGTGCTATCAAAGCAGCTTTATTAGAAGATGAAGAAGGAGACTTACGTGAGGTATTAGAAAACCAAATAGGAACATTTAAGTCTGAAAACTGGAAGAAGTTAGAACAATGGTTAAAAACTAACCTACCTAATGTTCCTGTATACAGAGTGAAGAATGTTATCAAAGCTACAGGAGGAAAGAAAGCTTGGGGTATGTATAAGAATGGTGCTATCTATATATACACTAATGCAGAAGCTGGGACAGCCTATCATGAAGTGTTTCATGCTGTATGGAACATGTTCTCTGATCCTAAAGAACGCAAGGCTATTGTAAATGAATTCAAGAATAGAAAAGGTAGCTTTACAGATAGAGTTACAAGACAAGATATTAAATACTCAGAAGCAACTCCTGGACAAATTAAGGAAGAACTAGCAGAGGAGTTTAGAGAATACGTATTAGATAAGAAGATTCCACCTAAGCCTACTGATGGCAGACCTTATATTGTTAAGATGTTTAGTGACTTGGTAAACTTCATTAAAGAGTATTTCTTAGGCCCTCAAGCTGCAAGAAATACAGAAGAGTTATTCAAGAGAATAGGAGAGGGTTATTATAAGAATGCTTCTCCATACCAATCTAAGTTAGCATTAGCTAAGCCAGGTATTATTGATGTTGAGGATGCTATAGGTGATCCAACTAGTGAGTATAGTTTAATTGCTAAAGGTCTTACAGGAGAACAAGTCCATGATACCATTCAGCAAATGACCTATGCCACTCTTACAAATCTTATTGCTACTAACCAAGGCTTATTTGACATCCCTTCTAAAAGCAGAGCTGTAATATATAAAGATGCTAAAGATAACCTTAGATACACTGTTGTTGGTAAAATTAAGAACGTGGCTGCTAAAATGGTTAATGAGGGAAAGGCATCAAAAGAAGATGTGGCTCCTGAAGTTGCACAAGCTGAGCAGTTGTTTGCAATTATAGATAAGAACTGGGATGAGATAACTGATATCTTTGAAGAACAATTCTTATCTTATTCTATTGAATTTGATGAGAACGATGATACTCAGAAGACAAATGAGAATAATACAGGTAAAGGAGACTATCAAGATTCAGAGAAAATAGATATGTTTAAGAAGGCTAACGCTGCTATTAAGTTGTTGTTAGCTACTATTCCATATAGAAACGCAAGAGGTAAGAGAGAACTTTCTTCAATCAATGGTGTTAAGTTAATACCAATGAGTAAGGTGTATGTAGACCTTAAGAATGCTTTATATAACTCAGATACAGCAGATGATATGATGGAAAAGCTACGTGAGTTTATTGAATCTCAAAAGCCTGAGTATGGTATAATATATGAAAGACTTACAGGACAACCATCTTCTGAGAAATTGAATCCTTATGCTAACGTAAAAACTGATGCAGATCTTCAATTGATTCATTCTTTTTATAAGGTGATGAAAGGACAAGCTCCTGATGTAGTTACAGTGTATACACTTCCAGATGGAACTGTTGTAACAACTGACATGTCTGTTGGTACAGCATCTAAGCAAATTGCTAATGATATGGAAAGTAGCATTATTAGTTCTATACAAAATAACTTAGGTAAGTATTATAAATATGATGCTCCTAACAAGATGTATGTAAGCATTAATAAAAATGTTGAAAGTCAACCTTTAGGAACATTAGAAAGAAGTGTAGCATTCATGAAGTCTTTAGGAGTGGATGTTCCTATTAGAATGATTAGAAAATTTGGATTTGAGACTGATTTTAATAAGGCTGTAGCTGGTATTAAAAAGAACTTATTAGAAGCTAAAGAGATTAAGTTTATTTCTAGTAAGACAATCAACACTGCTGGTAGAGTTAAAGAGATTGCTGAGATGCTTGCTAAGATTCAAAACCCTGACTTTGAAAGTACTTATTTCAATCTTGAGGGAGATAGAGTGCAGTCTTTCATAGGTGGTAATGCTATTAGTAGTTTACGTGACTTCTTAACTAAGATAACTAATAAGAAACAACTAGTTGGTTCTAGATACGAATACCTACTTACAGATAACTTTACTACTGGTTCTGTATTTATGGACAGGATATTTGATAAGGATTCAGGAAATAAACTACCTAAAGGTAATGACATCTTGACCACAGCATACGCAGGTGGTATGATTGATGATGGTCTTGGCAAAAGAAAAGACCCATCTAGTCTTACACCTAGTGAACGTTTGAAGGAAGAATTAAATCTTAACCTAGCAGGATACTACATGAACCTTGTTCCAGGAGATGCCTCTTTAGATCATGCAAACTATGTAGGTAACAGTATCATTTTGAATAGCTTGAAGAAAGACAATAGTCCAATACATAAAATATTCAAAGGATATTTCCTATCAGAGTTAGCTGTTTCTAGAGAAGGTCGTAAGATTGTACAAGATGAGAATAAGACTAGAAAGACTACAGACTTACGTTTCTTCAAGAATATATTAGGACCAAAGTTACATGATGATGTTGTATCATATGATCCAAAGAAAGATAAGTCTCTTGAAGAGGTTTATGCACAATTTGAACCAAGAATAAACAATGCTATAGATGCATTTGTTAAGAAGGATGTTGAAAGAAGAAAAGCTGTTTATTCTAATTATAATATTCTTTCTGAAGATGAGAATGGTTTTAACTTTAATGGAATAGAGTTTGAAAAGAAAACAGCATTAAGTGAGAATGATGTAAATGTAAATATTAAGTACTTAGCTGTTAACTATATGATTAATAACATAGAGTTACACAAGCTTGTATACTCAGATCCATATTTCTATAAGGATGAGTTGAAGCGTATTAAGAGTTTCTTATCTCCACGTCAGGCTATTATATATGGTTCAGCAGGTTTAAATGCTGCAATGAACAATATATATAATGAAGGTTACACTGATATTGAAGATATTGGATTTACTAAATTCACAGATGACTATTTCAAAACAATCACATTAGATGATGTCAAAGGTATAGCAGATGTAGAAGGATTTAGTAAAGAGTATTCATCATTCACTGAAACTGATGGTGGTGGTATGATTACTATGAAGGCATATCGCAACTTCAGAATACGTGCTGCAAACTGGAATGCTAATGAAGAAAGACAATACAGATATGATGTTGCCTTTGAAAAAAGAGAGAAGGGAAAAGATCTATCTGATGATGAATTAAACTTATTAGAAGAAGGTAATCCACAAGTGAAGAGTGCCTACACTCCATTGAAACCAATTGTAGCTGGAGCTAAGATGAGCAGCAAGTCTTACAATGATGTTGTATTAGATAAGTTTGCCCTTTATCCATTGAGTTACAGAGTGTTACATGAAATCAATAAAGATTCAAATGCCATCAAGTTATATAATAAGATGCAGAAAGATAAGATTGATTATGCTGTATTTGATAGTGGTAGAAAGGTAGGTGCTGATAAGTTGATTAAGTTATATGATGATAAAGGTAACTTTAATGATGCTCCTATTAAGGATACAGATAAGATTAACATACCATTTAGTATTATAAGTGTACAGTCTGAGGTACCATCTAAAGATGAATCTTTTGTAACTAGAGGTTCTCAGATTACTAAGTTAGTAACATTAGACTTTTTACAAGCTGGTGTACCTATTGACTTTATGCCCACTGAGAAAGATTTTAACAAGCGTTTAGAAGCCTGGGAAGCACTTGAAGATGAAACAGCTATGTCTAATGCATCTCCATTATTCAAACAGATCTTGGAAAACCAAGACTTGCTAGAAGAAATGGCTACAATAGGTTATCAAAACCTTCTTGATAAGTTAGGTATCAAAGAAACTAAAAAAGGATTTGAAATTTTAGATCCTGAAAAGATAGCTAAGACATTACGTTCTGAGTTATTTAAAAGAGAAGTGAATCGTAACATAGTGGCTGCACTTGTAGGCTTTGAGAAAGGTCAAGTGTTAATTGAAGCTAGTCCTATGTACAGTCAAGTGAGAAGCATTCTTTACTCTATAGTGGATAAGAACATTGTACGTCCTAAGATTAATGGTGGATTGAAAGTACAAATTCCTTCTACACTATTTGAATCAGTAAGACCTGTAGGAAAGAATGGATTGTATGAATCAAATGTATTAAAGTTTTATGAGAAAGGTGGAGAGCGTGTAGCTGAAGTGATGGTGGGAAGATGGTTTGATAGTGACATGTCTGATGAAGACTTGTTAAAATATTTAAACACTACAGATGAAGGTCAAGCTTTATTAAAGGGTGTTGCGTTTCGTATTCCTACACAGAAGCAAAACTCTGTGGATGTAATTAAGATAGCTAAGTTCCTTCCTAAGGAGTTTGGAGACTCTGTTGTTGTACCAGCTGCCTTGGTTCAGAAGGTTGGATCTGACTTTGATATAGATAAGTTATCTATGTATTTCAAGAACATCTACAAGGGAAAAGATGGTAAACCTAAATTAATTCCATACTTTGGAATAGGAAAGGATGCTATCAAGAAGTTTGAAGAAATGTTTGATAAAGGAGAGTTCTTAAGTAAAGAACAATTACAAGAGCTTGATAGATACATAGCAGAGGAAAGAGTTTTATTAGAAGACCTGATTCAAGAGAAGTCTAATGCAAGTAAGTTAATTACAGCAATGATTGGAAACTTAAATGGTCTTGTTAATGAAGCTGAAATTACAGAAGAATTTACTAAAGGTATCAAAGCTAAAGATCAGATAATCAATCTGTTATACAAGAAGTCTATTGAGAACCAATACATTCAGTCTCTTGAAAATATCATTGGAAGTGAGGCTAACTATAATAGATTAGTTATACCAAACGATGCTAAGTTATTAAAAGACATGTCAATTGATATTACAGACAAGTTAGGACTTGGTTCATTTGATTACTCTTCTACTGATAATATGTTGAACCAGATATTTATGTCTAGACTTAGACAAGCATTTGTACGTGGTAAATATGCTATTGGTCTTGCTGCTGTAGCTCAAACTAATCATGCTCAGAATCAACGTTCTAATATGTATGTTGACAGATCATTAATGTCTAAATTAAGTAAGTCTGATAGAAAATGGTTAGGAGATGGTATTGTTAAGTTTGGTAAATATAATACAGTGAAGGTTGGTGGTAGAACAGTTCCTAGCCTATCTGGTATTAAAGATGCTAACAACAAGAATGATATATCTGATATCATTGGTATGTTCATTGATGGATATGTGGATATTGCTAAAGGACCTTGGATTATGGAATTAGGTGCAAGCCCTAACGTAGCTCCTACATGGTTGTTCTTAGTTAAGATTGGTGTTCCAATTAAAGAGGTTGCCTACTTTATGAATCAGCCAATCATTCGTGACTACATGCGTGAATTAGAGAACAGTGGATACACTTGGTTATTTAATGACTCCACTGTAACTACCATTAAAGAATCTGAGAAATATAAAGTGGACCCAAGTAAGTTGCAAGGGTTAAATAGTATTCCTAATCTTACCAATCTTGATAAGAACATAGGTAAGAAGTCTTTTGATGTTGCTGGAAAAGCTGAACAACAATTCATATTAAATGAGTTCTTGAAGTATGGTATGATGGCTAATCAATTGTTTAAAGTGATACAAGGATCTAACTTTGATACAACGTCATTCAATGACCCAATGTTAATCTTTAAGAAAGAAGAGCAGTTATCTCAAGCTAGAGAAACAATGATATCTTCTGTAGACAACTTACTAAATAACTCTTTTATAGGTAGAGTTAGAATAGGTTTACGTGATAGTAGAAATGCTATTGGTAGTACAGTGTTAACTTCTGATACAAGAAGAGTGAGAGCTGTACTTCAACGTGTACTAAGACCATATGTTAATATGGCTGATAGACAATTTGTTAAGGTGGCTAGAAAGGCAGTTAATGATCTTTTTGACTGGGCTGTACAAATTGACCCAACATTTAAGATCAATATGGAAAAAGACCTATTGTCTAAGAATGGTACAGCTAAAAAGATTACAGATTACTTTAATAAGATCAAGAACGATCCTGAGCATGTTTTACATAACAATGTTATTATAAATTCTTTAGCTCCTAAATTTTCAGGGGCAGAAGAAGAACGTCCTAACAACTTGTATATGACAGGTAAGGACAATAAGGTGTATGATCAGAACAAAGTAATATATGGCTTTGAGGAATTAAGAAACTATATGAATTCTACAGGTGATCTTCCTTTGTACAAGAAGCTAGTAAAGCTTGCTATATTACAATCTGGATTATCTACATCTCCCATCTCTTTTACATCTCTTATTCCATATGATGATTTTGTAGAAGAATACAATGAAATTTTGTCTAGGTTAGAAACTTTACCTAACTTAGAGGACTTTGCTACATTGAATGTTTTTGAAAGAAACAACTGGAATGATGATGAGATTGTTCCATATAAGAAAGCACAATTTAAAACAGAGAAACAAGATGATGGTAAATTAAAAACTAGATATGATAATGGAGCAATAAGAATATTAAATACTGGTGCAAATGTTGCTATGAAAGCTGGTACTATACCTAGACTTATAAAGATATCAACACTGTCTAGAGAGAGCACTAAAGATATTATTGTATATAGTTGGGAAGAAATACCTAAAGATAAGACAAGAGCAGAGATGGTCAAAGCATCAGACTTTTCTTTTATTAAGAAAGGATTGTTTAAGAAAGTAATAGAAAATGGTGATCCTTTGATTACATATAATAGAAAAGGATATGAGTTCATTGTTTATAAAGCAATCAATGCTTGGGGTGATAGTTTCAGAGCTAATGAGTTCTATGATGGAGCTAACCAATCTAAAATTGATAATGGTTTTATGAAAGTGAAAGAAGCTAGTGATGAAGCTATTGCTTCAGCATTTATGAGCACTCAAAAAACTCCTCCTGTAGAAGCATCAGAGATAGATGAAGTGTTAAATAAAAAAGATGGACGCTGTAAAAAATCATAAAATTAATTCAAATGGCTGAATGTCAAGTATTTAGAAATGATAATAGTGGTGTAATTGAAAGAGTAGAAGCTCCTAATGGGCAGCCTTCTACTCTGTATAATACACTACAAGATCTTGTAAAAGACAAGGAGCAAGCTCTACGTCTATGGGCACAGGTATATACTGAATCATTTAAGAACTGGTTTGGTAATTGGGAAAGAGGTCGAGGATCTAAAGTGGTAGATGAAAATGGTGAACCACTAATAGTTTATCATGGTACAGACAATGAGAATATAGAAATATTTGATTCTAACAAACTAAAACGTAATGAGTTAGGTATTTATTTTACTCCAGATTTACGTTATGCTGATTATTACAGAAGTCAAAAAATAATACCAGCAGATGGAATTTTTTCTGTAAATGGGTTTAATTATAAAAAGATTAGCATAGGAAATGAAAACTACTTCTTAAAAAAAGATACTAATTTACCTAGTGAGCGTTTAAAACCTAATGAAGCTATTGAAAAATATAAAATTAGTGAAGAAGAATTTAATACTGCAAAAAATATTTATGACAAAAGTGGAAAAGTATATCCAGCATTTCTAAATATAAAAGAACTTGAAACAGTAGAAGATGGTTATTTTGGTTTAGATAGTGAGACTTCAGATACTGGTGGTATGTTAACTAATGATGAAGGTGGGAACATGAATATATATGCTGTTAAAACATCTAACCAAGTTAAGTCTGTATTTAATGTAGGAACATTTGGTGTAGACAAGGGGGGGTATGATAATACACAAGTGAGAACAGAAGCTATTGCTCAAGGAGAAGGAAGAGTGATGCGTTTGGTAAATAGACAAAAAGAACTTGAAGAACTTGGTGCATATAATGTACAGTTTATTGAGGGTGGTATTAAATACAGCTTTGATCCAACTAACATGTACTTCCAGGATAAGAACATGGCAAGTTCTATTGCTTCTCCACAGACTGTAAGTAAGATAAAAGAAGTACTTGCTAAGATGGGAGTTAGTATAGAAGACTTATACACTTATGCAAAGAGTGTAGGACTTGATGTAAAAGGTAAGACAGGAGTAGCTGATCTCAGTAGAGGTGTCATAGCTATTGCTAATCAACAAGAAGGACAAGCTTTAACAGAGGAGATGGTACACATAGCTACAGCTATGATAGAGCAAACCAATCCTGCTTTAATCACTCAAATGATTTCTAAGATAGATAGATTTAAAATCTATAAAGAAACATATGATACATATAAAGACACTTACACACTTCCTAATGGCAAACCTGATATTCGTAAGATAAAGAAGGAAGCTGTAGATAAGTTAATCACTGAATTGATTGTTAACCAAATGGAGAACACAGATCAATTCCCTGAACTAAGAGAAGAAGTTAACCAGTCTTTTGTAAGAGGTTTATGGAATACCATTCTTGATTTCATTAATGGTATTTATACCAAAGCAAACATTGATATATTTACAGAGGTGGCTTCTCAAATAGGATCAGGAGATATTAGTGGTGACATAGCTGACATCAAACAAGGAGGTATATTCTTCCAACTGTCTGATGCTCAGAAGAAAATTACAGATAGCTTAGATCAAACTAAAGATATTGTAACTAAAATATACATTGAACAATCTAAAGTAGATCCTATTCTATTAGATTCAGAAGAAGCAAGTAACTTCTATGAAGCTCAGAAACCTGATGGGACTAATGAAACAGTGCCTAAGAGAGTTACTGATAGAGTGAAAGCTTGGTATAAAAAGAGATTTCCTGGTAAAGTATTCACTGAACAAGAGAAGGCTTTTAATGAATTAAAAAGAAAGTTTGGTGTTAAAGGACATCAAGACCTTGAGGATATTCATCATAGATTCTTTAATGAGGATGGAACTAGAAGAGTAAAACCTATAGATGCTCCAACCACTTACAACTTAGAGTCTAAACAGATGTACCAACTTCTTGAAAACTATTATGTAAAACTAATTAATAGTTTTGAGAAAGATACAATCATTAGAGCTGAGGTAATTATATACAATCCTAAAGATAAAGAAGCTGGTACACTTGACTTCTTAGCTATTGAACCAAGTGGTAAAGCACATATATTAGACTGGAAGTTCTTACAATTTGCAGATGACTCAGAAGATGTAGCTTGGTTTAAACAAGGAGCATATGATATACAACTAGGAACTTACAAAGATATCTTACGTAATTATTATGGAGTTAAGAGCTTTGGTATGACTAGGGCTATTCCTATAATGCTGAATATTAAGACAGAGAATAAATCAGATGGATCATCTGAGCAAGTCATTAAAGGTATATCAATTGGTTCTGTAGATCCAAAAGAGATTACAGACTTAAGATTACTTCCTGTATCTGAGAAAACAGAATCAACTGGTTTTGAAAAACTTGATAAGTATTTAGCAAAGTTAAATACATTATATGATCGTATAGCAGGTCAAGATGTTGATGAAGAAGAACGTCAGTTCAAGTATGCTCGTATGATGGAACTTAAAAGAGCTATTCGTATTGCACAAGGAACAGGTAATATTTCTGAATTAATCAATGTAATTCTAACAACTAGGGCTAAGGGAGAACAACTTATTAACACTTATGACACCTTGTTCAAAGATAGAGATGCTTCTTCTGAAGATTCTACTAATGAAGAGTTGTCTGAATTTGCAGGAGAATTAAGAAACTATATAGAGACTGCTGAAATCTTTGATAGAGTGGATGCACAAATTGGTGATCTTATATACACTCCTGAAATGGAGATAGATGTAAAAACTGATGAAGATAAAAAATTACTTAATGAGTTAAAAGAACTAAGAACTAACCTTGAAAAGGAAGCTAAGAACATTTACAAGTCTAAGCAAGAACTTATAGACATTGCATTTAAATTTGCTGACAAACATATAGGTCAAAGAAATTTAACAACAGGTTTAACAAAACCTGAAGCTGTTACAAAAGGAGTAGCTTCTAACTTTAGAGGATTGGAAGATCTTGGACAAAGGTCTTTAAACATACTTGCTAAATTAAATAGACAAGCTAGAACTAATGCTAACACTGATTCTCTAGAAGAGATCAAAGAACTAATGGATATTAGAGAGATGTTTGTTAAAAAAGGTGGAGACATTAGAAAAACTATTAAGCAAGTATATCAAAAGGATGACAAAGAAGAAGTAATAAACAAACTTGTTTACAAATACGATAAGAAGTTCTTTGAAGAGGTTGATGCTAAAGCTAATGCAGGTGGAGATATAACATGGCTTAGGACTAATATTGATATAGATGCTTATAAAAAAGAAGCAGATGCTATATTAGAAAGAAACATCAAACGTATAAATGATCAGTTTCCTGGTGATGATATAGAGATTATAGAAAAGAAAGAGAAAGCAATTTCTCAAGAGAGTCGTAAGTATGATATAACTAGAAAGGATTTTAATGGTTGGAATAACTATGTTATTAAAAGACATCCTGCAAGTAAATGGGAATCAACTGATTACAACAAAATTAAGAGTGATCCAGAGCTGTTTGCATTATATAATTTCATAAGTAAGATTAATAAGAAAGCCAACGAGGAAGGGTTTATTCAAAACTCTGTATCATCTTTCTTCCTACCATTTGTTAGAAAGACAATGGCAGAGAGTCTTGTTTGGGATGGTAAGTTGTCTGTAATGGAAAACTTCTATCAAAGCTTAAGAATTAATCCTGATGATGTTGGATATGGTAAGTTTGATGAAATTACAGGTAAGATGGAAAACTCACTCCCTAAGTATTATACGTATGACTTTACAAATACAGATGGTGTAAATGATTATTCTGAGGTGAGTGAAGACTTGTTTAAGAACATGATATTATACATACAACAGATTAATAAATACAAATACCTAACAGAAGTAGAAGAACAAGTTAGTTTTTTAAGTACAATTGAAGAGTTTAAGAATGCTCATCTTGCAGTGGATAGAGTGGGTAATATTGTAATGGATGATGATGGTAATCCTAAGGTGATGACAGGTAATGCTGAAAACATGAAGATGTTAGATGAGTTTACAAGAGCTGTCTTCTATGAACAAAAGTATGTACTATCTGATACAGACACTCCTTTATATTTTGGAAAGGTGGTCAATGGTATGAAAGGTGTAGTTAATTCTATAGCTGGAAGAGAAGTGTTTAAACCAAACGAAGGAGTATCAGCAACATCTATGATAAAGACCATGGATGCTATGAATAAAGGATTTCAAATAAAGACTCTTGGTCTTGAGTTTTTATCAGGAGCTGTCAACGCATTTGGTACAAATATTCAAATGGCTGCCCAAGCAGGAGAATACTTTAAGGCTAGAGACTTTGCTAGGAATGAAGCAAAACTTTTGTTACAAAATATTGGTGATAAAGAAAAGTTTGTTCAATTACTTAATACATTCTTGCCTATTTCAGAAGATCCTTCTTATGAGATGTTTAAGAAAGCTGGTTTAACTACATTAACACAACTAAACTTAGGTGATATGTTAATGGTCTTTATGAGAAATCCTGAACAACATGCAGAAAAAACAACCTTCTTCACTCTATTAGAAAACTCAATAGTTGTGGATGGTAAGATTCAAAACATAACTAAGTATGTAAAAGCTAAATATAAAGACAGAAACTCTAGTGGAGCTAGATATAGAGAAACTAAAACTTTGATAGAAAAAGAAATAGAGGAGTTAAAGAAAGAACAATCTATTGCTGTAATATCAAAAATAGAAGATGGTAAACTAGTTATCCCTGGTCTTGATTTAAACAATAGAAAAGAAATACAAAGATTAGGACTTCTAAGCAGACGTATCTCTGAAGCTGCAACTGGTAATACTAGTAAGGAGAATATGAACAGAATGGGTATGTCTATATGGACAGCTAGTATGATGGTCTTTAAAAGATGGATTCCTAAACTTGCTGATACACGTTTCTCTGAGTTTAGAAAGGTGGCTAATGACTTCTCTGTAGAATTTGGAGAAGAGGGTATACAGGGAGAAAGCTATGATATTGGTAGAATTCGTTTACTAAGTTCTGTATTAGGAAGATCTATAATGGAACGTAGTAATTATATCAAGGATATTCTTAGTATGAATGATGCAGGTATTGCAGAACTTGATAGAATGTTCTACGAGTATGCTCAAGAATATAAGAAAAGAACTGGAGAAGAAATGACTATGTCTAAAGATGACTTTATAGATATGATTAGAAACAACTTACGCAATCAGCTTAAGGAATTAGCTATCTTGTTATCTTTATTTGGAGCAATGCTTGCTCTTGGTGTAATGGCTCCAGATGATGATGAAGGAGATAGAGCTTCTAGAAACTTCCATAGATATAGTCAAAAGGTTATAAGTAAGTTTGTAGGTGAGCTTTCATTCTTCTATAATCCTGCTGAGGTGCAGAAGTTAGCTAGTGGTAGTATCTTCCCAGCAATTGGTTTGTTAGATGATGTAACTAAGTTTACAAAACACTTCTTTATAGAAACAACAGGCATGGACTTTGATCCAAGCACAACAGATGAAGAAGCTAGGAAGAAAGCAAGACCTATTAAATACTTAATGAAGGCAGCTCCTGTAACTAAGTCTATGTTAACCTATGGATCAATATTCAGTGCTGATTTTGCTACAGAATTTGACATTACTATACAGAAA
>Ga0315285_10001832_pt1 | contig 22281 bp, 22 predicted proteins | sample YL17G09_36_MG_FD_203698 | JGI IMG/M metagenome (GOLD analysis project Ga0315285, IMG submission 203698) | Sediment microbial communities from Yellowstone Lake, YNP, Wyoming, USA - YL17G09_36 | ecosystem: Environmental > Aquatic > Freshwater > Lake > Sediment | place: USA: Wyoming | collected...
CAGTAACACTATGTCTGCTGCTTTTTCTCGCAGGAGGAGAAGACGAACGAGCGTTTGCCAGAGTCTTTCCAACAATCGCTGTCGACGGCTGTAGCAAGAAATGTGCCGAGACAGGAACCGAAAAGTTTAGCGGAAAACCGGTAGCAACGATTCTAGTCTCTGAAGTAATGAAGAAATATCCTCATCTGAGGATCAAGTCGAGAGAAAAACTCGAGCCTCAGGAAATGGAGTTGGCCATGAAAGTGGCTGAAGAAATAGCCAAGAAAGTAGATGAGATCCTATGCAGAACAGTCAAGAAGTGAGTCTGCAGTCAGTTGCAGAAGATAAAGTGGCCGTTATTCCTTGTGCAGGAATGGACAAAGCTCTAGGATCTCTAGCTCGTGCTTGCGCTTTCATAGTTGTCGAAAAGCTGAGACCAGACAAAGCTGTGCTCATCTGCATTCCACCATTGGTTGCAGGAGTCAAACCTTATTCTGAAATCGTCAAAAGGTACCCGTCTATTCCTATTGATGGTTGCGCGGAACGATGTGCAACCAAGATCGCCGTAAAGAACGGGGCAAGAATTAAGGGAAGAATCCTGATTCCGGAGAGTGTTCAGAAGCACAACCTCAAGCCCAAGTCCGCGTCAGACATAGGGCCAGATGGAGAAAAGCTGGCAGAAAAGCTGGCAGAAGAAATTGCGGCAGAGATCGATAGACTCTTGGGAAAGTGAGCTATGATGGTTGAAGAGCCCTACCAAATCAAAGTTGACAAATGGACATTTCGTGTGCCCAAGGAGTTGTTCTACAACGAGAATGACTGCTGGGCAAGAATCGAAGGAGACACGGCGAAAGTCGGCATCACCGATTTCCTGCAGAATATGATAAGTGACATCATTTTCGTCAAATTCAACGAGCTTGGCAGCAAGATTGAACAGTTCGACGAGATAGCGTCTTTCGAGTCAATCAAATCAGTGCTTGATCTCATATCACCAGTCAGCGGCACAATCCAAAAAGTGAACGGAAAATTGAGTCAGAGCCCTGAACTGGCAAACAAAGACCCCTACGGCGAAGGCTGGTTTGCTATCATAAAGCTAGAAGACTTTGAAAATGACCGCCAGAATCTGTTGCAAGCCCAAGACTATTTTGAGGTCCTGAAGAGAAAGGTGGAGACTGAGAGAAGAAAATTGGGAAAACAAGGACTATGATTCCTAGAATGTCCGCTGAAGATACACCCATGCAATGATTATGGACAATTGGATGAGTGGTTTTGTTGTCAGACGAGAATGGGGAGGAACAAGGAGAAGACTTGCTACCATTGAAAGTCAGAGACGTAATGGTGCGGGAAGTAGTAACTGTGGACGAAAATTCCCAGGTTAGAGAGGCTGTCAACATTATGAACGAATTTCAGATAGGCAGCCTCATAGTGCTGGAAAGAGGAAAAGCTAAGGGCATAGTCACGGAAAGGGACTTCTTGAGAAGGGTCATTGCAGAAGCAAAGGACGTTATGAATACAAAAGTGAAGGAGATAATGACCACGCCGCTAGTTGTTGTTGAGCCAGGCACGGATCTGGAAGAAGCTGTGAAACTGATGTTCCAAAATAAGATAAAGAAGCTGGCCGTAGTTGATGCAAACAAGCTTGTAGGCATAGTAACCTTGACAGACATTGCACGCTTTCAGCCTCAGATGATAAGAATGCTGAAACAGCTCACTACAAAACAGGCGACGCCGAAAAGCATGCAGAAAGTCATTGACTACTACATTGTCTAGAAGAAGCGCGCACCGAGGCGAAGACACTGAAGAAGAACCAGTCTCCAGAAAAACTGGAAGAATTTCCTTGCGTGGTCTGCGGAAAGCCCTTGCGATCGACCTCGGAAGCAACGGAATGTTCCTTTTGCGGAAAAACTGAGAAAGCAGACTATGTCTGTGAAGAAAGACATTACATTTGTGAAGTAGGTTATGCTTGTGGCTTTGCTTCGTCTATCATTGGTGTTGCCCTTTGGGATACGCTAAGCATCGCCCAGAGGGCGCGACCCAAGTCTCTCACACTTGAAAAAGGGAATCCAGGATCACGCTAGCGCGCTTGGTGTTTCATCTGGTTTTGTTGATCTCGGTTCTCAGGCTTTCAGCTGCTGTTTCTGGAGTCATCGTGTTTATGTATGCTCCGGTGCTTTTCTCGTAGCCCGCCCAGATTGCGAGTCTAGGGTAGACTTCCAGGTGCCAGTGATAGTAGTCAGCTGCTTCTGGCTTTGTGGTTAGGTGGAAACCGAAGTTGTAGGGCGGGTCGTCCACCAGAATTTTCAGCCCGTTCAAGCATGTTTTCATTGTTTCGGCAAGGGTTTTGACTTCGTTTGGAGACATTTCGAGCAGTGAGGTTTCGTGTTTTCTTGGGGCAATCCAGAATTCCATTGGGTTGATACTTGCATACGGCGCGAAAGCCGTGAAACTTGGGTTTTCGAGGATGAACCGTGGACCATGGCGTTCTTTTCTTATGATGTCGCAGAAGGCGCATCTTCCGTTTTTCTTCCAGTATATCCTGCTGGCGTCTATTTCTTCTTTCACCGTTCTCGGGAATTGGGGCATTGCTATTATTTGGCTGTGAGCATGTGAAAGTGAGGCTCCGGCTTCTAGGCCGTGGTTGCGGAAAACAGAGACATACTGCACGTAGGGCTTCGTTGAAAGTTCACGCAACCTATCAATGTAGCCGTTGATAACATGTGTGAGCTGGGGGATGCTGGCGTTTGCAGGATGAGCGTCATGAATTGGTGCTTCGACAAGGACTTCGTGATGACCGACTGCCAAGCATAGGTTCTCGTTCTTCTCAATCTGTTTTTTGCCGAGTTTGTCCTTTGGGGGGAGGAAGGCAGGATACAGGTTCGGTATTACACGGATAACCCAATTCTTGTGCCGTTGATCGTTCGAGTCTCTGACTTTCTTGATTCCTTTGCCTGATTGGAGATATGCCAAGACGGCGGGAGGCGTCATATGCTCGTTGCCTGGGCACATTGGGCAGACTCCGGTCTTGGCCTGTTGTCGTTCTTGTTTGACAAAGTCGGTGGGTCTGCGGCCGCGTTCAATCGCGATGACGACCCACCTGTCAAGCAGATAGTCCTTTCGCAGTTCATTGTAAGACATGAATTGGCCTCAGACAAGCATTAGAGTAGAGGTCAACAGCATTTAGCGTTTTCCAACAAAGTCCTTTCTAAGGCGTACATGTGTTCGTTGTTGTATGCTTGGAGTATTGTGGGTCTTGGCGTGCACACGACAACATTGACAAGAAGAATGGGCAGATTCGAGTGTTTGAATGAAAATGGTGGGCCACGGAGGTTCGACGTCCAGAATCCGCCGCACCTTCAAACCCTACACTCGTACCCGCACCCCCCTGAGCGCTAAGCGTCCAGACTTAGGTTGCTCCCTCCCGGGCCTGGCCGAGTTCGCCTGGTCGACATCAAAGACAGCTTCCCTACGGAAGCAGCTTGACGACCGCCAGCCCCAAGGGACGGATAGTCTTCGCTTCGGAAGTAAAGGTCTCGGCAGCCTTTGACGCCTCACCCTCCGCTGTCAGCCCGTCCTATAGAGGGTTTACGATACAGGGGACCCCTAGCCCCCCGCCTAAGACCCACCGAATCAGAGTTGAGTGGACATAACTATAAAACTTTGCTTACAGCCGCACAGCAAGCTCTATTAGTTGTTGTTGAGAACAAGTTATGCTGTGGGCGGGTGGTGTTCCTGAAGACTGTTGGCGTGGTTACGAGCGGTGGAGATGCGCCGGGCATGAACGCGGCGATTCGGGGTGTCGTGCGGATTGGGCATGCAAAGGGTCTTCAGTTTCTGGGGTTTGAGAAAGGCTGGGAAGGCCTGATAACTGGCACGTTTAGGCCTTTGATTCCACGTTCCGTAGGCGGTATCATACAGTTGGGCGGGACCATTCTGCTTACTTCAAGATGTCCCGAGTTTAAGACGCTTAAGGGGATTAGGAAGGCAGCCGAGACTCTTGGTGCAAACAATGTTGACGGTCTCGTGGTTATCGGCGGCAACGGCTCAATAAATGGAGCGTACGAACTGAGCAAGGAGACTGGAACACAGATTGTTGCGATTCCAGCATCGATCGACAACGACGTTTTTGGAACGGATGAAACGATCGGGTTTGATACTGCTGTGAACACGGCCGTTGTAGAGATTGACAAGATCCGGGACACAGCGATTTCTCTTGAAAGGGTCTTTATCGTTGAAGTGATGGGGCGGACCAGAGGCTTCCTAGCCTCAACAGTCGGGATTACTGTTGGAGCAGAGGTCATATTGGTTCCAGAAGTCAAGATTGACAAGGAAAAGATGTTCAAGGTCATCAAGGAGAACAGTGCGAAAGGGAAGAAGTCGGGGATCATCGTTGCTGCAGAAGGCATCGGTGACACGCGGAAACTTGCGATGGAGATTGAAAGGGAAACTGGCAAGGAAGTGAGGTTGAGCATTCTTGGTTACGCACAGCGAGGAGGCAGTCCAACAGCAAGAAGCCGTCTGTTGGCAAGTCTATTTGCGAATAAGGCCATAGAAATTCTCCTGCAGAACCATGGCAACAGAGTTGTTGGACTTCAGAATGGCGAGATATCCAGCATTGACCTGAAGAAATCTTGCGATAACGAGAAAAAACTGGACTTTGGTCTGCTGGATTTGGCCTACGAGTTGGCAACGTAGAACCTGGAATTCGCACCATGATTTTCCGAGGCTATGCCCACCTTTTGGTTTTCCGAACAGGATAGTGCTACTAGATGCCGTGTAGACGCAGTCAAGGCCAGTGGCAATGAGTTTTTCTGGTGCATGCCACCTTCGCAAAACCCTTTTTCAGATTGCTCAGAGCAGCAAGAAATGAAAGTGTTCTTCCGATATGATTAATTCGCGTGTCACCTTCCAGACATGAAACCCTCGCTAATGTTCATCGATCTTCGGCTGGGCTCGAATCTGGTCCGAGTGTATGCTGTTAGGAAAAACGAAAATTCCAGCGAGGAAGTGTTTTCAAGTGAAGTGGGCCCGGGGCGATTCGAACGCCCGACCAACAGGTTATGAGCCTGGCGCTCTACCTGGCTGAGCTACGGGCCCAATGTTCAGTTATGCCTCTTAATATGCTGTTTCAAAGTTGATTTAAACGTTTTCAGCGTCGAGAACAGTCAGTCCTGAAGCGTCAAAGGCGTCTTGTTCCTACGCCTTTCCTGCAGCATTCTTTCATAATGGTACAGGTATTCCTGAGCGTACCCTGCATGTTTGCCGAAGTAGGTTCTGCCGAAAAGGCTCAGCCTCGAATATTCTGAATTGCTTGGCGATTTCTCCTCAGTGATTCGGGCGATGAATTTTTCGGGGAAATGCTTTGCGTAGTGTCTGAGTATCACTCGTCTGACCCAAACATCTACTGGAAAAGCTTCGGTTTTTCCCAGAGAAAAAAGCAAAACACAGTCCGCCACCTTAGGTCCTACCCCTGGCAAATTCAAGAGCTCCTTCCTTGCTTCTGCATAGTCTGCTTCTCTGAGTCTGCCAAAATCAAGGGTTTTCTCATGCACGATTTTCGCTGTTTCTTTGAGGTACTTGGCGCGGTAGCCCAACCCGCAATCGGTCAACATGCTCATCGAAGCCTTCGCCAATTTTTCTGCAGTTGGAAACGCATAGAACTCTTGCCCTTCGAACATGATTTTCCCGCCGAACTTCATCGAAAGCTCATCGAGCATTCGCTTGATGGCTGGTATGCTCTTGCAGGTCGCGCAGATGTACGATATCAAGCATTCCCACGGGTCCTGCCGCAATATGCGAAGCCCTCTGAACGCTTTCACCGCCCTTCTTGAGCATTCGTCCTTCCCGATCTCTTCCAATATCCGTGGCAAATCATCCTTCAGACCGAAATACTCTTGCACTTTCTTCTCTTCCGCATTCTCATACTCCAACACATCGCCAATCTGCCGCACCTTCCAAACCTTACCATCAACGACACCACACCAAAACTCGCGCCGTAACTCCCACCTGAAAACCTGCCCACAACGCAGACTACCCTCCAAATCAAAAGGACGTTCCGTGTCTAACCTCAACGCGCCCATGGCATCGACCTCTCAAGAACAACCCGCCCGCAGAGCATTAAAGATTTACCCCACGCCGCGCAAAACTCGACAACTGTCCAAGTAGCGCGCATGCCTTTTCCTAATTCGTTTGTGAAGTGATTTGGGCTTCTTTTTCAGCTCCGTTCACGGATGGTGACGTGCCTGGGGATACGACAAACATCACTCAGAGGACGCGACCCAAGTCTCTGGCGCGCACGAGTTATGCGGCGTCACCTAGGAATCTTTTTTATATGTATAGCCTGAATAACAGGGGTAGGGAAAGAAAAATGGTTGAAATATCTTGGGGAAGGGCTTTCGGCTACGGTTTAAGGTTCGTCGTGTTCATAATTCTGTGGGCGATCGTCGGCGTGATCATAGCTGCTGCAGGAGGACTGACCATCGCAGCATCGGCCAACATCAAGTACAACGCGGACACTCAGCAATTTGATCTCACTGGCGTTAACATGGGCGGAGTAGTAGGAGGCGTAATCATCATAGCCATCGGAGCAGCAGTAGTAATCCTCGGCGCAATCTCATCATACTTCAAACTCATGTCGAAGCTGGTAACCGAAACTGTCAGTCAACAACAACTACCGCCCCCACGATAAGACACTGAAAAAAGGCGAGTTTCCCCTTTTTATGTTTGAGCACATGAGCTGTAAATATCGAATAGTAGCTGCACGCGCGCCCCATCAGTAACTTCACCAGTCTGAGTGACTCGGCAAAACTTTTTGACCACACCTTCTGCAACAATCCGAATTCTGGAGACCGCTTCAAACAATGCTGAAAACAACAGCGATTATTATAGATATGATTTAATGCGCGCGTTTAGATAGTACTTGGCCACATGTACTCCTTCAAGGTTCTGGGTCGGCGTTGTGCAAGAAGTGTTTCGACTGGTCCTGTTGCGCAGTTATGCTGCTTTCGGGCATTGTCTCTAGGAACCATTCACTTGCTTCAAGATACTTTGTTTGAAGGTCTTTCAGGTCTTTGACAAAGCAGAGGTGTTCAAGCTTCTTGATTATCTCGTGTGGGAGTTCATGGTGTACGTAGCATAGTCTAAAATCATGATGAAGGGGACCATGCTTAATGCGCAGAGCCTCCACGAGGAAGGCAAGCGTGAAGTTGTAGTAGAAGTGAAAGGCCTCAAGAGTGTTGCCTCTGTTGATTTCTTTCTGTATGAAAACATTGAACATGTCAAAGCGAGCCTGAAGTTCTTCGAGTCTGCGATGCAGTTTCTCGGCAAACACTTTCGTGTCCAATGGAACGCTTTTGATCTTGTCGGATTTGTTGAAGTGGAACACGTTGTTGCCGTGTATTTCAGGTTCCAGGAACTTGTCGGGACTACTGAGCTTCAGGACGGCAAGGTCGATCAGGAGATACTTGTCCGCACGTTCAAGTCTGTAGAAAGCCTGTGTAACTCCCGGCCATGGAAGTTGTGGAGTCCTATACTTCTGTGTGATGGAACACAATGATCTCAGCGCCTTTTCGACTGCCAGAAACGCCTGATCACTTTTGTCGTCATCCGCGACTAGGTACAGATCAATGTCTGACCATTCGTCAATCCGCCTGAAAGCTGCGGCGCCTCCTTCCCAAAGGGCATGAACGTAGTCTAAAGGTTTCACGCTGTCGACAACTGTTCGAACGATAGTATTCCGATCCAACTTGGCTCCGCGCGTCATCCAGACACCCACGAATTACTGGAAACTTTCATAAAAGGTCTCCCATTGAAGCCCGCGTGTGACATAGGCACGCCTTTATTAACTGTCACATCCAAGCTACTTAGGAAGGATGAAGCAAAGATGAAGACCTTTGACGCTAGTTCAGCATATCATTTCATGGAAAGTCTCGTCAAAGACGTCGGAAACCGAGAGTCAGGAACTGATTCAGAGTTTCAGGCAGCAGAAAAAATACGGAAATGGTTTGAAGAGTTCGGACTCGAGAACGTAAAAGCTGAAGAGTTCAAAGTTCAGACAAGCCGTATTCTGCACGAAGACGCTTCATTGCTGGATGGCTCAAGACTCGAGTGTGCAGCTGTTGGAAACTCCCTGTCAACTCCACCAGAAGGCATTGAAGGCGAAGTAGTCGCTTTGGAATCAACCTCGCCAGAAGCCTTACGGAAAATCGAGAACAAGATAGCCGTCTTGACCATGTACACTCTCAACATGAAAGACTTTCACAAAGTGCTGAGCGCTAAACCTCTGGCCCTAGTTTATCCAACTCGAACTCCGTTGGCACCTAAGAGCTACCGGTCCATCAGAGCCGAGTACGTTGAGAAGCAGAGTATCCCTGCCGTCTCGGTTGCCCACGACGACGTGCTTAACCTGTTGAAAGGTCCAAGAAGGCTCAAAATAGTCACAGAAGTTGAGAGAATAACTGCCAAAAGCCAAAACATCATAGGTGAAGTGCCTGGAAGTCTCGGTGATGAGGACATACTTGTGGGCGGTCACTACGACACGGTCAGAAGCGTGATGGGAGCACATGACAACGCTGCGGGAACAGCAGTCGTGCTTGAATTGGCTAGAATTTTCGCGCATGAGAAAATGAACAGAACATTGAGGCTCGTAGCCTTTGGGTCTGAAGAACTTGGGCTGCGCGGTTCCTTCTATCATGCCAAGAACACGGAGAACACGAAAAATCTCAAGCTGTGTCTTGACTATGATGTTCAGGGAATACTCCTAGGAAACCTGGACGCTGTAGTTCTAGGGCCGGAAGAGTTGAAGTCGCTGTTGTCTTTCACTGCTAAGGAGCTGGGGATACCCCTCCAAATCACCAACGAAATGGGATTAGGCGGCTCAGACCACATGCCCCTCGCGTTCTACGGCGTTCCTTCCGTCATGCTGTCGCGTGGCGGAGGCGCAGCGCATATAATGCACACGGACCTCGAAGACCTACGCTGGTGCGGCCCAGATGCGTTCGCAACAGTGGGCAAGTTGAGCCAAAAGTTTCTGAAACGTCTGCTCAAAGCTGAGGAATTGGCCTTTGAGAAAAAGATTCCAGAAGCGATTGCCAAAGCAGTTGAGAAGAGATTCGAAGACTCAGGAGTCAAGAAAGAGTAGACACTCAAAATGCTCGGCGGCACGCGCCATTTCCCGCCATTCTCAAGGATCTATGAAATGACTTATTGCCACGAATGCAAATGCAGTTTTGCATTCTTTCATTATCGCAAGCCAGTTCTGTCAGCTTTTTTTCATGTAAGCAACGGTTTTCTCGTATAGTTTCTGGAAATGCTCACCGAATGTTTTGTCCTCTCTTTCCTTCCTTGAAGCAAGTATCCAAGGCTCGAGCTTATTCCAGTTCGTGACTATGTACGCGCCCAGGCGGTCAACAATCACGTCAATGTCTACAAATCCTTTGTTCACGAGAAACCCCACCTCTTCAAAGAAGGCCTCGACCCGGTAGGGATAATCGCTGACTTCGAAATCCTCTTTCACTTCAGCCTTGTACTTTTCATAATCCTCAAACTGGAACTCTCTTTCAACCCACCTGAAGGCTTTGCGAAGTCCCTCGGTCTCCGCCCAATCAAACAACTTCATAGAAATCTCGAGGTCTCTATGCTTGTCCATATGTCTCAACTGAAGAAGAATAAACACCGTTGCAGCAATACCTGCCAAGGCAGAAAGAATAGCCGCCCACTCGATCAGAGTCACCATGCCAGACCCAGCCCACTCAAACTTGACAACAAGCCCTATATTAAAACGTCACACTTGCACGCATTTGAAAGCCCAAAGGCCCAGTCCTTTTGCTGTATTCGTTCGGCGCGCTTTTCACGCTTCATTTCTTGTCGCTTGACGTGTGAAGTGTGTTTTCAGGAATTTCGACGGCTGTTCCGTAGCTGAAATTTCAAGCGCCTTCTTTGAACATTGATGTATCCCCACGTTGTCCCACGCTCCAAGAGCCAGCTCTCCCAGCATGCGATGAGCGCCTTTGACGTGGCCTTGCTCTGCAAACTTGATCAGGGATCCTCGCATGCCCGACAAGGCATATACGGCATTGCGATGCGCCGCGCGCGCTGGACTTGTTCCGCTTTCTAATCTTCAGATGAAAAAGCGTTTCTCGGGATAACAAACAATTTCGATATTTTAGTAAAAATCGGCAGCTCTTTTCTGGAAAAGAACGCGGAACAACCATCCAAGTTACCAAGCAATCCTTTTCTATACCAAGCCACTGAAGTAAAGAGCAGCTTGGAAGTGGCAACGATCGGAACCAAAGAAGCACAGACGACTGCTAAGACACTGAACGAATTGTCCGAAAGCTACAGAGACCTGCAGGCAACGATGAAAAACACGTCGACGCAAGTCGGAGCAACCAGGAAACTCTGGCGCAGCAAGAACAAGTCAATGCTGATCAAAGTCGGTCTGGCATTGATTGCGTTTCCAGACCCAACCATAAGCGATGTCGTCGGCGGAATCTTGGTTGCGGCCGGAACAGTTCAAGAAGGAATCCGTCGCCAGTCGCTTCACATGGAAGATATTCCGAAGACATTTCAGGAAACCCTTAAAGTGATCCAGTCAACAAAGGAGAACCTCTGACATGTTTTCACCCTGCTAAGTATTGTGCGAAAGCATAAGACACAAGCCCATGGACTTGTCACAAACCCAAATACGCGGCAAACATCAAAGCATTTTAGGCAAGTCCTATGACAATAATCCGTTGACCGTTTCGTCACTTCACAAGGAATACAGAGAGACAACCCTTGAAAGTAAGTATAATCTCGTTAACCTGCTGCGCTGGCTGCGTTTCTTCATTCTTGAACGCTGGAGAAACCCTGGTAGACTTCTTCTCCGCCGATTTTGACATAGTCTACTCGCCCACATTCATCGACGTGAGAGAAATACCTGAAGTCGACCTGGCCATAGTTGAGGGCGGCGTAAGAACCGAAGCAGATGAAAACCTGATCAGGCAAGTACGTGCCAAGTCAAAGACGCTAGTTGCACTGGGAATCTGCGCTACGCACGGCGGAATAACCAGTTTGGGCAACCTCACCGCGGTCAAAAAAATACTGGAGAAGAAGTACTCGCTTCTAGCGTCAACCAAGCTTCCAGAACTCACAGACCTGATGTATCCAATATGCAACTTCGTTGATGTCGACTACTATTTGCCCGGATGCCCACCCATGCCCATGCTCATAGTCCACACACTCAAGAGCATAACAAGCGGAAAACAGCCTGAACGCCACGACAGGGTAGTATGCATCGAATGCCGCCGCAAAATAATCCCCCGAAAAGTCGACAGACTCTACGGAATCTACGAAAAAGAATCAGACCCAGAACTCTGCCTCGTAAGCCAAGGCTTCGTCTGCTTGGGCTCAGTAACACGTGAAGGATGCGGAGCACCGTGCCCCAGAGCAGGCTTTACATGCTTCGGCTGCCGAGGTCCAGCAGATTCGCTACTCTACCGTGAAAAAGACATCTACACGCTCCTCGTCAAAGTGATATCAGCTAGAACGGGCATTCCAGAAGCAACAGTTAAAGAAGAATTGTACCGCAACCCGTTCATCTTCCACACTTTCATATTCTCCAAAATTGAACGAACCAAAGCAAGGGAGAGAGTCATTTGAAGGCAACACGAGAAATCACGATTTCACCCACGACTCGCATCGAAGGCCACGGAAAAGTCACGATAACCCTTGACAGTTCAGGAAACGTGTCAAACGCGCACTTCTACGCCACAGAAATCCGGGGGTTCGACTACTTTCTACAAGGAATGGAAGCAGAGAGACTGCCATTCATCATCAGCCGCATCTGCGGCGTATGCTCAACCGCGCATGTAATGGCATCAGTGAAGGCCATAGAAACCGTCTACAACACAGAAATAACCGAAACAGCCCGAAAACTCCGCGAACTTCTGCTCATGGGACAAATAATCAACAATCACGCCCTCGTCTTCTTCTTCCTCACACTCCCCGACTTCTACTACACGCCAGAAGAAGACCCTAAGAAACGAAATGTTTTCCAAATCATGCGCGAAAAACCAGACATAGGGAGAAAAGCCATGACCCTCAGACACTTCGGAGCCCAACTCTTTGACACTATAGGAAAACGTGAAGTCCACATCGTCTCAGTAGTACCCGGCGGCCTCATCAATCCACTGAAAGAAAAAGAACGCCAAGAGCTTCTCAAACTGGCAGAAAACGCATGTGCAATCACGCATGAAGCTGTAGACCTCGGAAAAGAACTGTTCGAGAAGAACTGGCAGGAATTCAAGAAAGCAGGAGACTGCAAAACACATTACATGGCAATGACCAAGAATGGCGCAGTCGAATTCTACGACGGCAACCTGCGCACGATAAACCCTGAAGGCGTCATTTTGTCCGAGTTCACACCACAAAACTATGCAAAACATATAGAAGAACAAACCTCAGAATGGACCTACGCAAAGTTCGCCTACCTCCGGACCGCAGGACTGCATAAGACAACCTTTCAAGTCGGCCCGACCGCAAGAATGAACACGGCCGACAGAATCACAACCTCTTCTGCTGACGAAGAGCTCAAAGAGTTCAAGAGAAAATTTGGAAGCCCCGTACATGCAACTCTGCTCCTTGACTACGCCAGAATGATAGACCTGCTCTATGCATGCGAAAAGACACAAGAGCTACTCGGAGACCCGACCATAACACGAGATGACACACGCGTCAGAATCCAGCCGAAACCTGGCACAGGCGTCGGGATTGTTGAAGCACCACGAGGCATACTCGCCCACGAATACACACTTACAAAAGAAGGCCGCCTCAAAAAAATGAAACTCATCATACCTACACAGATAAACAACGCAGCAATAAACCTAAACGTCAAGGACGCAGCAGCAGAGTTCATACAAAACGGCGACATCAAACCAGGACTCCTGAACCGAATAGAGATGTTGATACGCGCATACGACCCATGCATAAAATGTGCCACGCGAACCACAAACAGCCACCTCACAGTGGAAATAAGAACCCACAAAAAGGAATTGCTGCAAGTTCTGGAATGAAACCTCAACAGCCTAACCAGGACAAATCATACATCAAGCACACTTCACAAAATCAGCAACCTCAGGACTTGCTGCACGGTCAAACTGGAAAAAGAGGTCTCTCAGCCTCTCTAAGCTGGAGGATTGTTTACAGAACATGTCTCGGCCTTACTCGCATTGCGTCCTCAACAAATGCTCGCAATGGTTCTGCGATGCTCCAAGCCTGAGCAACACATCCGCGAGGCTTGTGAGGTGGGTCGCCATCGAAGATTTCGCTCAGAGTGCCAAGTCCAGATTCAAAAACTTGCTTCATAAAAAAGGGCATGAGGAAATTCTTCAACACGTTACCACGTGCAAGTTCCGTGCAGTCTTTCACTCGTAGGAACGCGGTTGTGAAGGGGCCGAGCAGCCATGGCCAGACTGTACCATTATGGTAAGCCCTGTCTCTGCTCCGCCTAACACCTGCGTAGACTCCGACGTATCTGGGATCACTTCGAGCAAGTGTCCTTAGGCCGAAAGGAGTCAGAAGCTCGCGCTCGACAACTTCAACGACTTTTTCAGCTTTTTCTCGGTCAAGAGTCATGAAATCCAAAGCACAAGTGACTATCTGGTTCGGCCTCAAAGAGGCATCATTGCCATCTTGCCCAATGACATCATACAAACAATTCTTTTCAGCATTCCAGAACTTCTCAAGAAAGCTTCGCTTTGCCCTATCAGCCATGGCCGCAATGCTTTCGGCGCGATCCTTTTCCCCGAACTTCTCGGCCAACAACGCTAAAATCTTCAGGCCATTATACCACAGGGCTTGAATTTCCACGGCTTTTCCAGCCCTCGGGTTCACTGGTTTTCCTTCAACGCTGGAGTCCACCCAAGTCAACTGCGACCCATGCAGAAGCAGCCCATCAGAGTCGACGTGAATGCCAAAACTCGTACCATGCACATGTTTGTCGAGTATCTCCTTCAAAGTATCCCAAAGATGGTCATGAACAAAATCAAAGTCCCCAGTGTACTTCAGGTATTGGAAAACAGCGTTCACGTACCATAAAGTCGCGTCAACAGTGTTGTAGCTCGCCTGTTCGCCCCGGTCTGGAATGAAATTCGGAATCAGGCCACTCTTGCAGTAATGGGCATAGCTCAGGAAGACTTTTCTAGCGTCTTCGAATCTTCCAGTTACAAGCAACAGTCCGGGCAAAGAGACGAAAGTGTCCCTTCCCCAACTCTCAAACCAATGATACCCAGCGATGACAAGCCTTTCTTCCTCGCTCTTTCCCCTGACCACAAAGGAGTCCGCCGTCAGAATGAGCCAGCTCAACCAGTCGCTCACGCGAATGCTCCTGCGGGCAATATAGAAATCCGTCACTAGACTCTCGCAACGTTTGACCTCAGAGTCAAACAATGACCGCAAGCCATGCAAAGACGAAGGCAACTGACCCAGTACATTGCTCGCGCCGATCAGGCTCTCGTCTGCAACAGCAATTATGGCAAAGTTCTGCTCTTCCCCAGCCTTCAAGTTGAACTCGAAAAAGCCAGGTTGAAAACAATCGTCAAAACAGCTTTCTCCGCGGTCTGCTTCTTCACGAAGATAGACGTGTTCAACCCACTTTCCCTGAACAACATAACGACCACTCGTCGATTTCAGAAGCAACGCAGACTCGGGAGAACTGAAGACAAGCTTGGCTTCTCTTTCGCTGCTTTCCTGTCGGAAGCCTCCTGAGACTCTTGACCTTTCAGTCGTCTGATGAAACGACCTCCAGTTAACAATCGGAAAAACCTTGACCTTAACATCAGATTCTCCCCTGCTCTTTATCGCATAGTCGGTTACAGCAGCATTCTTTCCATAGGGCATGAAAACCGTCTTCGTAACCTGCACATCCTTCACTGAATAGACGAATCGGGGAAAGGGCGAAACAGAAAACTCTTCAAGAAAGGAGTATCCCTGCGGAAAGAAGCCGTTCTGAAACTCGTTGGCCCCAAGACGACTTATGCTGTTGCCTATGATGAGGTCCTCGTCGAGCTTCGTCAGGAACACTCTGCGGTCTTTTGGCGGGTGAACAGCCGCGACGAGAAGACCATGATATTTCCTCGTGTTTACCCCAAGAACGGTGGATGAAGAATAGCCGCCGAGCCCGTTTGTCACGAGCCACTCTTTCCCGACCATACTGTCAAAATGTGAAAGCGCTTCACGTTCGTAGCTTATTTGTGGCAGTTTCATTATGGCATCAGCTTTGCCACATTCTTCTCGCGGACCACACCGAAATAGTTTGCCACCGGATTGCATTTACTCCTGAAAAGCAGAGCATGAGGTTTGTGCATCTTGTATTCTGTCAACGTCTCAGCGTAACCCATTCCCTTGGCAATAATCAAATCGGCTGAATTGTAAGCATCAAGGAACTCCTTAGAAACCTCTTTCGCAGCAAACCCAACCGCATCCGTGCCTGTGGTGATTACCTTACTGGCGACTGTGCTCATTCCAGAAGCCTCAGCATCTTCCAAAGTGGCATCGTTAATCACAGGTCCCCCCTTGACAACTACGACTATGCTAGCGCCTGTCTCCTTCAACTCTTCTACAAGCAGAGTGTCAAACACGATTTCGCCAGCGTTATCGGCCAGGTAAAGGATCGTGTGGGCTTTCTTTGCAAGGTCAAAAATCTTGCCAATATCGTCCACGGCGAGGTCTTTGGCAGCTTCTCTGAAGCTTTTCTTCAGACTACTGAAACTGGCCTTGTGGCCTGGAATGTCGAACTCGATAAGGTTGCCGACAATGGCAACTAATGCAGCTCTCTTGAAACGGTCCTGCTGTGTGTAGCCCTCCTCAACGAGCTTTCTCGCGTACGGCAGAAGCTTCAACGCCTTCTCGTTGCTTATCCTCTTGCTCCTCTTGTAGGGGTCAGCGCTGCCCGTGATTCTTCTCAGCAGGCGATCTCTCTCCGTGCCTAAATCTGCCGGGACCGCCGTAGGCCTGAACTCTTTCGCGAGCATTCGTAGCAGTTCGCACATAGCCCTAAAACGCAAGGCAGGGTTAGGTGTGGCTTCTTTTGCTTCAGCTGCCGCCCTGCTGAGTATACAGGATGCGCATTCATGTTCAACTTTCAAAGTTTTCTGAACTCACCGTTCACTTTAGGGAAGCATCCGCAAACTCGCGGATAATCGCGTAAGGGTCTTTAGCCTTCACGATGCCGCTGGCAACCAGAACGCCCTGCGTTCCAAGCTTCAAGGCCGCTGCAACATCCTCACCGTGACTTATTCCTGCACCGCACAGGATGACAACTTTCTTGTTGACTTCTCTGACAAGCTTGATCGTTCCGGTAATGACGTCAGGCTGAGCCTTCGAAACTGGAATCCCTGAACCGATCAGTTCAGGCGGTTCAATAGCTATCATGTCCGGCTCAAGAGCCGCTACAGCCACACTCACACGCGGGTTGTTGGCACAGACAACTGAAACCATGTCGTGTTCCCGTGCTATCTTGATTATTTGTTCGATGTCCGAAAGTTTAAGCTGCCGCTCAGAATGATTAACCAATGTGCCTATGGCACCGGCCGCTTTCACCGAGTCTGCGAGCACATGTCCAGTGTAGCCTCCGGGCTTCATCGGGTCGACGTGCTGGGCAAAAACTGGGATCGCGACTGACTTGGCCACTTCAGCCAATTCTGCAAGTTGAGGAGCTACTCCCACGTACACCTTCGTCTCTTTGTAAACTTTCTCTGCCTTTTTTGCCAGTTCCACGGCGTTCTTGCCTGTTGATTCCAGGTAAGTCTTGTAGTTGACGATGATTATCGGTCCTTTTATCTTCTCCAGCATCTTCTTCTGCACCGCTCCGTAATTCTAGATCTAACCGTTAGTTATTGTTTTCTGCCTTAGCAGTTCAGACAGATTGCCAACAGCCTAGACTCTCCAGCCTGACGGGTAAAGCTTTTATCTTGTATGATATCGCATGATAGCGCGCGCGGTGAATGTTATTCTTTCTTTTTCAGGTTGGTTGGCATGACGCTGGCTAGAATAGCTAGTATGGGTCCGATGATAAGACCGGCCCACATGAACAGCGCCGCGAATCCTAAAATGCCGTAGTATACCCGTTTTTTCACGCTTGCTTTGCTGCTGTCCTTGATGGAGAGCCTGAGTGTGACTAGTCCGATGGCTAAGGGGACGATTGCAAAGATGAGGGTGATTAGAGCTTCTGCACCGACGGCGACGCTTGTGGCAGCTGCGAGCATCTGGTAGAGGGTTGTGGCAGCTGTACCAATGAAGGTGAGGCCGGCTATGGCTCCCAGCCAAGCCATGGGGTTCGCGAGGCTGCACTGTTTCTTGAATCGCCATGTGATTAGGATGAAGCCGACGATTATTGTGGCTATCATGGGTGTGAGAACGAACGCGAGACTGTGTCCTTCCCATTGGTATATGGTCATGAGATTGAGTGGGATGAGGATCCATTCGTCTATGGTGTAGGTTTCGCGGTCGCCTATGGCTAGACCGTAGTGTCCACCTGTAGGCGTGTGGGATTGTTCATAAACTACGACGTAGTATGTCCCATCGACTGGCGAATCTATTGTCTCGTCAGACAGTGAAATGAAACTGCTAGGCGAGAACGGTTCATACATGGCCGTGGGCTCCTTTAATTCTACTACTCGTGCGTGTGCGTCTGAAGGTATTGTCACATTCACGTAGGTTGGGATAGTGTCCTGCTCGGTTATGTTTGGACCTATGATGACAAGCCTAGGTGTGAATTTAGACTCTTCTGAGCGCATGGATTTGAAAAGCATAGCGTGAACCTTCTGTCCTGTGGTTATGTTGAAACTATAATACTGAGCGTCCCCATCACTGTGCAATTCTGCATAAATAGCCCAAGATTTCGTTGGTTCCGGTATGACAGTGGCGGTGTCAATGCTTTCGTTGTCACCTGATCCGAGAGGGGCATGGGCCATTACGGAGGACACTAGAAAAAGCAATGACAGAATCGAAATGGAAAGAACGGTGAGTCTGCCCGTTTTCAACAAATATCCCTCATGATTCCTCATTTACTATCACATTCTTCCTTGCTTAAATATATCCGAATCCTTTGAATAGTTGGCAATCTCTCCGACATACCCCGGCACCTATTCTGCTATTCTGTTCTGAGAGCTATTACCGACGCTATTCCGCCAATGATCGTCAGAATTGTGGCGAGACTTAATAGATAGGGCATCTCAGCTCCTAAGACTGAAAGGTCTATACTGCCTTTGATAATGAGAGTTCTTGCAACGTCAGCTCCTTAAGATATTGGGTTGATGTTGGCAAATGCCTGAAGCCAATCAGCGCGCGCGACATCACCATTGTCTTGGAAACAAGAAAGCATGAAATATCATGCGAACTGCGTTTCTAATGTTTTACCATGTTCTTTCCGGGCACAAAGACTGCTGCTGCAATGGATGTTGTCCATAGGCCTGTTTTGTCTCCTGTTGCAGACTGTGTGACGTTTGCGGTTTTGATTATCATTCCGCTGGTCTTGAACTGTTGCTCTTTTTCTTGCCATGCACTCTCTGGGTCAAACTGGACGCCCATCGTCGTAGCCAACATAGTCGCGGCCAAGTCCTCCGCGTAGTCTCCGGCCTTGTCATCTGGCTGCCCGAATGAGTGATGTTCAGAAAGATAACCGTAGTTCTCTTTGCCTGAAGGAATTGCGATGCCTATGGATGATGCTATGAGTCTGTGCGGCTCGTTGGTGGAGTTCCTTGCGAGCACCATGAAAGTGATTGCTCCAGGTCTTATTAGCTTCAACCCGTTTTCTCTGGAAATCATTTTGCATCCGGGGGGCACAATGCTGGATACGCTGACTATGTTACAGTGTTGTATGCCGGCTTCTCTGAGGGCCAGCTCGAAAGATTGCAGTTGTTCTCTGTGCTTGCCCACGCCTTTTGTCAGGAAGAAATATTTCGGAATCATTTTGCATCTACAATAACACAATGCATTTATTAGTCTTTTGTTTCTACGAGCAAACTGAAGGCTTAACAAGAGAAAAGGATAACAAACCTGTATGCATAGTTGAATTGAGGCTCTACTGAGTGTCACATTACCGAAGGGTGTTCAAAGACGAGACAAAACTCGACATCAACTACGTTCCATACACTCTTCCACACAGAGAATCAGAACTGCGTTTGCTCACGGAATTCTTCAGCTTCGCACTGCAGTCCCCGGGAAAAATGACTCAGCGAGTCATGATAACAGGTGACGTTGGAACAGGCAAGACTGCGCTGTCTCAACGCTTCGGAGCAAGCATAACGCATGAAGCGACCAAAAAGGGAATCAACCTTCGCTACGTTCACGTGAACTGCCGCGAATACCGCGGAAGCCTCTTTCTCATTCTGCAGCATGCAGTCTCAGTTTTTCATCCGAACTTTCCTAAGCGCGGTTACGCCGCTGAGGAACTCTTAAGCATGTTAATGCAGATGCTGGACGAAGAAGAAGCCCACGTGATACTGACACTGGACGAGTTTGAAAGCCTCGTCGAGAACGAAGGCAGTGAAGCCGTCTACAAGCTCACGAGACTGCAGGAGACAAGACCGAACAAGCCTCAGAGGCTCTCACTCTTATGCATACTCAGAGACCTGAAGACGACCGAGCGACTAGACCCAAGCACAAGGAGTTCACTCCAATCCAACATAGTAAACCTGCAAAAATACTCAAAGAAGCAACTTGTTGACATTCTATCAGCCCGCGTAACCCTCGCCTTCAAACCATCAGCCGTGCCAGAAGACACACTGGACATGATCGCTGAAGATGCTTTCTTAGAAAACGGTAACGCCCGCTTCGGAATCGAACTGCTCTGGCGCGCCGGAAAATACGCAGACGCTGAGGAACAAGACATGGTCACGGCAGAATGCGTCCGAAAAGCCGCGTCGAGCATAGTTCCAGCAATGCGCAGAAGCGACTTGGAAACTTTGAGCTTGCATGAAAAACTTTTCCTCCTCGGAGTAGCCATGATCTTTAAGCAGAACAAGAACGCTTTCGTGACTCTGGCGGAGGCTGAGCAGACATACGCGGTTGTCTGTGAGGAATTCAACACGTCTCCCGTCAGCCACACACAACTGTGGAAGTACCTGCGCAACCTTTCAGCAGTCGGCATTCTAAAAGCCGAAGTAATAGCAACCGGAACAAGGGGCAGGTCAACGAACGTGAGTCTTCCCAGAATCCCAGCATCTGAGCTTGAGAAGGAACTGAAAAACCTCCTTGAAAAGGAAGAAACGTGAAAACGATGGACTTGGAAGACGTCTTCTCCTCCAAACTGCGGATGAAAATCCTCAAACTGCTGGACAAGATGCATGAACTGAACGTCTCCGAAATCGCCCACAGACTGGGCGTAAACTATGGATTGGCCACCAAACACTTGAAGGTCCTAGAGGAAGAAGGCATAATACAACACAAAATGTTCGGCAGAATCCGCCTATACAGACTCAACGAAAACTCGGTCAAGACGAAAGCCGTGCAAAACATTATTGAAGCATGGGAACACGCAAATAAGCGGTAGATCGCAATATCTACGTGCAGGTTCACAACTTGATTCCGAAACAACTCAACAGCGAACTGCGAGACGGGAACGCCCTGTTGAGACAACTTGAACAATCAAGAGTGCTGAATACAAGGCAGAAAACAGACAACTTCCCATCTCGAACCTTGAGACCGACCTGAATTAAGGAGAACCATCATGATTATGGTTGACGTGACAGCTAAACCTGAAATCTTCCGCCAAGCTACGGCAGAAGGCAGTATCCGACTCAGACCTGAGACCCTCAAGCTCATCAGAACAGGAAAGGTAGCGAAAGGAGACCCAATTCAAACAGCGAAAACCGCGGGAATATTAGCAGCCAAGAGAACAAGCGACATGATTCCTCTCTGTCACCCCCTGCCGCTGACAAACGTGGAAATATCAACAAGAATAGTCGACAAGACAACAGTCCAAGTCACAGCCACCGTTAAGACAAAAGCCCAAACAGGAGTTGAAATGGAAGCTCTCACGGCAACTGCCGTCAGTCTGCTTACAATATGGGACATGGTAAAACAGTACGAAAAAGACGCTGGAGGCCAATACCCAACGACAAGAATAGATAACATCCGCGTCATCAAGAAACTGAAGAAAGCTCCTGAGAAGGCTTCAAAGAAATGAGCGAAACAGCAAGAGGACACAAATCAGGAGCACCTGAGAAGCTTCAGTTCGGCATCTACGTCTGCAGCACATCCCGCTATGAACAAATGAAGAAATGCCAGAAAGTAGACGACCCTTCGGGGAACCTGATCGAATCTCTTCTTGAAAGCGCCGGTCACACTATTTTGTTTCGCAAAATAATCTCAGACGACCCAGACTTGATCACACAAAGCATTCAATACGTCCTAGGCTGCGCTGACGTTGACGCAGCTATCTTCTGCGGAGGAACAGGGATAACCCATTCCGACGTCACGATCGAAACAGTAACGCCCTTCCTGGAAAAAACACTGCCGGGCTTCGGCGAAATCTTCAGACAACTCAGCTATCATGAGATAGGCTCAGCTGCCGTAATGTCACGGGCCATCGCCGGCATTTCAGAGGGCAAATCAATCTTCTGCATCCCAGGGTCACCGAACGCCGTCAGACTTTGCCTTGAAAAACTGATACTGCCCGAAGCGGGCCACATTTCAAAGCATGCACAAGAGTAGAGAAGGCCAGTCCTTTTCTTGCAAGCAATAAACCAGGCATATTCAGAAGTATTCGAAAGGCGAGGTATCCTTATATTTCTGGAATCTGGAGACAACGTTAGGCACGCGCGGGAATAACGATGGTTCTGAAAGACAAATGCGGACGACCTCTTCTTAATCTGCGCATAGCAGTGACCAAGAAATGCAACTTGAACTGCTCCTATTGCCATGGAGAAGGAGAAATGAACCGTGCAAGAAGCCCCGAAACTGAGATGACACCTCCGGAAATATCTCGGATCGTCAAGATCGCCGTCAGCTTAGGCATATGCAGGGTCAAACTGACCGGAGGAGAACCGTTGATGCGTAAGGACATACTGGAAACAGTCAGACAGGTAAGCAGTGTGCCCGGCTTGAAGGACCTGTCGATGACGACCAACGGGACGCTTCTCGCACCTTTAGCCCGAGAACTGCATTCAAACGGACTCAGACGGGTCAACATAAGCATTCCAACACTCGACGCACGGGAATTTTCCAATTTGACAGGCGGAAACGTGGAAGACGCACTAGAAGGCGTTAGAGCCGCGGTTGAAGCAGGTTTCTGTCCTGTCAAACTCAACATGCTTGTTCTGAAGG
>Ga0315285_10001833_pt1 | contig 22279 bp, 20 predicted proteins | sample YL17G09_36_MG_FD_203698 | JGI IMG/M metagenome (GOLD analysis project Ga0315285, IMG submission 203698) | Sediment microbial communities from Yellowstone Lake, YNP, Wyoming, USA - YL17G09_36 | ecosystem: Environmental > Aquatic > Freshwater > Lake > Sediment | place: USA: Wyoming | collected...
GAGCCCCCCAGGGGTGGGATATGTCGTCCGGAGAGGCGAGGCAATGGTCCGACAGCATCACTATGAACTCGTGAGGTAAGTTTTTTACTTATTTAAGGGCGTCCCCCTTCTTTACACTCCATCAAACAGGTCTACGAGGCCGACCCCTGTTCTGCCCCCAGTGTGGCGGCCCCATGTGGACCGTCTCCTTCATTGACCAAGCTGCGGTCATTGAGAAGATCCTGAGCCACCTCCCCAATTGTGCCGAGGGGAGGCAGGGGCCTCTGGCCCGCCCAGGCGCACAGCCCCCCCAGGATTGATCCCAGGTAGGCGTCCCGCGCGGCCTCACCGACCGGTGTCGTGTGTCCGGGTCCCCCCGGTCGCCCCCCAGATCCCGAGCCCGTCCATCGCAACCGCCCCCCTCGCTTCACCAGTTTTCGCTTAGCACCGCGCTCCCCGGATGCGGTATGCTCCCCCGCGGTTCAGCCTGGACGGGCTCGCACGGGGCTCCGTTGGGCCGCGTAGCCCAAAAGCAAATTTGGATCACTCCATGCGGGGAGCACTTCGCTCTTCGGAGGGCCCGCCGTGGGCGGAAAGCAATTCAGCGCAGTCGCCGGACGGGTTCAAGAAAGAGAAGAAACAAGGCAGTTGAAGTGCTCTTAGGCTTGCCTGTGTTCGGACTGCATCTCCATATGGATAGGGACAAGATTTCAATTGACATCATGGACGACTTGGAGCATGAATCTGGTGAATCCGGCCGTACGAGGGGGTGGGTTGTACGTGAGAAGAAAGGCCGCGAACAAGCCGAGGCCGATCGATGACTCACGGTCACCCTGTTACGCGAATTGGGAAACTCAGGAACTCAGGAATTTGCTTCTTGACACAAGGAGGACTCTGGCCTATATTTTTAGTTAGAAATCCGCTTTGCTCGGCTTTGGCCGACTTACCTCTTTATTTTTTGAGAGGGACATAAGTGGTAAACCCCTGCATTAGCGGGGGTTTTTTTTGTCCGCGGCGACCAAACAATGAGGATTCTGCTCGTAAGCAACGACTACCCGTTTGGACGACGGCTTCGGATTGGAGGCGGCGGCTCGCACGTTTTCTATCTCGCAATGGGCTTGGTCCAGTCGGGAGCCGATGTTTCACTTATCACATACGATGGCGCGTCGAAAGAGCACTCCCCTCTCGATCATTTTCAAAACTTCAGCCTGCTCCCTTACATCGATCGCCGAGGCATAGACCGCACCGTGACGGAACGGGCACTCGAGGCTTGCCGCCTCAAGACGCCAGATGTGATTCACGGGCATCATTTTGACGGTGGTAAGTTGGGCCTGACCCTGGCTGCAGCCTTCAATCGGCCCATGGTCTTGACAATGCACAAACCGCCGAAGTCGAGCGGCGATGCATACTCCGCAAGCGACCCGAACTATATGCGTCGTTACGATTATGCGCTGTGGCACCAACTCGGCACCGATCAGCGAATTCGCGCCCACATCGCATATAGTAAAGTGTACGAACAGGAAAACCGCGACATAGGTGTGCCCGATACAAGAATTGAGCCCATCTCCCACGGAGTCCCCGTCTCGTTCCTATGTGATAAGGCTAGGGCCGCTTCCAGGTCAGCTCGGCTTTCTCTCCCTTCCAAGGCTCACATAGTTCTATGTCCATTGCGGCCAGAAAAGCCAGGGATACGAACCTTCATCGATGCCGCCGTGCTTCTCCGGAAGCGCTACACCAACGATCGGTTCTATTTCATCGTTACCGGTGACCCGAGACGAGGACCGATAGAGGCTTGCGCTGCGGCGACCAGACATGTTTCTGAGGCTAGGCGCCTTGGCTTGAGCGATAGCGTGATGGTCTTTAGGGCCTATTGGCTTCGTCAAATGTGGAGCATCATTTCAGGGTCATCCGTGTGTGTGCTTCCCTCCGAGCGGGAGGGCCTCTCTATAACTGCGCTTGAGGCCATGGCTCTCAGCACCCCGCTTGTTGCATCCGAGGTTGTCGGCCTGAATGAAGTGATCGTTGACGGCATCACTGGCCTCTTAGCAACACAGGGAAAGCCGGAAGAGTTCGCCGACAGAATCGCTAGGATTCTGTTTGATGTGGAGTTGCGTCGCCGACTTGTGGAGCAGGCCAAGGCCAGGGTTGAAGAGTGTTTTTCGTCGGCTCGAATGGTCGACCGACACATCGAGGTATATCGTAAAGTGATAGCGCAATGGCGAATATTACAGAAATGTCAGCCGGGGTAGTCGAAGAAGGCCCGGGCAGGAACATCAGAAGGAACCCTGACGGATATGGTCGAGGTCCCACCTCCCAAGACCTCGCGGTCCCGCAACAAGCCATGCGTGCACTTCGTCGAACAGGTCTATGAGGCCAATCCCCTGCTCTGCTTCCAGTCTGGTGGCCCGATGTGGATCCTCGCCTTCACCGAGCAGCCCGAGGCCACTGAGAGGTGTTCTGACCCACTTGGGGCTCTGCCCCACCCACTCCGGCAGCCTGCGGGGATCCATCGCTGCGTAATCCCCTGATCGCCTTCGTCATCCCTTTCCTGCATGCCCCACGGGCCTGCGGTTGGTGCTGGCCGGCTCGGAAGGCTCCGCTCTGAAGGCGTTGCACACCTGTGGACCGCAAAAACCTCATCTGCCTGTAGTCCCGACAGGCTACATGAGCACGCCCATCACGCTGCTAATCTATCGGATCTACGATGAATTCCCGCCTCTGAGTGGTGCCACACTTGATGGTTTTGGCAATTTGGGTGCCGCTCCTGTGGTCCGCAAAAACTTCAGACGTTGCCCATAGCTCGAGCCGAATTCTACGCCACGATCAGTACCTAACCAATTGATTGTAAAAGAATCTTCCAACGTCGACCACTCTGGGATTTGACCCATTGCACAATTACGGGTCCGGTCCCCCGGCACCACACCTTCCCAAAGGGTCAGCGTCGGACGACTGCCCCGTCGCGCCCAAGCCCTCCCCTATCCGGATTCCCCCGTCAGTTCCGGCGCAAGACCGCGAGCGCGATCGGGGGCAGCGCCGCATAGCACCACTACGATGGAGCGCGGGGGCAACCCGCCGGGAGAGGCCCCCCAGCAAGCGAGCGAACACGAGGGCAGGGGGGATGCGCCGACGTCGAGAGGAGGGATTTATCTTGACAGCGGAGAAACGACCGGGTCCCCGATTACCCGGCCGAGGCGAAGGGAACAAGGTTAATAAGGTTGCAACGTCCGTATGCCGTGGATACTGTGAGACTCGCCGGTGGAAGTCCGGCCCTGGGAGTTGGCAGTCCGCCCAGGTAGCTTGAGGGAGGTGTGAGGGGTAACCCAAAGCACCGAGTTCCCTGACGAGCGCGTCCGGGAGGGCGCGCGCAACCGCGCAGGCCGTAGCGCGCAGCAAACCCAGGTGTAGCCTCGTTACTAACTTGAGGGTGCCGACCCCGTGGACGTTGGGGGAAGGCCGGTGTCGTCACACCCACCACAACTGCCAGGGTGCGCCGAGCCCTCCGGGGTAGCAGGGATGGCATGCGGGGACAGCTTCACGGGGCGCCACGGGAGAGCCTGGTCGGTGGGGGCGCGGCCCCCAACTGGGGCGTATAAGGCTATGCCGAAGTCGGCCTGGGCCGGGCAGGCAGTCGGAGCGGCTCATAGTACCGCTCGCAGGCGGAGGACAACAGAACCTCCGCCGAGGGAAGGGGCCGCACTTTCACCGTGCCGCTGATGGGGGGTCCAGGAGGGGATTGCCGCGAGGCTAGAACCCCTCGTCTCTGGCTGGACCCTCCTGTGGTGGCTAGGCCGCCGGGCCAAGCGGGACCGTCCCCGCGCATGCCGGCGGCTGAGGGTGATCGGAGAGCCGTGTGCGGGCAAACCGCACGCACGGTTCGACGAGGGGGCGCTGGTGTCTGGCGCACGCGGGGGCTAGTGAGGCACCGCCAGCCGAAAGGGGCGGGAACAGATAGGCTCACGCTACCCTCCGACACCAGTGCTCTACTCTACCGCATTACGGGGCCTCCCTGGTACCTTCCCGTCGGGGAAACGTGACGACCTGGCCTCGCGGAAGTGCGCCGCCGCTCTCCGGATCCCGGCCCGGGGCACCTTGGCCGTGCTCCTCCTCGCCAAGAAACAAGGCCGGCTCGTGGACGTCGACGCCGTCCTCGCCCAGATTCAACAGGCCGACCTGCACATCGCAACTGGGATCCTGGAGGACCTGCGCCGCATGGCCCGACGGTCAGCGGCGTATCGGCTCTTTCTCAGTCGGCTCCGGCAAGCCCGGATCGAAGTGGGACTGACTCAGGTTGAGGTGGCGAAGAGGCTTCGGCGCCCGCAGAGCTACGTCTCGAAGTGCGAATCGGGGGAGCGGCGCGTGGACGTGGTGGAGTTGACCGAGTTCGCGCGGCTCTATGGAAAGGCGCTGGACTTCTTCGTTAGCTGACCGTTAAACCGATTCTCCTGGGGGCTCCGGCGTCTCCCCTGCGTCTGATGAAGGTAGAAGTTGCGATACCCTGTCCAAGCCGCTTTCCAGGACCTGAAAGGCGGTCGGAGAAGGCGGCGCGATCCCAGCCCATCGATCGGATGTGGTCAAGGTCTTCTCCAGGTACTTCCCGCCGAGGTAGAAGTAGTAAACGTCAGTGTGTAACTCCGGGTCGCGCGGTATATGGTGGAACTGGTGGAGTGGATTTTGGCACGGTTCGAGGTTGTACCGGGCAATATGATGCCACATTGAGTGCGTACATGCGCTGAACGGCGTATACACGAAGTTATAGAAGTCCAGGCAGCCTGCCTGGTCTGCCATATCGCGAGTCGTGAGTCCCGACCAGCTTCCCAAATTCACCTCAGTCAGGTAGATCAGCCTCTGGCTGTTCATCCATTCTTCCATCGCCTCGATGGCAAGCTTTTCTTCTCTTCTAGGCTCGCGGCCAGCAAATTCCGCCCGTCGGTGCTCAAGTTGAAGCTTCTGCTGCCCCAGCCCATAGTGGATGAACTTTCTGGCTCGGTCGACGGGGTCAGCAATGATCCAGGCGAGAATAATGTAGACATCTGCCATAGCACGTAGAAATAGCGGGGCAGTGTGCCCGTCCCACAGGTTCGGCGCCTGGGCTAGACGGGTCGCAAGCGTGACCTGTCGCGCCAAGAGCGCTCCGATCACCTCATGAACTTCCTTCTTCTCCAGGTCCACCCGCCACGCCTGTCTTCGATGGTCCAGCTCAAATCGAGCACGTTCCACAAAGGCGTCAATGGCGTCTTCAACGGCGTCACGGGCGCTCGGTTGACTCACTTCGTTCCTCCCCAAGGAGACACTCATCTATCTCCAGTCCTCGATTCCAAAAGTACCGGGACCACTCCTTGCCGCCCGAAAACTGATCTTCAGCGAAAAACACTTGAATTCCTGCCCGAATTGACGAAGCGATTTTTCGTGACACATCGGTCGTCGGATACTCCTCAATTTTGGGAAACTCGGCGAGCGTGAGGCCATGAGCTACCTTTAGCACACCGGCATCGAACGCTAGCCAAATGAAAGTAGCTTGGGTCATGACCGTCGGGCGCGCGGCTCGGTCGAACATCTGGCCGACGATGCGTCGCAATAGAGTAAGATGCTGGCCTTCCGCAGCTTCGTCGCCCTCCACGCGTTTGAAAAGGAAAGCCAGGGGGCAGGCGGGATAGAGTTCTACGAGGGGACGCAGCGCTCTTTGAATGCGTAATGAGGGACTGTAATGAGGGACGCCCTTAAATAATTCAATTGACACCCCGAAGAAGAGACTAGCCAGGGGGCCATGCCACGATTGGTAATGGGGGATGCCCGTAAATAGTTCAGTTGACACCCGCTGAGCACGAGAGTACCCAATGGGTCATGGCACGATTAGGGCGGCTGGACGCTCCCGGCCTCCCGTCCATTGAGCTTGGGAGGCAGCCTGGCGTCTGGCGTGAGCCCCCCAGGGGTGGGATATGTCGTCCGGAGAGGCGAGGCAATGGTCCGACAGCATCACTATGAACTCGTGAGGTAAGTTTTTTACTTATTTAAGGGCGTCCCCCTCCTGCGTCCGGCGTTAGCCCTGACCGAATACTCCGGCGTGGCTCCGTTCTGTCGGCAATCCAGCTCAGGGAGATTACCCTTCTCAACCCCCAGGAGTCCGTAAGGTCTCGCTTCGATCGTCAGGCTCCCATCGACGCCCACCAGAATCCGGTCGATGAACTGCTGGATTGCCTCCCGCACTTTTCCGTTCACCTCACTGCGCAGTTTCTCGGTCATCCCCTGGAGATGCCGTTCGAGTGCGGCGGGAGTAAGCTGGACCACTGCGGGCTGCTCGTTTCCGTCAAGCCGGGCCAGTTCGGCTTGGAGGGTTGCCCGGCCGTGCTCAGCACCCCCTAGCGCCTGTTCCAGCGACGTAAAATCCACCTTGCCAATGGCCCGCGTATAAATGGTCGGTGAGGGCCCCGGGGAGTGTCCGATGTCTGAGTTCGTTGATCCACGAACCAACCCGCAACCTGGTCTCGGTGCGGCGGTCGCTGAGATGGCGGAGTCCATCGAGCAGCTTGAAGGGCTGCACCGACTGTGTCGGGAGGGGCGAATCTACGAAGTTGAAGATTGGATCAAGGCGGGCCGCCCACTGCAGTTTGTTGGCGAAGCGAAACGGCGGGGCCCGAGGATCGGCACGGCCCTGGAGATCGCCCTCGAAACCGGGCAGCACGCGCTGGCCCTGCTCCTCCTTTGCAACGGCTACCGCCTCGACCTGGAACCTCGGTCTCCCTTCGATCTGGCCCTGAGGGCCCGGCGCTGGGACCTGGTCGACCTGCTCTTCGACTGGGGCGCCGATCCTTCACAGGTCGATCGCTACAGCCTGTTCGAGTCGTACAACTCCGCCCTCTTCGAGCGGTTCTACGCCGCGGGAGTGGACCTCACGGAGCGGCACGCGATGGCCGACACGTTGTCGTACCACACTTCCAATAAGCCCCTCTTTGGCTTCGTCAAGCGCCATCGCGAGAGCGATCCACGGATTCAGGTGGAGCTGAACATTGCCCTGGGACACCACGTTCAGGAGGGGAATCTCAAGGGAGTCCACCTGTGCGTCTGGGCCGGTGCCGATCCGCATGTCCCCACCCCCGACCTCCAATCGACGCACCTCTTGGAGCCAGGCGAGGAAGAAGAATGCGACCGCTTTATCGGATGGTCAGCGGTGGAGGCGGCGGTGCTACGGGGGCACACGGAACTCCTCCCGATACTCAAGCCCAATCCGTCGCGGGATAAGTTCGAGGAGCTGTACCAGTCCGCGTCGGACGCCGCGACGGTCGAGGCGCTGGCGCGACTTGCCCCGCCGAGGGACGTTGGAGCGATTATCCGGCACCAGGTGTTCTATCTCGATGATCGATGGCCCGGGAGCAGCACCAGACGCCCTGTCGATGTCCTGACGCACGTCTTCAAGGTGGGCGGGCGATGGGTCGACAGTTCTGCGGACGAGATCGCGGTCATCCGACGGCACTTACTGAAGGCGAGCGACTGTACCTTCGTCGAAATCATGAAGATGCTCGCGCACGACGATCACTGTAGTCCCACGGTGCTCCAGGAGCTCGGCCGGACGCCGAGCATCCGACAGCGGATGGCCAAAGTCGGACTGCTGCCATCCCCTCGCCGGGACAACAGTCGTCTCGGCTACGACCCACATCGCGTATCGGGTGCCCGGAATGTCCTGAGCAAGTTCGGGATTACAATTCCCAAGGGGAAACCACAGCTACCGCGCGTGGTAAATGTCGGGAGGTGGCACCCGGAAGAGACGACAATTCGGCTTGATCGGCAAGCGATGTACGAGCGGGTCTGGGCCGGGCCCGTCGAATCAATTGCCAAGTCGTGGGGGCTCTCCGGTCGCGGGCTCGCGAAGGTCTGCAGGAGGCTCAGGGTTCCGGTGCCGCCGCGGGGCTATTGGGCCAAGATCCAACACGGACAGAAACAGCCCCGACCGCCACTTCGGGATGCTCCCGGAGGCAATCCCGTCGAGATCGTGATCCATGTGCCTCCGAAGTCGTCCTGAATCTCCCGATGTTGTCCTCCGCCCGACCTTAGGGGCTTTGAGCGGGCCGCGAGAGGACTGAAGGAAGGGATTGAAGTCTTGACTGCCTGCGGGTGATAGGGGAAAATCTGGACGAGCTAACTTACTGAATTTACACTAATCCTTCACTGTCTCGCGGTGCCGGACTGTACGGTTTGCACAATTAGGGATCCGTCCCCCCGGCACCACAATCCTTCTTCCCGCCTGGCTTTTCCGTACCAGAATGGAAAAGTCCACAGGTTAATCCAGTGGGTCTTCCTTGAGGGGCTTCCGGCCGGCGAAGCCTTCCTGGAGATCGTGGCAGTAGCGAATTTCCATCTCGCCGAGGCGCCAGCATAGGAACACCTGCTCTCGCCCTCGCCGGGCCAGGAAATCCACCAGCCTGCGATCCAGATCCTTGTTCAGGGGTGAGGGGTGGGTGGATCGAAGACGCAGCTCAAGACCTCGAGAATCGTCCGTGCGGCGAGAAGCGCTGTGCGCCGGGAGGGATCGAGGTAGGGGTTCACCTCGACGAGGTCCATCCCCCGGAGACGCAGGCGTCCCGTCAGCGTCCGCACGATCCGCGCGACGTCCCGGAAGGTGAGGCCCCCCGGCTCCGCGAAACCGGTGCCAGGGGCGACCGCCGGGTCGAAGGCGTCAATGTCCAGCGTGAGGTACGCATCGCCCGCAAGGTCTGCCCACCAGTCGCGCCCCGGCGCCTCCAGGGCCTCGGCGGCCGTCACGATGCGGTTGCCCAGGGCGCGCGCCGCCAGGTAATCCTCGGCGCTGGAGACGATACTCCGGATACCGATCTGGGTGAGGCTTCGCACGTGAGGCAGCTCACGCGCGCGGCGCATCGGGCTGGCGTGGGTCGCGGGGGCCCCCGCCAGCCGGTCCACGAAATCCAGGTGGGCGTCGATCTGGACCAGGTGGATGGGGGTGCCGGCGAAGGCCGGGAGGATGGGGGCCGTCACGCTGTGGTCGCCGCCGAGGCAGACGGGGAAGATCCCGCGGCCGAGCAGGGCGGCCACCGCCTGGGTGATCTGCCCGGCGTTTTCCTCCTGCAGGGTGGGGACGATCTCCACGTCGCCGGCGTCGCGCAGTTCCAGCCCGGCCAGCATGGGCTGGTCTCGCTCGGGGTCGTAGTAGCCCCGCCCTCGCTTGTAGTAGGGGAACTGGGTCGAGGCCTCGCGGATCGCCCGGGGGCCGTAGCGCGCGCCCGGGTGCTGCGTCGTGGCCTCGTCGGTGGGAATGCCGAGGATCGCGGCCTGCGGGGCCGGCGATTCGGCCGGGTCGTAGCTGGGCACCTTGGCGAAGGTGGCGATCCCGCTGAAGGGCAGGGTCACGAACGGACCTCGCTCTGCAGGCGGGCGAGGAGGGCGTCCTTGAGGTCCTCGCGGTTCCGCTCCGTGAGCCGGTATAACTCCACCCTCGCGCGTTGCTTCAGTCCATCGATCCACGGATGTGGAGCCTGCAGGACCGTCCCCAAGATCGGCTTCCGCGAGGCGAGCGCCGCCTCCAGCGCCTGGACGAATCGGGGAGAGCAGAGCTCCATCTTGCCGATCTCGTCCACCACGATCAGGTCGGCCTCGGCCGTGGCCGCCTCCAGGGCCGAAACGCCCACGGCCTCGAAGGCCGGCACATCCACGTGGTAGCGGCCGACCCGGGGTCCCTTCACCGCCCTGATGTGTGCCAGGATGCCGACGCGCCCGTCCAGGCTGCTCACCCGGAAGCCGACGCGCTCTCCCCCCTCCCTGATCTCTTCCGTGACGAAACCGCCGGCCTTGAGCGCCGACTCGGCGACCACGGCGCGGATCAGTGTGGTCTTTCCCGACCCCGGCGCACCCGTGATCAGAAGCGCGGTGCCCATGGCTCCTGCATCGATCTCCGCGAGGCCGAGCCTGCTCTCCCGGCCCCTCATCTCTTTACACGGCCATCATTTCACCTGGGGCTCGAGCACCCGGATGTTGTGACTGGCGGCCGCCGCCTTGGGGTCCTGCGGGGCGGATTGCTCGAACAGGCGGAACTCCTCCATCGCGAGCTGGAGCAGGCAGCGCTTGTCCTCCACCCGGCTGAGCTGGGCCTTCTGGATGTAGGCCACGCCCAGGTGATAGTGGGCATCCGCCAGGGTCGGTCGCAGCTCCACGGCGCGGCGATAGGCCGCCACTTTCTCATCCACCAGGGCCCGAATCTTCTCCCCCATCACCACGCCCAGGTTGTAGTAGGCATCGGCGTCTTCGGGGTGAAGCCCGATGGCCTCGCGGAACGCCTGGATGGCCTGGTCGTTCTCCCCGGCGTCCGCGCAGGCCAGTCCGAGCTGGAAGCGAATCGAGGCGTCAGCCGGAGCCAGCCGGGCCGCTTCGCGGAAGTGGACGGCAGCCAGCCGGGGGTCGTTCGCTCTTCCGTAGAGGTCACCCAGGGCTACGTGGAGCTGGGGCTCATCCGGCTTCTTGGGCAGGACCTGGGTGAGCTCGGCGATGGCGCGCGGGATGTCGCCGCTGGCGCGATAGGCCAACCCGAGGCCCACGCGCGCCTCGATGTGCTCTGGAGAAAGCTCCAGCGCGCGGGTGAAGGCCTCGACGGCCTGTCCGGGCTGGCGGAGTTCGAGGAGGGTGATGCCCAGATTGTGGTGGGCCTCGGTGAGAGCGGGGTTCAGCCGGATCGCCTGCCGAAACTGATAGAGGGCGTATTCCAGGTCGCGCCGCTGCAGGGCGCCGACCCCCGCGTTATAGCGTTGGATCGACTCCTGGATGCGCGGGTCAGTGGAGGCCGGGGGCTGAGGAGCCGCCGGTGGCGAAGTCGGCGCCTGACCCCCCGCCGCCGGCGTCTCCGGATCGGCCGCGGTCGCGGCGCTCACCAGAGCGGCCAGGAACACAAACACGAGGATCGTCGTTCGCGTCATGGGCTGCCACCCTCCGGCCGGCCGGCCCGCGGTGCCCGGACGAATGCCTTCTCCGCCGCCAGGATGGGCGCGTTCTCCCGCAGGGCTAACGCAATGGCGTCACTCGGTCGGGAATCGAGGACGACCTCTTTTCCCTGGGCGTCCAGGATCAGATTGGCGAAGTAGGTATTGTCGCGCATCTCGGTGATGACGACACGCTTCACCTTGGCCTGCAAGCGGTGAATCACCTCCAGCATGAGGTCGTGAGTGTAGGGTCGGGGCAGCTGCATCCGCTGGAGGGGCAGGATGATCCCCTGGGCCTCCATCGGACCGATGAACATGGAAAGCTCACGCTTGTCCTGCTTGGCTCGCAGAAACACCAGGGGCATCCCGGAGGTGGGATCGGCTGCGACGCCCATCACCTCCATCTCGTAGAGGGTCCCGTTGGTGTTCTGCGGTTCCCCCGCCCATGCCGTCGCCGATAATAGGATGGTCGCCGCCAGCGCTCCCCTGGCCAAGGCCCTGCATGCGTACTGCATCCTGAAACTCCTCGGGCCCTTGCCCTTGCATCGGCCCCGATCCGAAATTACCAACCGCCAAGTGGTCATGACCATTCCTGGTCACCACGAACCATGAAAATCTCGGCGCCCCTCACCCCATCCCTCTCCCCCCGGTGGTGGGGAGAGGGGAGGTGAGGGGGGATTTTCTTCGTAGGCGCCAAGACCGCCAAGACCGGAACGCGCCGTATGGGCAAAGAAACGGAGACCCTGAACCCCCCCATAAACCCGGTTCCTGTTCCGCGATCCTGAGGCAGAGCCATCATGTCCTTGGCGACCCGGGTACCCAGCGCTCGCGCTGGGTGATCATGGCGGTTCAAGCTTCTTCTCGGATGAGGGCTAGCCCTGATCCGAAATTCTCAACCGCCAAGGCGCCAAGAACGCCAAGACCAGAAGGGCTCATTGGGGGAAACAAACGGAAGTTCTGAAGACCCCATGAGCGCGCTTTCGCGTTCTTTGGTGGAGAGATCGGAACATCGTCTCCTTGGCGACCCGGGTACCCAGCGCTCGCGCTGGGTGATCATGGCGGTTCAAGGTTTTTCTCGGATCCGGGCTAGAAGAACTTCACCAGGACCCGTTCCCCCTTCTCCACCAGGTCCACGTTGGCCGGGATCTCGATGTAGCCCTCGGCGTCGGCCATGGAGGTGATGGCGCCCGATTCCTTGAAGGCCGGGACCACCTCGCCGTGCTCGACCCGGACCGGCAGGTACTGGTGCCGCCCGATGGTCGAGGTGTAGCGGCGCGACATGGGCAGCTCGACGCCGCCCGTCCGCGCTTCGGGGAGGCGGGCCAGCTTGCGCAGCACCGGGACCAGCAGGCCGTACCCGTTGGTGAGGCAGGAGGTGGGATACCCGGGCATCCCCAGCAGCAGTTTCCCCTCGATGAGGCCGCACAGGGTCGGCTTTCCCGGCTTGACCGCAATGCCGTGGAACTTCACCTCTCCCATGCCCTCGACAGCCTCCACCATCACGTCCCGCTCGCCCACGGAGCTGCCGCCGGAGAGGACGATCACGTCGCAGACGAGCGCATCGCGCAGGGTGCGGCGCACGTCCTCCAGCGTGTCCTTCATGATGGGGAATAACCTGGGAATCCCTCCGGTCTCCTGGATCAGGGCCGAGAGGGTATAGGAGTTGATGTCATAGATCTTCCCCGGCTCCAGTGGATCGCCGGGGTGCACGATCTCGTTTCCCGAAGGGATCACGGCCACGGTCGGCCTGGCGAAGACGGGGACCTCCGTGATCCCCAGGGCAGCCAGGACGCCGATCTTGCTGGGGTCGAGACGCGTGCCGGATGAGAGGACCTCCCGGCCGGCCTGGATGTCCTCGCCCTGCGGCGAGACGTTCTGGCGAGGATAGACCGGCTTGTAGATCTTCACCTTCTCTGCCCGCGCGCCGTCTCCCTCCAGCTCCGTGTCTTCGACCTGGACGACGGCATCGGCCCCCGCGGGAATGGGCGACCCGGTGGCCACCTGGATGCAGGTCCCTCGCGCCACCTCGCCTCGGGCGGTGTCGCCGGCGTGGATCACGTCGGTCAGGCTCAGGCGAACCGGATTGAAGTTCCCGGCCCCGAAGGTATCCTCGGCGATCACGGCGTAGCCATCCATGGCGGCCCGCGGGAACGGCGGCACGGACATGCCCGCCACGACGGGTTCGGCCAGGACCCGGCCCGTGGCCTGCAGCAGCTCCACGCGCTCTGTCCGGGTGATGGGCTCGACACAGTCCAGGAGGATGCGCAGCCCATCCTCCAGGGAAATGAAAGCCTTCATGGGCTTCATGGCCATGGCACTTCTCCGAGAGACACAAGGGCCCCGGGCAAGGGCACCCGGGGCCAAGTGGAAGCTCCACGTCGCGGGATCGGCCGCCTACTGGGGCTTGACGCAGCGGACCAACCGCCACCCATTCATCATCAGCACGTTGACACAGTGCATTTGGTCCGGGGACAGGGCGGCCTTTTCCAGGAGCGGCTTGAGCTTCAGGTCGGTCTTGAATCCGATCCGGGTGCAGACGGGGGCCAGCATCCACTCCACGGCGCCGAGGATCGGGTTCTCGCTCCTGAAGTGGTTCAGGATCACGAGATGACCGTTGGGCCCGCAGACGCGCCGCATCTCGAGGAGCGTCTTCACTGGGTCCGGCACCGCGCTGATCACGTAGGTGGCCAGGACGTGGTCGAAGGCGTTGTCGGGAAACTCGAGGTTGGAGGCGTCCATCAGCCCCAGCGTGACGTTGGTCAACCCGAGTTCCCTTGCCCGCTCCCTGGCCTTCTGCAGCATCTCGGCCGAGATGTCAATGCCCGTCACGCTGCAGTCGCGAGGAAACAAGGGGAGGTTCAGCCCCGTTCCCACCCCGATTTCCAAGATACGGTCGCCCGGCTTGATCTCCAAAAGATCGATGGCCGCCACCCGGCCGGAATGAAAAATCTTATTAAACAGGATGTCATAGACCGGCGTCAAAATAGCGTAGGCGCGCTTGACCGTGCGGTAGTCCAGCATCCGTGCGCTGGCTGCCTCACGCCCCCGGACGTTCTCCATGCCGATACTCTTTCCGTCCCCCAATGTGATCACCTCCTTGAAGGTCGGGATTATATCCCAATCTCCTGCCTGGCAACAGGATTTTTTCCCCGAAGCGGACGGGGAGCCTCACCGCCCGCCCCTGGTAGTCCCGGTAGAGGAGATAGCCTTGAGTCCGGCCGAATTCGAACAGCCGTCGGGTCAGGTCCACATCCGCCTTGCAGTACTCGATGACCTTGTCCACCTCGCCGGCCTTCCACCAGGCCAGGCTCTGCAGGCCGTCCGCCAGCTTCGGCGCACCCAGGGTCTCCTGGGCCAGGTGATTCAAGCTCAAGCGGAAGCCCAGGCTCGTATGAACCTCCTCCAGGATGTCGAGGGCGGGCAGCGCGGCGTAATCCAGGTCGCGGTACCCCCGCAGGACACCGAAGTCGAAGCGACGCAGGTTGAAGCCGATGATGCAAGCCGACGAGGTCAGATCCGCCAGCAGGTCATCCACCTGGGCCTCGGTGTAGACCCGCATCTCGCCCGTCTCGAGGTCCGCGGTGACGGCCACGGCCAGGCCCATCCGGCCGCAGTTCTCCCAGCCGCCGACCTCTTCGGCGCTCCGCTGCGTTTCGATGTCGAGGACGAGGACGCGGGGAACCCCCGACCGGGGCGCGCCGGATTCTGCGACAGCTCCGAAAGGCACCGGGAACACTCTAGGCAGGGCAGGGGCTGACGCTGATGCGGCAATCGCCACGTCCTTTGGGATCTCGATGAGGCCGAGGAGGCCCTGGAGCGTGAGGATGGCCGCCGCCTTGTCCAGGGGCTTGTTGCCCGAGCCGCACTTCGGCGAGTGGATGCAGGAGGGGCATCCCGCCTCGCAGGGGCACTCCTGGAGGAGGCGGAGGGTGTGGGCCATGAGGTCCTCCAGGACGCGGTAGCACCGCTCGGCCAAACCGATCCCCTCGGGGTATCCGTCGTAGATGAAGACCGCCGGCCGTCCAACCTGCGGGTGGAAGGTGGTGGAGATCCCGCCGACATCGCCCCGGTCGCACAGGGCGAAGAGGGGAAAGAGACCGATCATGGCGTGCTCCACGGCATGGATCCCGCCCATGAAGTGGAGCCCGCCCGGCGCCGAGTACTTCACGTGATCGCGGATCTGCTCCGGGATCTCGAACCAGAGGCCCTGCGTCTCGAAGGTGTGGGGCGGCAAATCCAGCGGGTAGCTTCCGATCCGGTCCTGGCCGAAGATCCGGCGCTTCTCGAAGCCGGTGACCCGCTCGGTCACCTTCAGCCGCCCCAGGCGCGCCACCGTGCCTCTGACCTGGCGGAATTCCTGGCAGTGGAGGATCTCCGTCTCTTTCTCGCCGCTCACCTGAGTGTAGTAGTCCACCTCGACCGGCCGCGCCCGCACCTTGCGCTGGGCGAGGTCCAGGGCGGTCACCTCGAACTGGCGCCCCTGGTGCAGGTACACGGCGCCCGGATGACACTCGCGGACGGCGCGGAATCCGTCCACGCTCCCGATCGTCTTGCCGGCCTCGTCCAGGATCGCGAAGGCCTCGCCGATCCCGCGGATGCTGATCTCTCGCGCCGGGCTCCTGCGGCGGGCGTACCATTCGCGCCCGTCGGCGCTCTGCATCAGGCGGCGCTCGGCTGCCAGCTCGGCGATCCGCTCGGCCAGGTCGGGGCCATACAGTGCCGCGTCGGCCGGGCCTAACGGAAGCTCCGCTGCGGCCGCCACCAGGTGGTCCAGCAGGATCCGGCGGTTGTCGGGGTCGATGACCGCTGCCTCGGGACTGCGGGCGAAGAAGTCGCGGGGATGACGCATGAAGTACTGATCCAGGGCATCGGGCAGGGCAATGAGGATGATCAGCGCCTCCTGGCCGGCGCGTCCGACGCGGCCAGCCCGCTGCCAGGTGCTGGCGATGCTGCCGGGATAGCCGACCAGAAGACACGCGTCCAATCCCCCGACGTCGATTCCGAGCTCCAGGGCCGAGGTGGAGACGACGCCCAGCAACTTTTCCTGGAACAGTCCCCGCTCGATGGCGCGCCGCTCCTCCGGGCGGTACCCCGCGCGGTAGGCGCGGATCCTGTCCCGCAGGTGCGGCGCCGCCTGGTGGGCCCACATGGTGATCAATTCGGCGATCTTCCGGGCCTTGGCGAAGGCGATGGTCTTGAACCCGCCCTGGATGCAGTGCAGGAGCAGGTCGGTCGCCTCGCCGTAGGGGCTGCCGGTTGGATTCACGAAGACGAAACGCTTGCCCTGGGCCGGCGAGCCGTCGTCGTCGATCTGAACGAAGTCGCGGGCGGTGAGTGCCCCGGCGAACTCCGCCGGGTTGTTGATCGTGGCAGAGCAGGCGATGAACCGCGGCCGGCTGCCGTAGAAGCCCGTCACGCGATGCAGCCGTCGCAGGACGTGGGCGATGTGGGAGCCGAAGATGCCCTTGTAGGTGTGCAGCTCGTCCAGGACCACGAAGCGAAGCCGTTCCCAGAACGTCTTCCAGGCCGCGTGATGCGGCAGCAGGGAGAGATGCAGGATGTCCGGGTTGCTGATGAGGATGTGGGGGACCTGCTCACGTAGTTGGGCGCGGCGGTGGGCCGGTGTGTCCCCGTCCAGGATCTCGGCCCGGATGCCCGATCCCCAGGGGATGAGCTGCTGGAGGGATTTCAGTTGGTCCTGCTCCAGCGCCTTGGTGGGGAACAGGAAGAGGGCGCGCGCCTCCGGATCGCGAAGGAGGGTCTCCAAGACGGGTAACTGGTAGGCCAGGCTCTTGCCCGAGGCGGTGCCGGTGACGACCAGCACGTCCCGACCGGCCCGGGCGTGCGTCAGGGCTTCGACCTGATGGGTGTACAGCCGATCGATGCCACCGGCCCGGAGGACGTCCTGGATCGCGCGGGGCAGCGGTGGGTCCGGGTCGGCGTACCGGGGAATCCTGGCGGGAACGAGCTCGACGTGAACCAGGTGCCCGCGGCTCGCCTGGCGGGGGAGCAGGTTCCGAAGGAAGCCGTCCAGTGCCTCGATGTTTCCGGCGTCCGGCCCGACATCGGGCGCGAGGCGCGCGGGCGGACGGTTCACGCCCGCTCCAGTCGCACCCGCGTCCCGGAGGAAACGGCCTTGAAGACGGTGGCGTCTCCCTGGATCCGGCCGAGGATATTCACGGCGCTGGCAGCGCGGGGTCGGTCGTCGGTGCTGGCCGGCGTCCGGCCGAAGAAGATGCAGAAGGCACTTTCCGGCGGCCAGTACCCCAGCTCGCCCACGGCGACGATCTCGCGGGCGTCCTTCTCCTGCTTGGCCTCCACCGGGATGGAGAAGTAGATCTCGTCGCCCCAGGTGTTCCCGCGTCCCTCGATGGGCAGGGCCTCCCAGATCTGGGTGGCCGTCGGCGAATCGTTCAGCACCGCCTCGGCGCTGACCTTCCCTGCCGTGATCCGGATCTTGCGCTCCGTCGCCATTGAGAGATCCTCCTGGTGAGTGGCCTGCGCGCAATCTATCGCATTCGCCGGTGAGGGTCAAGCCGAAGGCGGAAACGCGGGAGAGCGCGAAAGGGAACTACAGGGAGGCATGGCCAGATTGTTTGCCGGGGTGGGCAAGTCGCAGAAAAGCCTCGACGCAGTCTTCGAGTGATGGCTATACTATAGGTGGAAATCATTCCTGCGTTTCGCACGGAGTTGGATTGGGGGAACGGCCATGGACGCCCCATGGGAGAAGGCCGAAGTGAGCTGCCCGAACTGTCTCGAGATCCTCGTGCTGCGCCCGGGCCTGGAAGAGATCTGGTGCCAGCGCTGCGAGGTGGGCTACGACGTGATGGAAAGGCGCAACCCCAAGGACCCGGAGCGAACCGTCCTCGTTCTCTCGAAGAAGCGTGAGGCTCCCGGACGAACCTAATCCAAAGCCGCGATCCCTTCTCTTGCCTGTGACCCCGGCCCTGCGTCGGGGTTTTGTGTTCCTACTTCTTCTTCTGGTCGCCGAAGAGTCCCTGCAGGGCGCCTCCCAAGCTCTTGGCTGCCTCGCCCGTCGCTTGCACTCCTTTCTGTCCCAGGGTCCCCACGCCCTCAGCCACCCCGCGGATGCTCACCCCCAGGGTTTCTGCCATGCCGGAGGCCATGCGCGGGGCCAAAGCTTCTCTGATGGTGAATTGCGGGTTGTTGATATCCCCCTCGATGAGGAAGTTCACCGCGATCTTGTTGTCCTTGTTCTTCAGAAAGTTGACCACGGCCGCGCGGGGGACGCCCATGAACGTGTCCAGGGCGCCCTTGGCCGAGGCAAACTCCAGATCCGAGATGACGACCTTCCCCGGCGCCCGGAGATGATTCTTGCTCACCTCTGATTGCAGATCGAGATCGAGGGCGCCCTTCTGGACGCGCGTCTCGGCGGCCTTGACGAGATATGGCTGAAACGCCACCAGGTCCACGGACCGAAGCTCTGTCTTCACCGAGGAGTCCTTGGTGGCCATCTCGGCCCACCCCTTCAGCGTGGCGCGACCGTCCCGCTGGACGCCCTTCACCACGGCGGTGAGGTCAAACTGGCTCTTGCCCTTCAGACTCGGCACCGTCACATTGTGCACCGTGGCCTGGATCTTCTCCAGGCGGATCTTCGCCGGAGGCTGAGCCACCGTGGCGTCGAAAAGTTCCACCACGCCGTCCTCCATCGTGACGCGCGAGACGGCGACCCTTCGGGCAGGTGGGCCGGCCGGAGCCTTCCCCTTGGGCGCTGGTGCTTCCAGGAGACTGGGCAAGACCCGCAGCTTTCCTTCCCGGGTTCGCAAGGCTGAGAGGTAAGGTCGGACCACAGTGATGGAACCGACCCGGATCGTGTCAGAGAACAGGCTGCGCAGGCTGGGGACGATAACCACACGCTCGACCCGCAGGGTGTCGGCCGCCGGCCATCCCTGGCGGCCCTTGATGCGGAGGCCATGAACCTCCACCGCCCACCAGCCTAGCTGGATGTCCTTGATCTCGCTCTCCGGACCCAGGGCTTCCACGACCTTGCCCTTGATGATTCCGACGGCTATCCGGAACCCGACGATTCCGCCTACGACCAAGACGAGGACCACGACGAGTGCGATGATGCCCCACTTCTTTGCCTTCGAGCTGGCCATGCCTTTCCTGCCTTGCTATGCGTTCAAGATGGCGGTTCTGATCCCCGATCCCCCAGCGCGGGGACGAAGCCTGCGGGGGGATCTTTCTGATGGCTCATAGGCTCATAGCCCCAATCCGAAATTCTCAACCGCCAAGGCGCCAAGAACGCCAAGACCGAAATGGCTTAATGGGGGGGGAGGAACGGAACTTCTGAATGCCCCATAAACCGGTTTTCGCGTTCTTCGGTCGAGAGTTCGAAACATCGCACCCTTGGCGACCCGGGTACCCAGCGCGAGCTGGGTGATCATGGCGGTTCAATGGTTTTTTCGGATTAGAGATAGCTCATGGCTGATGGTAAGAAGCCATGAGCTATCAACCATGAGCCATTTGGCCGGTGGCCGACCAGGGGAAACCAGGGGTTCGCTGCCGACCGGTCAGGGTTGGGGAGGGTTGAGCGCGAGTATCAGGGCTTGCTCGAGCTGCTCGATGGGGACCGGCTTGGGCAGGACCGTTGTCGCGCCCGCTTGCTCGGCGCGGTCAATGACTCGGAGATCTGTGGTTGCCGAAATGAGGATGACCGGAATGGGTGCCAGTTGGGGGTCCGCTTTGAGGGCCGCGCACGTTTCGTACCCATCGAGCCCCGGCATCATGATGTCGAGCAGGATGCAATCCGGAAGCTCGGCCTTCGCAAGGGCGAGGGCAGCCTGACCGTTCTCTGCCACCACGACGGTGTATCCAGCTTCTTCCAGGGCATCCTTGAGCATGCTCCGAAGCAAGAACTCGTCGTCTACTATCATGACTTTCGGCATAGGCGCCCCCCACTGTTCCCCTTCCCCGCACAGCCTACCCTTCACTGCACGTGGATGTCAAGGAAATCGCTCAACGCCCCCGACCCGGCGATCCGGCCAGGGCCCCCGGGAGGGGACGTGGATCACCGAGATCCGGGTCCGAGAGAGAGGAGGCTCGTGTCTTGCGGCTTGCGGGAAGCCGCCAGACCGCGTATCGTGCCGCCCGTTTGTGGGGGGTTCATGAGCCAGGCGCGGTTCCGCATCGGCATTGACGTGGACGGCACGTTCACGGACATCGTCCTGTGCGATGGGGCGGATGGCGCCCTCTCGCTCCACAAGGTCCCGACCACGCCCCAGGACATCGCCCTGGGGCTCCTGGCGGGCCTCGGCAGGACCGGTGTCCCGGCGACCGGCATCGCGGAAATCGCCCACGGCACCACTGTGGCGACGAATGCGATTCTCGAGCGGAAGGGGGCACGGACAGGCCTCATCGCTACGAGGGGATTCCGCGACATCCTGGAGCTTCGCGACAGAGCGCGCCGCGCCGCTGCGAGTTCTGTGCTTCGAGTTGCGTCCCGACTCGGCCGGACCCGGGCAGTACCGGGGGGGCCTGGGCGCATCCGTGGCGCTGGAGCTTCTGGAGGGGCGGGCCGAGGTAGACGTCCTCCTGCCGGGAAGGCCCATGGGTCTCCGCGGCGGCATGCGGGGGGCCGGCGCCCGGCTCGTCCTGGTGACGCCGGAGGAGCGTATGCGCGAGCAGGCCGGACCCGCCCAGGTTACCCTCAGGCTCCGGGCTGGCCATCGCCTCATCCTGGAGAGCCCCGGCGGCGGCGGCTGGGGGCTGCCGTTCCAACGGTCCATCATGCGGATCGAAGAGGACCTCGCCCGCGGTCTCATCACGCGAACCAGTCCAAGAACCGGTCCGGGGTGATCCTGAAGCCGGGCAGCCCGGAGAAGGACGATCACCTCACGTACCGGGTCCGCCACTATCTGCTCAGGACGCTCGCTGCGGAAGACATCATCGCCGGCGAGGAGTTACTCGACTGAGGCCCTCCTCACCTTTCACGCCTCTCGGTTCCTGCCATTCCGCATTCCCCAATCCGCATTCGGCATTGAAGTCTTCGCCCCCCTGCGCCCCGGCTCCTCAGCTCCCGGCTCACGACTCGTCTCGCCTGAGCTCGACGCAGGCTCGGCTCTCAATTCTCTCTTGCTCTTTCCTTGGACCGCGTACTAGGATGGCGCCCCCAGCAGCGAGCAGCCGATGGCCATAACAGAGATCTACCTGGATGCCGAAACCCAGCGGATCGCCGACGAGGTACAGGGCGGGTGGGGCAACATCCGGGCATTCGGCCTCTCCGTGGCCGTGACTTGGGATGCAGCGAACGGATATCAGGAATGGTACGAGCCAGACGCCGGACGGCTGATCGGCGAACTGCGAGCCTTCGATCGGATCGTGACCTTCAACGGGCTGCGCTTCGACCTGGAGGTGCTGTCGGCCTACGGGGATGTCCGCGAGCTTCGCGCGAAAAGCCTTGACCTGCTGCAGGATCTGAAGCGTCGGTTGGGGTTCCGGGTGAGCCTGCAGAGCTTGGCCCAGGCGACCTTGGGGAAGGGGAAGACGGCCTCCGGCCTGGAGGCGGTGCAATGGTGGCGTTCCGGCGATCCCGCGTTGCGGCAGCGGGTGGTGGATTATTGCAGGATGGATGTGGAGATCCTGCGAGAGGTCGTCGCATACGGCCGCCGCGAGGGGTTCGTCAAGATCCCCTCGCAGGGGCGGGACCTGCCGGTCTATGTGGCGTGGTGAGGAGGGAACGGTCGGCGTCGCCAGCCGCTCCCCGAATTCTCGAGGGTGACCATGATGCCTCACATGACGGATCTATCCAGACTGTATGATGAGATCAAAGAGGCTGCGGCGCAGCACGGGCTTCTGACGTTTCCCGGCTATATCGGGGAGGAACTGCCCGCGGTCTGGTGGCAGGGCGATCCCGATAACTGGTTCGGGTTCCTGATGATCGCCAAGGCGGAAGGCGCGCGGACGGTGTACGTCGGCCGGGCGGTCCTGGAAGAGGAAGACCTCCAGGAGCTGGCAGAATGGGTGGAAGAGAAGACCGGCCCCGGTTCCACCAACGGGGATCGGGCGCGCCTCAAGGAATTCGAGCGATACATCGGCTGCACCGGCGAGGTTCGCTTCGGGTGGATCAAGGACGGGGTCGCGTTTCTGCTGCAGCAGCGGACCGAGTGGTATCAGGAATTCCTCGAGCTCATGGCCGAGACCGAGGAGGAGGAAGAAGATCTGTAACCGTCATGGATCCGCAGATTACGCAGATTACGCAGATTCGCAGACCCCCCTCCCGTTCCCTCCCCCTCAGAGGCTGGCAACGGGACACACTTGACACTGGGGGTTCGTGGTGGTATATAGCGGGGCATGCGGGTATGTGGGCGCGAGTTCAGTCCAGAGCTGATCGCCCGAATCGCCACGACGGTACGGGCTGAGCC
>Ga0315285_10001836_pt1 | contig 22267 bp, 17 predicted proteins | sample YL17G09_36_MG_FD_203698 | JGI IMG/M metagenome (GOLD analysis project Ga0315285, IMG submission 203698) | Sediment microbial communities from Yellowstone Lake, YNP, Wyoming, USA - YL17G09_36 | ecosystem: Environmental > Aquatic > Freshwater > Lake > Sediment | place: USA: Wyoming | collected...
GCAGGGCTGCTTGGTTCATGATATACGGCTTGAAGACAGGGGCGGTTGGTTTTCTTTTCATTCCCCCATTATATTAAACTTTCTATAAATCGCGAAGGGGCTGTCCTTCTTCTTTTTGGACAGCCCCAGGCATCCTTGCCATTGAAACCGTGGACAAAATGACCGATCGCCAGATTTCGGCGAAAGTTCGCGAGCGTTTTCCGGTCTAGATTGTGTTATACAATTAATGAAAACCACCTGCCGCTGAACTGCAATCCTGCGGCAGGAATGCTATTCGCGCAGGAAGAAATGGGCTTACCGAACAACACACTGAAAGATGCAGGGAATCTTACAGGCGCGAACAAGCCCAAAGTTTCCGAACAACTACTGGAAAAGGCGCGCAAAGAACCTGATGCCGTCATAAAGGACCTCGAATCGCGCTTAAGCGGCTTGAGTGTGGCAGAAGCCGACGCCCGCGTCAAATGCTACGGGTTGAACGAGATCGCGCTGGAAGTGCTGGATGTAACCTGAAATATATTTTCCCAGGCATCATCGACGTTCACGTCAACCTGGTGCGCCTCACCCTCCGCCTGTCATCCTGCTTGCCCCCGTCTCGCCCCGGCGGGCTGAAAGCCCGAACGGGGCGGCATTGTTGGTCAGGGTGGTAATCTCCTCCAACCCCATCTATACTGTCATCCTGCCTGCCCCTGTCTCGCCCCGGCGGGTGTACTTCCCGAACGGGGTGGCTGGATTGTCAGGGAGCGAAGCGCCGCGCAGCGCACCCGCCTGCCTCTGAGGGTGAAGAATCTCCTCCAGCCCCGCGCCTCACCCTCCACCCATGTCACCCTGCCTGCCCCCGTCTCGCCCGAGCGGGATTCAATCCGCAGTATGGCGTCCGGGAACTTCGCCGGACAGTGGAAAAGTTAGTCCAGATTCCGTTGAGTAAACTAATTCTTGAAGGAAAACTAGCGAAGAGTTCGCAGTGGCAACTCGCACAACAAGACGAAGCCTTGGAATTTAGTATAAGAAAATAGATCGAATTATTTAAGCCAAACGATTTAGCAATCAGAGGCGCTTGGATTAAAACGTCTAATTGCTTCATTCTTTATATATAATAAGTCCTTGGCTAATCAAAGGATTGACCGAAAACAATCAGACAAAGATTACAGGAGTGGTTAGGCAGGGTGGGCTGATCTGCGGAGATTTGGTTTTCAATACGCACCTCCTTTTCTGTCTCAAAGGCCCGGCTTATCAGACATTGTACAGAGGAGATGTCACAATTAGATCGGCGCTAGCATCTGAAACGAGTTTGGAAGTAATGATATCGTCATTTATAGTTTTCGTTAAAATGTTTTCAAAAAACACTAGAATTTTTCATCAGAACCTTCTAATCAGAATTTTTGCATTATCCAATTAATAAACCATTCTCCTAAAAACCTTTACAAATGGCAAGTAAGAATATTCATACAGAAATACGCTAATCCGCAGAAAATCTCACACCTCATGCATTGACCTGATTCCATGCGAAGAATGCGATCGGTTTAATAATCAGGTTCGCGGCAAAGTACCATCAATGTTAGGAGCGTGGTGCGTCCAACGCGCGTAAGCTTTTGCGAGTCAATGAGTTCCGGCACGTCGCGCGGCGTGTGCGCCAGATCATCCGAGCCATCCCAACTGATGGAAAGCGTCAATGCACACCGGTCACCAAAGCCGGGGACCATCCCGCGCCCGTAATGTGGACTGCGCCCGCGCGTCGTGGTTGGATCATTGTATTTTTCCGCCGCTGCCTGGAATAACTTGACAAGGCGATAACTGCTGCCATCCTGCAGGGCGATGGATTTACCCGACCCATACCCGACACCTGAAAGTTCGATCACTGCCTCAACTGTAAAACCGCTCGCGCCGGGACGGGCGTTCAATACATTGACGATGCTCAAGCCTTCGCCTCTTTCACCGCCAGTCCAAGCGACAAAGATGACGGTTTTCTCCGGTTTATAAATGCTTTCTTTCATAAGTCGCGCCAATTCCAGCAGCAATGCCACACCGCTGGTGTTATCGTTTGCACCGGGATAAAAAGTACCGTCGGGGCCCATTCCCACACCGTCATAATAGGCGCTGACCATGATCACCTGCTCCTCAGAGGTCAAATAGTCACCCTCGCCCGGAATGACGCCAATGATATTGATGTATTGGTCTTTTGAAAAATCTTCAAACTTCGCGGCGTTGACGCTCATTTGAACCTCCGCCCCTTCCCCTGTGATCGCCACTTGATTAACTCCCAAACCTTTCACAATATCCGCCAGCGCGGACAGGCTAATGCCGGTCGTCGCCAAAAGTTGTTTAGCGACAGACGGGCTGATCACCATGGTCGGAATATCATGCAAGGCCGAAGCAGAAGGCGGTTCAAATGAAAAAAGGTCGCGTCTTTCAAGCGTATACTTCTCATCCGCAATAACCAGAATGCCCCTTGCCGTGTAGGGGCTTATCTTATCGAGGTCTGCGCCGCGCACGATCAACACTTTGTCACGCGCCTCTGTATTCAAAAGCCCGTAAGAGTCCTGCGAGCCCGCCTCGTTAACTTCAGGACCGAACGCAACGCTTATGACCCTAGCATGCGCCTCTCCATAGCGATTGGCGCCCGCAATTTCAGCAAAATCCTGCCGGTAGATAAACTGCTGCAAGGGTTGTCCATCGCTTCTGATCAAGGTCAAGGAAGGCACTTCAATCAGATGTCCGCGCGGACTTATCAAGGATTGTAAATATGTATGCTTTTCCCCGGCGGGCAAAAGCCCATTTTCCGCCATGCGTTTGGCGATATATTGCGCGGCAAGTTCGGCCCCCTGCGTCCCCGTTTCACGTCCTTGATAAGTGAGGGAAGCCAGAGTCTCAATATCCCGCTGGACGCGCGCCGCGTCGAACTTCAAGCCTTCGGAACGATATATGCTAAGCGGAGCGTTGGTTTGCAACAGCAAAGATATGGCGACAATCGTCGCAACACCTGCCGTAAAAAAGTGTATCGATTTAGCAAGCGGTGAAAATTCATTTGGATTTCGTCGAGAAAGCGGTGCAATCCTTCGCCCAGTATATTGAAAGCCATGGTGGAAATGAAGAAGGCTACGCCCGGATACAAAACCATCCAGGGATAGCTTCGCCACCACCCGCGCACGTTGGCGATCAGCGCCGCCCATTCTGGGACATCCGAAAAATGGACGATGATCGGCACCATATTACCACTTTCGCCGATCATGGCGCGGAATCCGCCTCCCATAAATATGTTGAGGTAGCCCAATTCGGCCAGAAGCATCATGACGCCGCCCATTTCCAACGCTGCCATAACAATCAGGGTATTGATCAAGTTTGGAAGAACGTGTCGAATTAGGATTTGATAGGAGCGCGCCCCAACTGATCGCGCCGACTCGATGTAAGGCTGCAGTTTAATGCTGATGACCTGGCTGCGCACGATCTGGGCTACTTCGCCCCAGCCAACTACGGAAATGGTCAACACAAAGACCCACATCCCTTGCTGAATGCCAAAACCTTGAATCAAAAGTATCGCGAACAATGTCACCGGGAATGCCGCCCAAACCCCGATCGCGCCGCTGATCAAACGGTCCAGCTGGCCGCCGCGTTGCCATCCAGCCAAAGTCCCCAGCAAGACGCCCAAAAGGACCCGCGCCAACATGCCAAAAAGAGCCAGAGAGAGGGTCTGCCTTGCGCCGTAATATACCAATGACTGAATGTCACGTCCCATATAATCGCTTCCCCAGGGAAAAACAGACGAAGGTTTAAACGGCTGTGCCCAGATAGTGCCTTCAATTGTGAGAACGCCATGGGTCGTGTATGGGTTCGCATCGGTAAGTTGCCCACCCAAAAATGCCAATCCTGTCAAACCAAGCACCAGGATAACCCCAAGAATTAATGACGGATTTCTAAGGATAGCTCGTATGATCCACCTGCGCCGGGATGGAACATCATCAAATTTTTCAAATCCTTTCTCAGAGGTAGGCAGGGGAGGTAATTCAGATGTGCGGCGCTGGAAAACATGTATCAGATCCCGCGCTAAATCGCACAAGCTATGATATAAAGCGCTTAACGTGCCGAAGAAAGTTGAATATTCCCGCACCCTCACCTGATCCTCTCCGTTTCGCAACCGCGCGTCAATCAGAGGAAAGAAGGTTTCAATCGTCAAGTTGACCAACAGGAAGAAGAAGCCCAGCGAGAGAATCAGGTCAATTACAAAGGTTGACATGCCTTTGTCTATTGCTTGAAGCAATGTGAGTCCAACGCCGGGCCAATTAAAGAACAACTCCACCACCGGCAGGCTAGCAAGCGAGAAGCGCAGTGAAGCGCCAAGCGTGGTCAATATCGGGATCAGCGCATTGGTCAAAGCATGGCGGTTGTAGACTACGCGGGGATATAGCCCTTTGGAATATGCGGTACGGATGTAATCCTCCTGTATGATATCAGTCAGGGATATGTATGTGACTTGTGCTATTTGCGCCAAAGGACGCATGGCAAGGGTCAACGCGGGCATAACGAGGTGAGAATCCCAGCCAAAACCACCCGATGGCAATACCGTTATGCCAAAGATGCGGTGTACTTGAATATTTGCCACCCAGAACAACATTCCCAGGAGAAAACTGAGCGTCGAGACGCCCAATGTGGAAAGCAATACAATAAGAGTGGAAAATACTTTGCGTTTAGCAATGGCTGCGGTTATCCCCAATACAACCCCGACAATAGATGCCACGCCAAGCGAGATGAACAATAAGCCGGCACTGATGATTAACGTGTCCAGAACGAGGCTGAAGGCAGAGATATCCGCTTTATGCCAGTAGTACGAATGCGGATGATCTATAACAAATTGCCCCACTCGCAGAAAGGATTGAGCGGCAGCATCCAGCGGGTTGGCGGGCAGGCGTTCACGTCCGCGTTCAGCGAGGATCAAACCAAAGGAAGTTAGATATGCAATTATAAAAAAGGTCAGCACCGCGTTGCCAATGCGGCGAACGATCAGCTTCAGTTCAGCCAGCGGAACGCGGTTGAGCGGGGATGCAGAGTTTGGTAATGTTGAATTCGTCATACCCCAGAGGATAAAACTTCAGTAGTGATAAATTGACCTGATTCCACAGTGCTTTCGATGAATCCCTTACTTTACTGAGTTGGTGTAGTTCGAGATGGGTCCTATCTGGTGCCCCCACGGGAATTCGAATCCCGGTTTTGGCCTTGAGAGGGCCACGTCCTGGGCCGCTAGACGATGGGGGCGTCTGGCAGGTGTTATTTTATCACTCTGGTCTATAAATCGTCAACGAGCAGTACGATCAATTCCTTCGGACCGTGCACACCGATGGTCAGGGTCATTTCGATATCTGCGGTGCGCGAGGGACCGGTGATCAAGACCGCGGCGGATGCCTGCCGCACTTCCGGCAGGCGCAGGGCTTCGGGCAGGCTGGAAAGAATATCGCTGGCTTTCAGGATGGCAATATGAGTCTCCGGCAGCAGGGAGGCGGTGAGAGGGTGGTCTTTACCACTGGTTACCAGGATGGTTCCGGTGTCGGCGATCCCAGCCAGCGCCCCGGTCACCCCAAGGCGGATGGAAGCATCTGGCTCTTGAATGATGGAAATACCGGCTTCCTGTAATGTTGCCATGTGCAGTATACCTGTCTCATCAACATGTATTTTCCTAATACCGCGCTCATTGAGCTGGTCTACCAACTGACCAGACAGTTGTGCAGAATTGACTCGGATAACCTGTCCACCGAGGGCATGGATTTCCTCGGAAAATCGATCGACCAGGGATTTAGTCACTTCAATGGTTGTTGTTTCGCTGGGATTCGCAGTGGTTTTGGGAGACGGCTGCCAGTTGTCCTGCGTTTCTTTGCGGATAAATCTACTGCGGAAAGGTTTTAGCGCAGGTCGGGGGAAATCCTTGCTGTAACCCCAGCCTGTGAATGCTGGCAGGTGCATCCAGGTTGAACGTGGGGATAGCAGACGGCTCTTGAGACCTGCCAGCATCTGAACCAGGGTAAACCGGAGTGGATTGGTTGTAAATAACCGGTATATATTAAGGCCGAATGTCAAAGCGAAAGGCGGACTGGTTTTATGCGGTTTGTCTGCCGGTCCCTGCCCTGCACGCACCCTGAGCAGGAGCCTGGGGAGGTCAATGTCCACAGGGCAAATTTCCTTGCAGGATCCGCACAACGTGGATGCGCGGGCGAGGTGGCCGAACTGTTGGAGACCGAAAAGTCCTGGTGAAACGACCGATCCGATCGGACCGGGGTAGGGAGCTGGTCTTCCATCCACGCCAACATAGGCGTGCCCGCCGATCTCGCGGAAGACCGGGCAGACGTTGAGACAGGCGCCGCAGCGGATGCAATAGAGTATTTCCGACAGGGGGGAATTGCGGAGTCTTGTCCGCCCATTGTCAAGCAGGATCAGGTGGCGTTCATGGGGACCATCCGGATCACTGGGGCGGCGCGGGGAATGCAGCAACTGGGTGTACACGCTCAGTTTTTGCCCCGTTGCCGAACGCGGCAGGAGGGAGAGCATGAGTGCCAGATCGTCAAGGGTCGGGACGAGGCGTTCGATACCCATCAGGGCGATATGGACGGGAGGGACGGTGGTGACCATGCGTCCATTGCCTTCGTTGGTGACAATGCAGAGCGTACCCGTTTCGGCTACGCCAAAGTTGACGCCGGAGAATCCGATATCCGCAGTCAGGAAAACATGGCGCAAGACCTGGCGGGCGGTCTCGGTCAGTGCAGAAATATCTTCTGTGTAGGGGATGCCCAATTTCTGCTGAAATAATTCCCCGACCTCGCTCCGGCGCAGATGGACGGCGGGTGTGATGATGTGCGAGGGGCGCTCGCCGCGCAGCTGGACGATATACTCGCCCAGGTCGGTCTCAACAGGTCGGAGACCAGCGGTTTCTAGGGCGCGGTTCAGATCCACCTCCTCGCTGACCATGGATTTGGACTTGGCAACCAGATGGGCATCATGCCGACGTGCAATGTCGAGGAAGATACTTACCGCCTCGCTGGCATCTGCAGCACGATGGAGGCTGATGCCATTGGCGGTTACGTTCTCGCTGAATTGAGCCAGGTATTCATCTAGATGGATGAGGACATCCGAGCGTACCTGGTGAGCACGCTGCCGACGTTCCTGGTGGTCTGGTAATGAGGCAAAGGCGGCGATCCGTCCCTTTTTACGGCGTTCGGCGTTCCCATCCAGGGCAGCCTGCAGATTCAGGTCAGCGATGGAGGCATGGATGCGGGAGTGGAATTCAGGAGAGGACATTTGGGGATAATTCGTAGATGTGTTGAGTGTTTATATATTACAGGTGGAGACAGGCAATTATTTGACAACTATTGGGACAGGGTATCCAACAAAGAATAATAGGCGGGCTTGGGCTGGTAATATGCGTCCAGGATGAGGGCGGCACCGTAGCCGGAATATTTCTTTGGTATCCAGGAATAGGCATCTGTAAAACCCCACATCACGAACGCTCTGCATTTTACAGCGTTCAAACAGGCATTTGCCATATCTGCATAGATTCGAGCCTGTTGGGCAAGTTTATCCCGGGTAGCAGGTTCTTTGAGTTGAATGTCCATTTCCGTGATGTAAGATGACAAACCTAATTTAGCAAATTTATTCATCATCAGTGGAACCTGCTGGCGTGATGGAGCGCTGCCGATCTCAAGATGCATTTGAAAACCCACACCATGGACCGGTACGCCCTGTGCCAGTAATTGTTCCAATAACACGAGCACAGCCCGGGACTTTATTTCTGAACGCTCAAGGTGATAGTCGTTGTAAATTAAGATGGCGTCAGGATCAGCCTCATGTGCCCATTGGAATGCCAGGGGGATATAATCCGGGCCAATCGTGCGCAGCCAGAAAGTATCACGGAGCAAACCATCATCGCCGACCGCTTCGTTCACCACCGTCCAGACTGACACGCGATGGTGATATCGTGAAACGACCTTTGTGATGTATTCGTACAGGATTTCTTTCGCCTGTTCTGATGTCCAGGACCCTTCTTCCAACCACCTGGGGACATTCGTGTGATAGACCAACGAATGCCCGATGACCATGATATCGTTTGCCTGCATGAGATCGATCAGAGGATCTATCCGGCTGAAATCATATTTGCCATTACGAGATCGAATATGCTTGAATTGAAACTGGTTGATCGTAGCGGTGTCAAACTCGTGTAAAAATGTGGTCGTATATAATGGATCGCTATTAAGAGGTTCTGCGAGGAAGAGCGAACCAATCCTGATCCCTCTCTGATAGGCGTAAGCACGGAGCGAATTCGAAGGAGTGGGGAGTAATGTTGGAGTGAGTGTAGGAGTTCTTGTTGGTGTAATAGTAGGCGTAGGGGTCGTAGTGGATGTAGAAGTACGGGTTGGGGTGGATGAAGGTGTACGGCTCGAAGTGGATGTAGGAGTACGGGTGGGAGTCAATGTCCTGGTTCGTGAAGGGGTATTTTTGGTGGTATTTGTAACGGTTATATCGAAACCGATAGGCGTATAGGTTGGTATGGGATTGTTTTGGGGGAAAGCCAATTGCATGTAAGCACATGCAAGCAATATGCCGGCAGATACTACATGAAATATTTTTCGAACCGAGAGAGTCTGGAGCAAAGATTATTATCCTGTATGAATTATTGCTTACTGATCACCCAAATGTGACCTGGTTCCGTCCATTGGTTTGCTGTGTTAGATCAGATGATCAGCGCGTTCCAATAATGTTCGTTGATTCGTCCTGTTTCTGATTGGCTAATACTTCAGAAATGTGGACAACTCGTTGGGTTTTCTTCTTACGGTGCAATCCTCCCTGGATATGCATCAAACATCCCGTGTCACAAACAACTAAGGCCGGTGAAGTGCTGGCTTCGAGGTTGTTGATCTTGCGCTTGAGCATTTCGGCTGAGATCTCCGGATGTTCCACCGAGAAGATCCCACCGAAGCCGCAGCAGTCATCTGCCTCTGGCAGTTCGACGATCCCAGCTCCTTGAACTTTATCCAAAAGCAAGCGTGGTTGGCGATCTACTCCCAACCCGCGCAGCAGGTGACAGGAGGGATGGTAGGTCAATTTTCCCTGACAGCACGCACCCACATCTGTCATCCCAAGCACATCTACAAGGAATTCTGTAAACTCATACGTTCTGGCTGAGAGTTCCTGTGCTTGTGCGAGCCATACCGGATCATCTGCAAATAAATCCAGATAACCATGGCGGACCATCGCGGTGCACGAACCGGAAGGGATCACCACTGGTCCGGTGGTGGATCGAAAAACACGAATGGTATGTTCTGCCATTAAACGTGCATCCTGCCAGAGTCCGGCATTGAACGCTGGCTGCCCGCAGCAGGTCTGGTCAGGGGGGAAATCCACACTCACACCGGAGTGGGTTAACACATCCACCACTGCTTCACCGATGTGGGGGAAAAATGTATCAACCAGGCAGGTGACGAAGAGTTGAACGGTTATCGTCATGGAAACCTGCTAAATTGTACACGAGAAAGCATGAAAAGATGATAAAGTAAATGAATAAGGCATATGGTATGATTTCTGCGCGATTTCTCCATGAGGGAGTGAAATGAACTATTTCCGTACACGTATCCCCAATCATTTTGACCTGCCCTGTCGAATCAACCGCCTGGGTGAGCTTGCCTATAACCTGTGGTGGACCTGGCATCCCGATGCACAACGCCTGTTCTCACGCATAGACGCTGCCTCATGGGAGCGGCTTGCCCACAACCCCATCCGGTTTCTACATCGGCTTGAACGTGCCAGCCTGAATGCAGTCGCGCAGGATAACGCTTACCTGGAGAAATACGACCACGTCTTCACGGTTTTTGATGATTACATGAAGAATGATAGCAGTTGGGCTGCCAGCCAATACCCAGAACTGCGCAATCGCCCGATCGCATATTTTTCCATGGAATTTGGTTTGCATGAAACCCTGCCGGTCTATTCCGGAGGCCTGGGTGTGCTGGCGGGTGACCACCTGAAGGAGTCTTCTGATCTCGGTTTACCGCTGCTGGGTGTGGGTTTCCTCTATTCCGAAGGATATTTTTCACAGCACATCACCGAAGATGGCTGGCAGGAATCACACAACACCCATCTGCAATTCGATGAATTGCCAGTTCTTCCATTGATGGATGAAACCGGGCAGCCACTCACGGTCAGTGTGGAATACCCCGGTCGGACGGTGTTGGTACGTATCTGGGAGGTGCGCGTCGGGCGTGTGCCTTTGTATCTGATGGATTCGGATCTCGATGCCAATGCTCCAAATGAACGACAGTTGACTGAGCGCCTCTACTGGTCGGACCTTGATCAGCGCGTCCTACAGGAAGCGCTCCTGGGAATTGGTGGTGTGCGTGCTCTGCGTACTCTGGGTTACAATCCTGGTGTCTGGCATATGAACGAAGGTCACGCAGCCTTCCTCATACTGGAGCGGGTTCGTGAACTGGTAAAAGGCGGTCAGTCATTTCAGGAAGCGATCACTAAGATACAGGAGAACAATGTCTTTACTACGCACACACCTGTTCCGGCGGGTAATGACGAGTTCCCCTTGTGGTTAATTGATAAATACCTGGCAGTTCTGTGGCCTGACCTGGATTTGAGCCGTGATCAATTTGTAGACCTTGCACGCAACAAACAGACCTGGGGGGAGACTTTCAGCATGGGCATTCTGGCTTTACGTTATTCCGAAGGGCGCAACGCTGTATCTGAACTACACGGACGCGTGGCACGGAAAATGTGGCATTTCCTTTGGAGTGATAAAGATGAAGATGACGTACCGATCACACATGTGACAAATGGAGTACACACTTCTTCGTGGATGGCACGCCGTCTACGGGTTCTGTATAATCATCATTTGGGGGAGGACTGGCTCGATCACCTGGATGAACCGGAAATGTTGGATCGCATTGAGGATATTCCTGCTGCTGAATTATGGGAAGTGCACCAGCATCTCAAGCGAAAAATGGTTTTCTACATGCGAGAGCGGGCGCGCCAGCAATGGCTGAATGAAGGTGTCCACCCGGTGCAGGTGGTGGCATCTGGTGTTCTACTCGATCCTTATGCATTGACAATCGGGTTTGCCCGGCGTTTTGCCACGTACAAGCGCGCTAATTTGCTCTTCACCGATTTGGAGCGGGTGTTAAAACTTGTCAACCGTCCCAACTTACCGGTTCAGGTCATATTTGCAGGCAAAGCCCATCCTGCTGATGAACCAGGTAAACAGCTCATCCAACAGATATACCGCATAGTAAAGAAGGCTGAGACGGCCGGGCGGCTGGTTTTCCTGGAAGATTACGACATGAATCTGGCACGTTACCTCGTCCAGGGGGTGGACGTGTGGCTTAATACCCCGCGCCGTCCATATGAGGCAGCCGGGACCTCGGGCATGAAAGCCGCAATAAACGGTGTGCTAAATTTTTCGGTGCTGGATGGCTGGTGGCGGGAGGCTTTCAACGGACATAACGGCTGGGCTATTGGCGAGGATAATGATCCTGATCCAGAGAAACAAGATCAGGTTGATGCTTTGAGTTTATATAACACATTGGAAAACGAGATCATTCCGTTGTTTTATGACCGTGATGCCAATAACCTACCAAGAGAATGGATTGACCGTGTAAAAAACTCTTTACGCACGGTCACTCCCCAATACAGCACGCGGCGGATGGTAAAAGAGTACGTGGAACGGCTATATCTCCCGGCATTAAAATGAATTGTTTCTCCGAATAGGAAGAATGAACATGATAGCTATCCTTTCTTCTCCCTCAGCCTGGTTGGGCGCGCTTGCGATCTTCTTCTTGCGTGTAACCGACATGACCTTCGATACTCTGCGGATGCTCTTTGTTGTTCGAGGTCGAAAGGGTATCGCCTGGGCCCTGGGATTTTTCCAATCCATCATATTTGTAATTGCGATCACTTCAGTTTTAAGCCACCTGGATAATCCACTCAACCTGGTGGGTTATGCAGCGGGTTTTGCTACCGGTAATGTACTTGGCATGTTCATTGAGGAGAGGCTTGCGATTGGGCACATCAGCATGCAGATTATCAGCCCGCGATTGGGTGTGATCCTGGCGGACAAACTGCGCGAAGGTGGTTTCGCTGTGACCGAGATACCCGCTCGCGGCCGGGATGGAATGGTTAGTTTACTGAGTGTCAGTGTAAAGCGTAAGGATGTAAGTAAGGTGGAAAAGGTCGTTCACGAGACTGACGCAGAAGCCTTCGTCACTTCAGAAGACGTACGACCAATTAGACGGGGATTTTGGCGGGCATAAAAACGCGGGGGCGGCACGCATGTCGTCCCTGCAGGGAAAGAGCATAATGGGCACAGGTGCCTATTTCTAAAACACGAATTCTCCGTTTCTGTAGAATATCTCGCCATCCACCACGATCTCCGAGTCTTTACGCATGTCGCAGATTATATCCCAGTGGATCGCGCTTTTATTCCTGGAACCAGTATCAGGGTAGCCAGCTCCTAGAGCCATGTGAAACGTACCGCCGATCTTCTCGTCGAAGAGGATGTTCTTCGTGAAACGGTCGATCTCGAAGTTGGTACCGATAGCGAATTCGCCCACGTAGCGGGCACCAACATCCGACTCAATCATCTCTAGCAGGAAGGCCTTATTCTTGGTGGCAGAAGCCTCTTCTACTTTGCCATCGCGAAAAGTCAATTCAACGCCTTCGACTATCATACCGTTATAAACTGCAGGATAGGTGAAACGCACCCAGCCATTAACCGTTTCTTCGACCGGGCTGGTGAAGATCTCACCGTCAGGCATGTTATGTGTCCCGAACGAATTTAGGAACGTATGGTCTTTGATCGAGAGGGTGAGATCCACATTGGGACCGCGCAGAACAACATGATCATGCCCATTGATCCACTCCACCGCAGCTGCCTGTTTCTTTTCAACACTGCGCCAAAAGGCAATTGGGTCAGCTTCATTTGCATGACAGGCACGAAAGACGAAATCCTGGTAATCCATCAGGCTGAGTTCGGCTTCCATCGCATAAGCATCGGTAGGGAAGAGTGTTGTTACCCATTTGAGGGATCCCTCTGCCCCACGCCGCATCTGGGTTTCGAGGATGGGCGAAAGTGCTTTTGCCCGGCGTTTTATCCTGGCTGGATCGATACTGGTCAGGGCGTGTGTATTGGTCGATGAATGAATGCGAATGCGTGCCTCGAACTGGTCGTAGGCGATTTTTTCGAAGGTTGGTAAAAAATCAAGCTGGCTGTCAGAGGCATATTTAAGGAAAAGCACATCCTGACTGGAAAAGTCCCATATCGAGGGGTGCGGATATCCCCCTTTTTCAAGGATCTGAACGTACAATTCCTTCACCAATGGTTCTGCAGCGTGGGTTGCCTCGATGAAGACCCGATCTCCAGGCTGGATGCGAGTCGAGTAATCAACCAGAATGCGAGCGAATTTTTCTATGGTGGGATCAGTCATCAGGTCTCTCCTTTGGAGGGAAAACAAAATGAAAAAAATTATATCATCCTTCGTGCGGTTCACTTATAATCGGTGGGGTGATAAACAGCTAACCAACATGCGGTATACTCTATTTGACCTATAGACCGGGAAAAAAGGATTGACATGAAACAGTTGCTGCAAAACATCCGAACTGGTAAAACCACTGTCGAAGAAATCCCTGTTCCAACCCCGCGTCCCGGAATGGCGTTGGTACGGACAGCCACTTCGCTCGTTTCAGCGGGTACCGAACGCATGGTTATTGAGTTTGCTGAAAAAACTCTGCTGGGGAAAGCTCGCTCGCGACCTGACCTCGTCCGCCAGGTGGTTGATAAAGCCCGCCGGGAGGGTCTGCTGGCTACAATGGAAGCGACTTTCAATCGCCTCGACCAGCCCATGGCACTCGGCTACTCCTCTGCCGGAACGGTCGTTGGCATGGGTGAGGGTCTGGAAGGGTTCCGCATTGGTCAGCGAGTAGCCTGTGCAGGTGGGGGTTACGCGGTTCACGCGGAGTACGCGGTCGTGCCGCGCAACCTGTTGACATTACTTCCCGAAAGTGTGGATTTTGAGTCAGCTGCCTTCGCTACCCTGGGTGCGATCGCCTTGCACGGTTTTCGTCTGACCGAGCCCCAGGTGGGTGAAAGGGTGGCAGTCATCGGCTTGGGGCTATTGGGATTATTGGCAGTACAGATCGCCGCTGCTGCTGGATGCCAGGTCCTGGGCGTGGATATCAATCCGGAGCGGGTTAACCTGGCGACTCATTTCGGAGTCGATGCTGTTCTGCGCAAGCAGGCGGTTGAAGCCGCTCAAGCGTTCACTGCCATCCGCGGGATGGATTCGGTCATCATCTGTGCTGACACGCCTTCGGCTGACCCGATCGAACTGGCAGGTCTTATCGCACGTGATCGCGGGTGCGTGGTGGCAACCGGGGCGGTCGGGTTGAACATTCCGCGCAAGATATTCTTTGAAAAGGAACTTTCCTTCATCATTTCGCGTTCTTATGGTCCTGGTCGATATGATCCTTTCTATGAAGAGGCAGGTTTGGATTACCCCATTGGTTATGTACGCTGGACGGAAGGTCGAAACCTGGAAGCGATCGTGGACTTAATGGCAAACGGCAAGATAAAGGTTAAACCACTCATCACCCATCGCTTTCTAATTGATGAGGCACCAAAAGCTTATGAATTGATTACTGGTAAGAAGGGTGAACCGTTTTTGGGCGTGCTGTTAACTTACGACGGTGAACAAAAAGATTTAAGGGAGAGAGTGGCATTTTCAACCATCAGTCATCGAGCATCTCCCGTAAGATTGGGTGTTTTGGGGGCAGGTAATTTCGCCAATGCTGTCCTACTGCCCGCAATCAAGAAACATAAAGAGGTTGAACTTGTGGGGATCGCCTCGGCTGGCGGTCTGCATGCACAGTATTCTGGCAGGAAGTTTGGCTTTGCCTATGCAACATCCAGTGAGGATGAGATCATTAACGATCCGAATATCAACACAGTGGCAATCCTTACCCGTCATCATTTGCATGCCGAACTGGTCCTCAAAGTGCTGCAGGCTGGTAAACATGTGTTTGTCGAAAAACCGCTGGCAGTCAATAATGAACAATTATCCGCGATCAATAAGCAGTTATTGAATTCCCCCGATTGTATATTATTTACAGGCTTCAATCGCAGGTTCGCACCGCTTGCCCTCCAGCTCAAGGATTTTCTGGGAAAGAGGGCAGAACCGATGGTCATGCACTACCGCCTCAACGCTGGTTATATCCCGCTCGATCACTGGGTGCATGACCCCGAGCAAGGTGGCGGACGCATCATCGGTGAGGGTTGTCATTTCGTGGATCTCCTGACCTTTCTCGTGGGTGCAGCTCCGGTTTCAGTGATCGCTCATGGTTTACCCGATAGCGGTAAGTATCACGAGGATGTCGTTAATATGACCTTTACGTTTCCCGATAACTCAATAGGGGTGGTTTGTTACCTTGCCAATGGTGACAGGTCTTTCCCGAAGGAACACCTCGAGGTCTTTTGTAATGGGAGGGTTGCCGTCCTGGACGACTTCCATTCCCTTGAGATGGTGTGCGATGGGCGGCGGAGGGTATTGCGTTCACGCATCAGGCAGGATAAAGGTCATGTCAACGAGTGGCTGGCTTTCGTGCGTGCAATCCAGCAGGGTAGCGAACCGCCGATTTCGTATGAGCAGATGGTGGGAGTGACCAAAGCCACGTTCGCGGCAGTAGAATCGTTAAGGACAGGCGCGACGATAATCATCTAGGCTGATGGGCTACATCGAAGACTTGCGCAAATGCATTGGTCAGCGACCGATCCTGATGGTCGGGGTAGCAGTGTTGATCATGGATAACGATAACCGCTTATTGCTCTTGAAGCGGTCAGACAGCGGTGCCTGGGGACCGCCGGGTGGATCAATAGAACCCGGTGAACTCGTTGAAGAGGCGGCAAAACGCGAAGTATGGGAAGAAACCGGTCTTGAGGTCGGGGAGACGAAATTATTTAATGTGTTCTCAGGACCGGAACTGTTCTATGAGTATCCCAATGGCGACCAGGTCTTTAATGTGATCGTGGTCTATATCACATCTGAGGTGCATGGCGGGCTTTGTATCAATGATGAACACGTTGATTGGGGATTTTTCGAGATTGGAAAATTCCCCGGGTACCTTAGCCCGCCGATACAGCCAGTTATCGATCAATTGATTGAGAAACGAAAGATCTCTCATTAGAAAAATACCTCTGTTTGTAATGTCTGTCTTCTCTCGAGTTATCATTGCAATCAAAGCCCTGTGCCAGTTGGGACTCAAACCTCTGGCGCTATATAGCCTGTACCAGTTGTGTTTGCGGACTGGGCACTACAAGCGGATCAGTTATCAAGCGTCAACAGTCCGCGGTCAACGGTTAAAAACCATTCTGCCAATACCCGATCCAACCGAACTGGTGAAATTACTGGGAGATGAAGGTCTGATAAGTCTCTTTAAAGAAGCCGATGAGATCGTCACTGGCAAAGTTCGTTTATTCGGTGGTGAACCGGTTGATTTGAAACTCACTTTCGACGGATCACCACTCCACTGGACGGATTACGAGACCGGGAAGGTCAAGTATGAGGGAGACATTAAATACATCTGGGAGCCAGCCCGTTTTGGCTGGGCATATACGCTCGGGAGGGCTTATCACCTCCGCCGTGAAGAGCGCTATGCTGAGGCTTTTTGGCGTCTCACTGAAAATTTCCTGGATGCCAATCCACCCTATCTTGGTCCACAATGGGTGTCCGGGCAGGAGGTTGCGCTGCGGGTAATGGCTTTCGTCTGGGCGGTTGAGGTATTCGCTGATTCATCACACTCCACTGCTCAAAGGCTTGAACGCCTCGCACAAGCCGTTGCCGAACATGCTGCCAGGATCCCTCCTACCCTGGTCTACGCCCGCTCCCAAAATAACAACCACCTGTTGACTGAAGCCGCGGGTCTTTTTACGGCGGGACTGGCACTGCCGGAGCATCCGCAGGCGGGAAGCTGGTACAACCTGGGTTGGAAATGGCTCAACAGGGGTTTCCGTGATCAAATCGATGGGTATGGTGAATACTGCCAACACAGCACCAATTATCAGCGCCTGATGCTGCAAACCGCTTTGTGGGTGACCGCAATCCTGCAGGTGCGGGGGGAAGACTGGCCCAGGCTGACCATGCAGGCTCTTGTGAGAGCGACACACTGGCTGTATACACTGCTGGATTGGGATTCCGGGCGCGTGCCCAATCTGGGTGCGAATGATGGGGCTTATATCCTCCCGTTAACGGTCTGTCCTTTCGAGGATTATCGACCGGTGATACAGGCAGCAGCGCGCGCTTTTCTAAAATATCAACTGCCCAATGGGGTGTGGAATGAAATGTCCAACTGGTTGGGATTCGCCCCACGAGGAGAGCAGATCCTGCCTGATGTTTATCTAAATGACAACCTGCACGGTAAAGACTCCTGGGGATACCTGCGGGCGGTTCAGTTCAAATCCCGCCCCGGGCACTCCGACCAGCTTCACCTCGACCTGTGGTGGCGTGGACTGAACATTGCCCAGGATGCAGGTACATATCTTTATAATGGTACTCCGCCCTGGGATAATCCATTGACGATGACGGCTATACACAATACGGTCACGGTTAACAGCCTGGACCAGATGACCCGCGCCGGGCGATACCTCTATCTCGATTGGGCGCATGCCTTTCGCAGGAATCATATTGTTACTGACCCGGAAATACTTCAGCGTGTAACTGGCCGCCACCATGGCTACTGGCGCCTGGGTATCCGTCATGAACGTACGGTCAGTGTATACCAGGATGGGCATTGGCAGGTAGAGGATGATATCGTGCATTTCCTACCAATATGGAAAATCAATCTGGGGCGAATGAATAATTCCCTCCACTGGTTATTTCCAGATTGGCGATGGCAGATAGAAGAGGAACCCGGGAGGGTAGGAATAAGACTAAAATCACCATACGGCTGGATGATTGTCCGGATTTCATCTGATATTATCCAGGCTGTTCGTCTTCTACGCAGCGGCGAGTTGATTTACGGGTCTGGAGAGGTTTCTCCCGTTTTCGGTTGGGTTTCCCCAACATATGGAAAGAAAGTTCCCGCCCTCTCACTGAACGTGGATTTTCGATCTTCAAAGGTCACAAGCGAGTTTATATTTCCAAAATGAGAATGCGTGCTGTTGCTCTATTATGAGAATGATCGTGTGGCTTTGATCGAACGCCATCGTGCAGGACGGCATTACTTCACCTTCCCTGGTGGTGGTGTGGGCAGAGGAGAGACGCCAGAGCAGACTGTTGTCCGTGAGATGCAGGAAGAAACCGGCTTGCTTGTGACTGTCACCAAGCTGATAGCGGAAGTCTGGTATAAAGGTAATCAGCAGTTTTATTTCCTCGCCAGAGCCGAGGATGGAATTTTTGGTACCGGCGATGGGGAAGAATATACCAACCCGCGCCCGGATGACCCGGATGTCGGAACCTATTGCCCGCTGTGGATGCCTGTCTCCGAGCTGACTTCCCAACCTGTCCTGCCACAGGAGATAGCCCGGATCGTAGTGAAGGCTCACAGGGATGGCTGGCCTGAAAAGCCGGTCGTGATCTTCGAAGGGTAGGTATGCATATTCTGATCATCCACCAGGCTTTCGCAGCCCTTGACGAACCCGGCGGGACGCGTCACTACGAACTGGCGCGTCACCTGGTTCAGCGTGGTCATAAGGTGACGATCATCGCTAGCACGGTGAGTTATATAACCGGAGAAAAGACACCAATGCTGTTTAATCGCGAAGTGGTGGATGGTCTTGCCATACTGCGGGCTTATACGATTCCAGCGCTCCATAAGTCGTTCGTACACCGGACGTTCGCGTTCTTCTCTTTTATGTTCTCATCCTTTTTTATCGGACTGGGGGTTAAAAACGTGAACCTGGTGTGGGGAACATCACCACCGATCTTCCAGGGTTGGACGGCCTGGCTGCTGGCACGGCTCAAGCGTATACCGTTCCTGTTCGAGGTGCGGGACCTGTGGCCGGCTTTCGCCATCGCCGTGGGCGTGCTGACCAGCAAGGCTATCATCCGAATGGCTGAATGGTTGGAGCGATTTCTTTACTCGCACGCTGACCGGGTAATGGTAAACAGCCCGGGCTACCTTGCACATGTGAATGAACATGGCGCACAGAACGTGGAGCTTATCCCGAATGGCGCTGATCCGGAGATGTTCGATCCTGCTGACAGGGGGGAGGTATTCCGGTCGCTGCACATGCTTGAGGGCAAATTCGTTGTTTTATATGCCGGGGCGCACGGCATGTCCAATGACCTGGGTGTGGTGCTTGAAGCTGCCAGCTTGTTGAAAGATCAACCTGCGATCCAAGTGGTGCTTCTGGGTGATGGCAAGGAAAAGCCCACTCTGCAGAAGCACGCAGAGAAGGCGGGATTGGCAAACGTGACATTCCTGCCATCGATTCCAAAGAGCAGGATGGCAGGTGCGCTGGCAGGGGCGGATGCCTGTATTGCCATTCTCAAACCGCTGGAAGCATACAAGACTACCTATCCAAACAAGGTCTTTGACTACATGTGTGCAGGACGACCGGTGATCCTGGCTATTGACGGGGTGATCCGCACAGTGGTGGAGGCTGCAAAATGCGGTATTTTCGTCCAACCCGGTGACCCCAAAGCCCTGGCAGAGGCGATCCGTTTCCTGGCAAAAGGACTTGCGCGTAGCCGAAGGATGGGGAGGAATGGAAGACGATATGTTGAAATGCATTTCAGCCGATCCACCATGGCAGATAACCTGGTGAGGATCATGGAAGATATGATTGCTTGTCATTCTATCAGGAGGAGGTAGTTGGTATGCTAACGAAATATAAAATCTTACTTCTTGGAGCGATCATGATGCCCTTCCTGGCATGTGATTTTCTTGCCAGGCTGTCGGGAGGATCAACTCCTGTGATAGAACCCCCACCTCAAACGCCCTCGCTTGAAGTACCAACCCTTGTACCGGTCCCTTCCATTCCTGCTGGCTGGCAGACATACACTGACCAGCATTTTGGCTTCTCTTTCCGTTATCCCCAGGAAGCGCAGGTAATTGATCAGCAGGAGGCTTATGCCCGGATCATTGACCTTCCTTTCATACCGGATACGAATCTCCTGGAAAAATACATGGAAGTGAATGCAGTAAAAAATGGTTTCCCCTGCCCAAGCCCTTATGTGGATTCTTTATCAGGGAGCATCCCTTCGCAGCAGGTCACAATAAATGGATTGAGCTATACAGAACAGTCTGGGGCGGGCGCTGGTGCGGGGAATATCTATGAATGGACGGCATATTCGACCCAAAGAGGAGATGTGTGCGTCAGTCTTACTCTTGTCCTGCATTCCGCCAACCCGATGAATTATTCGACGCCACCCCCTGTATTCGATGCAGCGGCAGAATCGCAGGTGTTCAAGGACATTCTGGGAACATTTACCTGGCTTGATCCGTAAACCATTTGCACTGATCCATTCCCGCGTATATACTGATATGAAGATCAGTGAAGAAATATGCAGGATAAATGAGGATTACCATGGCAAACATAAGTGGACAGACCTTGGGACGCTATAAAATCCTGGAGGTGCTTGGCGAGGGGCGGATGGCATCGCTAATTTGGTCGAGGAGTTTTTTTGCCATGTGCTTGATTTTTCCAACAAGGTCAGTATAATAATTATCAATGGGTGGTAATTCTTTGGGTTTTAGATTGAGGGGTACAGGAATTATATTCCATTTATGGCAATTACTATCCATGGGCTATTACGTTGAGTGTGTCAACCGAGTACTTTGTTAGGCTGCGCATTGAAGGGAGTCTTCCGTGCCCACTGATGCACACCATGACCTCCTTTTCAGAGAACTTTCGATTATTCAACTCAAGGAGCTCAAGCCTTCTCCTACCACCCTGCTCCAGGAGGTTGTAAACTTCGGAACTAACGCATTTGTACGATGCCTCTCCTCTGCAAGAGGAGAGGAAAATGTCCACCTGGCCTCATTTGCTCTATATCGCCACATTCTCGAACTCACTGATGGAGCTGAGATCCTGGTTTCTAACGCCTCTCCATCTGCTAGCATCCCACTACTCCGAAGTTCCTTTGAGGCGCTCCTAGCACTTGAGTTCATCCTTGAGGACAACGACCACTACGAGTCGCGTTCTCTATCATGGCTGGCAGGGTATGTACGCGATACAATTCGAATCTACAGTTCCCTTCTCGCCAAGACAGTTGAGGGAGAGAAATTTCTCAACGCGATTAAAGAAGACAAGTCGGTTCGAACGTTCCCCTTGCCGCCCGAGGAGGATGTCTCTAAAGCGATTAAGAACCTCACCCACCTTCTGTCTAGAGTGCAATTCCACGCCATAATTGCAGAATATGATCTCCACAAACAAGAGCCGCATTGGTACTCCCTTTTCGGCGGCCCCTCGAATCTTCGTGAATTGGCCCGCCACTTACGGAGAACCGCCCAATATGATGAGCTCTACCACGGGTGGTCTATGAGCGCGCACGCTCATGACTTCAGACCTTTCATTGCACCCGCCATGTCAGAGCAAAGTGCCATTAGAGGTCTAAGAGATTTGACTTCGACATACCAGGTCACAACATTTGCTGTGTTATTCATGGTTGATGCAACTCGCCAATTAATTAGTAAGTTCCACCCAGGCGAGACTTGGTCAAATTGGTTCTTTCGTGAAGTGTGTGACGCATATGTTCAATCCGCCAATGCATTTCTCCATCAGTAGCAAAGCGGAGCCCAACACCGTCTCCAACGGACAGCGGCTGCACCACTCGCAACTGCGGCGCGTTTCCAGAAGTGATGCGATAATTCAAGCGAGTCTCGCCAGTCCAGCCGCTGCCGCCCTGGACTGTCCGTCCAGGACAGACTGAGCCAAACCATTGGGCTGCCCAACAGGTAAAGAATTATTGCGAAATGAAAACCTGTAGACCTGCGGTCGAGCATATGGCAGGGTCAAGAGACACAGCCAAATCAGAAATACACGCCTGACCGGGTGACGGATATCGGCAGTTACCTGGAACGGGTCAAATAAGTGCCGGGAGGTGAGTAATGAGACTTTTCAAGCCAAACATACCCAAATTGCTTGCCAAAAAGGATGTGCGCGGCCTGGTTGAGGCGTTGGGGGATGAGGACCCGCAAATCGTCTGGCAGGCTGCATCAGCGCTGGGTGACTTGAGGGATCCCCGGGCGGGTGACCTACTGTTGGAAGCCTTGGGTAACCCGGCTTCACGTCTGGGCGCTATCCGTG
>Ga0315285_10001837_pt1 | contig 22262 bp, 17 predicted proteins | sample YL17G09_36_MG_FD_203698 | JGI IMG/M metagenome (GOLD analysis project Ga0315285, IMG submission 203698) | Sediment microbial communities from Yellowstone Lake, YNP, Wyoming, USA - YL17G09_36 | ecosystem: Environmental > Aquatic > Freshwater > Lake > Sediment | place: USA: Wyoming | collected...
ACAACACGGCTCGGAAAACGAGTGTCCTATACAATTAGTACAAGCCGCCATCTGGCTCAAGACCTTGCAGGTCATCGATGACCATAAGGACCTGAAAGCCATTATAAGTATAATGCGAGGGCGAGATGACATGACCATCCAAAACAACTCCCGAGCCACTCTGGGCCGCATCCAAGAGCTTAGGACATTACTACGGGATGCTGTGCCCAACATTTTGCCCTGAAAAATCACTGTGCGACTTCCCCTTTATATTACGACGGAGTCTTAAGGGGAAGTTACACAGTACAATTTTTTGATTTGTCTCTTTAATTAATAAGGGTCAAAACTATTATATATGGGCACGACTATATAGGTATGATAACATGGACCTTCCAACATTGAAATGTAAGCGGTGCGGACATACGTGGCACCCGAGGCAAGAAGCGGAACCAAAGTTCTGTCCGAAGTGCAACTCACCATACTGGAACAAGGAACGGAGAGTGAAAAAATGAGAGAAATAATCAGTGTGCCCACCGATTATAATGGGTTGCACTTCCGCTCTCGACTTGAAGCGCAGTGGGCGGTGTTTTTTGATAAGTTAACTATAAAATATCAATATGAACCCAAGCCTTATCAATTATCTACGGGTTGGTATCTACCGGATTTTTATCTTCCTGAGTTCGGACATAAGCCTTTTATTGGATTTTGGGTAGAAATCAAAGGAAAATATCCCACCAAAGAAGAAATTCAAAAGGTAGTGCAGTTATCGGAGAAGACCGGTCATGAAGCGGCCATATTCTTTGGCACGTTTTCATTATCCAGCAGAGGACATGCTAGCGGCGGTATTTTGATAAATGGAGACGAAGAAAAATATAGATGTTGGTGGAGTGCGTGTCCCGAGTGCGGCGCGGTGAAACTGGAGTTTAGTGGACGACACGAGAACGAGCGGTGTCGTTGTAAATCCATTTATATTCGCGATAAAAAACCAGGAAAGATAATAGCGGCATACAGAATCGCTAAATCGTTTTTCCAGCAGTAAAAACTCTACATATTCTACAAAAGAAACATTAATATACCGCTCTATACATACACATATACCGGTATAAAGTGTCCTCGGGCCGTGCGGGAGTGGCCCCGGTGCAAAAGGAAGTTCGGTGCGTCGCGGTTCCGAACGGCCTCTCCCGTACCATCTTATTTCCATAGCCCCATAGTTTTATATTGTCCTGTGGCGATTGGGTATCATGGCGAAGGGCGCACGCAAGCAGAAGGTCGTCCGTCGAAGAGAGGTTGATTATTTCCAGGAATATCCGCCTGCCAGCCGAGCCGCGCAAGCGTTCACCGTGCAGTATTCCGAGAAGAAGGCGACAGCAGATATTTTCGAGCTCAAGTTCCGAGACACGGGGAAGAAGTTCTTCAAGGTCACGATGGAATGGGACGAGTTGGAGGTCGTGGATGACCGCTCAACAGAGCCAGGTGGACGCATTTCCGGGAAAGAACCACATTGAAAGTCATGCCTGTAAGGTGTGCGGGTTCCACGCGAAGACGGAGGGCCAGGTGGCGGGGCACGAGCATCAGGAATGGACGGTCCTGCGCTGGGAGTCCCAGAACCAGTTGAACGAATCTCCTGCCAAGTTCAGCATCGTGACGCCGTTGATAGGGAGGAAAGCAGATGGTCGAAGTCAAGAAAAGCAACTGGGCCTCGGTCAGACCAGGCTTCCAGTTTGAATGCCAAGCGTGTGGAGAGTGCTGCCGAGCTGTAACTGAGGTTCTGGTCACCGGCACGGAACTCGCATACATGCAGAAATATAGCATCCCCATATACTTCAGGAAGATGGAGCGTCCGGTCAAGGGCCAGGAGAAGCCCCAGGTCGCGGTGTTGCCCACGGTGGCGCTGGTGAAGGAGCAAGGCCAGACGCAGTGCTTCTGCCTCGGGGACGGGGACAGTCCGAATGTGTGCAACATCTATCCCTTCCGTCCGCAATCCTGCTCCCGGACGCCCCTGGTCATCTATACCAGCTGGGGGAAGCCGTTCACGATTGAGCAAGTTCGAGGACTGCTGAGCGAGCCGGTCTCCGAAGAGGACGCGAAGTTGTTCGTCCACGAACTCGAATACGATATGGTGGGGAAGAAACTAATCGCCCATCACCTCTTCGCCGCGAGGACTGTCGCTCAGAGCGGAAAGCCGTGCCCGGCCTTCGGGAAGGGACGGGCGTGGAGCGAGAACGACATCAGGCAGTTCTTGAGCCAGCGCAACATGAAGTTCGAAGAGCACACTCTTGAAGTCGAGGCGTGCATTCGTCACTACACCGGCATGTTTGCGCAAGATTTCGATAATCACTTCGAGCCGGTCGAGGACATGCTTGGATACTATCGCGCCCGCAAGAGAGGGTGGAAGGAGATAGTTGACGGAGCGGGCCATGCCGCGAAGAAAACGTAAGGGAATAACGCCCTTTGATATTTTCGATGCCTTCGCTAGGGTCATGTGGGACCAGCCCGCTAAGACGGTCATCAAGAATATTGTTTTTCACGGAGAGCCACCGGTGGAGTCGGAGGACATTTCACAGGAGCAAACCGAAGAGGTCCTAGAGGATATCTTCGGTGAGGGTTTCTTCGAGGATGAGCAATTTGTCAGCCAGGAAGAGCGGGAGGAGACGAACGATGATGGGGTCGAGTTCGATGGTGAGTTCTATCGCTTCGACCGCAAGCCGCGACACCGTACGCCCAAGACCCAGAGGGTCGCCTCAGAATACGCCGAGTGGTTCAGGATACAGGGAGAGCGGGCGAGGGGAGAGGAGCACGCTGAGAGTGTGGCGGACGAGGGCGGTATGCCGGTCGCGGATGCGTGCCGCGTGTTGGGGGTCGCCCCCGATGCAGACCTCCAAACCATAAAGACCGCTTTCCGACGGCTGGCGAAGAGGTGGCACCCAGACGTGTGCCCCGAGGGACCCGAGCGCGGCGAGATAGAATTCAAGAAAATCTCTCTTGCGTATGAATCGTTGTGTCGTTCGAAAGATATATAACCCCATAGTTCTATAGGGTGTGTGGTGGTAACAAGTGCCAGAAGCGGTAGTGCGAACGACCACGACCATCGAGCTCAAGAAGACGACTAGGAATGCTTTGCGCTTGATGATGGTGCACGCGGAAGTGCACTGTTACGACGATTTGATTAACGAATTCATCATGCCCATCCTCGAAGAGAAGACGGGCGCGAGGAGTCCGTCAAGGATTGGCGAGGTTTTCGCCACCATGAAGTCGAAGAAGAAGAGCGGTTCCCGTGCGAGCAAGGGCGAGCCTCCGTGGAGAAAGGCATCGAAAGCCGATGACGAGCAGGCTCCATCGCACGAAAGCGAATCGAAGAGCGAAGTCGAGCCCGAACAGAAGAAGTAGGTTTTTAGGAAATGTGTTCGAGGGTCTCGGTCTCACCCATGTCAACGGTGATTCCATAAAGCCGCTTTAAATCGGCGTTAACTACAACTTTTTCTTGGATTGCAATCAACTTGTGGTCCTCTCCCTTTTGCTCCCGGAGGGCCTTTTGGATTCGGACCAGGGCCATGTAAGTGGAGTTGGAGGACCGGATGTTCTTTGTCATGTCGCTCGTTCGGGTAAATGTGTTGTGAGTATATCAAGTTTGCTTTTGTGCGCATATGAGCGCGTTCCCGATTGGGCAAACATGGAGATGATGCACACTAAACATGCCCGATTGGGCAAAAGTGGCGCGGAACGGTTCAGGAACGGGGGCGATTGGCCGCGCAATTGGTCAACAAGGGCATATCCCCTACCAACCAATCTGGTTTGCAACCCTTACCAAACGGGTTTCCGCCCCTTTCTGAACCCTTCACAAGCCTTTTGTTCGCATAAGCAAACCTCAAATACCCGGCTAACCATACACATGAACGATGCCAGAAGACGCGGAAACGGAGAGACCCGGCTTCTTCAGCCGCCTTTTCGGAAGGAAGCGAGTGACCAAAAAATTAGTCAAACGGGAACCGGAAGCGCAAACGAGCGCGGGTCCCGTGGCCCCGACCGAGGCCCCCCCGGTCCCCGCGACCCCGGCCCGGCCCCCTCTTGCGATAGATATGAACGACAATCCTGATTTATGGAATCCCAGCGAATTGAGAGGCATGGATATGACTCCCCAGCAAGTTCCAGGAAAGCGCCCCGTTGTGCCCGCCCCCTCCGAAGACGACCTCGATGACGTGGAAGAAGATGAAGAGGACGAAGACGAAGATGACGAAGAGGGCGATGAGGATGATGAAGATGATGAGGACGACGATGAAGACGAGGACGACGAGCCCGCGCCTCTCCGCCGACCCATCCCTGGCAAGCCGAAGATAGGCCGCCCCAAGAAGCCCCAGCTCATGAACAAGGAAGACCTCCGAACCATTATTGTAGAGAGGTTCGAGCAGGGCTGGACGAGCTATGAAGTTTTCAATTGGCTTAACCAGGAGAACATCATAGACGAGACGGGGGAACCGCTCTCCGTCAAGCAGGTTGGAGGATACAAGTCTATGGTGTCTTCACAAAGGAGGGAAGCCTATGTATCAGGACAGGCCCCGCCCCCTTTAACTGGCCAGATGCAGCCGCTCCCCCCGGATTATGTGGCCCCACCGATGGCTCCGGCCCGGCCCACTCAGGGTTCCCAGCAACAACCCTTCAACATCCCAAGGCCGCGCACCAATCTCGAAATTCACTACGAGAAATTGGAGAAGGCCGTTGCGGACAAGAACGACGCGATGGCGCAGATAGCCGTGGAGGGTCTCTACAAGGAGATGGAAAAGGATGGAAGCGGCGGGGGTGGAGGAATGAACTCCCAACTCTTCGCTCTTCTCCAGGGCCAACTCGCCGGGAACAAAGGAAGTTCCAAACTACACGAGCTGGAACAACTCACCACCATTGTCAAGAACCTCATGCCCGAGCAAGCGCAGGGAGAGTCCGAGGCCGTCGGCATGGCCAGGGTCATGGCCGACACGGTCGAAAAGGTCTCGAAGGACGCCAAGGACACCATCCTTGAAGTCAGCGGCACCAAGGGCAAGGCAGACAATATGGGCACCTGCCCTAATTGCAAGAAGATAATTCCGAAGGATTCCCTCTTCTGTGGTTACTGTGGCCTCAACTTCCAGAAGGTCGAGGACGACGAAGAGGAAGAGGAAGAGGAGGACGAAGAGGAGGCGGCGGCGCGGAAGGAGCAGGAACGGATAGATAAGGAAAAGGCGCGCCGGGCGGAGCTCGCCAGGAGAGCGGTGAAGGCACCGGCCCAGCCGAAGCCGACCGCAGCACCGCCCCAGCCACCGAAGGCCGGGACGCCGCCCGTTGCCAGGCCGCCCGCAGCGACCCCACCGCAGGTTCGACCGCTCGAACCGCCCGTCCAGATTGGCGCCGATGGGGGCGTCATGACGGTGACGGAACGGGCATCCTTATTGCGCGACCTCAAGAAACTCGCCAATTTCATCACGAACAAAGATGACCCCGTGCTCAAGACCCAGGCGCTCTTCAAGTTGGGTGACGATGGTGACAAGAAGCAGACCTTGTTCCTTGCCATTGTCGGCAGGGACCTCCTCTTGGCATCGGCCCGGAGGATGGTCCAAGAGCATCCCACAGAGTTGTCGATGTTCCAAAACTACATCGAACTTTGCGACAGCGTGGACGGACACGCCTGGCTGGACAAGTGCTTCGAGGAGATAAAGGCCCTCTCCAAGCAATATGGTGTGCTACTGAAGAGGGAGGAAGCGGCGTCGATGCTCGCCAAGATGGAGGCCAAACTCGGCTTCGCTGTAGAATAGACATTTCAAGGAGTGGACAAACATGCCAGACGAAGAGAAGAAAGAGCTCGTCAAAGAGCCAGTGCCAGTTCCCGAGGAGCCCGCGCCCGAGACGCCAGCGGAGAATACCGAGTTGGATGACCTTATGGCCAAGCTAGTGGTCATCCAAGAGGTCAGCGCGGCGAGGGCGTTGGCCCTCGATACCCTCGTGGGAAGTGGCGAACTCGGAGGTTTCGTCTACGTCACCGCTGTCCAGGTCAACGAAGCCCGTGCGGTCAAGGACATCTGCGAGGCGTTCGGAATAACGATAGAAGAGCTTAGCACCCACCTCGACATAGCGGAGGCGGACGCGGAGGAGGACGAGGACGAAGGCGAGGAAGACGACGAGGTTTTCGAAGACGAGGAAGAGCCCGAAGAAGCGCCCGCTCTCCCACCGAAGCCTGCGCCCCAGGCCGCCAAGAAGAAGAGCAGGGTCCTCGACACCGCCGAGGAGTTCTTGAAGGGGTGAAGGCGTGTCCGCCGAAAAAATCTCCAAGGTGAAGCCACCGCCGGAGCCGGTAGCTAACGGCAAGGACCCGAACGGGTGTCCCAAGCACCCGTTCGTAGATGCCCGCGAAGCCGCTCCCGTAACCAAGGAGCGCACACAGAGAGGCAAAGAATCCGCACGAGCCCGGCTCATGCTCGACCTCATCATAATTGCCAGTATTTTGTTCGCGGTCGTCCCGCAGATTGCCTATACAATCTGGCTGGCCTGGAACCCAAGCGGGGAACTTACATGGCAGACCAGAGACCAAGCAATCCTTTTCGGAGCGACCAGCAACCTCACCAACATCGTGATAATGTTGGCATCCATCTATTTTGTTCGAGTGATGGCCGTAAAACTCGACTCCTACGACGAACTCCTCGAACGGGGAATGTCCGACTACGAACGGATGAAAAGTCGTCTGCTGGGATGGTCCTTCGACCTCGATTCCTTCAGTGAGGTGATGGATGACATCATTGAACTCTATCACGACAATAGGAAGGAATTCAAGGACGGCATCAAACTGATGAAGATAACGCTTCCGGCCATGCCTGCCCTGATGAGGAAGTATGGCGGGCGCTTGGAGAACTTCGCCAAGTTGACGCCGGAAGAACAGGACGAAATCATCAAGACCATCCTGGAGAGGTGACCACCGTGCCAGTCTATTCTTACGAATGCCCGAAGTGTGGATACGAAGACGAGATAACACGCAAGACCCCTCCGACGCACTGCCCAGATTGCGGAGCAGAACTCGTGAAGGTCGTTGAGAAGAAGGTCCCGCCCACGCCCCCTACGGAGCAGGAGCTCGAAGAGAAAGAGGAAGCGGCTGTGGTGGATGACGGCACGCCGAAGCAACCCAAGGGTCAGCACCGCAAGCGGCGCAAGGTCGTCCGGCTCCTCAAGTTCATTCTCGGCAAGGACCTTACTGAACTCGTTTCAAATTCGGAGACCTGGAAGGATGTCGCCCGGTCCAAGGCGGAGAAGGCGATGGATATTGCCGGGTTCGATAAGGAAGAGAAAGAGGATTGGCTCGAAGAGCTCGATGAAAAGGTTGAGCGCTTGCATCAGAAGGCCAGACAAAAACTTAAATAGGCATGAGTCCCCATTATAGTTTGGGATGAGTCTTGCATACTTTCCGCCCCACGAGCACTACTTTGAAGAAGGGCGCTCTCGGCCTAACGCTAGGTGTGGGCCTGGGCGAACTCGCGGTCCCGCTCGTTTACAAATTATCCAAACATCTTCCGAGACGGTGGCGAAAGGCCATATACAGGTATTCTCCGTCACACAATAAGGGCCTCGGCATGACGATGATTACGACCGGGCTCTTCACTCGCAGCCCGACGATGATTAGCGCGGGCATCGGCCTCGTCGCTAGCGATGTTCACAGTTTCATGGGCAAAGACAAACGGATGGCAAAGGAGTGGAACCTGGCCATAAAGGGAATGCCCCCAATCAGTATTGAGCGTTATGATATTCCCGATTGGCTCCCGAACGCGGCAAAATATAAGATTATCGGGGAGAAGTTCAAGGAAATCATCATGGACGAGACCTACAATAAGGCTCGACGTGTTTGGATACCCGCTGGCCGCGACCATCCTGCCGTGCTCGTAACTGCTCGACGGATAATCAAGGACTATGGCCTCGATGGTCACAACAAGGTTGCCGTTCTTCAGGCCATCCAACACTGGATACAACACAACATAAATTACTGCTACGATGCGCGCTTCCTTGACCAATTTATTCATCCATATCTCACGCTCATCTTCGGTGCTGGTGATTGCGATGACCAGACGCTCCTTGGTGTCGGACTTGGCGAGGCGCTCGGGATTGAGATGAAAGCAAAACTCATTTCACAATATAAGGATGACCCGACGCGCATGAACCACGTCTACGCGGTCGGAGTTATCGACGGTAAAGATTATCCAATCGAAACGATTTTCAAGGGAGTGCCGATGGGCTGGGAAGCTCCGCATGTGAATTCAACAACTGTAAATTTCTATTAATTCACAAGTAACACAAGTAATAAATAATTGGATGAGGCTATTATATAATAGGTATCCCCATGCCGCCTACCGCACGTTCTTTAGCGCATTGCCCTGGTTGTAAGAGGAGAGTTTCCGAAACATCTCGTCACCTAAAGGACGAAGATACCGGACAACTTTTTCACATTAAATGTTTTAAGAAAGTTCACGGCAATCCTGCCAAATTCATGAAAGTCCGGGGCAAGGCGAACCAGGCGCAGTTGGCAGCGCAGGCCGCACAGATGGCGGTGAAATACGGTCCCCAGGCGATAGAGATGGCGAAGAAGCACGGACCGGCGATGATTGCGGCGGTGACGAAGGCGGCGGAGGAATACAAGGCGAAGAAGGGGAAGGCGAACAAGGGAGACGAGCTTTGGCCAGGGTTCTGGGAAGAGGACATGCCAGAAATGGGTCGCATGATATTTGGAAAGGCATACGACCGCGAGCCGAGGATGTTCAAGAAGAAGAAGAAGGCCGAAAAGTCTGCCAAGGAATTGGAGAAGGCGGGCTGCACGGTTACGATTTATCCCGTCGGTAAGGAGTGGGCGCTGCGAGTAGACGCTCCCCGGAGGGTCGGCAGCCACGTGGTTGCGAATGCGCAGGCCAACCAGATGGAGATGTTGGCCGAACTCGGCAAAGCGGGCCACGCCGTTTACGAGAAGACGGGCGTTCCGATGGGGCTCATGGATGTTCCCGATGCCATAGCGAAGGCGAGGGCGAGGAAGGCCGAGAAGCAGAATCCCGGCTACGGGTGGGTCGTGGCAAACGACAGGGGCGAGCAGGTCGCGGGGCCGTTCGAGGACGAGCAAACCGGATGGAACTACATCAAGGAGAAGGGGCTGAACCCCGACGAGTATTCGGTCGAGCCCGTCGAAGGGATGTACGGTCCAGGGACGGAGAACCCCGAGCAGGAATTGATTGAGACCGGCAGGCCGAAGCGAAAGGCCCTAAAGGTTTGTCCGATACTCAGCGTTGGCACTATTGCCGAAACGAGAAAATTTGGAGACGACCCGTCGGACATTCACAACATGCTTGAGTGCATAATGGGTAACTGCGAATTCTGGGACAACGGAGCGAAGCAGTGCGGTGTTCCGAGGGTGGCGGTGAAAAATCCAGCCGACCCGGAAGAGTTGCGGGACATACTCACGGGCATAGGGGAACTGGTTCAGCAGTCCGAGAAGTTCTCCGAGGGGTCATCAGAGAGGAAGATGCTTCGCCGGTTGGCGGAGACGAAGCGTGCGGAATATGTCAGGAAGCGGGCAAATCCCGAACCCAAAGACCCGATGGAAATCGAGGCCATGCACATGGCCAGCCTCGGGATGACGAAGGAACACGCTCAGATGGCGCTCGGGAAGAAGCCCAGGGGCAAGAAATCGAAGCGGTCGAAGAAGGGCCGGGCGAACCAGCCGCCAGCGCAGGACCCCGAGGCCACGCCAGCCGCAGAACGGAGGCAGAGCGCTCCGCCACCGCCAACGCCTGAGCAAGTGGCAGAGGACGCCCGTGCCAGGGAAATCATGGGGCAGATTACGGCGACCGGCTATCACCCCACGCCCGAGGAGATGGAACTCCTCATGCGGACAAGGTCGAGGGCGCAGAGGCGGCTCGGCCAGCCACACGGTCCTTATCATCTCGCTTACACGGTCATCAAGCCCGAGGTTGTCAAGCGCCTCCGGGATTTCATCGTCAAGGACCGGCCCTGGAGGGGCACGGCAGAGGAGAAGCAGGTCAAGTTCGATGCGCTGCTGCACGACCTCTCCGAGATTTATGCCATTCCCCAGCCCACACTTCACATCAGCGACCCCGAGCACGCAATGGGTTCAGGCTTTTTCAATGGGACGAGCAACCACATCGAGCTCCCACATTACAGCGTCGTGACCACGCTCCACGAGTTCAAGCACGCGCTTCAGCACCACCTTCACCAGCCCCAGAACGAAGAGGTTGCCCGTGGTTGGTCGCTATCGCTCTTCTATCACGCGGCGCCGAAGCACTTCAAGACCGCCGTTGAACGGGGCATCGTGTTCTTCATCGAACAGGAAGACACGACCCGCCCCGAGCCGTTGCTCTTCGCCTTTGCCGAAGCGCCAAATGTTCCAATCTCCGTTCTTGCTGCGCTGAAAGCTCGCCTCGAAGAGATGAGTTACAAGGTCGATGTGCGGGACGGAACGGCGAAGCTGACCCCGGATGGTCAATTAGTCGCGGCCAAGTTGCTCTACACCAATGCCCCCGAGTTCGTGGTCCGCCGGGCAATCCAGTTCCACCTTCAGATGGCAAGGGACACCTTCCGGGGCGAGGTCGAGGAGGGTCAGCGGCGCATCGTAGCAAACCCGCTCACCAACCAGCCCGACCGCAGGGATGAGTGGATAGAATACGAGACCGACGAGAATCCGCGAGGCGGTAAGGCTCTCATCCGTGGCCGGTTCGAGATACGGCCCGGCGGCAAGTACGTCCGCGAGCGCGTCGAGGACCCAGACCAGTTCGACCGGCGCTCCTTCAGGACCATCAAGCGCGGTAAGAGAGGTCACGCGGTCGTTATCGGATGTCCCACGGGTCAGTGGGACCCCAAGACCAAACGGTGTCGCGTTGGTACTAGGGCACAAAGTGTTCTCCACCCCCTCTCCGAGATGGAGAGATACGGGTTCAGCGCTGAGCAAGCCATCGAAGAAGGGTTCTTCGTGCCCCCGCAGGAAGTCGTCCCGGTTCTTGAAAATCCAGACCCTTACTACTACGCAGCCGAGAACCCGGTTGACGCAGCAAAGCTCGCTGAAGCCGGAGCCGAAATTGGCGGTATGGCCATGACCGGCGCAACGATTGGGAGCGCCGTCCCGGTAGTCGGCACGGCGGTCGGAGCCGCAGTTGGAGCCTCCATCGGTGCAGGTAAGCAAGCCTACGAGCACCGGGCCGAAATCAAGGAGGCGGGCGAGAAACTCGTGAAGAAGATTAAGCGCGAGGAGAACCCCGACCTCATGGATGCTACGAGGGAACTGCTCTATGACGAATAACAAGGACATCAGGCTTGATAAGTCATGCCGGGACTGCTCTAACTTCGAGCAGACCAGCGAAAGCGTTGGAGCGTGCCGGATTGAGAGCAGGCCGGAGCAGGTCATGAAGCAGGTGAACTTCATTTCCTGTAGGTTCTTCAAGCCCAGGGGGGTGCAGTAGATGGTTACATGCTCCAACTGCGCTTACTTCCTCAAGGAATTTTCCATCTGCACCAGCGGGTTCATCATGGTCGTTGACCCGCAGGAAGGATGCGTGTCCTTCGGAAAGGAGAAGATAAAGGACAGCCCCGTCAAGCAACTCACGGCCAATCAATTCGAGTTCTTGAAGGACACGGACTTCAAGATGACTTGGGACAAGGATGGGTGGCTCACGGATGTCGGCGTTCGCGGTCTGCCGAGGGTTCAGCCGTTGACCCCTATACCCAGGGAACCCATCACTTTCTCCTACTACGACCAGAAGGAGTGCGGGAACCTGGTCTACAGCAGGAACCCCGAGAACCCAGGCGTCCTCGTTTACACACCGCTCCTGGACGACCAGAACTTCACTTTCTATAAGCAGTGGAACGCCAACCGCTTCCCGCCGGGGGTCGAGACCAGGCGGATACCCGCGATGGCGATTCCGGTCCACCTGTTCAGCCTCTACGAGATATCTCACCTCATCGCATCGCGCATCAAGGACGGCAGTTCCTTCAACGAGAAGTTGCACGAGAGCCTGTCCGCAGACATGCTTCCGCTTCCGCCGGACCTCGAACGGACGCGCCAGTTGTGGCGGTCGATGGGCTATCCGACCGGAGAGGTCAATCTCCCGGATGGAACGCGCCCGGTCTACTTCGCGTATCGCCGGGAGAACGCTCGGGCGGTCGTTTTCATCCAGAGCGAGAGCCTCCTCGATGTCAATATCTACGAGATAGCCGAGGCCCTGGAAATTCCAGTGTCGCGCGAGGAAGAAACACTCGGAGCGCTGCGCTTATCCAACCGCTGTATCTTGTGCGGTCATGTTCATCAGTCACCATTTGACATTAATCGCGTCTGCGAGTTCTGTCTCCGACCGGGTTCGCAGATAGTCTTCAAGCCGAAGACGCAGAAGCCGTAGTCACAAGGGGATGAGCAAGGATGCCTTTGAGCGAGGCAGTCGAGCTATTCAAGGACTGGCACCAGTTCGACCCAGCGGGCGTCATGGACATAAACATCCCCGAGCCCAAGGGCCAACTCCGGTTCCGTGGCTACATCAAGCGGTTGGACTACCTTTCGGATAAATGGAATCAGTACGAGGATGTCTATTATTATCACCACTTCAGGAAGAACTTCCCCGCGCTCTATGAAGATGAGAAGGGCAACTACTTCGTTTACGGGTTCATCCGGGTCACGAAGCGGGGCATAGATGATTGGAAGATTGTCAACAACCTCGTCTGGAAGCGCCCCGACGCGAAGAAGGGCGTCGCCAAACTCGGCGTTCTGCAACTCGTATCCTTCGAGGACATCGACACTGGCAAGACCGAGACCCTCATGTTTGACGACCGTTACTATGTGGGACACCCCGACCTCGATTTCACTTACATTTCCTCGCCCGTTCGGGCAAACCCGTCTGCCCCGCCCCTCGCGGTCCAGCACCTTCTCTCCGTCGTCGAGAACATCAAGAAGGACAAGAAGGCGATGAAGGCCCTCGACCGGGCGCTGTCATATCACCGGAAACAGATGAAGCCCAGGGCGCGGGCCAACCTGTCCGTCGTGCCCGCTGCCGTCCTGACCAAGATGATGACATCGCAGGCGTTCCTGAAGTCCATTGTGACCGAGGTTTCCACTGCAACCTTCGGGGTCGGTATCATAGCCACCATCCTTGGCGGTTTGCTTGTCGATTGGCTGGTCAGCACCGCCAGGAACAAGGCCATACCTCCGCAGATGCCCATGCCATCGTCGTGGGTCACCAGGATGACGAAGTCGTATGTCGAGGGTGGTATCAAGGACCCGAAGGATATTCAGACCCGGCTTGAAGAGATATGGAAACACTTGGATTTCGACCAGAAGCGCGAAGCCTACGAGCGCGATTACAAGTGGCCGGGAAAGGAAAAACTCCAGGTCACAGAGAACCCTAAAGAATTTACCGAGGCGCAACTCGTCCAGAAGGCTTACGAGATTACCTTCCGGTGGGCCTACGCTAATAAAATACACAGCTCCGCTGAGGCGTTTTCCTTCTTCAGGAAGCGAGGCATCAATGTCTCCTTCGTCGCCATAGGGTCGGCGTTCGATTCTGGAAAAACCAAGCGCATCAAGGAAGAGCAGGCGAGGGAGAACCCCGAGAGCGAGAAGTGCCCGAAGTGCGGTGGCGAGGGATGGCTGGACGTGAGCGGGAAGTATGTGTGCGTCAAGTGCGGCCACGCCTTCACGGTCGAGCGGGACCCGCTGGCGTCGAGGTTCAATCCAGCGGAGAATCCTCTGAAATCAAAATCTCAATGGCGTCTCTTCAAGGCTCGATACCCTGAGATGTTCAATGACTGGCAGCGGCACGCGCCGGTCAATTATCAGGACCTCCCGGAGCGGGCGGAGGAGAATCCAAAAGACGATACGCTCAAATTCTTCGTTTATGGAACACTGAGAATAGGCGGCCCCCTCGCGTCTCTGTTTTATGGGCAGGGGCGTATGTCTCGAACGGTGCCGACTTTCGTTTCGGCCACTGCTCAAGGAGAGATACGAGACACGGGAGACTTTCCGGGGGCGCACTTTGGAGGGACAGGAACTATTATTGGCGACCTCGTTACATTCACAATGGTAGACCCCGAACTCATTTTGGGGCGAATGGACCACCTCGAAATGGTACAGCAGGGGGTCTATAAACGAGTGAAAATAAAGGCCCGCCTCGAAGATGGCACCGAAGAAGAGGCGTGGGCGTATGAGTGGACCTGTCCATCCAGTCCGTGGGAGACCCTAAAAGAGATACCCGGAGGAGATTACTTAAAGTATCTCGAAAAGAAGTGGGCCTCTCCCTCGGAGAGAAGGAGAGTGGACGACTACGAGGACGACGGGGGTGATGAGGACTATGCGGAAAACCCCATACTCGGCATGGTTGGGAAGCACGACCACGTCTCGCGGAAACGATTCGACCAGAAGGAACTCGATATGGGCGTCGAGATTGAAAAAGAACACACCGATGACCTAAAAGTTGCCCTCGAAATTGCCAAGGACCACTTGGCCGAAATTCCAGACTATTATACTCGCCTGACAGCGATGGAAAAGGCGGCGGAGGGGTCGAGGAAGAACCCGGTCGAGACGGTCCTCGGGGACGGGCCTGGTGAGGGGCGATGAGCAAGGTCTACAAGTGGGAGATATACGACTCGATGACCAAGACCGTGGTGTCCGATGGCATCGGTCAGGAAGCCGAGAAGAAGTCGCTGGCCTATCTCCGGTCGGTCTACGGGTGTCACTTGAAGAGCAGGGGCAAGATGGTCGCGGAGAAGTTCATGGCCAACCCGTCCAAAAAGATGAAGAGAAAGTCCACGATACGGGTCAAGAACCCCACCATGCTCGCGGACACCCTTGACGCCTTTAAACAGCCACCGCTCTCCGAACAACTTAAACCGCAGGAGCACAAATGGCTCCGGGACATTCAGTCCAAGCTCCGCAAGGAAAAGGAGCTCACGGTCTGCGAGATGCAGTTCCTCGGGGACGCCATGCACCTGCTCATGCTCTTTGGAATGGCCGTGTCCGTTCCCATGATGCTGACATCGGTTGGACCCAAGGGCGGGAGCGCGGGAGCATACATGCGGGCGAACCCTGAGCGGGGGCACGGCACGGTCCGGCGCGTCGGACGCATTAACCAGCGCGGGAACTTCCCAGTCTGGTTCGAGGGAACAGGCGAGGGCGTTCGCCCGGTCATGTTCGATGGTGGCTTCCAGAACAGGCCCGAAATGCGCCCCGGTCAGAGAATCGAGTTCGATTTCGTAGATACCCGCGATGGATGGACCGTCGTTAGGTCGGATTTCTTCCTCGGATTGCAGAGTGGCGCGCCACCTTCGACCGCTCCACCGCCCACAACCACGGTCACCGCGACCTTCAATACCGGCTACATCACTAAATTAAAGGGTGAGGAAGAGGGAGAACAACCTTTCAGGATGGCCTTTGCGCCAAGGGGTCAGTCCCTTGTCGGCACGCTCCCCGGCATCAGCGGCTTGAAGATACCGGAAGACGTAACGGACACTTCCAACGAGAACCGCATCCGGGAAGGAATGCCGAAGATATTGCCGTCCTACGGTAAAATATCTGTTTCCGGGCACCAGGATGGCCGGTTCTTCGTGGTCGAGCGCATCCACGACTTCGAGCCAACATCGGAGGACCGCACCGTTGTCATCCCCCTGTCTGAACTCAATTACGAACTCAACAGCGTGTCCTTCGAGAAGGATAACTGCAAGGGCGTCGTCAACCTGAACCTCCCGTTCGACAGCCACCCGACCCTGAACACCCTGAAACAGCACTTCGAAGGCGATGTGACCGTCCGGGGCGCGTTCAAGAAGGAAGGATACTGGGACAGAATGGGAGAACATCACTATTTCGTTTACCTCGGAAACACCGCTGAGTGGAGCGCGACGAGCATCGATAACCTGAAGCGCATCGTGCGGTTGCACCGGGAAACGGCAGCCATCCACGACCTCGTAGAGCAATACTATGCCAGCGGGCGGCCCGTCCGGTTCACCGAATTCGTCGGCGGCCTGCAACAAATCCTGGGGCGGACGCCAACGGTGACCGAAGCAGAGCGCCTCCTGGTCTCCCAGAGGGTCGAATACGAGTGGGAATACATCGAGGCCCTGAAGGACCTTTCCCAGCGGCTCGGTGGAGAGTATCTTTACATCCCGCACCGCCGGGAGCCCGAGTTCGTGTTCGTTATTCGAGGGAAAGTAATATTGGAAATTCCAATTACTAATAAGGCAAGTTACATTTTTGACCTCGATGAGCAGAAGGGGCTCGAACAGCAACTCACGGATATCAGGGCCGTTCCTCAGAGGAGCGCCTTTTTCGCTAACACAGATGAGGGGCACGCCATAGCGCGGGAACTCAAGTACGTCGGCAGGACCATCCACAGGACGGTCTCCGGTTGGATAGACCGCATCAAGGCCATGACGGAAGAAGAGAAGCCACCGTCGGTCGAGAACCCCACGCTCCTGGAGGATATAGACATCGAAGAGAACCCGAAGGGAGAGGCAGACACCGTCCTGGCCCGAGAGTTGGCCTTGTATGCGTCCAATGACGCAGACATATATCGCCAGTGGATTATTCCAGCCGCTCAAAACTTGGCGCACAAGAAGGTCCAGCAGAAATTTGACCGCGCCCTGGCCGTCAAGGGGCTCGCCGCCGGTGCGAAGTTCGTCCAGAAGAGATACTGGAAGGAATATTCTGGCGGTCATCCCGCCGTGATGAACTTGGCCACCAAGTTAGCCTTCGGTGAGGAAATGTATGGCGAAATCGAGGAGCTCGTCGATGATATGGTCAAGGAAATCCTGGTGGGCGCGAGGACCAGGATGGGCCAGCCCGTCCAAGAACGCCAGAACACTGATGTAGTTCAAATTCAATATGTGCCGGAGGGCTACTGATGCCATCGGCTATTTCTATCAACTTCCGGCACAATCCCGAGCCGGTCCCTACTGTTCGCCCACTTAGCGCGCTGAATGTGAGGGAACACGCCGAGGATTCCAGGACCGCCATCAAGGAAAAATGGGACGAGATGGAGTTGGCCACGAGGGAACAGGTGCTTCGCTATTTCAACACGGTCCCAGGGAAGTTCACGCTTACAGAGAGCCAGATTTCGACCTTCAAGGAACTCCCTATCGAAAGCATCCCGGACGAAGTTCGCGTCCCTTTGATGAAGGCCGTGGTCGGCTGGGAGTGGGACTACGAACTCCACGACCTTGCCCCGGCCATCGAGATAGCCTTTGGAATCGGCGGCATCGAATTGAGTGAAGCCGGTGACCTTGGCGTCAGGACCTTCTCGGAACTCCCCGACGTGTTCAGGAACCGCATCGTGGAACTCTATGGCGCTTGGGACGAGGCGAAGCACCGGACAGAGGATGTCATTTCCGGTCAGGGCGTCCAGGCGGTCGCTTCCCAGACCGTTCGCAGGGTGCGGAGTTACCAGGCGTGGCGGCAGGCGTGGGACCGCTGCAACGAGGAAGCCAAGTTTTTCTATCTCAAGAGCCTAGGAACGATAGTTCGGACGACCCGGCAGTTAACGCTTGAGATACTTTCCACGCGAACGTTCGACCAGCTCCCCGACCGTCTCAAGGAAAATCTGCATGATAATGCGCGGGTAGATGAGATATCCGCGAAGGTGGCCCAGGGGAGGGGCATGTTCTACACAGATTTGAATATCTATACTTTGTTGACGACGGAAGGAGCCCGCGTGATATGGCCAGCGGACAACATCGTGGATTTCATAGCCGTGGTCGAATCAGACTGGAAAGCATCAACCCCGGCAGAAAGGGAAGGCATCTTGCGTTTCCTTCTCGAACACGACCACTGGTTCACGCACCAGCACGCAAGCTACGGGTCCCTATCGCCGTATGTTCTGAGCGAAATAACATCACTCTGTCAATTACCTCTTTACAAAGTAATACTTAGGATGCAGTATGGCAGGCGTGGTTTCTTCCTCGGTCACCTCGCGCTCTATGTGGTTTGGAACGAGCTCCGGCAGATGTTCAGGACCGGAGATGCGTTCAGGAACTTCTTGGTAGGGCTGGACGAGGCCGCGCACATACTCGATACCGGTCTACGGGGAGTCACGCGGATGGACCGCATCGAGCAGGTTGCCACAGACCTACACGCTGTACTTCAAGTGCCGCCCGAGGCGTCTTACTTGGCGTGGACCATGTCCTCACACAGCAAATGGGTCCGGCAAGCGACGCACAGATGCAAGAGTATGCAGGGTTACGCGGTCACGGGCCAGTCCGTGCACCAACGACTTCGTGGGATGCAGGAACTCCAGTCGAGGGCGCGCTTCAGGCCGGAGCAGAGGGTCCGGGTCGGGGGCTTCCTTCATCCAGGAATTATAACGAGCCTCTCAACTACGAGTTTCGAGCACGTCAAATATAACATCACAATCATGAAGGGCAATCCCCTTGGCAACGACCCTCAACGAGGAGGGGCGCTCATAGTTCTCACAGACATTGACGAGGCCGATGTATCAGAGTGGGAACCCTGGGAACTCGGGCGCCTCGTAAGCGGGACGCTTTGGGACGAACAGGCGGGTCACCGGAACAGGATAGATACTCTCACTTACGTTCGGGGAATGCGGATTTCGGCTGACCAGGCGGGCCTTCCGTCGGATGTCGAAACGCTTGCGTCGAGGCGGTGGGCCGACCTCGGGGACGTTGTCAGAAAGAAACTGACATTCTATATGATATTCGAGAATCTAGTGAAAGATTGTCCCTACGCCGTATCGGGAGAGGTGGCCGGAGGATGGTCTTTACCTCCGCTCGATGACGAATGGCGAGAGATGAGTTTGAACAAGAGGACGGCGGTGGTCCTGTTCGCCATGTCGCAGAAGGTTCCTGGCACGGAGCTTCGTCTTATCACGCCTACGAACAGTCGCGGATTGTCGCGTGCTGCGGTGGCTACACTCTTCGATTTGCCATTGGATTACATCTACGGTGTCGTTTTTCTGACGCACACTTCTTTTCACTTTTCAGAGCAGTCGGAGAAGTGGACACACGCATTCGAGGCGATTGGTGTTCAGGCCCCCACCTTCTCAGATGACGACTTCGTATATTTAGCCGTGGGCTCGGGGGTCGCACCCGACATGGCGGTGACGGTGTCTCGACCGACACGCCAGAACTTCATCGACCTGCCGGAATGGATAGTCCTCGCCATCACATCGAAGTTCAAGACGGAGTTGGAAGGCGATAACCCTCGTCCTGCCGCTGCCTGGAACGCGCTCATCGCTCGTGGCCGAGAACTCGCTCCAGAACTCCCGGCAATACCAGCGCTCTCTGCCTTGAACGAGACCTGGAGAAGGGCGGCATACCGGGACCGGTATCGGGCCGTTGTGGGTGCGCTCGAAGCCAGCGCCGTTAACGCGGCCTACGCGGACAACCGCTATCAGCCACCGGGCCTTTACGTGCAGGCGGCCTCGCAGAACGATGTCAATAACATCCGGGACGAGGGAATCCGGTCAGCGCTTTCGGCCAAGTTCGAGGCCCTTCAGCGCAACTGGAACGCCTTGCTTGCGCTCGGGGACACCATCATCAATCAGTTAACCGCCAGCCTCGGTCAGACCCAGCAGCGGGCCGAAAGCGAGGCGGAGCGGCGGGCCAGGGAGAATTGGGGACAACTGAGCACGGACCATCGTGGTATGCTTACCAGATACTTGCACGACGAGACATATCCTAACATGACCATTACCTCAGCGGACTGGGGCGCACTCACTCAGGTCACCAAGGACGCCCTTACTGTTACACGGGCCGATTGGGAGACCTTCACCAAGTATGGCGCCGCGATTCAGTTAGAAGAGACATTTAACGCCTTCTCTCCCGAGCAGCGCAGGTCGCTCATCGCTGGATGTGGGGTGGTCATAAACTCGGCGGAGTTCAATGGCATAATGCAGATGTCGTGGAGGGCCTACGACGAGGTTCCGCAGAGGTTCACTTCCAGAATCATCGAGAACATGGTCCAGGGCATCGAAGGCGTGAGCGGTCTCAGGCACGGTCTCGAAGCTCTCGACGCCATGATTGGGCTAGGCAACACCATCCACCCGACCATGCAGGGCGTTCCGATGGAGGTCGGCGACCTCCGCGTTGGGGACTTCGCCCAGGGCAGTGTCGTTTCGGGAAATGTCTATTATGGGGTCGTTATTTACATCGATAAGGAGGCTACGCCGTGGCCACCACGTACCCCGACCGAGGCCACTCCTCCGCGCATCTGGTCGGCGTGGGACCGAAATTACTTTACCGCTTACGATGACGGGAGCAAGATGACCCTCGCAAACTTATCATCGGCGGATTTCCTGTTTTCCGCCTTGATGCAGAACGAACTAAGTAACATCATCGTCTACGAGCGCGACCATCCGATACCCGTCCTGCGCGATACCTGGGGCGGGGAGATGATTACGAACGAGCAGCGGCTCAAGCGGGCGGAGCTGATTGCCGGGCTCATGATGAAGCTCCAAGCGGACGACGCGGACCGCTTGCTGGCGCACCTCTATCCGGGAGGAGAAGAAACGGGCGTAAATATTATCGCGCAGTTCGATGTTCAGAGCGCTTGGAGAAAGATGCCAACGCGCCTCCGTTCCTGGATGGTTCATGTTGTGGTGGTGAATTTCGCAAAGACGGTCGTTGAGATGGCGGTATTGACAAGAGCTCTATCTGCACCGTATAAGTCCAGAATGGATAGGTGGCTTTCGGCCCTGGGCGGCCCGAGCGTAGCCGACCTCACGTCCCCGGATGGTGCGGAGAACATCTTCCACATCCAGCTCCCAATCATCGCTTACGCTTATACAAAGGCCGTCGCCGCCAGCGAGTTACCGAGCGCTCCCTTGGAAAGGCGCTTGCCCGTGCACGTGCCAGGAGGTCCGCCGGTGGTCGAGACGGTTCCGTTGGCAGCACCACCGCCTGCGGTGGAAGCAGTTACAGAAGGCGACGTGGCGCGGGCGTGGGACGCTATGATTGGAGGCAGGGGCGCAAGGGTCCTTCGCCACATCAGGTTCACGGAAAGGACAGCGGAGACCCGTGGAGAGACCCAGTGGCGCGGCCTTAGCGCTAGGATAAGGACGAAACTGGTCCGAACATACGGAATCAAGTGGAACGTTCAAGGAGTTATACGCCAACCACCGAGGCGGGGCGAGCGCGTGCTTCGGCCAGTGCCGGGAGCAGCGCCTACGCCAGCACCGACGCCACCGCCAGCCGAGGCGCCACTCACAGTCACTCAAGCGGAGTTTGCACGCAGGTCGGAGATAGCGAGGCGGGCCGCAGCAACCCGGCGAACACGAGAGGTTACGAGAAGAGCAGCGGCAGAAGCAGTAGCGGCATCGATGACGGAGGCCGTGCCCCCACCGCCAGCCGTCGCGCCGCCCCCGCCAGCGCCTTCTGGAGAGGAATACTTCCAGGACCCGTTCGGCCCGGCCATCAGGAACGAACTGGGAGCGCACTTCCTTGAGTGGAATCGCGCTCAGTTAGACGCTACCATTGAAGATATTAATAACATCGCACGCGCTCTTGAGGCTGCACGAAACGCTCTCTTTAGGGCGGGCACCGGAGGAGCTCACGGCGTTCCCGTGCCATTCATAGTCTTCCCGGCAGTCTCCACCAGCATCGAGGCGGTCGAGAACGCCACACCCGACATCATCCGAAACCGTGTCTGGATACGCATCAAGAACGCCATGCGGAGCCGTCAGAACAGGGCGGTCGTGTCCCTCCAGTCTGGTGAATTCTATAAGTGGGGCAAGTGGCACAAGGAGAACAGTGCCCGTTCCAAGCCTAAAAAAAAAAGTAGCCCCGAGATGACCTTCCCGGCCTTTGGAGGGAACTGGGTCTCGAACCCCGAGCCCGCGTCGTTCCAGATGGTCCGCTTCCGGTCCGATGTCCATCCCATCAAGGTCATCGACGACTTTCTTCAGCAGCACGCCGAGGGCTGGATTACATCTTTCTACAGGCACTACAACCTGGACCGTATGCCGAGGGACAAGCGGGTCTACTTGGCCATCAGCACCGCCGAGGCTGACAAGCCCAAGCCGTTCCACGCGAAGATAATCGGCGTCCTGGGCGTTACGCAGAACCGCTGGGAGAACATCGATGACATCTTCGTGGCCGTCCATACGCAATACCGCAGGATGAACGTCGGAAAGCAGATGCTCCAACTCCTCAAGGACATCGGGCGAGGCTGGCAGAGCGCCGAATCCGGCAGGGCTGCACGGCGCATGTTTCTGATGGTCAAGGATGCCAACGAAGGCTCGAAGAGGATGGTCACGAGCGTCGGCTTCGTGCAGTTCGAGCAGTTTTTGAATCAG
>Ga0315285_10001838_pt1 | contig 22238 bp, 24 predicted proteins | sample YL17G09_36_MG_FD_203698 | JGI IMG/M metagenome (GOLD analysis project Ga0315285, IMG submission 203698) | Sediment microbial communities from Yellowstone Lake, YNP, Wyoming, USA - YL17G09_36 | ecosystem: Environmental > Aquatic > Freshwater > Lake > Sediment | place: USA: Wyoming | collected...
CACACGACGCGCACTGCTCTCGCCCTGCATCGTGGCATATATCCACACCGCTACCAGGATCTTCGGGTCGGTGGCCGGAGCCCCCGGCGTGCCTTCCTCGACCGCAACGTCGCTGTAGAACTCCGACGAGTCCAATTGCTCGACCATCTCCCATACCCGGCACGCCAAGTGCTCAGGCGGCAACAAGTCCCGCAAACACGCCGGCACAGGAATCACATCTTCGCGATTGGCCTGCCGCAGGCGCAACGCCCGACCGCCGACGCTGGCAATGGACGATGTCTGAGTTGTCTCCACAGGGGCTATCCTCCGCGCAGCAAGATGTCCCAATTTTACACCATCTCAGGCAAATTGCCCCGTCGAACACCTGTCAGCGTAGACGGATATTTTCACAAACTCTCAGCCGAACGGTTTTCCCTCATCCGGCTCTCCGACAGCCTTCCCCCTGAGGCGTGCGAAGTCTTGTGCTACCAACCCCTCAATCACAGCCTGCCACATCAGGCCAGAGTAGATAGCCGCCACCTCTTGGCCCTCAAGTATAGCCCGCGCTGGAGTTGTCGTGATTTGTCTTTGGGTGTAGTTGGCCCACTTGGGGCATGCACCGTCACTTACCTCCCTGCTGAGCACGGCTGAAGCAGGGCTCCTTCCCTCCGACAAGGTGTCGAAAATCCTGACCATAGTCATCTAAAGGTTCATCAACTAACTGCGAACCTTGCCCGCTCATCCTCCGCACACCAAACGACTTCGATCACAATGCGCGGTTTCGGGTGAACGGATCGCAGATGCGCTGGTTAGGCGCGCACTTTCATTCATCACGTATCACCAACGGCAAATACAACTTGATCGCATCCCGCGTCACCGTGATGGTGTACGTCTTGGTCGTCGTGCCATCTTGCGCAGTGACGACGACATTGATTGTGTTCGCGCCGACGTTGAGATTGATTGCACCCGATGCATTGCCCGATGCAACCGCTGTGCCATTCACTGTGATCGTCGCGTTCGTATCGCTCACGGTTGGCGTGGCCGTGATGCTCGTGACGCTGTTCGTCACGTTCGCAGTGTAGGTCGTCGTGCCCGACGCAAATGGAGGATTGAGCGTGCCACTGCTCAACACCAGGTTGCTCAGGTCCGCTAAGTTTTTGAAATTCGTGTAATGCAAGATTACACCGCTTCCCCCTACCGCCCAACCTTCATCGGCTGAGATCATTGTTACCGATTTCAGCGTTTGAGTGACAGGACTACTCACCTGGTTCCATGTGTTTCCATTCCAATGCAAAATTGTACCGCTATCCCCTACCGCCCAACCATCATTGGAGGAAACCATCGTTACAGAGTTCAATGTATAGGTAACAGGACTGCTCGCCTGACTCCAATTATTGCCATTCCAGTGCAAAATGCCACCATAACCCACTGCCCAGCCGTCATTAGCCGAGACCATCGCCACCGAGTTCAGCGTCGAAGAGACAGGGCTGCTCAGGCTAGTCCATGTATTCCCATCCCAGTGCTTAATCTCACCGAGCATGCCTACTGCCCAGCCATCATTAGGTGAAACCATCGCTACCGAATACAAGCTGTACCAATGGTGGTCGAACTGCCCATTCAAAGTAGTCCCATTCCAATGATAAGTTGCTGAAGCACTATCATATGAATATCTATATCCTCCTACTGCCCATACATCAGTAGTTGAGAGGATGGCTAAGGATGCTAGATGTGCACCTGCGGCGCCCCACCAACTCCATGTGTTTCCATCCCAGCGCAGAACAGCGCCAGATGAATTACCACAGCACCTACCTGGCCCACCCCAGCCACCCACTGCCCAGCCATCGTTAGCTGAGACCATTGCTACCGAGTCCAGGCCATAGGAGCCAGCGCCAGAAATACTCACCTGGCTCCAGGTGTTCCCATTCCAATGGAGGATGAAGGGGCCGTATGGGTACCCATTAGGAGCAGCCCCTTTGTCTCCCACTGTCCAACCATCACTGCTAGATACCATCGTCACAGAGTTCAGACGCCAATCGCTATTAGTGACGGGGCTATTTACTCTAGTCCATGTACCTCCATCTTGGCTGCACGCAATCTCAGCCGCACGCGTCACCGTGATCGTGTACGTCTTGGTCGTCGTGCCATCTTGCGCGGTGACGACTGTCGTGAGGGTGTTCGCGCCGAAATTGAGAGCGATTGCCCCTGACGCGTGGCCCGAGGCGACCGGCGTGCCGTTCACCGTGATGGTTGCGCTCGCATCTGCGGCGGTGGGCTTGACCGTGATGCTCGTGGCGCAGCTTGCCACGGTCGCCGTGTAAGTCGTTGTGCCAGACGCGAATGGTGGCGTCAGCGTGCCACTGCTCAACACCAGGCTGCTCAGGTCCGCGGTTGCCGCGCGCGTCACCGTGACCGTGTACGTCTTGGTCGTCGTGCCATCTTGCGCCGTGACGACTGTCGTGATGGTGTTCGCGCCGACGTTGAGAGCGATTGCCCCTGACGCGCTGCCCGAGGCGACCGGCGTGCCGTTCACTGTGATGGTCGCGTACGTATTGCTCGCCGTGGGCGTGACCGTGATGCTCGTGACGCCGTTTGCCACGCTCGCCGTGTAAGTCGTCGTGGCAGACGCGAATGGCGGCGCCAGTGTGCCACTGCTCAACGCCAGGCTGCTCAGGTCCGCGTTGGTTGATTGCGGACCGTACCTGGCGATGTGGGCCGTATTCGCCACGCCGCCCGCGCTGGTAAAGTCGCCGCCCACGTACACATCGCCGCCACTGACAGCGATGTCATAGACCCTATCATTCGTTCCCGTGCCCAACGCCGACCACGCGCTCCCGTCCCATTTGGCGATGTAGTTGCACCCGTTCGCGCTCGCGCATGTTCCCGCGCTGGTGAACCAGCCGCCCACGTACACGTCGCTGCCGCTGACAGCGATGGCACCGACAGAGCCATTCGTCCCTGTGCCCAGCGCCGACCACGCGCTCCCGTCCCATCTGGCGATGTAGTTGCACCCGCTCGCGCATGTTCCCGCGCCAGTGAAGTCGCCGCTCACGTATACATTGCCACCGCTGACGGCGATGACACCGACAAAGCCATTCGCTCCCGTGCCCAGCGCCGACCACGCGCTCCCGTTCCATTTGGCGATGTAGTTTGCCGCCACGCCGCCCGCGCTGGTAAAGTTGCCGCCCGCGTATACATCGCTGCCGCTGGCGGCAATGGTATATACCACCTCATCCGTCCCCGTGCCCAGCGCCGACCACGCGCTCCCGTCCCATCTGGCGATGCGGTTCGCTGCGACGCCACCCGCGCTGGTGAAGTGGCCGCCCACGTACACATCGCTGCCGCTGATGGCGATGGCACAAACAATGTTATTCGTCCCCGTGCCCAGCGCCGACCACGCGCTCCCGTCCCATTTGGCGATGTTGTTCGCTGCCACACCGCCCGCGCTGGTGAAGGGGCCGCCCACGTACACATCGCTGCCGCTGGCGGCGATGGCCCAGACCTCGCTATTCGTCCCCGTGCCCAGCGCCGACCACGCGCTCCCGTCCCATTTGGCGATGTAGTTTGCCGCCACGCCGGCCGCGCTGGTAAAGTCGCCGGCCACATACACATCGCTGCCGCTGACGGCGATGGCGCCGGCGCCGCTATCCGCTCCTGTGCCCAGCGCCATCCAGGTGTTGGCAGCCGGCTTTGCCGGCGAACTGCCTGCCGGCTCGAAAAGGGGCCCGCGTTCGGCGTCCAGCGTGACTTGCCAGCCGCGCGGGTCAAGCGCGCCGCTCCAGCCCGTGTTCAGGTTGAGCGTGCCGTCGGCGTTGAGCAGTTGTTCGACGGGGTGGCTTTGAAATGGGGATGCTGCCGCGGCGGATACGTTCGGCACGGGCAGCACCCCCAGTGCAAGGATCAGCCCCAAGACCACCGCACGCAACAAGCCCAGCCCCTTGCCTGTCCCTTGAGGTGGCTCAGGATGGAAGAGTGCCCGGACGTGCCAGGCCAGTAAAGTCAGATGTTTCGTGTTCATGCTGATTTTCCCCTCGATTAGATTGAAATATGAGCACGCCTTCCGCCAGCGCGTCGCGCATATGCCAAAGGCAAATGCTTGGGATGGCAAGTGCCCCGCCCTCGTTAAGTCTTGCGACTTTTGCGCCTAACATAATAGATTCCGGGAAAAACGCCGGTACTGCACCCAGCCTGTGATGCCCCACGCTCGCCTGTCATAAATCCCTGGCCTTATGAATAGTATACAGCAAAATATCTGCAAGTCAAGCGTTTTGTATTGACTCGTGTAAAATGCTACCGAAGTGGTATGCTTCCTCCAGATGATAATGTTACCGGAGGAACATGCCCACGGAAGACGAAATGACAGTAGATGAACGACGGAAGTACCCGCGCAAGATGAAGAAGCGATACGAGAAGGCTGACCGCCAGGAGAAAGGACGTCTCTTGGATGAGATGGCAGTGGTCACCGGTCCGCACCGCAAGAGCCTGACCCGGCTCATGGACAGCGACCTGGAGCGCAAAGCTCGTTGCAAGCAACGGGACGAGACATATGGCCCGGAGCGGAACATCCCCATGGTGCGCATTCCCTGGGACGAACGGGAACCGGGCCATCTCGAGACGGACCTGGTCCATCACTGCGGGGCGACGGCATCGGGCGAGTAGGTCTGTTCACTCCAGACGATCGACGTGGCGACCGCCTGGAGTGAACGGGCCGCGGTGTTGGGGCGCAGCTACCTGGTGATGGAAGACGCCTTTCTGTGCATCCTGCTCCGTCTTCCTTTCCTGGTGCTCGAAATCCACTCCACAGCCTCTACGACGGCGGCGGCCTCTCACCCGGGCCGGACCACCAAAATCGAAGAAAGGAGGCGGGCATGCCGGTAACATTATCATTTGACTTGACAGGTAATTCGCCAGGTGGCTTGGTGACAGAACTGACCGGCCCCGCTGACTCCTGCCGTAGAACATGACCACAGCCTTCTGCACCGTGCTATCATCGGGCCAGGGAGGTGTACCGCGCCGAGGCACTGGTTCCGTTGCTACAGAGAGAAACCTCCCCTGCCGATGGGCCCTGGAAAAGCCCTGGCCCCCTTCTCCACTCACAAATGCCAAGCCCCCGGCTCATCACCAGGGGCTTGCTGTTTGAAGGACTCACCGGTACGAGTACGACGCCCGGCTCGCCAACTCGTTCACCCGGTTGACAATGGCGTGCAGGAGTTCGGAGCCCCCACCCACGATCAGGCACGTCAGGATGCGGCCCAACAGGTCCGGCATTCTGCATCCTCTACGTCTTCCAACATCGAGAGAAAGGCCTCTGCTGATCAAATCATCCGCCTGGGCCGGTACTGGATCGCCTCCGCCAGGCCTGTCCCGAGCGAAGCCGAGGGATGCGCCGTCTCGATCCGCTCGCTGCCCGCCAGGCCCGTCCTGAGCCCGCCGAAGGAACCTGCCCTGAGCCTGGCGAAGGAGCCTGTCCTGAGCCTGCCGAAGGAACCTGTCCTGAGCCTGCCGAAGGATCCGCGATCGTGCGCGCCAGTTTGAGGATGCGGTGAAAGGCCCGCGCGCTCATCTACAACTGCTGCATCGCCGCCCGCACCAGGCTGCGCCCCGTCTCGTCCAGCCGGCTTCTCCTCCCGCCGCGGCGCTGCCCGCGGGTTGTGGATCGGCGAATCCGGATCGAGCCGCCCCCCTCCCCTTGTCTCCTTGTCCCCCTTCTGGTAGTCCACGCGCGGCACCTCGATGTGGATGTCAATGCGCTCCAGCAGCGGCCCCCAGATGCGCTTCTGGTAGCGGCTGATCGTCTGCATCGAGCACGTGCATTCGCGCACCGGGTCGCCGTAAGTGCGTCAGAAATTCCTGAGCACCAGCGGCAGGTATGCCTCCTGCCAATCCCACTCGTGGGCGCCAATGTCGCATTGAGCGCCTTCCGGCCGCCTCACGCCGCGCTGGTCGCTCGTCACCCCGGCGATGCACACGCCGCCCTCAATCGCCGGGCTGCCCTCGAGGAGGGGATGGACCAGCGTGCCGTTGTCGTCCGACAGTGGCCCCAGCAGAGGATTCCGGTTGCTGATGTCACCGACGCCGCTCAACCCGCAGGTCGTGCCGTCCTCCAGGGCTCTCGGCAAACTTCGCCCAGTCGGCCAGCATCTGCCACACGAGGGTCAATCGTACCTGGGGCGAGCCTAACAGACTGCGGTAAACGCGGATTTCAACGCTCCCAGGGGCTTGCAACATTGTGGCATCGGCTCGACACAGTGTTAGCCCGCACGGCTTCAAGCTGCATGAACTGTCCAAATGCCCTGGTGGTCTCAGTGGTTTCTTGTCACGAGGGGAAGATAGACTTGAATCTTCCCAAAGACAGCAAATAAGCCAAAGCGCACCGGAGTGGCTCGTACTACATTCGCTGCCGTGTCCACCTGGCTACTTGCCTCCCGTTCCCACACTCTTGAGACCGGATTCCACCAGTACAAGGCCAGCGTATCCTCGCGAACCTGGTTCGCCTCCGCCACGCTCTGAACGCCAAGCGTGCCCAGCGATCCCTCATCATAGCTCACTGCCATCGTGTAGGGAGTATTCGTTTGTGTGAGTACCTCCCCCGTGTCGCTGACGGTTGCTACCATGTTCACAACCCTGCCAGCACTGACCAGGCCAGGTGACTCCAGGATGGCCTCCTCTGAGGTTACGCTGACTACTGTCGTCTCCGACACCGTCCTGGCATCGAAGACGAGCGTGGCTACCCCATCGTTCGTCGTCACGACCCCGCCGGTGTTGATGTCCAGCGTGACGGTTGGAACCGTGTTCGTCTGGATGATCCAGGCCAGCGTCTGCTCCAGGTGAGTGTCGGCGTTGGCCAGCGTGTCGGTCACAGAGGTGCTGCAATTGTTCCCCAGCGGGTCCAGTTCGCCGAGCACGTCGTTGATCTTGCCGTAATGCGCCAGCATGTGGTTTGGCGACTCGGCGCCGTGCGCAAGCGCGCCGGCATAGACCTGCTGCACCTGCGTGATGGTCATCGTGGCGGAGAAGAGTGTGCTCCATTCGGGCATTAACGACCGGCGCACGGGCGGCGCGTTGGTGGTCTGCATGTGCGCCCTTTGCGCATCCTGGCTGACCAGGAACTTGAGGAACTCCCAGGCTTCGTCGGGGTGTCCGCTGGCAGAGGACATCAACCACGGGTCGGTGAACACGATGTCCCTGGCCCCGGGCGTCCCCTTGGGCAGCGCAGCGAAACCCCAGTCAAAGCCGACGTCCTTGTAATCCCAAAGTCCCCATGCGCCGGTCATGCGCATGGCCGCACGCTGGTTCCTGAAGGCGTCTCCTCCAAGAGCCTCCTCTTCATCCGGGGATGGAGAAACGTGGTGCGTGCAGATCAGGTCCTGCCGCGCCTGGTAGGCCAGCGTGGCGGTGGGTGTGTCCAGGAAGGATTCGCTGGCGAAGCCCGTCTGGTAGGCCGAGGCCGGGAAGAGGTCCTGTCCCCAGAGCCAGGCATAGGCGTCCCAGGGCCACAAGCGTGTCGTCACCCCGTACTGCGCATTGTCCGGGTCGCCGGGATTCTGGGTCAGCGATATCGCCTTACTCACCATCGCGTCCCACGTCCAGGTGGGATCGTCCCAGTCGGTCGGCGGATAGGCCACGCCAGCCGCATCGAACAACTCCTTGTTGTAGAACAGGAACGAGCCGCCGCCGAGGATCGGTAGTCCATAGACCTTGCCGTCTATCGTGTACATGGCGATAGAGTCGGTGAAAAAGTCGGTGAGAGTCAGGGGACTTGACCCGTTAATGAAGGGGATCAGGTCCGCCAGCCAGCCCTTCTGATAGTAGTCTATGAACGCGTTAGCGCCGTGAGGGCTCCACACGTCGGGCGGGTTGCCCTGCAGCCACATGCCGTTCAGCCGCAGATCAAACCCTTCCCAGGAAGGAGCAACCACTAACTCGACTGTAATGGTGGGATGCGTGGGTCGAAATGCCTGGATCACCTGATCTTCCCACTGCCTCTCAACTGCATTGTCCCGCACGTACCAGGTGAGCGTCACCTGGCCGTTGGCTGGAGCTGCGTTGCCGGCGCCGCCCAGGAACACCCCAAGCATGACCACTGCAAATAGCCCCGCTGCCACAGCCGCGACTATACGAGAGATTTTGTTTGACATGGTTTGTCCTCCTTTGAAAAAACACCCACTCACCTCGACGGTGAATGGGTGTTATGGCGCTGCAATGTTTGCCGCCAAGGTGCTCCTGCTGCCTCGGCCAATGGTTGCGGCTACGAAGATCACGAGGCGTTCTTGCTTTTCTGTTCTGTACCGAGTATACCACAATAGTGTGCACGAGTCAATGATTTCCAGCCGCCACAACCGAAATTAAGGGGGGGCCCTCCTCCACGCAAGAAAATGGCGGACATCCTTTCATCAAAGCCTTGTGTTCCTGGTTCCATTGGACGACGAGCGGCGCTGGTACCGGTACCACTTTTATCTGAGTTTCATCCATCGCGAATGGAACAACTTTAGCTCACTTGCTCAGCGCCGAGTCCGGTACGTACTTCCCGGTAGCAAAGTGGCCTATAGTTCTCCTCACGTAGCCCTTGCTTTTCTCATGCTTTGCAGACGTTCCAGTGCCTCCGTATGCTTTGTATCTTCCTGCGCCCACTCGTTGAGTTGTTCGCACACAAAGTCATCACACTCGCAGCAGAACTCCAACCCCTTCTCATCCACACAGCAGGTGAGAATCCCGCAGTTCGCTGACCAGTGCACCGATCGATCCCCTCGGCATCCCTGGCAGTACATGGAGCGCTCGATGATCTCGGGCACTCCTTCGTCTTCCTTCAGCCAGCCCATATCTCTGAACCACCCAACTATGCGCTGTGCTGCATCGGCGTCGGTTGGCACTCTGCGGATGTCACAATCAGTGCAGTCAAGACCGCAGACTGCTATCAGCCGTTCCTCGTTCTGTGGCATGATTCACCTCCGTCTGATTTGCCGATTTGCCGATTTGTTGTGGATCGGCGAAATAGTAGCCGCAGGGGCACACTGCTCATCGCATCCTTGGCAGCCACGTCCTGGCCCTTGCTTGCATGAACGAAAAGCCCCAGCCTTCTGGGGGCCGGGGCCGTTCTCTCACATAGATGGCCTAAGGAAGAACTGGTTCAGCCGAAGGCGGGCAGTTGCGAATGGTATACTCTAAGCGTTTCGTTCCTCCAGGGGGTATTTCAAAAGCAGGACTGTTACAGCGCACCAATACTCCGTCAAGCCTTCTGTAAGTGAATGATAAGAAATACGTCCCACCTGCAAGACCAGGCCATTCTATTGTTCCGACAGCACTTCTACCATATTCGGCGCCTATGTCGTATTCTATGTTATCCGGAGTCCCTCTGAATAATTCAATAACATGACCCGGCTCGGAATGGGTGAATGGAGGAGAGTAAAAACCTTTGATAGACCCGTCTATATCTTCATACTGAATTTCTCCAGAGCATACACTGCCGGTAACAGCGTGCACCGTCACATTGAGCACATAGACACTGCCGCTTATCTGGTGTGCCTCAATATAGGATCCCCTATTTTCATATACCTTTCCATATTCGTGCTCGCTGTTGAACCAAACCTCGTAATGTCCGCTCTCTAATCTAACAATTCTGTCGAATGAATAGGATCCTGTTTCGTCCGTATATAAACCCCAATTGCCAAATTGGCCGATATCCCAGCCACCTCTTGCCCCGTAGACTTGAAGAACTACATAGGCATTGGGAACAGCCTTTCCAGAATCATCCCTCACAACTCCGCGGATCGTCAGACCCCCCCCCATTCCCGTATCTACTTTGCCGCTGGGCCACGGTGTAGCGGTGCTCGTTGGCCTGGGCGTTGCCGTGCTGGTCGGTACAGGCGTGGCTGTACTGGTCGGTATAGGTGTAGCCGTACTGGTTGGTGTAGATGTGGCCGTTGGTTCAGATGTTGGAGCAGGAGTTGGCGTGGGGGTTGCCTGGCACGCAACCAGGGCAAGCACCAACAGTGTCACAGCCGATAATGTCCATATCTGCTTGTTCATCGCTCTCTCTCCTTAACAACAAAAAAACACCCGCCCACCTTGACGGTGAATGGGTGTTATGGCGCTGCAATGTTTGCCGCCAAGGTGCGCTTGCTGCCTCAGCCAATGGTTGCGGCTACGAAGATTACGAGGCGTTCTTGTCTGCCCGCTCTATGCTGATTATACCAGAAAGTGTGTACAAGTCAATGATTTCCAGCCGCCCACCGCCAGTCTGCAGGCGATGGCTGCAGGCCATCGTGGGGGCTGCGCTGCTCTAAAAACCACTCGTACATTTCATCCATGCTGTACGCGATCCGGCTGGTGCCCTCGTGCCCGGCGTCTGGAAAGAGCGTCAATTGCACTTCCCCACCACATTGCTTCAGCGCCCCGACGACGCTTGTGGCATGGCGAGGAGAAACGAGTTGATCTTTCTCGCTTTGGAATACCCATACCGGCACACCCTGTAGGGCACACATCGCCTGCGGGTCAGCACCCCAATCGCTCGCCACCGGCGCCAGCGCGGCGAACTGCTCGGGATGAGCAAGCCCCAGGGCCCACACGCCATCCCCACCCATGCTAAAGCCCGTTAGATAGACCCGCTGCGCATCGAGATCGTGTCCGGCAACCACCTCGGCGACGAGCCGGCTGAGACGTTCAACCATTTCCGCATACTGCCAGTTGTCGCCTTTTGGACACTGCGGTGAGACCACGACCATCGGTAACTCTCTGCCACTTTCAAGTTCAGCCGGAACTCCTCCGCTTAGCAAGCGGTCGAGATTGGAACCGGAATGGCTAAAACCGTGCAGATACACCAACAAGGGTAGTTTTTCTCGAGGCGCCTGTGCAGCGGGTAGATAAAGCCAGTAGCGCAAGTCCGTGGCCGGGCTGGTACAGGCCTGTCGACCAGGAACAACGAGACCACAATGGACAGAATACATTCTCGCAGGCGTTTCATCAAGATGCCCCAAAAGCGGCTGCGCTGGACAAGGGCTATTCCGCCCTCCAGAACATTCAGCAGTTCGAGGCCCGTGGCATCGATCCTTTCATCGCCACGGGGCGTGAGCCACACCATCAGTGTCAGTAAGGGCGTTCTACGGCCAGGCCTGGGATCATCTTGAAGTGGCGAGCATTGTCGCTGGCCAGTTCAAAGCCTTGCGTGATGGCAGTGGCTGCAATGAGGGCGTCCGGTATGTCCAACAGTTTGCCGGTCATGGACGCGACCACTGCTGGCTGCGCAGGCCTTCCAGCCATTTCCGCGATGATAGCCCACGCATGTCTTCGCGTTCGGCCCACATGCCGAAATAGTCCGCTTCCCGCACCGAACGATCCGGTCGGGCTGGGACAGAACCCAGGGCAGAAACCTGGCTGCGGAGAATGGCCATTTTGGCGATCAGCCGGTCAATCTCTTCGACAATATCCTGAACCTGGGGAAGGGCTTTAACAGCACTCATATATATCTCTCCCTGTTGGTCACACTCACAGTGCTGCTATTATACTGCCTTGCTGGGTAAGATACAAGCCATGGCCGCGAAGTAGCGAGAAAAGTCAACTGCATCGCCGCCCGCACCAGGCTGCGCCCCGTCTCGTCCAGCCGGCTTCTCCTCCCACCGCGGCGCCGCCTGTGGGTTGTGGATCGGCGAATCCGGATCGAGCCGAAACTCCCCCTCTCCTTGTCCCCTTGTCTCCTTGTCCCCCTTCTGGTAGTCCACGCGCGGCACCTCGATGTGGATATCTATGCGGTCCAGCAGCGGCCCCGAGATGCGCTTCTGATAGCGAGTGTGGTTCAGCTCGACCCTGGTTGTGCCGTTTCGTTCCCAGACGTATCTGTTATCCAACCTGTTGTATCGGTGCGGGCAGGAATATAACCTGAATCTGGTTATGCGACCCGCCGCGGGCGGTACTGGATCGCCTCCGCCAGGCTTGCCCTGAGCCTGGCGAAGGAGCCTGTCCCGAGCCTGTCGAAGGATCGGCAATCGTGCGCGCGAGTTTGAGGATACGGTGGAAGGCGCAGGCTCATCTTCCTGATTTCATCCAGATTTCATCTTGGCCTGCTATACTGTCTCCAGACGTGCGGGCTTATGGGGCCCGTGTCACTTGAAGGACGAACTCAAGAGTGGTGGAGGCGCTGCGGGAGTTATAGCCTGTCCGCCTCAACCTCAACAGGAAGGAGATAAGGACCGTGAAACGTATCATCGTGTTGGTCTTGCTTGTAGGATTGGCTGTGTTGGCGGTGGGATGCAGGAGCGGTTCCACCACTTCCACAAACCCAACGGAAGAAGTGTATGCCCCAGTCATTGACCCCGTCAACTTCGTTACAGCCATTGACAACCTATACTTTCCCTTGCAACCCGGTACAACCTTCGTTTACGAGGGGAGGACGGAAACTGGCAACGAGCACAACGAGGTCTACGTCTCCTCTGAAACCAGGGTCATTCTGGGTGTGACCTGCGTCGTCGTCTCGGACACAGTCACGGTGGATGGGAACCTGGAGGAAGCGACGCTCGACTGGTATGCCCAGGACAAGCAGGGCAACGTCTGGTACTTGGGGGAAGACGCAAGAGAGTACGAGAATGACGCAGTCGTCAGCACGGCGGGTTCGTGGGAGGCCGGCGTGGACGGCGCACAGCCGGGTATTCTCATGCCGGCGCGTCCCACGGTGGGCGATTCCTACCGCCAGGAGTATTACAGGGGGCAGGCCGAAGATATGGCCCAGGTGCTCAACCTGACCGAATCGGCTGCCGTCCCCTACGGTTCCTACACCAACCTCCTGATGACCAAGGAATGGTCGGCGCTCGAACCTTCGGTCGTCGAGCACAAGTATTATGCCCAAGGGATAGGCCTCGTTCTGGTGACGACGGAAGGCGAGAGCTGGGAGTTGCCGCTCGTAGAGATGCGCCACGATTGAGCGAGCCACCCGCCATTCATCTTTTTGTGGTATACTTCACCTGGCGCTGAGGAGATGCGATGCGCGTGCTGGTTGTCGAAGACGAACGCAGAATAGCGGCCTACGTCAAGCGCGGGCTGGAAGAGCAGGGTTACGCCGTAGACGTGGCCTACACCGGCCCCGAGGCGCTGGACTGGGCCGCAGTGGTCAACTTTGACCTGATCGTGCTGGACATCCTGCTGCCGGAACTGGACGGCATCGCCGTCTGCCGCGAGCTCCGCGCGCGCGGCGTCCGCACGCCCATCCTGATGCTCACCGCCCGCGACGCCATAGACGACCGCGTGGCGGGATTGGACGCCGGCGCGGACGATTACCTGGTCAAGCCGTTTGCCCTCAAGGAGCTGCTGGCCCGTCTGCGCGCCCTGGCTCGCCGCGGCGCCGACACCCCACGATCCTCGGTGTTGCAGGTCGCCGACCTGACGCTCGACACGCTCACCCGGCGCGTCCGGCGCGGCGGCAAGGCTATCGGACTCACGGCCAAAGAGTACGCTGTGCTGGAGTGCCTGATGCGCGAGCCGGGGCGCGTGCTCACCCGTACTGCGATCGCCGACCACGTGTGGAACTATGACGTGTACCACCAATCCAACGTGGTGGACGTTTACATTCGCAACCTGCGCCGCAAGATTGACGACGGTTTCGACTTGAGACTGATCCACACCGTGCGTGGGGCGGGCTACCGCTTGTCAGTCGAGAACGGGGACGATCTATGACCCTGCGCGTCCGGTTTGCGCTGTGGGTAGCGGGGCTGCTCCTGGGGGTATTGGCAGCCTTTGGGACGTTCGTTTACCTCAGCCTGAAACAGGGGCTGGAGGCCTCGATTGACGATTCACTGCGTCTGAGCGCCTCACAGGCGATCGCTTCCATCAACGTCGAGAACAGCCAGATTGATTTCAGCGACACCCTGCCGGAAAATGACCCCACGCTGAACCTGCGCGAACGCGGGTTGACCCTGCGTATCCTGGATCCGGCCGGTCAGGTGTTGCAGGCATTCGGCCCGTATCGCGCCCTGCCGGTCGAGACTTCCAGCCTGGCCGCCGTCCAGGGAGGGCAACCCGGCTTTGTTACGTTGAGTGACCCATTGGAAGGCGACCCGGTGCGCGTGTACACGGCGCCCATCGTCGAGAACAACCGGTTAGTCGGTGTGTTGCAGGTGGCGCAAAGCCTGGATGGCGTGGGTGAGACGCTCGACCGCCTGCTGTCGGCATTGCTGCTCGGTGGGCCGCTGTTGGTGCTGTCGGCTGCCTTTGGCGGCTACCTCCTCGCCGCCCGCGCCCTGGCCCCGATTGACCACATCACCCGCACGGCGCGGCGCATCTCCGCCGAAGACCTGTCCGCCCGGCTCAACCTGCCCGCCACCGGCGATGAGGTGGGCCGCCTGACCGCCACCTTCGATGAAATGCTGGCCCGGTTGGACGACTCGTTCCGCCGCGAACGCCGGTTCACTGCTGACGCCTCACACGAGCTGCGCACTCCGCTGGCTGCCATGCAGACCATCCTGGGCGTGGTACGTGAAAGACGCCGCCGGCCCCAGGAGTACGAGCAAGCCCTGGCCGACCTGGCCGAAGAGACCGACCGCCTGCGCGCCCTGACAGAAGAGCTGCTCTACCTGGCGCGCGGCGACGCCGATCAGCCGGCCATCCGTGAGACGGTTGACCTTTCCATCCTGCTGCGCGACGTGGCCGACTCGCTCTGCCCGCTGGCCGAGGCCAAGGGGCTGACGCTCACCTGCAACGTCCCCGCTGGCCTGACCCTGCCGGGCGACAGCGATGCTCTGATCCGCCTGTTCGTCAACCTGCTGGACAACGCTGTGAAGTACACTGAGCGCGGCCGGATTGACGTGGCTGCCCGCGCCGATACAGACGGACTGCACGTTAGCGTGGCCGACACCGGCATTGGCATTCCCCCCGAACACCTGTCCCACATTTTCGAGCGCTTCTACCGGGTGGACCAATCGCGTTCCGGGCGTGGGGTGGGCCTGGGCCTGGCGATCGCGCTGGAAACCGCGCGCGCCCACGGCGGCACACTGGAAGTAGACAGCAGCCCTGGTGTGGGCACGACGTTCACTGTCTTCCTGCCCAGATGAAGAAACTGGCGCCCTGGTTTCACGAGGGCTTCATCTCCGCCTGCTATAATACGAGCATGAGGATGGGAATCGCCATCCCAATCCAAACAGTTTAAGGAGATGAGACTATGAAAATCAACCGTTTCGTTGCACTGGCCGCCATTGTCTTGCTCGTCGTGGGCGCGATGGGCGCCGTCGCCGCCCGCTCGTTTGCGCAGACCCCCCATCCCGCAGCCCAGGTCCAGGCGACCGAAGCGCCGGACGAAGGGAAAACCGTGGCAGCCGACACCGACGACGTCGAAGAACAGGTCGGCGACCAGAACACAGCCGACACCGAGGCGCCGGACGATGAGGACACCGTGGCAGCCGACACCGACGACGTCGAGGAACAGGTCGGCGACCAGAACGAAGCTGATACCGAGACGGGAGACAACGAACAGGACGCCGTCCCAGCCGGGACGCCCGCTATCACCGCCGAGCAGGCCCAGGCGACCGCCGAGGCGTACCTGAACGCCGGAACGGCCACCCAGGTCGAACTGGACGACGAGAATGGCCAGTTAGTCTACAGCGTCGAAATCGGCGGGACGGACGTCAAGGTGGATGCTATGACTGGCACGGTGCTAGGCACGGAGACCGGCCAGGACTGACGAATCCGGTCTCTCTCAGCATGACAACACCTCCGGCGGTCTGCGGGGGTGTTGTCTTTTTATTTCGCTCCTCGGCGTTATGCGGGTGGCGCAGAGTCTCGAAACCCTGCAGGTTTATGTCGTCCGTCGCGGGCGGTACTGGATCGCCTCTGCCAGGCCTGTCCCGAGCGAAGCCGAGGGATGCGCCGTCTCGATCCGCTCGCTGCCCGCCAGGCCCGTCCTGAGCCTGCTGAAGGATCCGCAATCGTGCGCGCCAGTTTCAGGATGCGGTGGAACGCCCGCGCGCTCATCTGCAACTGCTGCATCGCTGCCCGCACCAGGCTGCGCCCCGTCTCGTCCAGCCGGCTTCTCCTCCCGCCGCGGCGCCGCCTGCGGGTTGTGGATCGGCGAATCCGGATCGAGCCGAAACTCCCCCTCTCCTTGTCTCCTTGTCTCCTTGTCTCCTTCAATTTGCCCCAATCTCGTTCGAGTCGGCTCTTGTCCAGGATCGGTTGGACCGGTTGCGAAAACCACGAGCCTGTGTTACACTCTCAGGCGACAGAACGCTGCACGTCGTAGCAATACCTGTTCTTGCGCTTCAGGGCCAGCCGGGAAATACGTAGCAGCCAGGTGAGGGAAACAATGCCTCTCGCAATCGCCGGGAGACTCGTCCGTGGGCGTTACTTTCAGTAGAAGTGAGGTCAGGAGATGGGAACTGTGAATATCGTTCGTGAGATAGCATCACTACCGCCAGAGGCACAGAAACAAGTCTTGGACTTTGTGGCCTTCTTGAAGGCTCGTTACCCGACCACGCAGCCTGTCAGGAAAACGAGGCGAACCAGGTTGGCCGATGAGCCATTCATCGGCATGTGGCGGAATCGTGAGGATATGCAAGACAGCACAGCCTGGGTGCGAAGTCTGCGCCGGCACGAGTGGGAGTGTAACGCGTGAACGGGTTGACCATCGTGGATACCGACATTCTGATTGATGCGGCACGGCAAATCAGCGAGGCAGTGGATTGCCTGGCTCAGATCGAGCACCAGTCTGTATTGGCCGTCAGCGTGATAACACAGATGGAATTGCTTGTCGGCTGCCGGAATAAAGCAGAACTGCGTAATACAGAACGTTTTCTGCAACGCTTCCAGGTGCTCAAACTGAATGAGCCAATATGCGATACCGCGCTCGATCTTCTGCGTCAGTATCGGTTGAGTCACGGCTTGATGATACCTGACGCCCTGATTGCAGCAACAGCAATGACATTGAATCAGCCTTTCATCTCAAAAAACCAACGCGATTACCGCTTTATCAGCGGGTTGCAGTTGTTACCATATCCTGGCCCAGTTATATCATAAAACCGATAAATCACTAATCGTCCCCGCCAGTTTCAGGATGCGGTGGAACGCCCGCGCGCTCATCTGCAACTGCTGCATCGCTGCCCGCACCAGGCTGCGCCCCGTCTCGTCCAGCCGGTTTCTCCTCCCGCCGCGGCGCCGCCTGCGGGTTGTGGATCGGCGAATCCGGATCGAGCCGAAACTCCCCCTCCCCTTGTCTCCTTGTCTCCTTGTCCCCCTTCTGGTAGTCCACGCGCGGCACCTCGATGTGGATGTCTATGCGGTCCAGCAGCGGCCCCGAAATGCGCTTCTGGTAGCGGCTGATCGTCTGCATCGAGCACGTGCACTCGCGCACCGGGTCGCCATAGTAGCCGCACGGGCAGGGGTTCATCGCCGAGATGAACATAAAGCGCGCCGAGAAGGCCAGCGTGCCGGTCGCACGGGCGATCGAGACCATGCCGTCCTCCAGCGGCTGCCGCAACCCCTCCAGCGTGCGCGCGCCGAACTCGGGCAGTTCGTCCAGGAACAGCACGCCCCGGTGGGCCAGGCTGATCTCGCCGGGGCGCGGAAAGTGGCCGCCGCCGACCAGCCCGGCGTGGCTGATCGTGTGGTGCGGCGCACGGAACGGGCGATGCCGGATGAGCGGCGTGTCCGGCGGCAACATGCCCGCCACGCTATAGATCTTGGTCACCTCCAGCGCTTCCTCGACCGTCATCGTTGGCAGGATCGAGGGCCTCGAGCGCGCCAGCAACGTCTTGCCGGAGCCGGGCGGGCCGGTCATCAACACGTTGTGCCCGCCGGCCGCCGCCACCTCCAGCGCCCGCTTGACGTGCTCCTGCCCCTTGATCTCCGCAAAGTCGGCCGCATACAGCGGGGGGGGCAGCGCGGCCGGGTCCTGGTCAGGCTCGTAGGGCGGGATCTCGCGCAACCCTTGCAGGTGCGCCGCCAACTGGCTCAGGTGCTCGACCGGCATGATCTCCAGCCCGCCGATCAGCGCCGCCTCGGGCGCGTCGGTGGCCGGGACGAAGACGCGGCGCATGGACTGCTGGTGCGCCAGCGCGACGATGGGCAGGATGCCGGTGACGTGGCGCACGGAGCCGTCGAGCGAGAGTTCGCCGACGAACAGCGCATCCTCGACCGCCTGCGGCCACGCCTGTTCCGAGGCGATGAGCACGCCCACGGCGATGGGCAGGTCGTAGGATGGCCCGGCCTTGCGGATGTCGGCCGGGGCCAGGTTGACCGTGATGCGTTTGCCGGGGAACATGAGGCCAGAATTCTTATACTCGTGTACACAATCAACAACAGCCATTTGTCTTGACCGCCCGCCTGGTGCTCGATTGTATCCCATCCCGCCCGCTTGCGCAAGTTCCCGCGTGACTGGGGAAACGAAGCAGAACGGTGGGGGAACAGCATAGACTTTGCCGGTTTCCGCCACTTGGGTGGGGCGTTTCAGCCTCTTTGTGGGCCGGCGGTGCCTCTGAGTGGGACAACTCTGCCCTCCCGTATCCGAGACCATTTTCATCAACCCCCTCTGTCTATAGCAAGATCTCCCAAATGTGGGGCAAAAGGGCAAACTGAGGTCTGAATTGCCACAGGTGGGGGTCACTACTATGCGAATCTGCTTCGAAATCCCTGACTGGCAGAGAAACGACCGCCCCGACCTGCATGGTTGGGGCGGTCTTGTGTGTGAGTTGCGACTGGCGGCGCTGGGACTTTTCCAAAGTCAGCTTCTTGTCGTGCTGAGATGCGCTAGAGCCGAAGGATACTGCTCGTCACATCCTGGTGGCTGCCACCCTGGTTCTGGCTTACACAAACGGAAAGCCCCGGCTTGCGAAGGCCGGGGCTTCTTGTGTAGAGCATTCCTTTACCTCACTTATTCAAATGAACCCTGCCACCGGTCTCTCTGTGCTTTAGAAATCCGAGGGAGTAACCGTTGCGGTTAGTCAGGGGTTAGCCCGATCTCAAGATATTCCCCACCAAGCAGGTCAACGCCAACAAGTTTTTCTTCACACGATATATAACCCTGTGCCTCAATCAAAATGCTAATGCTATCCGTGTCGTGAACAGTCACGGGAAGCACAAACTTTCCAAGCTGGTCGGTTGTAGTTTTGTTGGGTTTACCCTCCTGGAGTCCAGGGAAATAAGAGTAAACACTGTAGCTAATGGATGCCCCAACGATTGGTTTACCAAGCTCTGTTGATCTGTCGTAAATCATCCCCTCGATAACAGTTTCCCAAGTTCCCGGCGGGGTTGGGGTAGACGTCTTAATTGGTTGTAGGGTTTGTGTTGCTGTGATAGTGGCTTGTTCGGACGCATCTTGTTCAGGCATTGATGGGTCACCACAAGCAGCCAACAGTAGACCTGTTAATAGTAAAAGGGTTAGGAACCATTTCATCATTCAGACTTACCCCGTACCATGACTGAGCGGGCTAACCATAGTTGGGGCGAATCATGCAATCCGCCCCAACTCTAAAACGGCTATGGGACATTACGTGAGACCAGCGGCAGGTAGATCTTCTGCAGAGGTGGCGCAACGTAGATGATGCTGCCGATAGCCGGACCTACCGATTCGTTGTCGGATGTGTCCTTGAAGAGGACGTAGACTTGGGTGAGGCCGTCAGAGCTCGCGTCCAACGTCCAGGAGACGTCTTGAGCAAAAGCTTGCCAGTCAGCCCCGGCCATAGATGGATCGTTGCTAATCTTCATTTCGGCAATATCGCTGAAGGCCTCATAGCCCCAGTTATCCTCGAGCGGGCCGAAGGAGAGCGTGACATCCAGCTCAGTGGTCGTCGGAGCGCCGCCGTCAACGACAACCTGCGCTTCCGGCGGTATCGGGTCCATGGATGGGGTCACTTCCTCGCTGCCAAGCACCCTTGACCAGTGATTATCGCCATCAATGGCGACCAAGCGGTATGCGTAGGGGGTTCCGACCACTGGGGTGGTATCCGTATATATACCGGTCAGCGGCAGTTCGGACACGAGCAGGGTCCAGGGGCTTGACGCGCGGTAGAGAGACATCTTCGTATATTCAGCCTTCACATCGTAGGTCAGAGCGACATCGCCCCCTGTAACCGGCGCGGCGTGGAAGAAATCGGGGGCTTCGATCTGGTCGTCAGCCGGATCCAGCGGATCCTGACCGTGGAGCGTCACCTCACTACCATCATGTTCCCCACCGCCATCGGAGTCCGAGTTATTCGGATCCGTCCCGGCATAATACTCGTCGCTGTTGTTGAGTAAATCCAGATCCGGGTCGCCGGAGGGGTCGGTCACACGATGTTCCTCTTCCCAGGTATCAGGGAGGCCATTGGAATTCGCATCGTCGGCTTCGAGGATCGAGAAGGCACCCTGGGTCTCTCGATGGAGACCACCCTGTCCGTTGACGAGCAGATCAACCCGATAGCTGCCCTCGTCGTTGGGAGTAGGATCGGGGAAGCCATCTTCTGGCAGCGGATTGACCGGATCGGCCTGGTTACCGAGGGTGTAGTACCCTAGAAACAACCCTCCGCCTCTGTGTCGCAGTGGCACCGTTTGTGTCATCCCGTTGGGAGCTGTCACAGCCGCCAAGACCGAGGCTCCAGACAGTGGCCCCACCCCAGAAGTTAACAGGGCATAGATGGGAATCCTATTGCCGGTCATAAACCGCCGAAGGAGGGTAGGGAGAATGAGCCGAGCGGTTATTTTAGTCTTGGCGGTGACCATCACCTGGTAGTTGACCGGTTGCACTTCGGATTTCTGCAGCGTGACCAGAAGCTTCCATTCTCCAGCCATAGGATTGGCGATGCGCCAACCAACGTGGCCGGCATCGTTGTCTTCAAAGTCGTAGGTGCCACTGATGATAGTGCCATTGGGTTGGACCAGTTCCAGCGCCATACTGGCATAATAGGGCGAAAACCAGTCGAGGACGAAATCGGCAGTGAGGACGGATGGATCGATCTGGACCGTGTGCGTGTATATTTGCCGGTAGTTGGCGTGACCTTTTTCTGTCAACAGGCGCTGTCGTTCACCGCGTGCCTGGGCGTATTGGTAGGTGCTACCCAGATCAAGTACCATATCAGCAGCCGAGAAGGCGGAAGCTGCGTGGGTGGTGCCTACGTAGATATCATTGTAGTAGTACGAGCCTCCAGTATCAGAAGCGATCTGCTGCATCAGGGTTTCATTAGCGCCCGGCCCGAAAGCTATGGCCATAACGGGACACCCTGTGGCTTGGACGTCAGCCACCACGTCGGCCCAGTAGTCTGGCGTATTCTCTTCACCGTCCGACAACAGCACATAGCGGCACCTTGTGTTGCCGGTTGGCGAGCCGGTCCGTTGAGCAGCGCCCCCACCCATACCATCGCCAATACTGGTGCTGCCACCAGGTGAGATGCCGTCGATGTAGGTCTTGGCGTTGTTTCTCACCGGCAAAGTGGCAAACTGCATCCCGAAGGGTGCCGGGTTGACGTCGCCTTCGAAAGGCACGACGGCGATACCTTCTGTGCTGTTGGTAGTATCCACCGCCAGTTTAAAGGCGTCCACAAGGGCTGACCAGGGCGTAGGATCGTACCACCCCATAGAACCAGATCGGTCCACCACGTAGACGTTATCCTCGTTTGTGGCGTCATAGACGATAGCCTCGGTTTCGGTATCGGAGGCAATAACGGTAGAAGTGCCGCTTTCCTCCAGATCAACGTGGAGATCGTAGGGGCCGTTACTACCCGGGTCAGGTGCGATTACCTGCAAAAAGTACTGGTGCTCGACTTGACCGCCACCGACGATGGTAGCGTTGTGAGCGCCGACTCGGACGGCAAAATCACTGGCGGTTAAGCCCCCAACAACCGGTCCGCCGACCGTCGTGGAAACAAGCACTTGAACCAGGAACTTGTCACCATCGGCGTGTCCCCCCACGTATTCAGGAGCCATTTGGTTGGGTTCCTTGATGTCGAGGGTCGGGTCAGAACAGCTCAACTCGATATCGACCTGCGACGATGATCCGAGGCTTCCGGCGATAGCGGCGATGGTTGTGACGCCGTCGTTCAAAAAGCTTTGCACCCAATCGGTACCGGAACCCTGGATGTGATTTTTGAAAGCACCGGAGTCCGAAGCCACGATATGGTAGAACGGTGAACCGGCATCAGCATGGAATTTAGCTGTGATGACGGGACAATCGGCAGGATCAGGCGCGGCCACATAGTACTCCGCCCCATAACGGGTGATGGCCTGGTTGTTCCACGTTGCGGCGGTGCCACTATCAATCGTCCCACCGTTATGTGGCACCAGTGGACCGTAAGTGTCTGGGTTGCCAGGATTCGTCTCAT
>Ga0315285_10001839_pt1 | contig 22227 bp, 15 predicted proteins | sample YL17G09_36_MG_FD_203698 | JGI IMG/M metagenome (GOLD analysis project Ga0315285, IMG submission 203698) | Sediment microbial communities from Yellowstone Lake, YNP, Wyoming, USA - YL17G09_36 | ecosystem: Environmental > Aquatic > Freshwater > Lake > Sediment | place: USA: Wyoming | collected...
TTCCCGCGAGGAAGTTCCCCCTTCACCACCTTCTCCCCGATCTCTTCCAGAGGTTCCTCTTCTCGAGGAAGGTAGATCTTGAAGGTTGTTCCTTGACCCGGCTCACTATAAACCCAGATGTTCCCACTACTCTGTTTCACAATCCCATAGACTGTAGATAAACCCAACCCAGTCCCCTTGCTCTTCTCCTTGGTTGTATAAAAAGGTTCAAAGATCCGTTCCCGGACCTCAGGACTCATTCCCAGACCCGTATCACTCACTGAAAGCATCACATAGCGGCCAGGGATGACAGCGATATGACTGCGAGCATAGGCCTCATCCAATTCCGCATTGGCCGTTTCAATAGTAAGTTTTCCTCCATTCAGCATCGCATCCTTGGCATTAACTGCCAGATTGAGAATCACCTGTTCGATTTGCCCGGGATCGACCTTAACCCTCCCCAAATCTTCAGCCAAGACAGTCACCAGCTCTATATCCTCGCCAATGATCCGACGTAACAGCTTGTCCAGGTCCATCAGAAGTGTATTGAGGTCAAGAACTCTCATCTCCATCAACTGACGCCGACTGAAGGCAAGAATTTTACGTATCAAATCGGTTGCCCGATTTGTGGCTTTTTGGATCCCTTCAAGGTTTTCCCTCAAAGGATGATCTTCTTTCAGTTCGGAGAGGGAGAGTTGGCTATAGCCTTTAATGATGGTGAGGAGATTATTGAAATCATGGGCGATCCCTCCAGCCAGTCGACCAATGGCTTCCATCTTCTGAGATTGGCGAAGTTGCTCCTCAAGAGCCTTCATCTCCTGTTCGGCCCGTTTACGATCGGTGATGTCACGGATGGAGCCCTGGTATCCCAGAATGGTTCCGTCCTTTTCTCGCCACACAGATGAAGTCAATAGGCAGTCGATCTCTTTCCCATCTTTCTTACGGAGCTTCACCTCATAGTCTCTGACAAATCCCTTTTTCTCTATTTCTTGTTGAAATCTGTATCGGTCAACAGGATAAACATAACTCTCTTGGGCGTGCAGCACCATCAGCTCTTCTTTGCTATATGCAAAAAGATCCAAAAAAGCTTGATTGAAATCCACGAACTTGCCTTCCCGGGTGGTGATATAGACCGCATCTCTGGACCCCTCGAAAAGGGTGCGGTATCTCTTTTCACTTTCTCTCAGTGTTTCCTCAAAAAGCATATGTTCAGTGATGTCTTCACAGGTTGTCAAATTTTCACCCGTCTCCAATTGGATAGATATAAGGTTAACGATCTTTTCTGTTCCATCCTTACAGGTGGTGGTATAAACCCTTGGTCTTTTTTCTCCAGGAGCGAAAATTTTTAAGTCCTTAATCCAAGCTGAGATGACATTATGTCTGTAGGTAGGATCAGGGTAGGCTTTCCTAAACCAGGTTTTTCCATTGGGAATATCCTTTAAGTCGTAACCGAACAATTCTATAAATTTAGGATTGATGTAACTGAAAGTTCCATCCTTATCGATCATCACCATCCCGAACGGAGCATACTCGGATAGAATTTGAAATCTTTGCCTCTCGGTTTGCAGGGCCTGCTCTGCCTGTTTGCGCTCAGCGAAAAGTTGTGCATTGGCGATGGCGCCGGCAATCTGATGCCCCACCCTTTCAGCAAGTTTCAGATCTCTTTCCGTGTAAGTCTTTGACTTGGTCGAACGCAAGTGAAGAACGCCAATTACCTGATCTTCTGAGATCAAAGGGACCGATAACAACGATTTAAATTCAGCCCGAAGGGAAGGTAAAAGGCGAGGGAACCGCCTTGCCATCTCCTCCTTGCCATTCGTCTGGAAAAGGAGAGTTGACCGTGTTCGTATGACCTCTTCAGTCAATGTGCCAGCCAGAGGGATGGTATCCCCAGTTTTGCGGCCTTCAATTTCAACTCCCGTGACATAGGTGATGGTGAGCGTTTGGTCCTTTGGATTAATGATGTTGATTGCAATTCGGTCAAATGGGATGAGTTTATTTACCTCTTCAGCAAAATGTTCATACACTTCTTCGATGTTCAGCGTTGAGCTGATAACTCGCCCAATTTCTGCCATGATCACATTCTCTTGGGAGAGTCGCCTGGCCGTCTCCTCACTCTCCCGCAGTGCTTCTTCCGCTTTCTTACGATTGGTGATGTCTACACAACTCATCAAGTATTCACCCGTCTCTAATTTTACAGGGATAAAATTGATAATCTTTTCCGTTCCATCTTTGCAGGTTACTGTAAAAGTCTCGGATATTTTTTCTCCTGGTTTGGAACTTCCTAACTCGTTAACCCAGACCGAGATGGCATGATGTCTATAGGTAGGGTCAGGGAATGCTTTCCTGAACCAGGTTTTTCCATCAGGAGCATCGTTTAAGTCGTAACCGAACAATTCTCTAAATTTAGGATTGATGTAACTGAAAGTTCCGGCTTTATCGATCATCACCATTCCGAACGGAGCATGCTCGGATAGCATTTGGAATCTTTCCTTCTCAGTATGTCGTTCCTCATTCACTCGATGGCGTTTCGGTGATTTCATGTCTAAATGGTCTTTACCGAAAAAATTGAATAGAGCTTTTCGTTTAAGAAAATTTCTAAAATATGAGGATCAAATTTTTTCCCTTTATCCTTCTCCAATTCCACAATGACATCCATAATGGTCATCCCTTCACGAAGGGGTCTTCCACTGGTCATGGCATCGAATGTATCTGCAATAGCAATAATTCTTGCCTCAACGGGAATGGCTTCTCCAACCAATCCATCTGGATAGCCACTTCCGTCAAAGTTTTCATGGTGGTGACGTATCATGGTGATCTTGTCTTTAAAGAAATCGATTCCTTCCACAATCTTAACCCCGATCAGAGGATGTTCCTGAATATTTTGATATTCTTTAGGGTTAAGGGAACTCTTTTTCAGAAGGACCTCATCCTTGATGCCGATCTTGCCGATATCGTGGAGGAGCGCCCCATATTCCAGAGTTTCAAGCCTCATTTCGTTGAAGCCCAACTTCGTACCTATACTCATGCTTATCTTTCTCACCCTATCCGAATGGCCCCGGGTGTACGGATCTTTTGCATCGATCGCTCCGACAAGGACTTTAACCGAATCCAAATGGGCCCTTTTCAGGGTGTGGTAGGCCTCTTGGAGTTTGGCTGTCCTTTCGCCTACCAATTTCTCAAGATGGTGGTGATAAGCTTCGACCTCTTCTTCTAACCTTTTCCTCTCCAATGCTTTTTTTACACTTAAGACGACTAGATCCAACTCGACTGGTTTGATGATGAAATCAAAGGCTCCAATGCGCATCGCCTCCACGGCCAAATCAATCTCTGGATAGGACGTCATGATGATTACCATCATTTTTGGATTCACAGCTTTCACTTTCTCTAAGAGCTCTATGCCATCCATTTGAGGCATTTTGATGTCAGAAATAATGAGTGAAAGAGTATCTTTATAAAAATGGTTAAGGGCTTCTCTCCCATTATTGGCTGTTATGCAGGAATATCCTTCTTTTTTAAGCCTTTTGGCAAAGATGGAACAGATTAACTCCTCATCATCGACAACAAGTATTGGGTTTTCTGAATAAATGGCCACTTGGTTTTGCTTTAACCTTTCCGTAACTTGCAAACATTATTCCAAAATGCTCCAAATTTTCATAAAAAATCATATATTCTTCTTATCTGCCTATAATTTAAGGTGTTTTTCATTTTGAATAGACAGGGAAAATGGATATGAATATTCGAGTTTGGCATATAGAATGGACAATTTATGAAAAAACTGAATAATAATGACATTTTTGGACAGAAAGTAATGATTGGAATAATGGAATAATGGAACGATGGAACGTTGTGTATCTATTATCTTGATAAATCTCGTCATTTATGAGATAAGAAAAGCGTGGATCGAAAGAACATCAATAGGGGTTTTAAGAGGCTTCGGGTATGGCAAGATTCAGTTTCCCTCTACATAATGGCCTGTAAGATATTTGCTGTTTTCCCCTTTGAACTCAAGAAAGTCGCTGCTAACGGCATCGACGCTGCTCATAGTATATCGAGGAACACTCGCCCCGTTAAATAAGGGATTATTGAAATATGCTAGTATTTCCTACTTCAGTTCAAATAAGGTTTAGAAATTGGCGCTGGAAAACTCGTATTTAACGGGGTAAAAAGGTTATTGCCGTCGCACTCTCAAAGAGTACTTGAATCATCTGAATATTGCTCTTGGCTCGTGCGGAGAATTTCATTCATGCTACGATAGCTTTCGACAAGCCGATCAAATCACGCAGGGGGAATACGAACAATTGGATCAACTCCATTACAAGGTCGAAAATGGATTACTGAAGTTAATGGAATCTCTTCAGAAAAAACAGGAGGCCGGAGATTGGAAAGATACCTTTGTAAGCAAATGAAAACGTCATGATGGTTATACAATTATAGGATTATTCCATAATTTTGCGGTCCCATCATTCCAATATTCCATCATTCTAAATTTACAGTGTTCCATCTTTTCCCATTTTTTAAAACCCATCATTCCAACATTCCATTGTTCCATTACCCCAGTTTTATTCCATTGTTCCATTATTCCAACATTCCACTATTTTGGGTTGGCCTTCTCTTTCATTGCCGCCAATACCTTTTCAGGGGTAATGGGGAGTTCTTTAATCCTCACACCCACGGCATCATAGATGGCGTTGGCAATGGCGGGTGCAGTGGGGACTAACCCCGGCTCACCAATGCCCTTAGCGCCAAAAGGGCCGAATTGATCATTCGTTTCAATCACGATGGGTTCGATATTGGGAACATCTTTGGCCGTCAGCATCTTATAATCGAGAAAGTTTGGGTTCATCACCTTTCCGTTCTGTAAGATGAGCCTTTCAGTCAGGGCATAACCGATCCCCATCGTGGCTCCTCCATAGACTTGACCTTCCAGGAGCATGGGATTGATCGCCCTCCCTACATCATGAGCAGCCACATATTTCAGAATCTTGATCTGACCGGTTTCTTTATCCACCTCCACTTCAACACCGTGTGTCCCATAGGCATAGGTGACCGAAAGATTTCCTTTAAATTCTTTATCCAAATTCTCATTGGCAGGATCGTAAAAGTGCTCGGCCATGACCATCTTTCCTCCAGAGGTGTAATGGGCAGCTCTCAATATTTTTCCTAAGGGAGATTTCTTCTCAGGATCTTTCTTTGAGAAGACCGTTCGATCCCGAATATCCAAATTTTCAGGGCTTTCATCCATAGATTGCGCGGCCACTTCAAGAAGAAGTTGTTTTACCTTTTTAGCAGCCCCTAAAGCCGAATTTCCAGCCACAAAGGTTGTACGGCTGGCATGGGCACCCACATCCCATGGGCAGACATCAGTATCGGTATGAATGACGAAAAGGTCTTCCATTCTCACCCCCAGTTCTTCGGCGACGATTTGAGCGATTACGGTATCCGCTCCCTGTCCCATATCTGTTGCGCCTGTGATGACATTAACCGTTCCAAAGTCATCGATCTTAATGATCGTTCCGCATCCGTCGGATTTATAGACCCGGGCACCTCCTCCCACATGGATCATGGAGGCCATTCCTATTCCTCTTCCATCTCTTCTGCCACGATGCTGTCTCCAGTCCAACTTCTGGGCAACGGCATCGATGCATTCTTTTAGGCCACAGGTATTGATCTTGAAATTCTGAGGTGTAATCTCACCGGGTGTATTGGCATTTCTCAATCTGAAGTCGAGGGGATCGATCCCAGCCATTTCCGCCAGGATATCGATTTGAGAATCGATGGCAAAGGTAGCTTGAGGATTTCCGTATCCTCTCATGGCCTGGGAGTAGGTGTTATTGGTATAGACGCATTTAGCCACATAACGGACATTGGGGACTTTATAAAGAGAGGAGATGGGCATCATCATGACCGAAGGTGTAGTGGCACCCCAAGAGGTGTAAGCCCCGTTATCGAGGATCATTCGAATATCCCGAAAGGTCAATTTCCCATCCTTGGTACACCCTTGAGCGATATCAATGATGGCAGGCTGTCTGGGAGAAGTGGCCAAAAACTCCTCTTCTCGACTGAAAATTATTTTGACGGGTTTATGGGTCTTATAAGCCAGAAGGATGGCAATGTATTCGAAGGCGTAGGTATCGAGTTTGCTTCCAAATCCACCGGCGATCATCGTTTTAATCACCCGGGCCTTCTTTCCTTGTAATCCCATAGCAAAGAGGGCATCTGTGAAGTCCCTTTGAGCTAAGGAAGGGATCTGGGTGATACTGTAGATGGTAAGATTTTTTTTCAGATCGAATTGAGCCAGACATCCGCTCGTTCCCATGCAGCAGTGGGTGACCCAAGTTACCTTAAACCGGTCTTCTGCCACATAGGCAGACTTTTTTCTTGCCTCATCCACATCTCCGCAGATAAGTCTCCAGGGGAGATTGAGGACATTGGTCGGTTTTTTCTCTTTACCTCCCACGTGTTCCTCATGAATGAGGGGTGCCCCTTCTTTCATGGCCTCTTCTGGATCGAAGACAGCAGGAAGGATTTCATATTCAACCTTGATGAGGCCGAGGGCCTCTTCTGCGATATCAGGATCGATGGCAGCTACGGCAGCGACCTCGTCACGGTAGGAACAAACCTTTCCTGCTTTGAGAGGGACATTGTCTTTATAAAAGCCGAATTTAATGGGGGGAATATTGTAACCCGTCAAGATTGCCTTAACGCCTAAGAGCTTTTCTGCTCGAGACGTATCGATATTCAATATCTTTGCATGGGGATGAGGGCTGTAGAGAATCTTTCCATAAAGCATCCCTGGAACCTTGAGGTCGTGAATATAAACTGCCTTGCCCGTAACCTTTTCCTCTGCATCCATCTTTGGGATTCGCTTTCCGATATTGATAAAGTCTTGCATAACCACCCCCATATCTGTTTCTTTGGTTTATTCAGTTTCTTTTGTTTCTTTAGTTAACCAAATAAACCAGATAAACGAGAGAAACCAAAGGAACTTATTTTTGGTTGCTGACTGCTTTGATCGCCTGGACAATCTGAAGATAGCCCGTACAACGGCAAAGGTTTCCGGCGATTCCGCTTCGAATCTCCTCCTCCGTTGGTTTTGGATTCTCATCGAGGAGGGCTTTTGCAGAAAGCACCATCCCAGGTGTACAGAAACCGCACTGTATGGCTCCATATTCGATAAAGGCCTTCTGGACGGGATGGAGGTTACCCTGGGCATCGATCAATCCCTCAATCGTAGTCACGCTCTTTCCCTCCACTTCCAGGGCAGGGAAGATACAGGAGTTGATCGTTTTTCCATCTAAAAGGACAGTGCAGGTTCCGCATTCCCCCATGCCACATCCTTCTTTTGTTCCGATGAGTTCCAATTTTTCTCTTAACAATTGCAATAGGGTCAGATGGGGTTCAATCTCCGCTTGAATTGGCTCTCCATTTAGAATAAAACTGATCGTTTTTTTCTCCATAGAATTCTCCTTTACAAAACGTTGCGCCCACAGGGTACAAAGCGGCTCAGGGATCGCTTCGCTCAAGGAGCACTTCGTTTAAGGATCGCTACCGCTCAAGGCAGATGATTTGCCTTCAGCTTATTGCCTCAAGTTCTCCGAAGGAGAACGCTCCTTAAGCCCCTTTGAGACGCTCCTCCTCCCTCTATCGGGAGTTACCATAATCTCACCGGGAATATCGTCTCTGCGGGTCTCAAAACTCGCTCAATAGACTTCATCACCATTCGTTTTACCAAGACCTTGATCATATCTCTGCGGTACCAGGCCTCGCCTCGGATGGAGTCTCTGGGTTGTGCTTCTTTGGCAGCAGTCTCAGCTACTTGATCCAAAAGTTCGTCACTTATTTTCTGTCCTCTTAAAAGTTTTTCTGCCTTGATCGCTCTCATTGGAGTAGGGGCAGCTACTCCCAAAGCGATTCGGATTTCTTTACCGACTATCTCATCCCCCTCAAGGGAGTGGAGGACGGTTGAGATGGGAGAGGTCGTGCAGAGAATGTCGGAGCAGGTGACGGTTGCCTTATCAAGAGAGATGAGGACTGCTACCCCGAGGATTGGAAGGTCGAGTGCCTGTCGTCTCTGGTGTTTCCAATACGCAGAGCCAGTATTGGGAAGAGGTTTGGGAATTGAGACCCCCGTCAGAATCTCGCCCTGCTGTAATACCGTTTCTCCAGGTCCTGTAAAAAACTGCTCGATCGGGATCGTTCGCTCTGACTTTGTACTTTTCAACTTAAACTGGGCGCCCAGGACCAGAAGTGGGGCTGCGGTATCAGCCGAAGGCGCGGCCGTACAAATATTCCCACCAATCGTGGCCACATTCCGGATTTGGGTGGAACCGAAGACATCAACGGCATCGGCCAGGGCAGAAAATTCTTTTCTGATCAACTTGGACTTCTCAAGGGCCCGGTGAGTGACCATCGCCCCGATCCTCAAGCTCCCATCGTATTGGATCTGATTCAAACCCGGAATCCCCTGCAAGGAGATAAGGACATCAGGAGCCATTGTCTTCTGTTTTATCATCACAATGACATCCGTTCCACCAGCAATGAGCGCTGCCTTTTTCCCGTGCTGATTTAAAAGGGCCAGTGCTTCATCGAGGGTCTTGGGTTTGAGGTAGTCGAACCTTTTCATGGAGACCTCCCTGTAAGCAAATCACTTCACTAAGCTGGGTAAAAAGAGAGCAATCTGTGGAAAGATCATCATAATAGCTATCGTGACACAATAGGCTGGAATGAACCAGATCACCCCTTTAAAGACTGTTGAGAGAGGAATATCCTTCGCCATGCCAGCTACCACAAAGGCGCATATTCCTACCGGAGGAGTGATGGCTCCCATCGTGGTGACGACCGTAAGGATACAGCCAAACCAGATCGGATCGTAGCCCAATTTCATAGCCATAGGGAAGAAGATGGGAATAGATATTAAAAGGAAGCCAAGGGCATCCATGACACACCCTGCAATACCATAGATGATTAAAATCCAAATCAAGATGACATAACCAGGAATACTGAGAGAAGCAACGAAATCGACTGCCATAAAGGGAAGTCTGCTTATCGTCAGGAACCGACCGAATATAACGGCTCCCCAGACGATCACAATCACCATGCACGATACCTTTAAAGCATCCACAATCGCTAAACCAAATTTTTTCCAGGAAAGCTTTCTTCTGACCAAACCACCGGTCACGAAGGCGAAAAAGGCACCGGCTGACCCCGCTTCAGTCGGAGTGTAGGCTCCGGAATAAAGACCACCCATGACCAGTCCAAAAAGAACTATCATCTCGAGTGCTCCGGGGAGGGCCTTTATCTTTTCTATTATAGTCGTTTTAGGTCCTCCAGGACCCCAATTCGGGTGTTTCGTACATAGGAGATAGATTGTGATGCAGAAGAAGATGGCCATCAGAATTCCCGGCAATGTGGAACCCCAGAAGAGTTTACCAATGGATTGTCCTGTTTGTATTCCATAGACGAGTAGCACCACACTTGGCGGGATGACCACCCCCAACGTTGCACCACAAGCAATGGAACCAGTACAGAGAGCCTTGTCATAGTTATATTTTTTCATCTCTGGCAGGGCCACAGTCGTCATGGTGGCGGCAGTAGCCGCATTTGAACCACAGATGGCAGCAAACCCTGCACAGGCCATAACAGTTGCCATGGCCAGACCCCCCCGGAGCCGGCCAAACCATTTATAGGCTGTATGATAAAGATTTTCATTCACTCCCGAATGGAAACAGATGGTTCCCATGAGGATAAAAGGAGGAATCACTGTGAGACCATAAGAGGAGAAATTCGACCATGTTTCAGTGCCGATCGTGGATAGAGCGGCGCTCAAACCGCTGATATAACAGATCCCCAAAAATCCCACCACCGCCATCGAAAAGCCAACAGGCATCTGTACGACAATCATGACCACGAGAAGAATGAAGATACCGATGAGCCCGATCATCTATTTTCCTTTCCCAAAGCCAAGGGATTTCAAAAAATCAATGAACAAGACGAAGGCGAGGAGGGCACAACAGATGGCAACCAAATAAACAAAAGGATGAAAGATGATCCTCAGGGTTTCAGAGGTTTCACCTCTTTTCCAGATGGTTGTTGCAAAGACAGCGACTTGCCAGGCCACCAGAACAAAGAAGATCATACACAAAAAAGAACTGATGGCATTCATGATCCGTTGCGTCCGTTTTGAATACCGAGTGGCCAGAATATCTACGGCGATATGGCTACCCGTAATCTGAGCATGTCCCAAGGCGAAGGCAACAGTGAGTGCTCCAAAAAATCCGACGAGTTCATAGGCTCCTTTGAGGGGCGCTCCCAAAGGGCGCATCAACATATTGGCACAGGCAATCCCTATCATCAGCAAAAGGGCAGCACCACCAATCCAGATGGACCATTTGTTTAATAGGCGACTTATTTTTTCCAACGCCATTATCATGATTTACCCCGTTAGAAAGCCCCTCTGCTTGCCCCGTGCGAAGCTCAGCTTCTATCGGGGCTTGCAGCGGGGATGTCGTAGACTCGACTCTACGAGAAGATAAGATTCCTATTGGAGCGAACACGGGGTTTAAGGCCCCGTGTGAGCCCTCCCGTTGGAAGGGCGAAGACCTTCTAACGGGGTTTACCTCAAAATCCCCCCAACCCCCCTTTGCTGAAGGGGGGCTTGGGGGGATGAGAAAAGGGAGACTATGGAAGATTATTTGGCGTATTCCTTGCTGTATTTCTCTTTAAGTTTCGTCACATCATCGAGGATCGCTTTCGTTGGTATTCCCTTCGCCTCATAATCTTTCAGATATTTATCCGCCATTGGATTGAGCAATGCATACCATTTGGAAAGTTCATCTTTTGAAAGGTTGTATATTTGAAAATCTTTGAATGTTTCCTTCGACCACTTCAGGGCCTCCTTCACATGATTGTCCACATACTGTCCTGTCCAGATGGCTTGCTCTTTTCGCATGTCATCGAACACCTTCTTCACGTCATCGGGCAGAGAATTCCATTTGGCCTGGTTCATCACGACAGCGAAAGAGACAACAAAGAGGTTGACATTCCCTGTCACATGACGGCAGTGCTCAGCATATTTAAAATCTTTCAATACCTCTAAGGAAGAGACATTGCCTTTGATGACCCCTTTTTGGAGGGCCTCGGGGACATCGGATTGCGGCATGGCAACGGGCGCTGCTCCCAGCAGTTCAAGAATCTTTGCACCTGTCCCTGATGCCCTCAGTTCATAACCTTTGATTTCTGAAAGGTTACGAACGGGTTTCATAGACATGATGTTCGCCGGTGGGCAGGTGAACATAGTAAGGACCTTTACCTTTTCAAACTCTTTTGGTTTATATTTGTCGACCAGATCCCACAAAGAAACACTTGCCACAGTGGCATTGGGCCATCCAAGAGGTAGATCCACAGCTTCAACCACAGGAAAAGCTCCTGGTTGATAGGAGGTTGCAAGGTTACCGATATCTGCCGTACCCGCTATGACTCCATCGAACATGTTCTTTGGATTGAGCAGGGTGCTCCCTGGATAGGTGTCCACCTTCACCTTTCCATTGGTCCTCTTTTCCACTTCTGTTTTCCACCTTTCCATCTGGACACATGGGAAGGTCGGAGCGGGTGGAAAGTTTGCGTAACTCAGTTTTATTTGCGCTTGGGCAGGGGTGGTAAATAAACTGTTCCCCAATAACAGCGCTACCAATAATCCTATGGACATGAAACCAACCCAATTAAATATTTTTTTCCCTTTCATTTTTTACCTCCTTTCATAGATAAAGAAAATCTTTTGGATACCGTATTCAATTCTCCAAATCCTTGTCAAGTTTTTTCTTGAACCTCACCTCCTTTCACAAAAAGGGTTGTCATCTATTAAATTTCTCGATTATCAAAGACTCGTTTGCTCTTTCGCTCTGATCGGGGTAAGTTTCCATAGTCGACGATCTCCACCTTTCCGCTAACCAGAATCTGTTTTTTAATCTCCTCTTCGATGGTGCTGGCCAAGACTTTGTCTTCTGCTGGATTACCTCCCTCCGCTCTTTCTACCTTAACCGTCATATAGTCTTTTCCGTCATCTCCTCGATCGAGGTGAATCTGATACTCACTATCGACGCCATTCGTGCTTGAAAGGATGTGATCGATCTGGCCGGGGTAGATATTCACTGCCCTGATGATAAACATATCGTCTGAACGGCCCAATAATCGGTCATGCATCGGAAGAATGGATCCACAAGAACATCGCTTTGGGACGAGTTTGGTGAGGTCCCTTGTGCGATAGCGGACAAGAGGTGCGGCTTCTTTACGGAGGGTGGTGATCACCATCTCCCCGATTTCCCCTGGTGGTACAGGCTGGAGGGTTTCTGGATCGAGGAGTTCGAGGATGTAGTAATCAGCCCAATAATGGATGCCTTCGTGATAGATACAGTCAAGCCCTGTCCCAGGGCCATAGAGTTCCGTGAGGCCGGGGATATCGAAGACATGTTCCACACCCAAAAGCTCCTTCATCCGATTTCTCTGAGCATCGCTGGACCGTTCAGAGCCCATGATGACTTTTTTAAGTGCAATGCGCTCTCTCAAATTTCTTTTTTGAACCTCCTCGCCCATAAGGAGAGCCATGGAGGCAGTGGCACAGAGGACAGTGGATTGAAAATCTTCTAAGAACTGACATTGCATATCGATATTCCCAGGGCCGATGGGGATGGCCAACGCACCGAGTCGTTCACACCCCAATTGAAACCCCACACCCGCTGTCCAGACCCCGTAGCCCACTGCAACTTGAACACGATCTTTTGTGGTCAAGCCAGCCATTTCATAACAGCGGGCGAACATATTGGCCCAATCGTTAATATCCCGCTGAGTGTAGCAGAGGACTTTTCGCTTCCCAGTGGTTCCGGACGAGGCATGAATCCGGACGATCTTTTCGAAAGGAGATGATCTTAAAGGGAAGGGATACCCTTCCTGAAGATCTTTGGCCGTGCTAAAGGGAAGTTTTGAGATATCTTTAAGGGATTTGATATGTCGAGGCTGGACACCTACCTCATCGAATCGTTTTCGATAAAATTCGGAGTTCTTATAGACATGGTTGACCGTCCACTGAAGTCCCTGTAATTGGATCCTTTTCAGTTCCCTCTCTGTCCGAATCTTTGGCATAAAACTTCTTCCCATGTTTACCCCCCTCCTTACTACAAAATCCCAATAATCAAATTCCAAGCTCCAAATAAATTCCAATGACCAATGACCAAATTAACCCCAACTTTTTGGTTATTGGAATTTGGGAATTGATTATTATTTGGTTATTGGTGCTTGGGTATTGGTTATTGTTTCCCTTAGTTTCTGGGTTGCCTCCATATCGACTTTAAAGGTTTTTGGATCGATTACAACTCCACAATCTTCCCGGGCTCTTTCGAGGCTGACATATCCTTCAATCACATCTCTTTCTACCATCTCACACTCTCGCTCCAAAGGATTTCCAAATCCTCCTCCACCGGCCGCATCGATGATGACCACATCACCTGGGTTCAACTGCGTTAACCCAAACGGATTTCCTACCGCCCCATTTACCAGGAACTGGGCTTTAGATCCGGGTTGACCGCCAAAGAGTCCTTCTGGGGGATGGATATGTCTTCCCGCCTGTATTCCGAGATTAACAGGAGGAATAGGAGCATACTTATCATCAGGTATCCTAAAAACCTCCCTTTGCCCAAGGCCACCCTTCATCCTGCCAGGACCACCTGAATCGGTGAGGAGTTCCCTGTTTTCTACAATGAGAGGTGTGTCACTTTCGAATATCTCAATAGGTGTATTCGCCCCATTCGCAGGGAAAATGTACACATAATTGCCATCATTGACGGAACCTGCTCCCATCCCACCACCCCTGATGATCACAGAATGCCACGGCCTCCCATCATTTCTTTTTCCGTAGAACACATTCATCTGTGCAGGCGTGCCTCCACTTGCCGCAATCACCTTGTTGGGCAAGGCACCGGAAAGGGCTCTGTAAATGATTTCGGTTATAAAATGTCCAATGACTAATCGCGCGGCCACGGCTGCAGGGAACTTGCAGTTTACAACGCTACTCTCAGGTGCTCTCAATTTTATGGGTCTTGCGCAGCCATCGTTGTTAGGTATGTCCGGACCAAACATGCTTTTCATGGCCATAAATACGTAAGCGTAGGTAAAATTATACACGACATTGCCACCCCAATTCACTTGGGGCGAAGACCCATCCAGGTCAACAGTGATATCGCTTCCTTTTACCTCGACTGCCACTTTAATCACCACATCCTTTTGCCCCTTCATCTGCTCTATAATCCCTTCAGCTTGGTAAATGCCATCCGGGATCTTCTCAATCTCTTCCCTCATGCTTTTCTCTGTGCGGCTGATAATCTGATCTGCCAGATCGTCCAGACCGTCTGAATCACTCTCCTTGAGCATCTGGCATATCTTCTCGGCACACACGTGATTCGCTGCAATCTGTGAACGAATATCTCCAATAACCTCGTCTTGTGTCCGTACGTTCCACCGGATCATATCAATAACAGACTGATTGAGTACCCCTCCGTCATAGAGCTTTATTAGGGGTATGAAAAGTCCTTCCTCAAAGACGTCGTGGTTGTCTGAGGAGACGCGACCCCCGATATCCGAGTGATGAAAAACACATGCGGTAAAAGCGGTTAATTTATCTTGATAGAAAATGGGGCTTATCACACAGACGTCATTCAGATGCCCGGCTAAAGCCCAGGGGTCATTCGTGATGAATACATCGCCGGGTTTGTAAGTTTCTATAGGAAGTTTGTTTACGAGATTTTTGATTCCCAAGGCCATGGCTCCAGATTGGCCAGGTGTTGCAAAAGAACCTTGGGCCAGTTCCCGGCCTTTTCGGTCTGTGAACATGCATGTGTAGTCATGAGCATCCCTGAGCAGGCTTGAGAATGCCGTCCGCGCAACAGTGCTGTCCGCTTCATCCACAATGGAAATCAGTCTTCGCCACAATATCTCTAATGTGATTGGGTCGAACGGGCGTCCCATTTTCATACCTCCTTATCCCGAAGACGAATTACCCGAATGGTAACGAATTTAACGAATGAAACATATTCGTGCTATTCGCTGTGTCGGTACGACAGTCGTTCCGACTCATTCGCTTCATTCGCACTTAAGGTCAATCCATAAAAATCCGAAATCATCTGTCGAAACCAAGGCGTCCTCGCCAACAATGACAGTCGACTCCCTCTCTTCAATAATTGCGGGGCCTCGAAACTTTGCGGTCGGAAAAAGTTTGTATCGATCGTAGACGGTATAGAGGATAAAATCCCTGGCAATAGGTGAGTAAGCCTGACGTTGCCCCTTGATTGCCTTATTGAGAGACTGTTTCTTTTTTTCAAGTTTGGGCAATTGCAGTAGTCGTTCAGGGAGACTGGCTCTAACTTTGAAGTTAATGAACTCCACTTCGGAGTCAGGGTAAGTCCTACCATATAACTTCTCATAGACTTCATCAAAACGTCGGCGAACTTCCTCCTTCTTGACCTTTGTGATATCTCTTTCTGAGATGGGGACGTTGGTTTCTGCACCCTGACCGACAAAACGCATATCCAGGGACCTCTCGAATCGAATATCTTCTTCTGTGACTTCCTTCTTCAGTATTTTTGTAGCCTCCGCCTCCAGCTCCTTGAAAATCTTTTCTATTTCATTAAAATCAGCGTTGTCCAGAGAAACCTTGTGGCTCCTTAGGAGGTCAAACGCCCGAGGAGCAGTGAAAAAGCCGAGAGCCGAACCTACTCCGGCATTCGGTGGAACAAGTAAACGAGGGGCTCCCAATTTTTTGGCCAAACCATAGGCATGAACTGGACCTGCTCCGCCGAAGGCAGCAATCGTTACGATTTTGGGATTTCCCCCTTTTTCCGCAATATGGGTTTTGGCTGCTGCTGCCATCGTCTCATTGATGAGATCATGGATCCCCCATATGGCCTGTATGAATGAAACTCCCAAAGGCTTGGCAACCTTTTCCTCGACGCCACGCCGTGCTGCCTCCTTGTCAAGCTTCATTTCACCCCCCAGGAAGTAGTTCTCATCAAGATAGCCCAACAAGAGATCGGCATCGGTCACACAAGGGTCGGTACCTCCCCTCCCATAACAGATCGGTCCAGGATCCGCCCCGGAGCTTTCCGGCCCAACCTGCAGCGTTCCCATCCTGCTTACCTTCGCAATGCTGCCGCCTCCTGCTCCAATCTCCATCAAATCAACAACAGGCACCTGAATGGTCAGGCCACTCCCCTTCATGAACCTCTGAACACGGCCGACCTCAAAGGTCGGTACGACACCGGCAACCCCTTTTTGAATCAGGCAGGACTTAGCCGTTGTCCCTCCCATGTCAAAGCAGAACATCTCCGAGATATTGAAGAGTCTGCCATAGTATTGACCCGCGATGACCGCCGCTGTTGGGCCGGACTCGATGATCCTTACCGGAAACTCAGCCGCCGTTTCGACGGAAGTTACCCCACCACTTGAAAGCATAATGAAAAGCTTTCCTTTGAAACCAATAGACTCAAGCCTTCCGGCCAACTTGGAGAGATATCTTCCCGTCAGAGGTTTAACATAGGCGTTGGTCACTGTGGTGCTGGTTCTCTCATACTCCTTGATCTGTGGCAAAACCTGGTATGAAATGGAAACTGATATTTCAGGAGCTTCCTTTTCAATGATCTCTTTGAGCATCAGCTCGTGGGTCGGATTCTCAAAGGAGTTAATAAGACAGACAGCAATAGATTCAACGCCCATTTTCAGGAGGGTGCGAACCACCTGCCTTGCTTCTTCAGGGTCTAGCGGCTTTAGGACGCTCCCATCACTCCGAATCCTCTCATTCACTTCGAAACGAAACCTTCTCGGGATCAAGGGCTTAGGGAATTCAGCGAATATGTCATAAGGCGCATACCGGATCCCCCTTCCAATTTCCAAGACGTCCCTGAAGCCCTTCGTGGTAATAAGACCCGTTTTGGTTCCCTTTCTCTCTATAATAGAATTAATGACCAGGGTCGTTCCATGGATCACTTCATCCATTTTCTCCACAAAGCCAGGCGTGTTTATCTCCAATTCTCTTATCCCTTGCTCCACAGCATCAGAAGGATCTTTGGGCGTAGTCAGACACTTATTGATCTTTATCTCTCCTGTTTGATCGTTGAGCAGGACAAAGTCGGTGAAGGTGCCGCCAATGTCACAGCCCAACCGGTAAAACCTTTCAGCCATGTATCCTCCAATCCCCCCTCACCCTTACCCTCTCCCCACAGGGGAGAGGGAGGGGTGAGGGGGGTGATTGCTAATGGCTAATAGCTTTATTCCAATGTCATTCCTTTAAGAGGAATTTCTGGATCTTACCGCTCGCTGTCTTAGGAAGTTCCTTAAAGATCAAAGTCTTCTTTTGAAGTTGAAGAAGGCTCCATTTTCTGATCCAATCGCCGATGTTCATCATCTGCGTAATTGTTAGATTCACCAGTTGCGAATTATGAACATTAGTAATCCCCCCACTCAACCCCCCCTTTAGTAAAGGGGGGAATAGGGGGGATTTAGAATATTCATCATTATTTATGTACAAAGTTCGCCTTGACCTTTGGACCGTTTTTCAAAAAGTTATTTATTCCAATTCTCATATCCTGGGTTAACAGACACTCGCCAAAGATCTTGGCCTCCAGTCTTAATCCCTCTTCGAGGGTCATCTTCGCGCCATCCAATACCGCACGCTGGAGGAGAGAGTCGATCTTCCGGCTCAGATGGCCAATATCCGCCTCGGGAAGTTTCGAAGGAATCGGGATGGGGTCTTTCTTGATAGGAGGAACACGAAATTTCCCTGAAAGAATCTTCTTCACCCAATCGATGGCGGCTTCGATGATATCGCCCTCTACCTCCTCTTGAATCAAACCGATCTCCTTTGCTTGGGCTGAAGAGATAGGATTAGCATTCCGGAGGATTGGCCAGGCTTTTTCCAATCCTATTAATCTTGGAAGCCTCTGGGTCCCACCATTTCCAGGGATGATGCCGAGTCTGGGTTCAGGTTGGGAAATAAAGATTTTCTGTCCCTTTTTGGCAATCCGGGAAGTGCAGGCCATGGCCATCTCGTTTCCTCCACCAAAGGCCAGGCCATTCATAGCACAGACCACAGGTTTTCCCAGATTCTCAATTAGGTTCAATACAGACATGCTCTTGAGGCAGAAGGCTTCTGCCTCCTCTGGTGTTTTTTGAGCGGCCAGCATTCCAATGTCTGCCCCTGAAACAAAGGCCCTTGTCCCGAATCCGGTCAGCACCGCCCCTTTGATTTTTGAATCCTTTTTGACATCCGTAAAGATTTCCCTCAACTGTTCCATCACATTCTCGTTGAGGGCGTTGAGCACCCTGGGTCTTCGGATTTTAACCAGAGCCACATTCTCTTTGTCTTCTCTGATCACCACTGGAATCTTCCAGGGTTGACCAGAGGCAGCCTGTTCTTTAAGGATATTAGCCACCTCAAATCCAGGATTTTCTTTGGCATAGGCCTCTACCAATTCAAGGGCCTTCTTCAGCCCAATCCGGTTCATGATCCCAAAAGGAGGAGTCATGACAAGCCCGACATCTATTGCCATTTCCAGATCGCCGATGTTGGTGATCCCACTCTCAACGATTTCACAAACCATCCCGAAGTAAGCACCCATGATCCTATTTGAAACTGCTTCGTAGACTTCGGGGTTATATTCTACCACCTCACCTCTTGCTGCTGTTTCCCAGGGTTTGCCTGATTTCACGTGATCATCCATTATTTTCGGGGAGCGGTACCACGGCATGATTTTCGTGTGCATCTCTGAGAGGCCGTGCTGCGTGATGGGATTCCCACCGGCAAGATTATGAGCAGTAAAAGGACCCACGCCCATCCCGAGAGTTTTTGAAGCAATGGCATCTGCCTGTTTGATCGTGGCAAGCCCATTTTCAACCGTCAGAGCGGTGGCAAGGAAAAGCCCCTCAAAGATCACGCTCCCAGCATAACCATAACGACTTTTTACTAAGGTTGGAGCCTTGCCGATGAATTCGTAGAATTTCATCAAATATTCAATCAATGCAGGATCGGTATCTTTCCCTGGAACGATCTCTACCCAAATATTTCTCTCAGCCGGAAAGAAATAATGGATGACCAGACAACGGCCCTTATTCTCTATCTTCTGAAAGATCTCCTCAGGCACCATATGGGAGGAGTTGGAGGCAAAGATCGCTGTTTTTGGACATGTTGTCTGACACTGGTCAAAGATCTTATGCTTGACATCCATCTTCTCAAAGGCAGCTTCGATCACAAAATCGGCATCGGCGAGTTTTCCATAATCGCTAGTAAAGAGCATGTTTTTGAAGATGGCGCTCGCTTCTTCCTTCCTATAGATCCCTTTTTCAGCCGCCTTGGCCATCTTCGATTCGGCTTTTTTCGAACCTGCATCAAGGGCAGCCTGAAGGATATCGACGATGACAATAGGGACGCCATGAGAATAGAGGTTCTGGCTGAAATGGAGCGCGATATCCGGACCAATATTTCCTGAACCGATCACCCCAATCTTCCGAATTGTCCGCCCAAACATTGTAAAGGCCATAGCAGCTCCTCCTCGTGAATCGTGATTCGTGTTAGTGATTCGTATTCAGAGACTCTTCGCTTCGCTCAGAGTGACAAGTCAAATTGTCATTCCGCATTCCGCAATCCGAAATCCGCATTCCGAATTTAAAAAATGGACGGTTCTTTAAATTCTCCGTAGGCTTCTTTAAATACCTTTGTCATCTCACCAAGAGTAGCATAAGCCTTACAGCATTCGAGAAGATAAGGCATCACGTTCTTTTCATCTCTTGCAGCATTTTCAAGATCTTTTAATAATTGGGCGACTTTGCGGTTGTCCCTCTCTCGTTTGACCGCCCGAAGACGCTGGATCTGCTCCTCAGCCGATCCCCATCGGTATTCATGGAGTTCGACCTCCATTTCTTCTCCTTCTGTATATTTGTTCATCCCGACCTTGATCAACTCTCCCTTTTGGACTCCCTTTTCAAACTCGTATGCCTGCTTAGCCACCTCTCTCTGGACATAGCCTGTTTCAACAGCTTTAACCATTCCACCTATCTCGTCGATCCGTTTGATTTCCTCAACGATCTTCTCTTCCATCTGTTTCGTCAATGTTTCGATGAAATAGGAGCCTGCCAATGGATCCACTGTATCCCTCAACCCGATCTCCTCCATCAAGATCTGGAATGTTCTGAGAGAGAGCAGTGCAGCTCTTGGTGTGGGGATGGTATAGGCCTCGTCAAATGAACAGAGTGCAGTGGTCTGGCCGCCGCCCAATGCAGCGGCAAGGGCATAGTAGGCACCACGGATGATATTATTTTCAGGTTGAGCCTTTGTCATGCCATATCCTCCACCACCGAAGATCCCTCGGAGGAGGAGCGATCGGTTATCCTTGGCTCCATAGCGCTCTTTTAAATTCTTTGCCCAGAGTTTCCTCGCCGCACGAAACTTGGCAACCTGTTCCCAGAGGTTTCCAAAGACATTGAGGTTAAAGGTGAAGCCCCTGACGAAATCATCGATATGATAACCACGGTGGAGGACCTCTTCGATATAGGTATTGGCAATTTGAAAAGCATAAGCAATTTCCTGAACAGGGGAACAGCCTGATTCTCGGATGTGATAACCGCAGACACTGACGGGATTGGTTCGGGGAAGTTCCTTCATCGAATATTCGATGGTGTCACCAATCAAGTGGACAGCAGGCTTTACAGGAAAGATCCATGCCCCCCGTCCGATCATCTCTTTGAGGATATCATTTTGAGGGGTGGCGCTCACGCGATCTTTTGAAAATCCAAATTTTTCAGCTGTTGCTTGGAACATGGCCAACATGATGCTTGCCACAGCATTGATGGTGAGCCCCACACCGATATGGTCGAGGGGGATTCCCTGGAAAGCCACTTCGAAGTCACGCAGGGAGTCGACAGCCATGCCAACTCTTCCCACCTCGCCCTCAGCCAATGGGTCATCCGAATCAAGCCCCATCTGCGTGGGGAGATCGAAGGCGACATTGAGACCGGTCTGGCCATGAGAGATCATCAGTTTAAAACGCTCATTGGTCTCTTTTGGTGTTCCGAAACCTGTGTACTGCCGGGTCGTCCATTCTCGGCTCCGATACCCAAGTGGATGGATCCCCCGAGTGAACGGATATTCTCCAGGAAGGGCCAAGTCCTTCTCAGGATCGAAGCCGATCTCTTGCAAATCCTTTTGAGTATAGAGGGGTTTGATGTGGATGCCAGATTGGAGGATGACATCCTGGATTTCGTCTTTTTCATTTTTGATGTATTTTGCTACGCCCATAACTACCCCTGCTTTAGGCCTGAGGATCGCTCCGCTTGAGGAGCGTTTCACTCGAGGCAGAAGCCTCTTTATCTGCTCCTTAATGAATTTATCAGCCCGTGAAGTTTCCGATCAATGATTTCGGCCCGCTCTCTGATTTCAATAGATTCTTTCTCTCCAATAAGCCTTCTGCGTTTCAGGATCTCCGATAATGTCAGAACTTCGAAAAGCGATCCTTCTGCAATATAGAGATATTGAATAAACTCTTTCTTATATTGTCTACCTTTTCCTTCAGCGATATTCTGCGGAACGCTCGAGACAGCTGCTTCCATTTGGCCAACAACCCTCGAATACTTATTGGGTGGGAAAGAATCCAGAATGTTAAGAACGTAATCAGCGAAGTCAACAGCAAGATGCCAGACTTCAAGTTTCTCAAAGGGAAATCTAAATTCACTATTCATGGATCTTCAGACTCTTCCTTAAAAGAAGGCGTGATCCTCAAGGCCGGAAGGGCCGCTCCTAAAGAGAAACGTTCCTCGAGGGAACGAAGTTCCCGCTCCTCTATCTACTTTTAATGTGTTCTTTGATCCAGCGGATCGATTCGTCAAAGGGAGTTCCTCCGGGAAAGATGCCTTCGATCCCCATCTTTTGGAGAGAAGGGATGTCCCTTTTGGGGATGACTCCACCAACCACCAGAAGTATGTCTTCAATCTTCTTCTCCCTCATCTTCTTCGTTAGTTTTTCACAGATCGGCAGATGGGCACCGGACATGATGGATAGACCGATCACATCCACATCCTCTTGGATTGCTGTATGGATGATCTGATCGATGGTCTGATGGAGGCCGGTGTAGATCACTTCCATCCCAGCATCCCGAAGAGCCTGGGCGACCACCTTCGCTCCCCGATCGTGACCGTCCAGGCCGGGTTTCGCGACTA
>Ga0315285_10001840_pt1 | contig 22227 bp, 14 predicted proteins | sample YL17G09_36_MG_FD_203698 | JGI IMG/M metagenome (GOLD analysis project Ga0315285, IMG submission 203698) | Sediment microbial communities from Yellowstone Lake, YNP, Wyoming, USA - YL17G09_36 | ecosystem: Environmental > Aquatic > Freshwater > Lake > Sediment | place: USA: Wyoming | collected...
TTCCGCCAGACCGACGAGCGCGCTCGTGTAGACCGCGTCGGGCGTGAGTTCCGCCCAAATCGGATAGAGCGTTCTGAGCCAGTGAAACAAATCGGCGTCTTGCGCGGCGGGGAGCGCGCGCGTCAGAGTTTGGTAGAGGTGGTGATGCGTGTTGACAAGACCGGGCAGAACGATCATCCCGCGCGCGTCAATCACGCGGTCGGCGGCTTGCCCTGAGCGAAGTCGAAGGGTCTGCGTTAGTTCGTTCGTCGCGCCAACTTGTTCGATTACATTATCGCGCACAAAGAGCGCACCATCGCGAATTTCGCGGCGCGGCGCGTCCATCGTTACAAGCACATCGGCGTTTTTGAGAAGTAGGGTCGGCACTGACTTATCCTTTCAGCCACATTATATCACACCCCAAAAGCCAAAGCAATGGGTTTGCGCTCTTGCGTAAACCGCTTATAATCCAACCGATGAATGAATATCAACGCGAACGCTATTTGCGTCAAACGATTTTCGCACCGTTCGGCGCCGCGGGACAGGAACGATTGCTTGCCGCGCGCGTTGTCATCATCGGCTGCGGCGCGAACGGTTCGATGATGGCAAGCACGCTCGCGCGCGCGGGCGTCGGCACGCTCATTCTTGCCGACCGCGATTTTGTCGAACTGAAAAATTTGCAGCGCCAGATTCTATTCGACGAAGACGACGTGGCGCGCAACGTACCGAAAGCCATCGCCGCCGCCGATAAATTGCGCCGCGCCAATTCTTCGATCCAGATCGAAGGTATCGTGACCGACGTGAACGCCGAGAACATCGAAGAGTTGATCGCGGGCGCGACGCTCGTGCTGGATGGCACTGACAATTTCGAAACCCGCTTTCTGATCAACGACGCGTGCGTCAAACATGCGATTCCCTGGATTTACGCCGGCGCGGTCGCGAGTTACGGCATGACAATGACGATTGTGCCGCGCGAGACCGCGTGCCTGCGCTGTGTTTTCACGCGCGAGCCCGCGCCCGGCACCTTGCCGACGTGCGATACTGCCGGAATCATTCCACCTATCGTCAACGTCATGGCGTCCATCGCCAGCGCGGAAGCGATCAAATTCATCGCGGGCGCGGGAACGCGCAACGCGGGCATCATCAACGTTGATCTGTGGGACAACTCGTTTGAGTCGTTCGCCATCGCGCGCCGCGCCGATTGCCCCGCGTGCGGACAGAACAAGTTCGAGTTTCTCGAAGGTGCGCGCGACGGAACGATGACCGCGTTTTTGTGCGGGCGCAACGCAATCCAGGTGAATCCCGGGCGCGGGCACACGCTGAATCTTGCCACGCTGGCCGAACGTTTGCGTCAAGTCGGCAAAATTTCGCTCAACGAGTATTTGTTGCGCTTGGAAATTGAAAATTACGAATTGACGATTTTCCCCGACGCGCGCGCGATCATCAAAGGCACAGCAGACGCGACCATCGCGCGGAGTGTGTACGCCAAATACATCGGAACGTAAGAAACCAACGGGCGCTTGCCTCTTGTCTCACCCTAACTTGCTTTGGGTTGGATTTTGACTAAACGCCAGAAAGCGGTATGAAATATCAATAGGAGGAGGCCAATGCTAATCCCAGTAGACATTAGCTTCCCTAAGATGGCTTTGGTGGAGCAGCACATCGCGACACCGCGCGTTGACGATGTGCCCGGCGCGATTCACGTGGAGATGCAACACCTGGGTGTTGCGAGCAAAGTTCGCCCCGGAATGCGCGTGGCGATTACGGCAGGGAGTCGCGGCATTACCGGCATTGCCACGATTCTTGCAACAGTCGTGGGCGAACTAAAGCGTTTGGGTGCGGTACCTTTCCTGGTACCTGCAATGGGCAGCCATGGCGGCGCGACGGCTGAGGGCCAAGTATCGGTGCTCAATACCCTCGGCATCACCGAGCCAACCATGGGCTGCCCAATTTATTCCTCGATGGACACCGTGCAGATCGGGCAGACACCGGAAGGTATCCCGGTCCTCATTGACAAGATCGCTTGGGGCGCGGATGGCATCGTCGTCGTCAATCGGATCAAGGCGCACACGGAATACACCGGACCCGTGGAAAGCGGCTGGATGAAGATGTTGACGATTGGCTTGGGCAAGCATCAAGGCGCGCTGATGGCGCATCGCCACGCGATCCAGTTGACTTATCCGGTGGCGATTGTCGCGGTGGCGCGCGAGATCATCTGCAAGGCGCCACTGCTCTTCGGCTTGGGCGTGATCGAGAATGCGTACGATCAAACGGCGGAAGTCATCGCGGCACTGCCCCAAGATTTCGAAGAGACCGAAAAAGCCGTATTGCAGCGCGCCAAGGCACTGATGCCGCGTCTGCCCTTCCCAAAGTTGGATATTCTTATCGTTGACGAAATCGGCAAGGAACTCAGCGGCGCGGGAATGGATCCCAACGTCATCGGGCGGCGGATGGTCTTTGGCGAAGCAGAACCTACGTCGCCGGTGATCACGCGCATCGTCCTGCGCGACCTCACGGAGAAGACGTACGGCAGTGGCATCGGCTTGGGCTTGGCGGATTTCGTCACGCAGCGCTTGGTAGACAAACTCGACCATCGCCCCACGTACATCAACTGCCTGACCGCGATGGCTCCGGAGAAAGGACGTATCCCGATGACGGCGCAGACAGATCGCGAAGCAGTGGAGTGGGCTTTTATCACCGCCGGCGCAGTCGAGCCGCCGCGCGCTCGAGTCGTGCGCATCAAAAACACCTTGCATCCAGAACGACTGTGCGCCTCCGAAGCACTGCTGCCAGAGATTCAAGCCAATTCGAATTTGAAGATCGTGGGAGCGTGGCAGCCCATGGCGTTTGACGCCGCGGGCATGCTTCAACCGGAGCGAATGTAAAAACATAACTTTTCAAAGACGCGAGGAAAAAACCATGAGTCACCCAATGCCTTCTGGCTTACTTACAACTCCCCGTTTCAAGCAACTGCTCAATCAATGTATTCACTGCGGCTTGTGCCTGCCGGCGTGTCCCACGTACTCCGTGTTTGGCACAGAGATGGACGCGCCGCGCGGACGCATTGCGTTAATGCGTGCAGCCTCCGAAGGACGCATCACTTGGAATGGTACGTTCAGCAAACACATCAATCTCTGTCTCGCTTGCCGCGCGTGCGAACCGGCGTGTCCCTCCGGCGTGCAGTACGGCGCGCTGGTCGAAACGACACGCATCGCGCTCGAAAAATCGCGGCAACCTGGTGTGATCGAACGCACCATCCGTCGCCTCGCGCTGCGGGAGATGATGCCGCATGTCCATCGTTTGCGATTCATCGCGGCGTGGATGCGGCTATATCAACTCACCGGTGTGCAGGGACTAGTGCGCGCGCTCAATTTCTTGCCCAAGAATCTCAAGGCGATGGAAGCGTTGCTGCCGCCCCTGCCGAAAAAATATCCCGATTATCGCCAACCTGCGCCGACGCTCGGCGAGAAGCGCGGCACGATCGCGTTCTTCTATGGCTGCATCCAGGATGCATTTCTTGCCGATGTGAACGCGGCGACGATTCGCGTGTTGCAGCGCAACGGCTACGAAGTCCACTTCCCGGCGATGCAAACCTGCTGCGGCGCAGCGCAGTTGCACGTCGGTGAAGAAGAACTGGCGCGCAACCTCGCGCGGCAGAACATTGACGCTTTCCTAGTGGACAAATATGACGCGGTGGTGAACAATGCAGGCGGATGCGGCGCGACGCTGAAAGAGTACGTGCACTTGCTCGACGGCGATCCGGTGTATGCCGAAAAAGCAAAGCAGTTCGTCGCCAAACTCAAAGACATCAACGAGTTCCTCGTGGAGCATCTCAATGTCCCACCAAAGGGCACAGTGAAGGTGCGCGCGACCTACGCAGATTCGTGTCACTTGCGCAACGCGCAAAAAGTGATCAAGCCGCCGCGCGATCTGCTGAAAGCCATCCCCGGCGTCGAATTCGTCGAACTTAAACAGCCGGACCGCTGCTGTGGCAGCGCGGGCGTCTACAACATCGTCCAGGTGGATACCGCCAACGCGATTCTCGACGCCAAGATGGCGGACATTGCTTCCACTGGCGCGGACACCGTTGTCGTTTCGAATGCCGGCTGCCACCTGCAGTTGATTGCCGGCGTTCGGAAAGCCGGTTTGAAGGCGCGCGTCGTTCATCTGGTTGAATTGCTCGACCGATCGTACGCGGCGGAGAGTCAGGCGTAAAATGGAGCGGAACGTGCGCGCTCCGCTTTACGCTCCCCACGAGGTTTGCTATGCTCACAGAAAACATACGACAATCGTTCGAGAAATTGCTCAAGCCGAATCAATGGACGACGAACCCGGTTGAACTGATCACTTATGAAGTTGACGGGGGCTTGAATCGCGGCGCGCCGGACGGCGTCGCGTTTCCGCAATCAGCAGAAGAGGTCGTCCGCTTGGCGCACTGGGCAGCCGAGCATCGCGTGCCCTTGGTCGCGCGCAGCGCCGGCACCGGACTCTCTGGCGGCGCCGTGCCCAGTTTCGGCGGCATCGTCCTCTCGTTCGCGCGCATGAATCAGGTGTTGGAGATTGACGAGACCGATCGCGTCGCCATCGTGCAACCTGGGTTGATCAACTTGACGCTGGATACACTGGTCAAACGTCAGGGGTATTACTATCCCCCCGACCCAGCCAGTCAGCGCGCGGCCGCCATTGGCGGAAACATCGCCGAGAATGCCGGCGGTCCGCACTGCTTCAAGTATGGTGTGACGACGAATTACGTGATGGGACTAACGGTCGTCCTTGCCAACGGTCAACTCGTTCACACCGGCGGGCGCGCCTTTGATTATCCCGAGTATGATTTCACCGGCTTGCTGACCGGTTCCGAAGGGATGTTGGGAATCGTGACGCAGGCAACCTTACGCTTGATCCGCAATCCAACCGGTTTCAAGACGATGATCGCGACGTTCGATTCAGTGGAAGAAGCCGGTCAAGCCGTCTCGGCGATCATCGCGCGCGGGCTGGTGCCAGCCGCGCTCGAGATGATGGACCGCAACATCGCCGGCATCATCGAAGATTACGCGCACGCGGGCTTGCCCACTGAAGCGGCGGCGCTGCTCCTCGTCGAAGCCGATGGTTACCCGGACAGTCTCGACGCGCAAATCGCGGAGGTCGTCGAAGTACTCAAGCAGCAGAACGCGCGACAGATGCGGATTTGCCAGACGCCTGCGGAACGCGACCAGATCTGGCTCGCGCGCAAGAGCGCGTTTGGCGCGATGGCGCGGCTCAGCCCGGCGTATTTTCAAGTGGACGGGACCGTGCCGCGCTCGAAACTTGCCGAGACGCTTGCGGGCATCAATCAGCTGTGCGCTCGCTTGGGGTTGCGCGTCGGCTACGTCTTTCACGCGGGCGATGGCAACCTGCATCCGCTCATCCCATTCGATCCGAGCGATCCGGATATGGATCGGCGCGTCCATGAAGCCGGGGATGGAATTATGGCGCTCGCCGCGTCGAAGGATGGCGCGATTTCCGGCGAGCATGGTGTCGGCGTCGAGAAACGCAAATATATGCGCCTAATGTACAGCGAAGATGAACTCGCGGCGATGCGCGAGGTGAAACAAGTTTTCGATCCACAGAACATTCTGAATCCGGGCAAAGTTTTCCCGGACGATGGTCACACCGCGCCGACCCGAGACGTTCCTCCGGCGATCACCGCGCCGCTTCCACCGGTGTTCGCGCCCAAGACGGAGGAGGAAGCCGCCCAGGGCTTGCGCGTCGCGAACGCGACCGGTCAGCGTGTCTTGATTCGCAGCACAGGCAACCATAAATCTGATGTGACCATCCTCTCGACTGAAGCGTTGAACGGCGTCGTGACCTTCGCACCGGATGATCTGTACGTCACGGTGAAAGCCGGGACGCGCCAGATGGATGCGCAAGCCGCGCTTGCCGCGCATCGGCTGTGGATTCCGCTAGCATCTCCCTGGGCTGAGAGTACGGTCGGCGGCATCGTTTCAGCCGGGTTCAACAGCCCCTATCGGCTGCGCTATGGCGCGGTGCGCGATCAGGTCCTCGGCTTGCGCGTCGTGATGCCGGATGGACGACGCATGCGCTTTGGTCGCCCCGTTGTCAAGAACGTCGCGGGGTACGATATGCCCAAACTTTTCGTCGGCGCGTATGGCACTCTCGGATTGATTACCGAAGTGACGCTGCGCGTGACCGCGCAGCCGCGCGCGCGCCGCACCTTGCTAGTTCCGATTGACGATTTAGCCACCGGCTTGAAACTGGGGCAGTCGCTACAGCGCCTGAGTGTGATCGCATCGGCGGTGTTGCTGTGTAAAGGTTGCGTTGCGCCGGGCGGATCGAGTCCCTACCTGCTCGCGTTCACAAGCGAGGGCTATCCCCAAGATGTCGAAGCGGAATTGCGCGCGGCGCGCGGTGTTGTGAGTGGAACGGAAACCGAAGAGGTGTCGGGGTTCGATCTATGGGCGGGACTGCTTCGCCGCGCTTCATCTCATTTGCGCGTCGGCGTCTCACCCAAGAACATGTCCGACTTGATTCAATCCAACCTCTCTGCCCTCGGCGATGCGTTCGTCGCGGACATTACCACTGGAAGCGTCTACGTTGCGCCCGCGCCGGTCGCGCACGTCACCGCGCTGCGTGAAGCGGCGCACAAGTCCGGCGGGTATGCCGTCGTCATCGGCGCGCCGAACCCCGGTCTTGATCCGTGGGGCTATGTGCCGGAAACGCTGCCCTTGATGCATCGGCTCAAAGCGCACTGGGATCCCAAGGGCTATCTCAACCCCGGCGCGTTCTTGGTGTGAGTCGAATGAACAAGTCCACGAAGGACACGAAGAGACACGAAGGTTGTTTCATGTCCCTGCGTGGTCTTCGTGGAAGATATTTCCGGGAGAGAATTGATGCAAAAGCCAACCGCTCTTCAAGGATTGCAGAACGTCCTGCCCACACACCAAATTGTCACCGATCCGGTGGAGTTGATTACCTACGAGGTGGATGCGGGTCTTGACCGGGGCAAACCCGCGGCAGTGGTGCTGCCGCATACGACGGAAGATGTCGTGCGCCTGGCGCGTTGGGCGGCAGAAAATAACATCCCGCTGATCGCGCGCGGCGCGGGGACCGGCTTGTCCGGCGGCGCGGTTGCCGAGCGCGGCGGGGTCATCGTTTCATTTTCGCGCATGAATCGCCTCGTCGAACTCGATGCGAGTGGACGCCGCGCGGTCGTCGAGCCGGGCATCCCCAACCTCGCGCTCGACGAACAGGTCAAGGCACAAGGTTTGTACTTTCCACCCGATCCAGCCAGCCAGCGCGCTTCGACCATCGGCGGGAACGCGGGAGAAAACGCGGGCGGTCCGCACTGCTTCAAGTACGGCGTGATGACGAATTATGTCACGGGTCTCCAAATCGTTCTCGCCGATGGGCGCGCGATACGCGTCGGCGGGCGCGCGTTGGATTATCCGGAATACGATTTCGCCGGACTGATCGTCGGGGGCGAAGGGACACTGGGGATGGTCACATCGTTCGATTTGCGTTTGGTCCGCAATCCTCCTGGCGTCAAGACGATGATGGCAATCTTCGATTCGGTCGAGCAAGCCGGGGTCGCAGTCTCGGCAGTCATCGCGGCAGGGTTGGTGCCCGCGACGATGGAGATGATGGATCGAAACATTACGCGGATCATCGAGGAATATGCTCACGCGGGATTGCCCGCCGATGCGGATGCGGTGCTGATTATCGAAGCCGATGGGCACCCGGCCGGGCTGGACACACAGATCGAAGAAGTCGCGGACATCCTGACCGCGCACGGTGGGCGCGATTTGCGGATTGCGCAGAGCGCGGATGAACGCGACCGAATTTGGTTAGCGCGCAAGAGCGCGGCGGGCGCGATAACACGCCTTGCCCCGGCGTACTATTTGGTGGACATTACGGTCCCGCGGAGTCGCCTGGCGGAAACCCTTGCCGAAGTCAATCAGGTTTTCAATCGTTCTGGTCTGCGCGTCGGTTACGTCTTCCACGCCGGCGATGGTAACCTCCATCCGTTGATTCTGATCCCGCGTCCCGATGATCGGGAATTGATCGAGACTGCCGTGCGCGCCGGTCGGGAAACAGTCCAGATCGGCGTTGCGAAAGATGGCAGTATCACCGGTGAGCACGGCGTCGGGATCGAAAAGCGGGAGTTTATGGCGATGATGTACAGCGGCGCAGAACTTGCAGCGATGTGGGATGTCAAGCAAGTCTTCGATCCGCGCGGCTTGATGAATCCGGGCAAGGTCTTTCCGACCAAGATGCCGGAGGTCGTCCATGCGCGCGGCGATGGGCTACCTCAAGGCGATGTGTTCACCCCCGCAACTGCCGAAGAAGCCGCGCGGGGGCTTGCGGCACTGTCTGCAGCGAAGCGCCCCGTGTTCATCGGAAACCTCGCAAAGCAACCTTCGCACGATTCAGTATCCCTTTCCACATCCGCGCTCAACGGCATCAAAAAATTCGCGCCTGACGATCTGTACGTGACGGTTGGCGCAGGTACGCCGTTTGCCGATGTCCAAGCATTTCTCGAACGCGAAAAGAAACTCGCGCCGCTCGCGTCGCCGTGGGCGGGCGCAACGATTGGCGGCATCGTCGCGGCGAATATGAACGCGCCGCTGCGGATGCGCTACGGCAGTATACGCGACCTGGTGCTGTGCGCGACGGTCGCGTTGGCGGATGGGCGCGTGATCCGCGCCGGACGTCCCGTCGTCAAGAACGTGGCGGGCTATGATATGCCGAAGGTTTTCGTCGGCGCGTTCGGCACGCTGGGGCTCATCACCGACGTGACGCTCAAACTCACACCGATGCCGCGCGCGCGGCGAACCGCGTTGGTCCCGGTGGACGATCTTTCGCGCGGACTAGCGTGGTCTGGTCAACTTTTACCGCTCGCCCTGGTCGCCTCCGCAATGGTCTTGGCAAAAATCCCCAATCCCCAATCCCCAATCCCCAATAGTCGCTATGTTTTGGCTTACACCGCCGAAGGAATCCGTGAGGATGTTAACGTGGAACTCGACCAAGTAACACAAACATTGCGCGCGACAGGCGCACCCGCGCCGATTGAAGTTGAAGCACCCACCGGCACCGATCTGTGGACGGCGTTGCTGGGAGATTCTTCCGCGCAATCGCTGCAAGTGCGCGTCGGCGTTGCGCCGAAAGATTTAGCCGCGTACGTGAAAGCGCAAAGCGCGGCGCTCGCATCCGGCGCGTTTCTCGCGGACGTTGCTAGTGGATTCGTGTACGCGGCTGCGTCGCCGGACAACGCAGAACGCGCGCGCGCGTGGGTAGACGCGCTGCGAGAACCCGCGCTCAACGCGGGCGGTTACGCGGTGGTGCTCAACGCACCGGAGTCGTTGCGCGGCGCGCTCGATGTCTGGGGCTTTCAGCCAGAGACGCTTGATTTGATGCGCGCGTTGAAAGCGCGGTGGGACCCGGCGGGGATTCTGAATCCGGGCGTGTTTGTGGCGTAGGCGTTCAAGACCCGAAGGGTTTTGCACAACCCTTCGGGTCGCGGGACGAATCCACTCCCGAATACCCGACACCGCGATTGCGGGTATCACGGCAAAGTGAGCATGATTTGGCGTGATACACGTCATGTTTTCTGTCATGTTGGTGGCGCGGGCGCGGGACATACGCTGAATATAATCAACTAGGTCATCGTGGGACTCACCATCGAAGCAGTTGCGGAAGCGCTGACACTCGCAGAAAAATTAGGCGTGGAGCCGCGTCTCGTCCAGCAGGCGTTAGAAGGCGGGTTCGGCGATTCCAAGATTCTCCAAATTCACGGAACGCGAATGATTCAGCGCGCGTACGAACCCGGCGGCAAAGCCAAAATGCAACTCAAAGATTTGCAATTGGCAGCCGAACTTGCCGCGTCGGTGTCTGCCAAGTTGCCTCACCTTGAAAGCACGTTCGCGCTTTACAAGAAACTTATTGCGCAGGGCGACGGAGAACTCGACCATTCCGCGGTACACAAGTTGTTGTGGCAATGACCGGAACGCGCTGACTGTATCCTCCCACTCATCGCTGAACGAAATTCAGACCGGATTTTGACTAAACGCGTACCACCACGCGATAAGATAAACGGTGGACAAATTTAAATTTTCAATCGAGGAAAAAATGGCAAGAATCAAAGTCACACTAGACGCGAACGAAGCCGCGGCGTACATCGCGCATCACGTCAGCGAAGTGATCGCGATTTACCCGATTACCCCTTCGTCCACGATGGGCGAATGGGCGGATCAATGGTCGGCGGAAGGCAAGAAGAATATTTGGGGCACCGTTCCGCTCGTCGTCGAAATGCAAAGCGAAGGGGGCGCGGCAGGCGCGGTGCACGGCGCGCTGCAAACCGGCTCCCTCTGCACGACCTTCACCGCGAGTCAGGGCTTGCTCCTGATGATCCCGAATATGTACAAAATCGCGGGCGAACTGACCTCCACCGTGTTTCACGTCAGCGCGCGCGCGCTCGCGGTCCAAGGGCTTTCGATCTTTGGCGATCACAGCGACGTGATGGCGGTGCGCCAGACCGGCTACGCGATGCTCGCGTCCAACTCCGTGCAAGAAGTGATGGATACTGCGCTTATCGCGCACGCGGCGACCCTTCAAGCGCGCGTGCCCTTCCTTCATTTCTTCGACGGTTTCCGCACGTCGGCTGAAGTGATGAAGGTTGAGCAATTGACCGAAGATGATATGCGTGCGATGATTGATCAAGACCTTGTCCACGCGCATCGCGCGCGCGCGCTCTCGCCCGATCACCCGGTCCTGCGCGGCAGCGCGCAAAATCCGGACGTGTACTTCCAGGGACGCGAGACCGTGAATCCATACTACCTCGCAACGCCCGCCATCGTTCAAAAGACGATGGACCAGTTCGCAAAGATCGTCGGACGACAATACCATCTGTTCGATTACGTCGGCGCGAAAGACGCCGAGCGCGTCATCGTCATTATGTGCTCGGGCGGCGAGATCGCGCAAGAGACCATCGAGTACCTACTGCCGAAAGGCGAAAAGATCGGCGTGCTCAAGGTGCGCTTGTATCGTCCGTTCTCGGTTGAGCATTTCGCCAACGCATTGCCCGCGACGACGAAAACCATCGCGGTGTTGGATCGCACGAAAGAACCCGGCAGCACGGGGGAACCGTTGTACGTGGATGTCATCACTGCGCTCAACGAAGCGCTGGCGAGCGGCGCCGCGCCGTTCCAGACGATGCCGCGCGTCATCGGCGGACGCTACGGTTTGGCGTCCAAAGAATTCACGCCCGCAATGGTCAAAGCGGTCTTCGACGAATTGAAGAAAGACAAGCCCAAGAATCATTTCACCGTCGGCATTAAAGATGACGTGACGAACACGAGTCTCGATGTCGATCCAACCTTCTCAACGGAAGGCAAGGAAACCGTCCGCGCGATGTTTTACGGTCTCGGCGCGGATGGCACGGTCGGCGCGAACAAAAACTCGATCAAGATCATCGGCGAGGACACCGATAATTTCGCGCAAGGATATTTCGTTTACGACTCGAAGAAATCGGGACAGATCACCACGTCGCATCTTCGCTTCGGACCCAGGCAGATTCGCTCGTCGTACCTCATCACCTCGGCGAACTTTGTCGCTTGCCATCAATTCTCATTCGTCGAACGCTACGACGTGTTGAGCGCGGCAGATCCCGGCGCGGTCTTTTTGCTCAACTCGCCCTACGATCCCGACGAAGTGTGGGATCACTTGCCGCGCACGATGCAGAAACAAATCATTGACAAGAAATTGAAATTCTACGTGATCGACGCGGTCAAGGTCGCGAAAGAGACCGGCATGGGCGGACGCATCAACACGATCATGCAGACTTGCTTCTTCGCGATCAGCGGCGTCCTCCCGCGCGACGAAGCCATCGCCGCAATCAAACACGCGATTGAAAAGACGTACGGCAAGCGCGGCGAAGCGGTCGTACAAAAGAACTTTGCCGCGGTGGATGGCTCGCTCGCGAATTTATTCCAAGTCAAATACCCGAACAAGATCACCAGCACCTTTGATCTGCGCCCGACGGTTCCCGCCCAAGCGCCCGAATTTGTGCAACAAGTCCTCGCGCCGATCATCGCCGGCAAAGGCGACGAAGTGCCGGTCAGCAAGATGCCGGTGGACGGCACTTTCCCCGTCGCGACAACGCAGTGGGAAAAGCGCAACATCGCGATTGATATTCCGGTGTGGGACGAGAAGATTTGTATTCAGTGCGGCAAGTGTGTCCTGGTTTGTCCCCATGCCACGATCCGCGCCAAAGTGTACGACGAGAAACATCTTGCCAACGCGCCCAAGACCCTCAAGAGCACTGCCGCGCGCTGGAAAGAATTCTCGACGATGAAGTACACCTTGCAGGTCGCGCCGGAAGATTGCACCGGTTGTTCACTGTGCGTCGAAACCTGCCCCGTCAAGGACAAGAGCGACACGAAGCACAAAGCGATCAATATGATGTCGCAACTTCCGCTCCGTGAATCAGAAGCTCAAAACTGGGAATTCTTCCTCACCTTGCCAGAGATGGATCGCTCCAAGCTCAACGTGCAACTCGTGAAGGATTCGCAACTGCTCGAGCCGCTGTTCGAATTCTCCGGCGCGTGCGGTGGCTGCGGCGAAACGCCCTATGTCAAACTCGTCAGCCAACTGTTTGGCGACCGCGCCATCATCGCGAACGCGACCGGCTGTTCCTCGATCTACGGCGGCAACCTGCCGACAACACCCTGGGCGCAGAACAAGGATGGACGCGGACCCGCCTGGTCGAACTCGCTGTTCGAAGACAACGCGGAATTCGGCTTTGGCTTCCGTTTGACGATTGACAAGCGACTCGAATACGCGCGCGAACTCTTGCCGCAGGTCGTGAACAGCGTTGGCGCAGAACTCGTGGACGCGCTCTTGAAAGCCGATCAGTCGTCCGAAGCCGGTATCTTCATGCAGCGCGGACGCGTGCAGTTACTCAAGGAAAAATTGCAGGGCAACACATCGCCCATTGCGCAAGAACTGTTGAGTATCGCCGATGTGTTCGTGAAAAAGAGCGTGTGGATTATGGGCGGCGACGGCTGGGCGTACGACATCGGCTACGGCGGACTCGATCACGTGCTCGCATCGGGGCGCAACGTGAACGTCCTCGTACTCGATACCGAAGTGTACTCGAACACTGGCGGACAGATGTCGAAAGCGACGCCGCGCGGCGCGGTGGCGCGCTTTGCGGCGGGCGGCAAGCCCCTGCCGAAGAAAGACCTCGGGATGCTCGCGATGACGTACGGCTACATCTACGTCGCGCGCGTCGCGATGGGCGCGAACGACGCGCAAACGATCAAGGCGTTCATCGAAGCCGAAGCGTACAACGGACCATCGCTTATCATCGCGTACTCGCACTGCATCAACCACGGCATTGACATCGCGAAGGGAAATGAGCAACAGAAACTCGCCGTCCAGACCGGCTATTGGCCCCTCTTCCGCTTCAATCCGAATCTCGCGAAGGAAGGCAAGAATCCGTTGATCCTCGATTCCAAGCCACCGGCATTGCCGCTCGAAAAATACGCCTACAACGAAACGCGTTACACGCAGTTGACGCAAAGCAACGAAGAAGCCGCCGAACGCCTCTTGAAACTCGCGCAGGAAGATGTGAACAAGCGCTGGAAGATGTACGAGCAGTGGGCAAGCGCGCCGGGGAATGGAAGCAAGACGTGATGCGTGAAACGTGATCCGTGAGACATGAGACATGAGACGTGAGACGTGAGACGTGAGACGTGAGACGTGAGACGTGAAAGCTGGAGCGCCACGTGAACTACGAGGAATGGGGGAAATCGGTTCCGGAGGCGATTAGAGGCGATACGCTTTGGAAGGTGGAGGTGTATCGCCTCGGATTGCTGCTTTCCGACCTGGCATGGTACGACACGACCAAGTTGATGCGCGACAAGCGCACACTCGACTTGGCAGGTCAGCTCTACGAAGCAATTGGGTCGGTGAGCGCGAATGTTGCCGAGGGATATTCTCGCGGCTCGAACAAAGATCGCGCACGGTTCTATGAGTATTCCCTGGGCTCGGCTCGCGAAAGTCGCGACTGGTATTACAAAGGTCGGTACGTCTTGGGTGAGCAAATCACAGACCACAGATTACACTTTCTCGTTTCGGTGATTCGTCTATTACTCAAGATGGTTCCAGAGCAGCGCGGTCATACTCTGCGTGACCAGCGCGCCCTTTATCAAATCAACGAAGATGGTGCGGTCGCTGAGCTCAACGAACTCTTGCGCAACATTCCGCTCCCAGACTAAACAGCGCGTATCGTCCTTCAACTTCCCTCAAGACCATGCTCATCACGTATCACGCATCACGTACCACAGGAGTATTCCAATGATAGATTTATCCACCACTTATCTCGGTCTCACCCTCAAGAACCCGATCGTCCCATCGTCGTCGCCGCTCATGCAGAAGGTGGACAACATCAAACGATTGGAAGACGCGGGCGCGGCGGCAGTCGTGTTACATTCGCTGTTTGAAGAACAGATCATCAAAGAGAGCAATCTGCTCGACCACTATCTCAACTACGGCACCGAAAGTTCTTGGGAAGCACTCACGTTATTCCCCGAGCAGAAAAGTTACAACATCGGCGCGGAGGCGTACCTCGAACACATCCGCAAGGTGAAAGCGGCGGTCAAGATTCCGGTCATCGCGAGTCTCAACGGCGTTTCGACCGGCGGCTGGATCAAGTACGCCCAAAAGATGGAACAAGCCGGAGCCGATGCGCTCGAATTGAACATGTACTATCTCGCCGCCGATCCCAGCCAGACGAGCGCGGAGGTCGAGCAGATGTATCTCGATCTGTTGCGCAATCTGAAAAAGAACGTGCGTATTCCGATCGCCGTCAAACTGGGGGCGGAGTTTACGGCGTTCGCGAACTTTGCGCAACAACTTGCCGAAGCGGGCGCGAACAGTTTGGTGATCTTCAATCGCTTTTATCAACCCGACTTCGATCTGGAAAACCTCGAGGTCGTCTCGAATCTCGATCTCAGCCAATCGTACGAACTGCGCGCGCGCCTGCGCTGGACGGCGATGCTGTACGGTCGCCTCAGCGCCGACCTCGCGATTACCGGTGGAGTCCACACATCTGAAGACGTACTCAAGTGCATGATGGCTGGCGCAAAGGTCGCGATGATGACCTCGGCACTGCTCCAACACGGCACGGAGCGCGCGCACACAGTGCTCGCCAGCATGACCGAGTGGATGGAAAAGCACGAGTACGAATCGGTCAAGCAGATGCAAGGGAGTATGAGTCAAAAATCGGTCGCGTATCCGGCGGCGTTCGAACGCGCGAATTACATCAAAGTGTTGCAGTCGTTCCGACCGGCGATCTAACGGATGAAGCAAAAGGACCTTCCAGGTCCCGAAAACTTGGAAGGTCTCTCTTTCTTCGCGTATTTTTTACTAACCGCACCATTGACTTTTCGCGTGAATCGTCATATACTAGAGGTGGAATTGAGGAGATGGATTGCCATGAGTGGATTATCCGCCCGCGCCGAACGGGCACTGGTTTCATTTGCAATCGTCAAGCACTAGACGCGTCTGCGCGTTTGGTGCTTTTGTTTTCCAAAAAATCGGCTAGGGCGTCAGCCCAATTTCCCATCAGGAGGATGTCATGGACTCCAGCATGATCGGCAAGATCGAGAAGGCGAAGCGGTACGCAACCGAGGCACAGCGCCGCGTCGTCTTCAATCAGTTCCACGTCCGGATCGAAGGCGACAACAATACCTGGGACGTTTCCTTCGAGCGCGGGCATTGGTCGTGCGGCTGCCACTATTTTTCGACGCACGGCTTGTGTCAACACACCATGGCGATGGAACGCGTGCTGGGCAGTATGCTCCCGCTGTCCCCCGAACACTTTGCCACCCTCGGCGCGGCGAAAACCAACTGAATACGCGCGTGATTGCAGCAGCATAGCCACTTGGCGGCGTCGCCCACGCGTCGCCCACAAGGGGGTATGCCGCGAACCACGCCACGCTGGCGAGACATCGGCAAAATCCGGTGTCTCGCCACTTTATTTTTTGCGCGATGTGTGTTATCATAGCGGCAATCGAATATGCTGACGCAAAAACGGTTCTGGCTTGGATTGCTAATCAGTCTCGCCTTGCTGGCTTTGGTCTTTTATCAGACCGATCCATCGAAAATTCTGGCTTCGCTGCAGCAGGCGCAGTACATCTACTTGATTCCCGCGCTCGCACTCTACTTTATCGGCGTGGGAGTGCGCGCGGTGCGCTGGCACTTTTTGCTTCGCCCGCTAAAGCCGATTCCGAGCCGGGCACTCTTTCCTACCGTCGTCATCGGCTACATGGCGAACGATATTCTGCCGGCGCGGATGGGCGAGATCGTCCGCGCGTACGTTCTGGGGCAGCAAGAAAACGTAAGCAAAGCCGCGACGCTCGTGACGATTGTCGTCGAACGCGTCTTCGATGGCTTGACAATGCTGACGTTCATCGTCGCCGGATCATTTGTGCTGAACCTAGCCGACGCGGAATTGAACGCGCGGTTGCGTCTGGTCGGCGCGCTGTTGATCGCGGCGATTGCCGCGCTCGCGCTGCTCGCGGGAATGCCGCGCCGCGTCGAGCGCATCGCCAATTTTTTCATTCGCCGCGTTCCATCCGAATCATTACGTGCGCGCGCGGCCCCGCTCACGCGTTCCCTGCTCGACGGCTTGGGCACGCTCCGCAGTCCCGCCGATTCGTTTGCGGTGTACGCCCTCTCGATTCTCGCGTGGCTGTTTGAAACCGGGATGTACCTGGTAATCGCCTTGGGCTTTAACATCGTCTTGCCGTTCCCGGTGTTTCTCGTCGCCTGCGCGTTCGCCAACCTAGTGACGATTGCGCCCAGCACGCCGGGGTACATCGGCGTGTTCGATGCGCCGGTGGTGTACGTGCTGACGTATTTTGGAATCGAACAGAATCTCGCCACAAGTTACACCCTGGTCTTACACGCGGCATTGTATCTACCTGTGACGTTCTTGGGATTTTTCTATTTATGGCGCGCGGGAATGTCAGTAACGCAAATGACACGCGCGTGACGGAGGTTTGCCATGGCAAGCAAATCCGACCATGAACTCGTTATCGAAATGCGCGGCGGACGTCGCAACGCGTTGGGCGAATTGTTCGACCGGTACAGCCCCGTGTTGTACGAATTCATCTATCGCATCGTCGGCGATCGTGATCAAACCGCGCGGCTCCTGGAAGAAGTGTTCGCGCGCGTACCGGCTGGCATTTCGACTCTGGATGATCATTTGTCGGTGCGCGGCTGGCTGTACGGTCTCGCGCGCGAAATCTCGCTCGGCTTTCTGCGTCAGAAGAGTTGGCTCGATGCCTTGCCCCCTTCGACGGAGCCCAGCGTTTCCGGTTTGGCGGGCGACATCTGGCGCGCCGCGCGCAGTATTCCCGCCTTTCATCGCGCAGTCCTGGTGGTCGAAGAAATGCACGGACTCTCTCCCACCGAAAAAGCGCACGCGCTCGGCATCGCGCGCACTGACTTTCCGCGCCTGCTCGAAGAAGCGCGGCGCTTGTTCAGCACGCAATTCGATTCGCAAGCGCGGCAGCAAGGTCGCCCCTTCTCCACGCAAATCGATCCCGAACGGATTTGGGGAATGCACCGCCGCCTCGGTTCAGCGGGATCGCTCTTCGGCTATTTACCGGCGTTCGTTTTACCGGATTCGCTCGCCGCGACTGTGTGCGCGCGCGTGCTTGCCGCCGCGCCACCCTCCGCCGCCGAAAGAGTCACCCTCGAAACCGTACCTGCGGAGGAACCGGCACCCCTCCCGGAAGGTGGATCACTTTTTGAGGGCTGCGCGTGGCAATGGATCGGCGCCGCGCTGCTCGTCGCGCTCGCCATCATCGCCATCGCCCTCGGCATCGGCTATCTGGTCACACGCGACGCGACCGCGCCGGTCATCTCCCAAATCGAACCGCCCCAAGATGCCATGTTGCCGTACAATCCGAGCGCGGGCACCACGCTCACGCGCGTCACCCTCCGGGCAACTTATTTCGATGATCGCGCTGTGGATTTGCGCTTAATCAAACTCGTCGTGGATGGACGCGATGTCACCCAACAATCGGTTATCGGCGATACGGCGACTTCATTCACCGCAGACTTTGAGTCCGGCAGACACGTCGTCCTGATCGAGATGCGCGATACGGCGGGCAACAAAACGTCGCGCGCGTGGCAGTTCATTATCGGCAACGCACCGGAAGCGACCGTTGCGCCCACCGGGACGCCGACGATCACAGCAACGCTGCAACCAACGCGCACACCTTCGGCGACCGGAACAGCGACCATGCTCCCGCCGCCCATCATTACGATGTTCACCGCCAGTCCCACGGTCATTACACGCGGCGCACCCTCCTTGTTACAATGGAACGTGTCTAACGCCGATCAGGTCTTTCTCAATCAAGACAAAGTTGACCCGGCGAGTTCGCGTTTGGTCGCGCCAGCGTCCACGACCACGTATTACTTGATTGCGAACAACGCCGGCGGGACGACCTCGCTGACCATCACAGTCGTCGTGCAAGACCTGCCCGATCTGACGGTCACCGACATTATCCTGACCCCGAACAATCAAATCATCTACACAGTGCGCAACATCGGCGGAGGTGACGTGACGCGCTCATTCCTGATTCAAGTCACCGTCGGCAATGTCGTCGTCGAATCTGATCTTCCTGTTTCCTCCCTCCCATCGCAGCAAGAGGCGCGGCTCGTCGTGCCGAACTATACGCTGCTGGGCACGCAGAACGTCAGCGTGAATGTGAATCTGCTTCAAGAAGTTCAAGAATCGAATTACAATAACAACATTTTGGTACGCACATTGGTCGGTCCCACGCCAACGCCGACGAGTACACCCACACTCACGCCGACGCCCACGCCCACGAACACGCGGACGAATACGCCCACGCCGTCGAATACGCCGCCAGGCATCGTCACGAGTGCGAATGCCATTGTCAATCCGGTGACGCACACCGGCGCGTGTCCCGCGACGTTCTACTTTGCCGGCACGATTACGATGGATGGGCCCGGCGCCGTCACCTATCGCTGGGTACGCAGCGATGGCACCCTCAAAGCATCACATGTGCTTACTTTCTCCACCGCCGGCTCGCAAATGGTCACCGATCAATGGGCGTCGATCCCGGCGTCGACGACCAACGGCTGGCAACTCATTCACGTTGGCTCACCCAACATCCTGTTCTCGAATCAGGCAACGTTCACAAACAGTTGCCACTAGAAAATCAAGAATCCTGGTTTCTCGGAGAAACCAGGATTCTTTTTATTGCGTTTCCTTGATCGCCGCCGCTCTCTCCCGCAACTGCTCGACAACTTGGAACGGCACCTTCACTTCACCCAAGTCGCTCAGGTACGCCATCCGATTCAAACCGTGAAAGTCACTCCCGCCGGTCACGATGAGATCGTACCGCTGCGCCCAATGGATGAGTTCTGTGCGCGTCGCGTCGTCGTACATCCCGTACTCCGCCTCCAAACCGATCAGTCCAACCTTGACTAACGGTTCGATAAAGTGCGTCACATCGCGCGGATGCGCGAGCACCGGCACGCCGCCTGCGCGCAAGATCTGCGCGACGGCATCCTCCGGCGTCAAGCGAAATCGTTCGACGTATGCGGGACCAGTCCGCCCGATGTACCGTTCGAATGCTTCGGAAACCGTCGCGACATGTCCGGCTTCAACGAGTGCTTGCGCAACGTGCGGTCGTCCAATGGACGCGTCCCCGGCGATTTGCTTCACGCGCTCAAACGTAATCGGCGCGCCGAGCGCGGTCAGTTTCTTGACCATCTTTTCGGCGCGACCGTACCGCCCCTCGCGGAACTTGAGCAACTTCCCTTCAAAATTCGAATCGTGCCAACGAATGAAATAGCCGAGGACATGCACTTCGGTCCGCGGCACGTCGCACGAGAGTTCCACGCCGGGCACGATTTCGAGCACGGTGCCGCGCGCCGCTTGGATCGCCGCGTCGATTCCATCTACCGTATCATGATCGGTCAGCGCGAGCGCGGACAGACCGCGTTCGCGCGCGTAGCGCACGAGAGCCGCCGGGGTCAACTCGCCATCTGACGCGGTTGAGTGCGCGTGCAAATCCGCACGCGCAGAAGAAGAATCAGGCATAATGATTGTGGCGCAGGGGCAAAGCATCCTGAGCGAAATCGGAGGATACTTCGCCCTCTACCGATTATTCAGTTTTCGGCGGCGGGGGCGCTTCAACCTTGGGGGTAAACGTGCCGCTCACCTCCACCAGCATCCTGACCGCGGTGCGTTCCTCGCCGCTCACGTCCACTTCGACGAACATCGGGATGCAGACGATGTCCAAGCCATCGCGTTCGAGATAGGTCCGCGCAATGGCGATGGCTTTAATCGCCTGATTGACCGCGCCCGCGCCAATCGCCTGCACCTCCGCGTGCTTGTGCTCGCGGATCACCCCGGCAATCGCGCCGGCAACCGCGGTGGACCGCGACTTGGCTGAGACTTTGATCGTGTCTACCATGGGATCCCTCCTGTGACGCCGTGACGCTTGAGAATGTCAGACTCCGAGTGCGATTCTCCCGCGCGTGTGCGTCTCCGCGCGTTGGCGCGATGGATCAAATCGCGTGAACGCGCAATCGTGTTGTGTTGTGAACAACGGATGCAACGGAGTCGAATCGAGTCCTGAGAGTGTTAAACAGGGATCGAAAAAAGTTTGCGTCTGACTCTGCCGCCGCGGCGCGGCCGAGTCAGAATTTTTTGATGCTATGACGTCTTGTCATTTCCAGCGAAGCGTGAAATCTCGGCAGCGTAGAGCGAGATTTCTCGGCGCAACCTCCGACTCGCCCTGCTCGCTCAAGATCGCGCCTCGAAATGGCAAAGGTGTGAGACTACTTCGCGTACTCGACGGAACGCATTTCGCGAATGACCGTCACTTTGATTTGACCCGGGTATTCCAAATTATCTTCGACCTTGCGCGCAATTTGCTTGCTCAAGTTGATCGAACCCAGGTCGTCAATCTCTTCGGGCTTGACGATGATCCGGATTTCGCGTCCCGCCTGGATCGCGTACGATTGTTGTACGCCGGGGAATGCATTCGCCATCTGCTCCAGCGCCTCGACGCGTTTCAAATAATGCTCCAGGGATTCGCGGCGCGCGCCAGGGCGCGCCCCGCTGATCGCGTCCGCCGCAACCACCAGCACACATTCGAGCGATTGCGATTCGTCTTCGCCGTGATGCGCCGAGATGATATTGCACACCGGCTCCAGCACGCCGTACTTGCGCGCAATGTCCGCGCCCGTGAGCGCGTGCGCGCCGCCCACTTCGTGCGACACCGCTTTGCCGAGGTCGTGCAGCAACGCGCCGGCTTTGGCGATTGCCACGTTCGCTTTCAACTCAGCCGCCATCATCCTGGCGAGATGCGCGGTTTCAATCGAATGAGCCAGCACGTTCTGCCCGTACGACGTGCGGAATTTCAACTGCCCCAGCAGTTTGACGATTTCGGGATGCAAGCCGGTCACGCCGACTTCGAGCGCGGCTTGCTCACCGGCTTCGAGAATCTGCGCGTTGACTTCCTCTTCCGCCTTCTCGACGATTTTCTCGATGCGCCCCGGATGAATGCGTCCGTCGCTAATCAATTTGTTCAAGGCGAGCCGCGCCACTTCGCGCCGCACTGGATTGTGACTCGATAATATCACGGCTTCGGGGGTGTCGTCAACCACCAGGTCAACGCCGGTGGCGACTTCAATCGCACGGATGTTCCGCCCCTGCCGCCCGATGATGCGCCCCTTCATTTCGTCGTTCGGCAGCGCCACAAGCGACACGGTCGTCTCCGCAACCTGGTCGGAGGCAACGCGCTCAATCACAGTCGTGATGATTTCACGCGCGCGGCTGTCCCCTTCCTCGCGCGCCTGCTGTTCGATTTCGCGGATCAGGCGCGCGGCGTCCTGGCGCGTGTCCTTTTCAACTTGTTGCAACAAGAGCGCCTTGGCATCTTCAACGCTCAAGCCGGAGATGCGTTGTAATTCCTGCAGTTGCTTGGCTTCGTTCTGCTGCAAGGTCTCGCGGATGCGATCCAGATCCTTTTCCTTGCGCTCCAATTTCTTCTCGCGTTGCTCCAGCGATTCCTGTCGCCGGTCGAACGCTTCGCGGCGATGGCGCAGGCGTTCATCTTCGCGTTGCAAGTCCTGACGTTTCTTTTTCAGTTCGTTCTCGACTTCGTCGTGGTACTTGAGCGCGTCGTCCTTGGCTTT